>ERZ1027237.6-NODE-6-length-78672-cov-16.016943_pt1 | contig 78672 bp, 56 predicted proteins | sample MGYA00519264_ERZ1027237 | MGnify/ENA primary metagenome ERZ1027237 (study PRJEB26926, sample SAMN06164640) | human gut metagenome | biome: ENVO:00009003; feature: ENVO:2100002; material: ENVO:00002003 | host: Homo sapiens | place: USA | collected 2012 ...
CCAGAAGGGAAAAGGCGCAAGCAGATGGCGCAGGTGAATCTGGAAATAGTATTATCCACAGCTTTTCCCCGTCTTCCACCGAAAGGAGGGATTTCTGTGCAGAAAATCCGCTTTCTCCCCCTGCTGTGCGTTGTGCTGATGCTCTTCACCGCCCCGACCCTGCTCGCCCAGCAGGAGCCGGATACGCCCTATCCGGCGGAAACCATGCTCTCTGTCCGCATGATGCCGCCCGGCGAACGTAGCCTGCGCAATTTCCTGTATCCAAAACTCATGGCGCAGGAAGGCAGCATTCAACTTCCCGCCGGAACGTCCTACAATCTGCTGGTACAGACCTTGGATAACATGCGCAACGACTATCCGGAGCTGTTTCACATCGAATCCTACCGTGTCCATTATCAACGCAATCAGCCGGATGTCGCCCAAAGCATTTCACCGCGCTACCTTTGTTCCGCCGAAGAAGCATCAGCCTTGCGCAAACAGCTGCTGGAAACAGCACAGTCGTGGGTGGACGAAAATCCCGACCCGCTGGCGCTGTACGAGCGGCTTGTACAGAATACAACCTATTCACCCGACAGCATGTGGCAGCACGCAGCCGTGGGCGCTTTGCTGTATGGCGAAGCCACCTGCGCAGGATATGCGCAGGCGATTTCACTTCTCTATCGGCTTGCGGGCATTCCATGCGCGACCATCATCGGCGAAGCGTCAGACACAAGCGGCGAAACCGGTTTGCACGCATGGAATGTGACCAATTTCGGCTTTCTTGACGCAACATGGGGGGCCGCTTTCGACGGGCATGTGTTCCACAGCAACTACGCCATGGGTGAAGCGGATATGTCCATCGACCACACGCCCAATCGCGGGTACACTTTCCCCGACCTGAGCGGCGTTCCGAACTACTATCAGGCGCACGGGCTGTACGTCTCCACCGAGCAGGAACTGCTGACCCAGCTGATGCGACTTGTGGACGGTGAAACCGTGGAGATTCAGCTTTCGCCCGACCTGTACGCACGGTATACAGCAGCTATGAAGGACAAGCAGTCCGATATTGTCACCTTTTGCGCCGAAGCAGCCGGGGTGGAAATTCCCTTCTACGACCCATGCCGCATCCTGTCCGACAAGGCGCATCGCGTTTTGCTGCTGATTCCCCACCCTGAATTGGCGGAGCAGTAACAGCAGTTTGCACGATCGTAAAGGCAGATTATTGCCCCTGAGCACTTGCATGTTCGGGGGCTTTCATGTTATAATGAAAGAGTAGTGTGTCTATTCGGGAATAGGTGCGCTCATATGATTATGATTTTCCAAATATTATCAGAAATTGTTTCTATATTGAAAGGAGAACTTTATGTTCGATTGGGTCAAAAAACTGCTGGGCAGCAGCAATGACGCGGAGGTCAAAAAGCTGCAAAAGACGGTCAACGCCGTGGAAGCCCTCGAAGATGAATACAAGGCGCTGACGGACGAGCAGCTGCGCGCCAAGACGGATGAATTCCGCGCGCGCTTGCAAAATGGCGAAACCGAAGATGACATTCTGCCCGAAGCGTTCGCCGCCATCCGCGAAGCCGACGCCCGCGTGCTGGGAATGCGCCCGTACCGTGTGCAGGTGATGGGCGGTCTGGTGCTGCATCAGGGGCGCATCGCCGAGATGAAGACCGGCGAGGGCAAAACGCTGGTGTCCACCCTGCCCGCGTACCTGAACGCGCTGTCCGGCAAGGGCGTGCACGTCGTGACCGTCAACGACTATCTGGCGCGCCGCGACAGCGAGTGGATGGGCAAAGTCCACCGCTTCATGGGGCTGAGCGTCGGCCTGATCGTCCACGATCTGGACAGCGCCGAACGCCGCGCCGCCTATGCCTGCGACATCACCTACGGCACGAACAACGAGCTGGGCTTCGACTACCTGCGCGACAACATGGTCATCCGCCAAAGCGAGCTGGTGCAGCGCGGCCACAACTTCGCCATCGTCGACGAAGTGGACTCCATCCTGATTGACGAAGCGCGCACCCCGCTGATTATTTCCGGCGCGGGCGACAAATCTACCGACCTCTACGCGAAGGTGGATGCGGTCGTCCGCACGCTCAAGCGTGACGTTCACTTCGAGATTGAAGAGAAGAAAAAGGCCATCAGCCTGACCGACGAGGGCGCCCAGCGCGTCGAAGCCGCGTTCGGCATCACCAATATCAACGATGCGGAAAATGCCGAGCTGAACCACCACGTCAGCTGCGCCCTGCGCGCCAACTTCCTGATGAAGCGCGACGTGGACTACGTCGTCAAGGACGATCAGGTCATCATCGTTGATGAATTCACGGGTCGCCTGATGATTGGCCGCCGCTACTCCGAGGGTCTGCATCAGGCGATTGAAGCCAAGGAGCATGTGACCATTGAGCGCGAAAGCCGCACACTGGCGACCATCACCTTCCAGAACTATTTCCGCATGTACCACAAGCTCTCCGGCATGACGGGTACGGCGAAGACGGAAGAGGACGAGTTCCAGAACATCTACTCGCTGGACGTCGTGCAGATTCCCACCAACAAGCCCAACATCCGCAAGGACTTGGACGACATGGTCTACAAGACGAAGAAGGCGAAGTTCAACGCCGTTGTGGACGCGATTGCGCAGGTGCACGCCAACGGTCAGCCCGTGCTGGTCGGCACGGTCACGGTTGAAACGAGCGAAATGCTCTCCGCCATGCTCCAGCGCCGCGGCATCCAGCATGAGGTGCTGAACGCCAAGAACCACGCCAAGGAAGCTGAAATCGTCGCGCAGGCAGGCCACTGGGGCGCCGTCACCATTGCCACCAACATGGCTGGCCGCGGCACGGACATTCTGCTGGGCGGCAACCCGGAGTTCCTCGCCCGCCGCGCCATGCGTCAGGACGGCTATGACGAGGAAATCATCGAAGCCGCGACCGGTCACGCCGAGGATGTGTCCGACGAAATTCTTGCCGCGCGCGAAAAGTACCAGTCCCTCTACAAGGACTTCAAGCGCACCACCGACGAAGCGCATGACCGCGTGCTGCAAACCGGCGGTCTGCACATTATCGGCACGGAGCGCCATGAATCCCGCCGCATTGACAATCAGCTGCGCGGCCGTGCGGGTCGTCAGGGCGACCCCGGTTCGACCCAGTTCTTTATTTCGCTGGAGGACGACCTGATGCGTCTCTTCGGCGGCGACCGCATCATGCCGATGGTCGAGCGTCTTGGGCTCAAGGACGACGAGCCGCTTCAGGCGGGAATGCTCACCAAGCAGATTGAATCCGCGCAGAAGCGCATCGAGGGCCGCAACTTCGAGATCCGCAAGCACGTTCTGGAATACGACAACGTGATGAACCGCCAGCGCGAGATTATCTACGGTCAGCGCCGCCGCGTGCTGATGGGCGAGAACGTCCGCGACAACATTATCGGCATGGCGTACAAACTGATTGACGCCGCGCTCTCCCGCCACTGCGCGTCTGACGACGGCACGGATTGGGATATTCCGCAGCTGACGAATTATCTGGAAAACCTGTGCATCCACCACGGCAAGATTGCCGAATTGGAGGATGTCGTCCGCTCCGGTGACCGCGACGCGCTGGCGCAGGCGCTCAAGGACGACGCGAAGGCGTTCTACGAAGAGCGCGAGACGGCGCTGGCGGAAATCGGGCTGGACATGCGCGAAGTGGAGCGCGTTGTGCTGCTGCGCGCGGTGGATGTGCGCTGGATGGATCACATCGACGCAATGGATCGCCTGCGCGACGGCATCGGCTTCCGCGCGTACAGCGGCAAGAACCCCGTCACCGAGTACCAGATTGAAGCGGGCTACATGTTCGACGAGCTGAATCACCTGATTCGCGAGGACACGGTGCGCCGCATGTATCAGCTGCGCATTGAGCGCACGCCGGAGCGTGTGCAGGCAGCGGTTCGCCCCGTCGAGGGCAAGCCGATTGTGCCCGGCAACGGTCAGCCGCGCCAGCCCAAGCGGGTGAAGCCGTCAGAGCGCGTTGGCCGCAACGACCCCTGCCCCTGCGGTTCGGGCTTGAAGTACAAGAACTGCTGCGGGAAGGACAAAGAAACAAGGGAGTAACTCCCTTGACCCATTTTCGCGATTGAGTAGGTGGCAATTCCAATGTAATTTTCGCGTGTTTATGCAGGGATTTCGCGTCTGCGGACGCGAGGAGGGGGCTTTCCGATCGCCCCCTCCACCCCTTCGCCTTCGCCACCCATGCGGCAATTTTGTATTGCTGATTGGAAGAACGAGAAGTACACAAACTAAAAAACTTCCAATAAAGCTCAACTAACATGGGAGGCGCCGAAGGTTTCCAAAGGGCGACCGGAAAGCCCTTTGGTCGCCTCCGCAGAGGCGAAACCCTCTGCCGCAAGAAAATCAAGCAGCAATAAAATCAGCAATCCACAACCAAAATAGAAAAAGCCTTTCCTGACGATTGAAGGAGATTAAACATGGCGCTCATAGATATTCCCCAGTATCGCAGCGAACTGGCAGAGATTCGCAAATCCCTGCTTGCCGCGGGCGATGCCCTCCACATTGACCATATCCGCGAACAGCTGGATGAGCTGACCGAGGAAATGAATCAGCCCGAATTCTGGAATGACCCGGATCACTCCGCGAAGGTCAACCAGAAGGTTTCCAACCTCAAAGGCAAACTCGAACACTACGAAAAGCTGCTTTCTTCCGCCGATGATATCGAGGTCATGCTCGAAATGGCGGAAGAAGAGAAGGACGAAGACACCGTCACCGAAGCGGTGAATGAGCTGGCGACGCTCAAAGAGCATACCGACGCGCTGGAGCTGGAAACTCTCATGCGCGGCGACTATGACGACAATGACGCGGTGCTGTCCCTCCACGCGGGCGCGGGCGGAACAGAAGCGCAGGACTGGACGTCCATGCTCTTCCGCATGTATACCCGCTACTGTGAAAAGATGGGCTTCACCGTCAAGGTGCTGGATTTGCTGGACGGCGACGAAGCCGGCATCAAATCCGTCACCTTTGAAGTCAGCGGCGACCATGCCTATGGCTACCTCCGCGGCGAAAAGGGCGTACACCGCCTCGTCCGCATCTCCCCGTTCGACGCAAACGCCCGCCGCCACACATCCTTCGCGTCGCTGGACGTCGCCCCCATGCTGGAGGACGATGATTCCGACATCGAAATCAACATGAAGGACGTCCGCGTGGACACCTACCACTCCAGCGGCGCAGGCGGACAGAACGTCAACAAAACCTCTTCCGCCGTCCGCATGACGCACTACCCGACCGGCATCGTCGTTTCCTGCCAGACCGAGCGCGATCAGGTGCAGAACCGCGCGACGTGTATCAAAATGCTGAAGGCGAAGCTGCTGGAACTGCGTGAACGCGCCAAGGAAGAGGAAATGGCGAACATCAAGGGCGAAATGAAGAAGATTGAGTGGGGCAGCCAGATTCGCTCCTACGTCTTCCAGCCCTACACGATGGTCAAGGATCACCGCACGAACTACGAATCCGGCAACATTGACGACGTGATGGATGGCAACCTTGAGGGCTTCATCACCGCCTATTTGAAGATGCAGTAATGCCGAAACCCTCTCAGTGTCTGCTGGGAGGGTTCTCGCCGTTATATTGCTTTCCCCGGAAAGGAGATTTTCCGGTGCGCTATCAACTCGTTTCCATCCTGTCGGCGCTTCTGCTTTGCCTGACCATGCTGGCAGCCATCGTTTACGGGGTCGGTACGCAGCCTGCCCTGATGCAAACGCTCATGCTGCGCACCGCTCCGCCTGAGGCAACCGGCTTTCCGGCGGAGCAATACGGTGCCGCCGCCAAGCTGATTACCAATTACCTCAAAGGCGAGGGCGACTTCCAGCTCGTATTTTCCATGAACGGCATAGCATACAACGCTTTTAACGAGCGTGAGCAAACGCATATGGCGGACGTGCGGACGCTGTTCAGCCTGTGCCGTCGTTTTTCGCTGGGCAGCATCCTCCTGACGCTGGTCGGTTGGCTCTATTCCCGGAAACAGCGGTTCTTCTGGCGAATCGTCCGGCGAACCGCCTGCTGTATGCTGGCGTTTGTCGCCATCCTTGCGCTGCTGGCGGCGATGGATTTTGACCGGCTGTTCATCCTCTTCCATCAAATCGCCTTCACAAACAACCTGTGGCTGCTCAATCCGCAAACGGATTTGCTCATCCGTTTAATGCCGACGCAATTGTTCATTGACTATGCGCAAATCATCGGCATTGTCTGGGCGGCACTGATGGGGATTCTGCTCATCATTGCCACCGTGAAGCTACGAAATCAACAATAAGGGGCGTATTCCCATGACCTACACTGAATCTGCCCGCGCGCAGCTTAATGCCTTGCAGACGAAAGACCACGTTCGCATTCTGGCGCTGGAAACCTCCTGCGACGAAACCGCCGCCGCCATCATCGAGGACGGGCGCACCATCGTCTCCAACATCGTTTTCAGCCAGATTGACCTCCATGCGCTCTATGGCGGCGTCGTCCCGGAAATCGCCAGCCGTGCGCACGTCGAAGCCTGCGACCGTGTGATTGACGAGGCGCTCCGGGCAGCGAACATGCGCTTGCAGGATGTCGATGCCCTCGCCGTCACCTACGGGCCGGGGCTTGTCGGCGCGCTGCTCACCGGCGTCAGCTGCATGAAGGGCTTGAGCTACGCCGCAAACAAGCCGCTCATCCCCGTCAACCACATCGAAGGGCATGTGTCCGCGAACTACATCTCCAATCCGGACTTGAAGCCGCCGTTTCTGTGCCTTGTCGTATCGGGCGGACACAGCCACATCGTTCGCGTGAACGACTACGGCGATTACACCCTGCTTGGTCAGACGATGGACGACGCGGCGGGCGAAGCGTTCGACAAAGCGGCGCGCGTGCTGACGCTCCCCTACCCCGGCGGTCCGCGCATCGACGCACTGGCGGAGGAGGGCGACCCGCATTTCCTGTCGCTCCCGCATCCGCACACCCCCGGCAAGTACGACTATTCCTTCTCCGGCATGAAAACGGCGTTCCTGAACGCGGCGAACAAGATGGAGATGAAGGGCGAACCGCTCCCGAAGGCGGATATGGCGGCGTCGTTCCGCTACGCCGTCGTTTCGGCGCTGGTGGAAAAGGCGATGCTGGCGGCGAAGGATACTCACGCCCCCGCGCTTGCAATGGCGGGCGGCGTTTCCGCGAATCGTCTGCTGCGCCGGATGATGCAGGAGGCCGCCGACAAGGCGCACCTGCCGCTGTACATGCCGCGGCTCGACCTGTGCACCGACAACGCGGCAATGATTGGCTCTGCGGCATACTATCGGATGAAAAAGGGCGAGCTTGCGCCCCTGACGCTCAACGCCACACCGTCGCTCCGGCTGGTGTAATACTATTTCCTGCATTCGTCTGCGCCATCTGCTTGCGCCTTTTCTGCTCTGGCGTCCGGTCGTTCCATTTAGCGTAGCGCTGCTACGCTGCATTTCACTCCCGTTAGCCAGAACGAAAAATTCGCGGCGCATCTTGGCGCATTCTCATTTGAAAATAGTATAAGCCTATTATAATTAGGAAGAAATTTTTCACGGCAGCGAATCATCCCATTCATCATTCATTCCAACCAAGGAGGATTCCGCATGAAGAACAAAAACGTCTGGCAGGCGGTCAAATTCACGCTGTTCAGCGCATCCGCCGGGCTCATTCAGCTCATCAGCTTCGCCCTGCTGCATGATGTGTTCAAGATTCCCGATTACAACGCCTGTTACCTTCCCTCGCTGATTCTGTCCGTCCTGTGGAACTTCACGTTCAACCGCCGCTACACCTTCCGCTCGGACGGCAACGTCAAGCGCGCGATGCTGCTCGTCGCGCTGTACTACGTCGTGTTCATCACGCTTTCCAGATGGTGGAGCACGGAACTGGTCGCGCTCGGCGTACACGACTGGCTGATTGAAGTCATCAACATGCTCGTCAACTTCGTGACCGAGTTTTTGTTCCAGAAGTTTGTGGTCTATCGCGGGACGATTGACACGAACGAGCTGGCGAAGAAGGAGCAAGCGTAATGCCGTTTGACTACAAGAAGGAGTACCGTGCGTTCTACCAGCCGCCGAAAGTGCCGGAAATCATCGACGTGCCGGAAATGCAGTTCGTGTGCGTGTCCGGTACGGGTGACCCGAACGAGGAGGGCGGCGCGTATCAGCAGGCGCTCGGCGTGCTGTACGCGGTCAGCTACACATTGAAGATGAGTCCGCGCACTGGACACCTGATGGACGGCTTTTTCGATTACGTCGTGCCGCCGCTGGAAGGCTTCTGGCAGCAGGACGGCGTATCAGGCATGGACTACGAGCGCAAGGCGGATTTGCACTGGCTGTCCGTGATTCGCGTACCGGATTTCGTGACGGCGGAGGATTTCCGCTGGGCAGTGGAAACAGCGTCGGCGAAGAAGAAGTTGGACTGCTCCCGCGCTGAACTGCGCACGATTCACGAAGGGCTTTGCGTGCAGATGATGCACATCGGCGCATACGACGACGAACCCGCGTCGGTGGCGCAGATGGATGCGTTTCTGCGCGAAAACGGGTATGAAAATGACTTCACGGCGGAGCGGCTGCATCACGAGATTTATCTTTCCGACCCGCGGAAAACAGCGGCGGAGAAAAGGAAAACCGTGATTCGGCATCCGGTGAGAAAGGTATAAGCAACCTTGGGTGCTGCTTGTCATTGGATGAGCGGCATCCTTTTTTTCTTTTGTTGCTTGGTTCCATTTGTTGCAAAGGGAATCGCGCCTGCGGGCGCGACAGGGGGGCTTTGCGGTCGCCCCCTTGACCCCTTCGCAGCGCACTCCCATGTTTCTTGATTTTTATTGTTACAGAAGGAACTTGCGCCTGCAGGCGCGTTTGGGACAGCGCTGCTTTTGGCGTTTTTTGCGAATTTTCCCCTTGTTAGACCTTGACGAATGTGGTATAATACTATTTCGGGATGAAGATGAGCCAAGATGCGCCGCGAATTTTTCATTCTGGCTAACGCGAATGAAATGCAGCGTAGCATCGCTACGCCAAGTGGAATGAGCGAACGCCAGAAGGGAAAAGCGCAAGCAGATGGCGCAGATGAATCCCGGAATAGTATTTCTAACAGCGTGGCGGGAATGAGCCGCCAGACCCTGAGGAATAGGAGAAAAACAGCTATGGTTAAGGTCAACATTATTTCGGGTTTTCTGGGCGCGGGCAAAACGACGCTCATCAAGAAGCTGCTGACGGGCAGCGTTGCGAAGGAAAAAATCATCCTGCTGGAAAATGAATATGGCGAAGTCGGCGTGGATGGCAGCTTTATGAAGGATTCGGGCATCATCGTCGATGAACTCAATTCCGGCTGCATCTGCTGCACGCTAGTGGGCGACTTCCAGAAGGCGGTCGATGATCTGATTGCGAAGTATCATCCTGACCGCCTGCTGATTGAGCCGTCCGGCGTGGGCAAGCTGAGCGAAATCCTCGCCGCCGTCGAGCGCGCGAAGGAACGCCACAACGACCTCGTTGTGACCGGCTGCGCGACCGTTGTGGACGCGGGCAAGTGCCGCATGTATATGAAGAACTTCGGCGAGTTCTTCCTCGACCAGATTAAGACGAGCGCGACGGTGATTTTCAGCCGCACGCAGCTGCTGTCCGCGGAGCGCATCGAGAAGAGCCGCGCGCTGGTGGAAGAGCAGCATCCGGGCGTCCGCATCGTGACGACGCCGTGGGATGACCTGTCCGCTGATACGCTGCTGGAAGTCATTGAATCCGGCAAGCCGATGGAAATCCACCTCGATGACGACGATGATGACGACGACGAGGACGAACACGAGCATCATCACCATCACGAGGACGGCGAGGAATGCTGCTGCCATCATCATCATGACGACGACCATGACGAGCATGAGCATCATCACCATCATGACCACGACGACCATGACGAGGATGAGCACGAACATCATCATCACGACCACGAGGACGGCGAAACCTGCTCCTGCGGACATCACCATCATCATCACCACGGGCATGACGCGGACGAAGTGTTCGTGTCTGTCGGCGTAGAGACTGCGAATCGCTACGAGCAGGACGAGGTCAAGGCGATGCTGGACAAGCTGTCCGACGAAGAAGAGTACGGCACGGTGCTGCGCGCCAAGGGCGTGCTGCAGAACGCAGCGGGCGACTGGTTCCAGTTTGACTATGTGCCGGGCGAGAGCCAGTTCCGTCCGGGTACGCCGGATTACACCGGCCGCCTGTGCGTCATCGGTGCGCACATCGACGAAAAAGCACTGCGGGAGCTGTTCAAGGCATGAGCGAACAGGAATTTACACCAGTCTACCTGATTACCGGCTTCCTCGAAAGCGGCAAAACCCAGCTCATCAACTCCATGCTGACAGACGATAACTTCTCGCGCGGACAGAAGACGCTGGTCATCTGCTGCGAAGAGGGCGTTGAGGAATACGAAACGGCGAAGAACACGACCGTTGTCGTCCTCGACGAAGCAGACGAGATGAACACGAAGAAGATGGAAGCGCTGGACAAGGAGTATCAGCCGGAGCGCGTCATCATCGAGTACAACAGCATCTGGACGATTGAACGGCTGGGCAGCTGTATGCTGCCGCGCAAGTGGGAAGTCGTGCAGATTATCACGACGGTGGACGCAAACACCTTCGACAACTACTTCACCAACATGCGCCAGATGCTGACCGACCCGATGAAGGTCGCTGACCTGATTCTGGTCAACCGCTGCCAGCCCGGCGCAAACAAGAGCCCGTGGCGTCGCCAGCTCAAAGCGGTCAACCCGAAGACGAACATCATTTTCGAGAACACCGACGGCACGAGCGAAGACGGCGTGGCGGACGAAGACCTTCCCTACGACATGAAGTCCGCTGTCATCGAAATCAAGGACGAGGACATTCCGACCTTCTATCTGGATTCGCTTGACCATGCCGACCGCTACGACCGCAAGACTGTGCGCTTGGTGGGGCAGGCTTTCGCTGACCGCTCGCTGCCCAAGGGCTATTACATGTTCGGGCGGATGGCGATGACGTGCTGCGCGAACGACATTCAGCCCATCGGCTGGATTACGCAAGGCATCCAGAAGCCCAGCACGAAGACATATTTCCGCCTGACCGCGCAGTGCAAGGCAGTGGACGCGCAGGGCGAAAAGATGCTGATGCTGCAGGAAGCCCGTGCGGAGATTGTCCCCCCGCCGGAGGAAGAATACCTGAATTTCAACGCATAAGGTGCTGATTCATCCCCCCGATTGCTGCAAGGCAGTCGGGGGATTTGTTTTTCATGTTGGCTCACGCCGATACATGTGCCGAACTGATATTTTCGGGAAATTTTCGCATGTACTTTTTATGTCAATATCTTGACAATAAGAACATCATGTGGTATTGTATCAGTGGAACAATTGATAGAAAGTGGAGGTGATACCGTTGGCGCACGTCCCGTCACGCTATACTATACGGGAGGTATTGATTGTGAAACGTTTTATCTGTGTCTGTTTGTTCTTTTTGTTGATTCTTACTGCAGCATTCGCTGACGATACACCTACACTTCGTATTTGGGGAGCATATTACGACGAATCCATCCAATCATACGCATCTGCTGGTCACAATATTGACTTCCGTTACAGTTCATTTGTTGATATTGCAGCTGCTATTGCATCAAAAAATCCAGACGTTGATGTTTTCATCTTTGAAACTTACTCTGGTCTTGATCAAATAAAGAAGTTAAACTACTATTTGCCCTTGCCAGAAGATTCAACATTTCAAGAACATCTTAATAATTTATATCCTGCCTTTCAGCTTCCTTTGCTGGATGATAACCATATCATTGGCTGGTATGCTGATGCACAGCCTTTAGGATGGCGAGTATTATCTCCCCATGTACTGGATGACGCAGGAGTCAGCGCGCCGCACACATTTGAGGAATTATTAGATGTCTGCACTGCACTGATTGACGACGGTATTTTAGGCAGGGACTATTTGCTAATCTCCGAATATCCGTACACGCCATCCGGCATGTTGTCATTCTTTATAGAACAGTTTATCATTGCTTCAGAGCGTGTTGATGGGCAGGTGAATTTCTTACGCCCAGAGTTTTCCCGAATGACGGCAAAAATCAAGGAAATTGTTCCGGAAAACATAAAAGAAAATCGTCTCGCCGACTATGAATTGTTTACAACGACGATGGTTTCTTTCACTCCCGCCACAGATATGGAGTTGATTCCTTCCGTCCTTGACGATGCACCTTCGAGCCTATACTATATTGCAGACATCGCCATCATCAACCCCTATTCCAACAACATTGATGGTGCTATCGACCTGATGCGCTATTTGGCAGCTTGGAAGTCCGATATTGCCTACCTCTGGGATTCGTCGCTCAGCAAGCCCATTATTCGCCCGGACTATGACGAAAAGGTTGCACAATATCAAGCCGAAATCGCCCGCTTGGAAGCAAAGGAGAACCGCACCACGCAGGATGAAGACGACCTTGACCGCGCTCGCCGGAGTTTAGCCTACATCACCGAACACCCCTATTCCGTCTCCCCGGAGGACATTGCCTACTATCAGGAGCTTGTCCAGTACGCCTACATCCCCGGCGACTCCCCCGTCACCTTCGACGATGCCCTCAAAACGCTCATGCAGCGCTACCTGAACGGCGCGTTTGACGCGGAGGGGTTCGCCCGCGCGTGTCAGGAGCATGTCAACACGGTGTATCTCGAAATGGGGCTGACACCGATGTATGTGCCGAACTAAGTCCACTTGTAAATTTTCCCGCGTTCGCTTGACAAATCAGCCCCCCCGCTTATACTTGTCAGTAGGCTCAAGGCCAAAAAAGGAGGTTGTTTTTTCATGACAAATCAGGAGAAATACGCCCAGCAGATGCAGGACGCGGGCGTTTGCGATGCGTGCGGGGCGGCCCTCTGCGCCACGGTGAAGGAGCTGCCGGACGGGAGCTTCGGCATGGTGCTACTCGGTGTGAAGGGCAATGACCAGCTCATCTACGACACGAACATGAAGTCCGAGCCGCTCAAGCTGATGCGCACCATTCCGCTCAAGGGCGTGACCGACTTCAGCACCACCAGCCTGATGGGCGAAATCCTCAAAGGCTACACGTTCCGCTTTACGTCAGATGGATTTACCTATTCGTTCAAGAACTGCCGCCGTCAAGCGTTCCTTGACGTGCTTCAGCAGGAAATCAGCAAATAACATCAAGGGCTGCGCCGGAAAAGTCGGTGCAGCCCTTGCATTTTGCGTTCTTTTTCTGATATAATAGACATGTCAAGCATTATTATCACAGGAGGACGCTATGATTTCCATTCTGCCCGAAAGCAACTATGCCGCCGTCATGACCGAGACGGTAGAGCCGTATCTGGATTCGCGCCGTCAGGAGATGGACATGCCGCTCTCCACGGGCGGAACGCTGCACGCGGAGGTCTACGAGCAGCCGGATGCGACCCGCGCCGTCGTCATCCTGCACGGCTACACGGAATCCGCCGAGAAATTCCGCGAAATGACGTGGTATTTTCTGAACGAGAAGTTCAACGTCTACGCCATCGACCACCGCGGGCACGGCAAATCCGTCCGCAAAATTTCTGACACCTCCATCACGCACGTCGATGCGTTTTCGGATTATCTGCGCGATTTGGAGGAGTTCATGTCGGGTGTCGTCCTGCCGCGAACAGCTCATCTGCCGCGCGTGCTGTATGCGCACTCGATGGGCGGCGCGATTGGCGGCATGACGCTGATGAATCACCCGGAGTATTTCGCGCGGGCGGTGCTGACTGCGCCGATGATTGCGCCATCGAGTGCGCCGCTGCCGCGCTGGGCGGGCAAACTCGCGGCGGACTTCATGTGCACCATCGGCAAGCGGGAAGACCGCGCGTTCATCGGCAAGCCGTTCAGCCCGGAGAACGAGCCGTTCGAGACATCCTGCGCCACCAGCCGCGTCCGCTTTGACTACTACGAGCGCAAGCGCATCGACAACGCGCACTTGCAGAATTGTTCACCCACTTATGGCTGGGTACAGGAAGCGATTGGCGTGACGCAAGTACTGCTTGACCCGGCAAAGGACAAGCAGATTACCACGCCGCTGCTGCTCTGCCAAGCGTCCCTGGACAAGACAGTCTGTCTGCCGGAGCAGAAACAATTCGTCGCGCAAGTCCCCGGTGCGAAACTTTCCGTTTATCCCGCGAAGCACGAAATCTACATGTCCACGAACGATGTGATGGAGAAGTATGTGCCGGAAGTAATTGGGTTCTTACGGGGGTAAGGGAGGCGCCAGAGGCTCTGCCTCTGGACTCCGGCAGGGGCGCTGCCCCTGCACCCTGCAAGGGAGTTCCTCCCTTGACCCTTTCGCGCGATTCAGTTGGTGACTTCTGCATACAGTGTCCGCGTGTTTATCCAGCGAACCTACGGTTCGCTAAATTTCCGGTAGAAACCAAGCAACATGGGAGTGACCGCGCCGAAGGGGTCAAGGGGGCGACCGGAAAGCCCCCTTGTCGCCGCCGCAGCGGCGATTCCCCCTGCGGCAACATCACGCAATAAACAAAAAGGTCAATACTCAAAACTCCCCTGTCCATATCAAGCAGGGGAGTTTTTGCATCATCACACCTCGCGCCCAACAGCTTCTGCAATCTTCCGAATATCCGCCATCACGTCCACAAACGCAGCGGGCGTAATCGACTGCGCACCGTCGCACAACGCGTGCGCCGGGTCGTTGTGTACCTCAATCATCACGCCGTCCGCGCCGACCGCAATCGCCGCGCGCGCAATCGGCTGCACCATCCAGCTCTTGCCGGTCGAATGGCTCGGATCAACAATCACCGGCAGATGGCTCAGCTTCTTCACCGCGCAGATGGCGGACAGGTCGAGTGTGTTGCGCGTGTACGTCTCGAACGTGCGGATGCCGCGCTCGCACAGAATCACCTGCTCGTTGCCGCCCGCCATGATGTACTCCGCGCTCATCAGCCACTCCTCGATGGTGGCGGACAAACCGCGCTTAAGCAGAATCGGCTTGCGAATCTTCCCCAATTGTTTCAGCAGGTCGAAATTCTGCATGTTGCGCGCGCCGACCTGAATGCAGTCCACCTTGTCCACAAAGGTATCAATGTCGTAGGGGGACATCAGCTCGGTCACGATGGGCAGTCCGGTCTGCTCGCGGGCATGGCAGAGCATGTCCAGCCCCTCGTATGCCAATCCTTGGAAGGAATACGGGGACGTGCGCGGCTTGAACGCACCACCGCGCAGCACCGTCGCGCCCGCGTCCTTCACCGCCTGCGCCACGGCGGTAATCTGCTCGTTGCTCTCCACGGAGCAGGGACCCGCCATAATCGCGAGTTTCTTACCGCCGACAACCGTGTTCCCGATTTTGATTTCGCTCGGCGCGGGATGGAACGCGCGGTTTGCCTTCTTGAACGGCTCGGCGACCTTCATAATGCGCTCGACGCAGTGGAGGGATTCCAGCTGGTCGGGGTCAATGCGGCTCGTGTCGCCAGTCAGACCAAGGATGGTCATCTCCGTGCCTACAATCGGGCTGACGGATACGCCGCGCGCAACCACGGCATTGGTGACGGTGTCGATTTCCTGCTGGGTCGTGCCCTGCTTCAAGACGATAATCATGGTGTTCAACCTCCTGCGTCAATCATTATTGGCTCAAAATCATTATTGGCTCAAATGGACGAAAAAAAGCACGGAAGCCCGCAAAAGAGCTTCCGCGCCTGATGTTTTCCTCAATCGCTGCGGCTGCTGCTTCACGGTACGTCAATTTGCCCGGCGAAAAACGCCGGGAACGTAAACGGAAACAGCACAGACAGCATCATGGAGAAAATTCCTCCGTCCGGCGGCATCATTGCCGCGTATTCGGATTTATTATAGTCCGCTCATCCCGCGCTTGTCAAGGGCAGGATTGTACATTTGCTGTTTTTCGGGCAAAAAGTTTGCTGAAGCTAACCTATATCGAATGGCATTCATCTATCCTCGGACACGCACAGCTATCTTTCAGAAAAATTTCGGGAAAATCGTGTAATCCTCTTGACAATCAACTGATTTGGGCATTATAATAGCCATAATGACAATTGTGCCATTTGGTTGAAGGAGGATGAAGGGCATGGAGTCTTACCTGTTCGCAGACGTAGAGGCTGCGGCGGATACTATGGTGGTGGAAGGATACCACAAGCCGGGCAGCTTGACCCGCTCCAGCGGTGCGTGGATTCACGCGGCAGGCACGGCGATGTTTGAGGCAGGGAGACGCCCCATTAAGCCGCATGACCAGTGGATTTGGTTCGCGGTGGAGGCAGGCGAAGCGACGCTGGTTTGGCAGGGGCATGAGCTGACGCTGAAACAGCAGGAAACGTGCTTCCTGCCCGCCGGCAACCGCGACGCCGCCCTGCAGATTGATGAGAGCGTCCGCTGCGTATGGATTGCGCTGGAAGGTCCGCTTGCGCCGATGGTCGTACGCAAGATGGGCGCGCTGCTGCATATGCCGCTGAAACAGGGGGCGCTGCCGAGCCAGATGTACTTGGCGAAGCAGATTGTGCAGGTCATCGTCCGCCACACGGACACCAGCGACGCGACATATCAGCTGCAGCACCTGATGTACGGGATGCTGGCAAGCCACTGGGGTCAGCCGGTCGCCATGGACGCGATGCTTTCGCACGAGATTGCGAAGGTCGTGGACACCCTGCGCGCGAATCAGTACAAGGACAACTTCTCTCTGGCGGAGATGGCGGCAATTTCCCGTATGCCGATGGAAACGTTCCGCAAGCGCTTCGTGAGCGAAGTGGGTATGCCGCCGCTGTCGTATGTGCTGCACTGCAAGATGGAGCGCGCGAAGGAGCTGCTGCGCGAGGAAGGGCACACGGTTCGTCAGGCAGGCATCGAAGTCGGGATGCAGGATCCGTACCACTTCTCCAAGCAGTTCAAGAACATCGTCGGCATCAGCCCGTCGGCGTTCATGAAGCAGGCCGCCAAGCCGGATGCGACCATCCGCGGCAGCAGCAAAGTAGAAAAGAAGTAAGCAGTGAGGCGACTGTCAGGGGGGATAAACCTGGCAGCCGCCTTTTTTCTTCCACATAACCGCCACATTTACCGCACGGGATTCGGGCAGCCTTGGACTTTGTGTTGCTCGGCACACTCGTCCGCCCCTCTACGGTCTACTATGTGATTTCTGTTCGTCGGTTCGGGAGTTTGCCCGCTGGCATCCAGCTTCCTTCAGACTCCGCCTCTCGATGGACACCCTTGCCTTCGGTTAAGCCGGGCACACCATAACGGCCGTTGCAGAATTCGTATTCTGCAACGGCCTTAAAAACGCTATGAAATGGGATTATTCCGCTGTCGGTATCAGGCGAATCAGCGCGGTGGGAATTTCTGCATCGGTGAAATTCAGCGTGAACACTGCGTTTTCACCTTCCACGATGTAGGGCAGATCAATTTCCGTATCGTCGGCATTCAGCAGCGCCAGGGTAACACCGTTCAGCAGATCGGCGGGCATCGTGATTTTTACCTCGCCCTTCGGCTGGGTGAGCTTGCCGGAAACTTCAAAGCAGACGCTCAGCAACGTATTGCCGTTCGCAGTTTCACCCATGCGCAGCACCAGCTCGCCATAGGGCAGATGCTCGCCCTCCGCCGTCACTTCTTCAACCAGCGCCAGATGTATGCCATCGCTCACATTGCCGCATACGGGGCAGAGCGTGCGCGTCGCTTCATCCTGCTTGAATTCGACGATGGCGCATTCGGTCTTGCTGACGTGCTTGCAATCCTTGCGCTTGCAGGTCGCGCTGTGCGTGCCGTCGCCGTTACTCGTCCATTCGCCATACCAGTGCAGCAGCGTCTTCGTCTGGTGATCCTTATAGCTGTCATTGCAGTTTTTGCAGGTGTGCAGCGTGTAGCCGCCCTTTCCGCAGGTGGGCTTGACGACCTTTTCGGTATAATCGTGCCCGGGGGCAGGGATTTCCACCTTGGTGGTGTAATCGCAGCCCTCACGCTGGCAGGCGTCATATTCATTCCAGCCAATTTCGGTGCAGGTGGGTGCCTTGGCGTCGTGGTGCACCAGGTCGTGTTTCAGCGCAAGCAGCTCCACCTTAGTGGTGTAATCGCAGCGGGAGCAGGTATCGTATTCCTCCCAGCCAATTTCGGTGCAGGTGGGCGCTTTGGCGTCGTGGTGCACCAGCTTGTGTTTCAGCGCAGGGATTTCCACCTTGGTGGTGTAAGTGCAGCCCTCGCGCTGGCAGGCGTCATATTCATCCCAGCCAATTTCGGTGCAGGTGGGCGCCTTGGCGTCGTGGTGCACCAGGTCGTGGTTGTTCGGGTCAGGTCCATACCATGGGTGTACATAAGTATCCGTTCCCTTGCGGTAGCAGTAAGCGCAGTTTGTGTAGTACACGGGCGGAGAAACGCAGGTGGCTGCGGACTTAAGGCACGAGCTATCGTTGCCCTGAACGAAGAAATGTGCGCCCACCTTAGTTTTCGCTTCGTGGCAGACGGTGCAGCTAACCCAGTGGTTTTCGGCATCCGAATCCCAGCCCTGATTCGCAGGGAAGGTATGTGCGCTGTAGTACTGCCCGCCGCAGGTGCTGCATGTTCCCAGCGCAATGCAGGTCGCACTGCTGTCGCCGGAGCAGCTTTCGGTGTCGACCGCATCGCAGCCGTCACGCTGGCAGGTGCGGAAATGCTCGCTGTTGTTGCCCCTGGATTGCCATGCGCCCCAGTCGTGACCGAGTTTGCCGTATTGAGTGCCGCACCGGGTGCAGGTTTTGCCCGTGGTGCAGGTCGGCGTTTCGGTGCCGCCAGAGTGACGGCCGATTGGATTGTCATCAAATAGGGCATAGCTGCCTTTACCGCAGTGTGAACATATGTAAATTACATAATGATAATCGTCGTTGAATCGCTCGAATCTTGTAATCTCATGATCTGCCGTCGTGTTGCAGAAACGGCATTTGTCGCGGATGGTTTCCGCCTTCGCTTCCGGCGCCATTCCCGGCAGCAGGCACAGCAGCAGCGCCGCAGCCAGCAATATGGCAAAACGCTTCTTCTTCATCTTCGTCGCCTCCTTAAAGTTAGGGTAACACCGCACAAATGAGGTGGTCGGCTGGCAAATGGATTTTCCGTCAGGTTTACTGGCGGTAAATCGAGAAATTTGCATGCCACCAATGGCGGAAAAGACATCGCCCGACGCGCCGCCGAGTTGTGCGGTGCTGCCTTTATGATGGATTTACTGCGCCAGTTCCACCAGCGTGTCAAACGCGGGCTTCGGCTGGGCATCCTTGTCGAACAGGAGCGGGTACTCGTCCGCGCGCCAGCTCATGTCGTCCACCGTGCCCCATACCTGCACCGCTTCGATGCGGTCGGCGTAACGCAGGAAAATCTTCATCAGGTCGCCGTAATACTTCGCCTGCTTCTGCAGATTTTCCTCGCTCGTATCGTCAATGCCCACGTCAAGTTCGGACACGCGCAGGAGCAAATCACGCTTGGCAATCTGCTGGAACGCCCAATCCACGCGGTCAATCGTCGGACTGCCGACGGAGTAGTGTGCCTGGAAGCCGTAGCCGTCAATCGTGCCATCCGCAATCAGGCTGTCCAGCAGGACGCAGATGCCGTGCAGCTTGGGGTCAAGGGGGGTGTTGTAATCATTGTAGTACAGCTTCACGCCGTCCGTGGCGTACTTGCGGGCGTACTCAAACGCGCGGTTCACGAAATCCTGACCAACCGTCTTTGTCCAGTTGGATTCGCGCAGCTGGTCGCTGCCGTCCGCCACGGCTTCGTTTACAACGTCCCACGAGACAATCAGCCCCGGATAATTCTCGTTCGTCCACGTCAGCACCTGCTGGATGTAGCTTTCCATGCGGGCGAGCATGGTTTCGCGGCTGCACAGCGGCTTGTGGGTCGCGTAGCCCTCATGGAAGAAGGCTTCGGGCGTCTGGGAGTGCCACACCAGCACATGCCCATGCACCTTCACGCCATTGTCGCGGCACCAATCGAGGAACGGAATGCAGTTGTCGAACTTCACAGTGACGGCCGTGTCGTCCGTGCGGCTGAGCTTGCGGCATTCCGCCATGTCCAGCAGCGAATCCGGCTTCATCTCGTTGCCCGCGGTCATGATGGTGAACTGGCTGCCGTAGAACGCCATGCGTTTGCTGTCCGCCACTTCACTGGCAACAACCGCCGTGCCGAAATCGAACTTATCCGCATAGAGCGTCTTGAGGGCAGGCAGCGAAGTGGTGTCGAAGGAGTCAATCTTCTCGTCGCAGGTGAAATTGCGGATGGTGAAGGACGTTTCCTTGCCCGCACCCTCAACGTACAGCACATACTTGTCATACCGACCGGGAATGTAAGCGCCGGACAGCATTGCCCATTCGCCCTTCTTCGCCGTGCCGGTGACAATGTTCTCATAGGATTCCTCGCCGTCGCGGGTATGGGCGACGGACAGGATGAAGCTGCACGAATCCATCTCGTCCTGCTTCACCTGCACGGACAGGTTGTAGGCGCGCCCCGGCACAAGGTCGAAGTCGCGGCCGGGAGAGTTCCACGTCGCGGTACGCCCGGTAATGTACAGCCCGTCAGCGGTCGTCTCGATGGCAGCGCCGCCCGCAGAACGCGCATACCAGCCGTCCGTGCCGCTGGTAAAGTCCGACGTGTAGTGAATCTGCGGCGCGTCGGAGTAATCCACTTTTTCGGGCGCGGTGATGGTCAGCGTAACGTCATCAAGGCAGTAGTTTTTGCCCAGATAGTTATCCGACGCCGTGAGGAAGCGGATGTTGACGCCCGCGTCCGCCTCGAAATCGCAGGAGATTTCCGTCCACTCCTTGCCCTTGACGTTCACCTGCGCGTAGTAGGCGTAATCGCCGCCCGCCTTGCCAATCGCCATAGCGCCGTCTTCCGAGCTTTCGACGTAGACGCAGGCGGACAGGTGGACTTTCGCGCCGGCCTCGATGCCAACCGACGCAGCGGAAAGGTCAACGGCATCCCAGTTATTGCTGCCGCGTCCAGAAACTCGCAGGCTCTGCTTACCGCTGTGCGCCTGCGATTCCGTCACGCCGACGGTGCAGGTGCCAGACTGGCTGAATGCGGCGGCGTTGCCATCCTCAAAGTCGATGGTGACGGCGGTCTGCGCGGCTTCTTCCGCTGCGGTGAAGCAGGGCAGAAACAAGCAGAGTGCCATCAGCAGAGAAAGCGCTTGTGCGACCCAGTGTTTCATGTTTAATTTCCTCCCTTAGCGTCTTGGGGGTCTATGGAATGGATGATGCAATAATTTAATTATACACAAAAATTGTGTTTTGTCAAGAATGTCTGAATTTTTGCCAGAACGAAAATGGTTTCGTTGGGTGGTTTTTTCTGATTCTATGCTGATGGGCATGGTTGAACTGGTCTTTTCCATGCTTCCAGAGGGCAATGAAAACGGACGAAGTCCGCGGTCGTCTGCTGGGCACCTTCGGTTTCGCCACTCCTGTCGCTGGTTTTTATCGCCGTTTTGTGCCTTTTGTCCTTGAATTTTCCGGTTTTTTGTTACTTAACTGATGGGCAAGAAATATTGTCGAAATCTTTCCAAAAGCCCCCTTGAAACAAGGAAAAAACCGTGTTATCATCAAACCGTTTCTAATGAACTTACGACTGAACGACACGTCTTTCTACAAGGGAGGACAACCCCATGAACATCCGCTGCTTCTGCTGCATGGGCGACAGCATCACCAGCGACCAAGTCAGCGGTATCGGCACGATGGTGGCGCATCGGCTGAACGCGCAGGAGATGCTGAATGCCGCCTGCGGGTACGCAACCTGCTCCGACTGGCACGAAGGCGATAGGAACATCACGCCTGTAACGCTCATCGAGCCGCCGAACACGAACACGGCGGACAACGTGCTGTCCAATCAGGTGCGGCGCGTTTTGCAGGCGCTCACGCCGAAGGGCAGCATCATCCGCTGGACGGTGGATGGCGTCGAGTATGCGATTCCGGCGGAAATCGGTGTCGGCACAGGCACGCTGAGCACGCCGGACGTCATCTACATCGCCATCTCCAGCAATGACGGCAATCAACCGGAAAATGCCCCGGCGGATGACTTTGCGGCAGTCTGTGAACTCCCCTATGCCGACCTGACCCGCACGTCGATGGCATCTGCGCTGCTCTGGGCGGTGCGGACATTGCAGACCGTCTGCCCAAACGCGGCGATTTTCCTCGCCACGCCGCTGCAAACATACACCCCGCAGGCATGGATGGACGAATCTCACGGGCTGCTCAAGCGCCGCGTCATCCAGAAAGTCGCGCAGAAAACGGGTGTGCACTGCATCGACAGCTTCTACGGAAGCGGCTTTGACCGCAGTGTTGCCCGCTCTCACGGCGAAGTCCACCCGGACGAGGAATGGAAAATCCGCATTGCTGACTTTGTGACAAAGGAAATCGAATCGACCCTGTATAAGGAGTAACCGATGGAGAATATCAAATGGCTGTGGGGCGTAATGGACAAGCGCTACCACAAGTGGCACATTCTTGGCCTCATCATCAGTGCCGTCACGTCGCTGATGCTGCTCATCAACCCCTACCTGACGATGCGCCTGATGGATGACGTCATTGTCGCGCAGAACCCCGAACCGCTCGTCGGCTTGCTGCTGACGATGCTGATTGTCAAGGTTACGCGCGAAGGTCTGCGCTACCTGATGGTTGTCCTGCTGGAGCATTCCTCCCAGAACACGCTGATGAACCTGCGCATGCGGCTGTTCACGCGTCTGCAGTATCAGGACATGCGCTTTTTCGACATTCACCGCACCGGCGACCTGATGACGCGCCTGTCCGCCGACACAGACTGGTGCCGCCATTTTCTGGCATACATAGACTATGTGGCGGTAGACAGCATCGTCATGTTCGTGTCGTCGTCGATTTACCTGTTCTCGGTGAACTGGAAGCTCGCGCTGGCAATGGTCTGCGTCACGCCGCTGCTGATGATTATCACGAAAGTGTACTCCAAGGGCGCGCGGCGGATGTTCGTGGACATGCGCGACAAGATGAGCGACATGAACGCGAAGGCGCAGGAGAACATTGCGGCAAACCGCGTGGTGAAGGCGTTTGCGCGTGAGGAATACGAGGAGAACCGCTTCGACGAGCGTTCCCGCGCCTTCCGCGATGCGAATCTGGATATCAACAAGCGCTGGCTGTCCTTCTACCCCTTCATCGAGATTCTGGCGAACGCCATGACGCTGCTGACCGTCTTTTTCGGCGGCTACCTGATGATTACCGACGGCATGACGGCGGGCGAACTGACGATTTTCACCCAGCTGGCGTGGACGCTGAGCGTCCCCATGCGGCAGCTGGGCAACCTGCTCAACGACTGGCAGCGCTTCATCACCTGCTCGAACAAGGTCATGGAGATTGAAGTCTCCCGCCCGGAGATTGTAGACAGCTCCTGCGCGGTGAATCACGATCACATCGAGGGTGCGATTTCCTTTGAACATGTATCCTTCGCTTACGGCTCACAGCCGGTGCTGTCCGACGTAACGTTCTCCGCCAAGCCGGGGCAGACCGTCGCCATCATGGGGCCGACCGGTTCCGGCAAAACGACGCTGATTCAGCTGCTCGCCCGCTGCTACGACGTGACCAGCGGCAGCATTTCCGTTGACGGCTGCAATGTGCGCAAGTGGAAGCTGCAGCAGCTCCGCGACGGCATCGGCACGGCGACGCAGGATGTTTTCCTCTTTTCCGACACGGTGGAAGGCAACATTGCTTTCGGCGACCAAACGCTGACGGAGGACGAAGTGCACGACTTCGCCCGCCGCGCGGCTGCAGACGACTTCATCAAGGGCTTGTCCGAGGGCTACGACACGATTATCGGCGAACGCGGCGTGGGGCTTTCCGGCGGGCAGAAGCAGCGCATTGCCTTGGCGCGCGCGCTGGCAGTCAAGCCCGGCATCCTCGTCATGGACGACACGACTTCCGCCGTCGATATGGAGACGGAGAAGTACATTCAGGCGCAGCTGCGTCAGCTCCCCTACGACTGCACGAAGCTGATCATTGCCCAGCGCATTTCCTCCGTCAAGGATGCTGACCTCATCCTGATTTTGAAGGACGGCGTCGTGACCGAGCGCGGCACGCATCAGGAGCTGCTGCGTCAGCGCGGCTACTACTACGAAACGTACTGCCTGCAAAACGGCATCACGCCCGACACCGCTCCGCAGGAGGTGATGTAACATGGCGCGCAACAAATTTGACGTAGACGAGCGCTTGGAAACCCCGTTTGACTTCCGGCACTTGAAGCGCGTGGGCGTTTACATCGGCAAGCACAAGTGGAAGATGCTGCTGGCGCTGCTTTTGTCCGCCTTGGCATCGGTAACGAGCCTCGCCGTGCCGAAAATCACCCAGACCGTCATGGACGTCGCTGTGCCGCAGAAAAACGTTGACCTGCTGCTGAAGATGGCGCTGGCGTTCATGGGCATCATCATCGTCGGCATCGTCTTCACGGTCATCCGCTCGCGCATCATGGCGTTCGTCAGTCAGCAGATCATCTACGATATCCGCAAAGACCTCTTCGCGCACCTGCAGCAGCTGCCTTTCGCCTACTACGACAGCCGTCCAGCGGGCAAAATCCTCGTGCGCGTCATCAATTACGTCAACAGTGTGTCGGATATTCTTTCCAACGGCATCATCAACTCGATTCTGGAAATCATCAATATCATCTTCATCGTCGTATACATGTACACAACCGAACCGACGCTGGCGACGATTGTTGTGGCGGGTCTGCCGATTTTCGTGGCGATTATCATCATCCTGAAGCCTCGTCAGCGCCGCGCGTGGCAGAACCAGTCGAACAAAAACAGCAACTACAACGCGTACCTGGCTGAATCCATTGACGGCGTGCGCGTGAGCGAACTGTTCGCGCGGCAGGATGTCAACTGCTCCATCATGCAGCGGCTGGCGACGGCGTGCCGCGCGGCGTGGCTGAAGGCGATTTACATCTCCAACAGCGTCTGGCTCTCTTCGGAAATCATCACGCAGATTGTTTTCACCCTCATGTACTACGCGGGCGTGTACTGGCTGGGCGGCGCAGTGGTCTCCTTCGGCGTGATTCTCGCCATGGGGCAGTACGTCAGCCGTTTCTGGCAGCCGATTACGAATCTGGCGAACATCTACAACAGCTTCGTGAACAACATGGCGTACCTGGAGCGCATCTTCGAGACGATGGATGAACCGGTTGTAATTGACGACAAGCCGAATGCCGAGACACTTCCGCCCATTACCGGCGCAGTTGATTACAACAACATCACCTTCGGCTACGAGGAAGGGCAGACCGTCCTCAAGGATGTTGACCTGCACGTCAAGGCGGGCGAAAGCATTGCGCTTGTCGGCCCGACGGGCGCGGGCAAGTCCACCATCGTCAACCTGCTCTGCCGCTTCTACGACCTGCGCAGCGGTTCCATCACGCTGACGGATGAATCCGGCGTGAAGCACGACATTACCGACGTGACGCTGCACTCCCTGCGCTCGCAGATGGGCATCATGCTGCAGGATTCCTTCATCTTCTCCGGCACGATTCTGGATAACATTCGCTACGGCCGTCTGGACGCGACAGACGACGAGGTACGTCAGGCGGCGGCGGTTGTCCGCGCGGACGACTTCATCCGCGAAATGCCGCAGGGCTACAAAACGACCGTGAACGAGCGCGGCGGCAGCCTTTCGCAGGGGCAGAAGCAGCTGATTGCTTTCGCGCGCACGCTGCTGAGCGACCCGCGCATCCTGATACTGGACGAAGCAACCTCCTCCATCGACACCAAGACGGAGAAGCTGCTGCAGGACGGCATTCAGGCGCTGCTGAAGGGACGCACGTCGTTCATCATTGCGCACCGTCTGTCCACCATCAAGAACTGCGACCGCATCCTGTACATTGGCAATCAGGGCATCATGGAAGCAGGCTCTCATGACGAATTGATGGCCAAGCGCGGCGCATACTACGAGCTGTACACCGCGCAGGCGCGCGACCAGGGCATGGGGGAATAAGGCGCGCACGGCGCTTCTGAGAATTGCATAGGGACAAAAAGCGGGGTTGCGTGAAAAATGCGCAATCCCGCTTTTTTATAGGCACTACCGCACAATTCGTCGGCAGCGCTGGCGATGCCTTTTCTGCCATCTGCTTCTTGCAGAAATCTCGATTTACCTCCAGTAAACCTTCGATTTCTGCAATCGCATCTGACAAAAAATGCATTCGCCATCGCACCAACTCATTTGTGCGGTATTGCCTATATTATTTTTCCGCCCCTAAAATCGCCTTAATATCCCCCAAATTCTCCGCAAAATACACTTTTTCCTGTTTTTCTTCCGTCGAAAGCCCCATTTCCACCATATGCCTCAGCAGCGCCTTCAATCCCTCATAATACCCATTCAAATTATACAGCACACACGGGGCATCTATCTGCTTCAGCGCCAGCTTCGACATCACTTCCGACACCTCTTCCAGCGTCCCCGTGCCGCCCGGAAACGCAATGAACGCATCCCCCAGTTCTATCATCTTCGTCCGGCGCTCCGGAATGTCCTTCGTCACAATCAGCTCCGTCAGCCCCTCCATCTGAAAGCTCTCGCTGATGAAAAACTCCGGCTCCACGCCCGTCACCTCCGCGCCAGCCGCCAGCGCGCCCATCAAGCCGGATTTCGACCCGCCATACACCAGCGCGTGGCCGCTTTCACCAATCCAGCGTCCGAGTTTCTCCACCGCCTGCCGAAAAGACGGATCGCTGCCCTCGTTTGCCCCCAGATAAACCGTAATATTCATGCGAAAGAATCCCCCTTTGCGTATTTCTTCTATCGAGTATAGCAGAATGAACACGGAAACGCAATCGGGGGATTTCCGCAAAAATGAGAATTTCCTCATGAATTTCTAATCATCCTTCGATGGATTTTCCATTCCGCTTGTGCTATCCTTATTCTTGTCAGAACGACAGGACGCGCCCCTCATCGGCGCAGGAGGATACAGATATGATGGCTTTCATCGATTCGGTTTTCCATGTGATTGGTTCTTTCATCAGCATGGTGTTTGAGGCGATTGTCGCTGCTGTGCAGTTTGGGTTTAGTGTCTTAGGCGGTCTCTTGGGGCTGGTGGTGAATCTGGGGATGCTGCTGCTGGTTGTCGGGCTGGTGGCGCTGGTGATTACGCGCCGCAAGAACTACAAGCAGGCGAAGGCGGATGAACCGCGCGTCATCCACATGGACAACGGCGAAACCTTCAAGAGCTATTACAGCAAGTAATTTGCAAAAAAGCGCTTGTCCTTCCTCTGAAAATGTGGTATAATCAGCGTTACCCTAAATTTTCGGAGGTTAAGAAGCAATGACGATTCTGTGGGACTGGAACGGCACGCTGCTCAGCGACGTACCGTTGGTGGTCAAAATCAACAATGAAGTTTTCGCGCGCCACGGCTATCGCCTGACAAGCGAAGAGGAATATCGGCAGATTTTCCGCTTTCCGGTCAAGGATTACTACACCGACATTGGCGTGACGGACGAGGATTTCCCGCTTGTGGCGAAAGAATGGAACGAAGGCTACGTCGCGAACTTCCATCTGGCACAGCTGCACAAGACGGCGGCGGAGGCGGTTCATCGCTTCCACGACGCAGGCTTCCATCAGGCGATTATCTCCGCCAGTCAGGTGGATCAGCTGCGTGCGCAGGTCGTCAAGTTTCCGGAGTTGGATGACATGTTCGACGACATTCTGGGGTTGGGCGACGTCTACGCCGTGTCGAAGGTGCAGCTGGCGAAGGATTACCTTTCGCGCAAGGGCTACGACCCGGCGGACACGGTGTTTCTGGGCGACACGAGCCACGACGCCGAGGTTGCCCGCACCATCGGCTGCCGCTGTCTGCTGATTTCCGGCGGGCACCAGTGCGACGCGGTGCTGCGTCAGGTGCCGGGCGTTGAAGTGCTGCCGTCCCTGCGCGCGGCGGCGGATGTATTAGGAGCATAACAAATTATGGCGGATATCTTGCAGGTCAACACGGAGCTTCCGGCGGATTTCACCCCAACCGCGCCAAGCGGCTTGACGGACGAGGAGGCGGCTTCCCGCAAGCCGAACATCTCCCACCACCGCCCCGATAAATCCACCGCGCAGATTCTGGCGGAAAATCTCTTCACGCCCTTCAACGGGCTGAATGTGGCGCTGGCGGTTTGTCTGGCGCTGGTGGGCAGCTGGCGGAACATGCTGTTTCTGGGTGTCGTGGTGTCGAACACGCTGATTGGCACGGTGCAGGAGCTTCGCGCGCGCAAGACCATCCGCAAGTTGTCCCTGCTGAACGCCCCGACCGCGCACGTCCTGCGCAATGGGCAGGAAAAGACCTGCGCGCCGGATGCGCTCGTCAAGGGCGATCTGGTGATTCTCCGCGCGGGCGACCAAGTGATGGCGGATGCCGTCGTCACCAGCGGGCAGGGTGCGGCGAACGAATCCCTGCTGACGGGGGAAAGCACGCCCATGCGCAAGCAGCCGGGCGATTTTCTTCTGTCCGGCAGCTATATTTTAGAAGGAACCTTCACCGCGCAGCTGGTTTATGTGGGCGACGAAAGCTATGCCGCCCGCCTGACGCGTTCCGCAAAGGAGATTCGCCGCCCGAAATCGGTGCTGATGACGGAGGTCAACCGCCTGATTCGCATCGTCAGCGCGGCGCTGATTCCGATTGGGCTGCTTTTGTTCTGCAAGCAGTTCTTCCTCCAGCACCTTCCGCTGACAACGGCAGTCCCGACGTCCGTCGCCGCCATGATCGGCATGATTCCCGAAGGGCTGATTCTGCTGATTTCGGTCGCCTTGGCGGTTGGCGTAATCAAGCTCGGCAAGCGAAACACCCTTGTGCAGGAGCTGTACGGCATTGAGACGCTCTCCCGCGCGGATGTGCTGTGTCTGGACAAAACCGGCACGATTACAACGGGCAAGATGACATTGGATTCGCTGCTGCCCCTTTCGGGGGACGAGGGCGCCATGCGGACACAATTGGGACGCTTCCTGTCCAGCATGGACGAGCGTTCCGGCACGCTGGATGCCCTCCGCGCGGAAATTCCCGATGTGCAGGGCGAAAAGCCCGTGGCTGTCCTGCCGTTTTCCTCCGAACGGAAAAAGTCCGCCGTATCTTTTGCGGATGGTACAACGCTGATTTTAGGCGCACCGACGTTTGTACTGGATGACGCGCATCTTGTGCCGATTCGCAAAACGCTTTCGGACTGCGCCGGGCGCGGCTTGCGCGTGCTGGTTTTGGCGGAAGCGGACGGCTGCGTCACCGAAACTGACGCGCCCGCCGTCACCCACGTGATTGGCCTTTGCCTGCTGACCGACGAGATTCGCCCCGCGGCGCAGGAGACGCTGCATTACTTCCATACGCAGGGCGTTGCGCTGAAAATTATCAGCGGCGATGACGAAAAGACGGTCGCGGCGATTGCGCGCAAGGTGGGCCTGTCCGGCGGCGCGGTGGATGCCTCCACCTTATCGGACGACGAACTCCCCGATGCTTGCGAGCGCTACGCCGTCTTCGGGCGCGTGACCCCGACGCGGAAAAAGGCGCTGGTCGAGGCACTCAAGGCGAAAGGGCATCACGTTGCCATGACGGGCGACGGTGTGAACGACATTCCCGCACTCAAGGCGGCGGACTGCTCCATTGCCATGGCGGGCGGCGCGGATGCCACAAAACAGGCGGCGCAGCTGACGCTCCTGGACGCGAATTTCGCGAACATGCCGCTGATTGTCGCGGAGGGGCGGCGTGTCGTGGGGAACATCACGCGCGCGGCGTCGCTCTTCCTCGTCAAAACGCTGTATTCCTTCGCCTTGGCGCTGCTGACGCTGCTGTTCCCGGTCGAATACCCCTTCCAGCCGATTCAGCTGACGCTCATTTCCTCGCTGACAATTGGTCTTCCGGCGTTCCTGCTGACGCTCGAACCGAATCAGGACCGCATACAGGGCAGTTTCCTGCGCACGGTGCTGACGCGGGCGATTCCCGGTGCGGCGGCGGTGTGCGTCTGCGCCATGGCGGCAATGGCGGGCGTGAATTTCGGCTGGGATATGGCGGACTGCAAGACGCTGGCGGCGCTGTGCGCGGGCGCGGTCGGGCTGATGATGCTCTATTCCGTCTCCGTCCCGCTGACGAAGCTGCGCGCGGCGGTGTGCACCGTCATGACCGCCGGATTCGTGCTGGCAGTATGCTATTTCAAGCAGATTTTCTATTTTGAGCACCTGACGCTGGCGCAGTATGGCGCGCTGGCAGGGCTGATTGTCCTTGCCGCGCTGGTGATGGCGGCGGTTTCGTGGGCGGCGAAAAGACTGCCGGGGAAAAAAGGATAATAGCAAGAAGGACGAGGCGGGAATGCTTCGTCCTTCTTTGTGTTATACTATTTCCAGATAAGAATGCGCCAAGATGCGCCGCGAATTTTTCATTCTGGCTAACGTGAATGAAACGCAGCGTAGCAGCGCTACGCTAAGTGGAATGAGCGGACGCCAGAAGGGAAAAGGCGCAAGCAGATGGCGCAGGTGAATCTGGAAATAGTATTACTCTGCGATTGTCACGGGAATCCACCCGCCACCTAAGCCCCCAAGGGTCAGCGACAATTCCCGCGTGTTTCCCATCGGGAAAATGCCGATTTCCAGCTGCCGGGTGTCACCCGCGTCGTATGTCATCGTCAGCGTTTTGCCGCTTTGCTGCCAATGGAACGGCTGTGCATCCGAAAGCCGCTCACGCGGGAGGAGGATGTTCTCCATCCCGTTGTCCAGCCCGTCGCTGTCCAGCGCATAGCCGATACCCGTGCCATCCGCCGCGAACACCAGCACGTTTGGCGCAAGATCGCCGCCATCATAGCCGTCGTAAATCATCCATGCGCCGACCAGACTTCGCGTCTGCTTGTTCTGCATGAGCGTACCCATGCAGGCAGCAGCCACCATCAACGCCACTGCGACGCTAATCAGCAGTTTTCCGTGTTTCTGCACAAATGACTTCATGCGCATCCTCTCCTATATTATTTTGATTGGGCAGCACCGCTTTTTCTGTATGCAGAGGGCGACATGCCCTCATATTGCTGGAAAACCCGGTTGAATGTCGCAATGCTGCCGAAGCCCGACTGCCCCGCAATGGACGTAATCGAATCATCCGTCCGTTCCAGAAGCTGCTTGCAGAGCGTCAGCCGCTGGCGGGTCAGGAATTCGTGGAACGATATGCCCAAGCAATCGTAGAAAAGGCGCTCGAAGTGGTAACGGCTGTACCCGCTCTTATCCGCCATGTTCTGCGGGGTCAAATCCTCTGCGCAGTGCGCCATCACATAGTCGCGAATGTCAACAAAGAGCATCTGCGTCTGCTCCTTGTGGCGGACACGGCGGTTCAGTTCTGTGCCGTGTTCCTGCGCATGGCGGCGGAGCAGGTCGATGAGCATCCGGCTCAATTCCAGCCGCGCGACCGTTAATCCAAAGCGATCCCGCGCCACCCCAGCCTCAGCCGCAGCGGTCTTTACGCGCTGCTCAATTTCGGGCGCGCTGCCCTTGCGAATCACCATGCACGGCTGGAGGGCTTCTTCTACCGCCAGCAGACCGTCGATAATGAACAGGCGCTCGCGGTCAAGGAGGAAGTAATAGCGGTGGCCGGTCGGGGGTGTGTGGATTTCGTGGACGACGCCGGAGGGGATAACCATGATGTCGCCCGGATGAAGAAGATGACGCTCGTTTTCGACGATGACAGTGAGGTCCTCGGCGATAACCATGATGACCTCATAGGTCATATGCCAATGCGGGAGGTAATCGCAGGTTTGGGTGTTATCGTAGAAACGGATGCCCTGACTGCGGTCTTCGCCGAATTCTTCCTTTTGGCGCATGTACCACATGTTGCTCTTCACAGCGTTACGTCCTCCTTTCCGGCTTTTTGCTCGCCCCTTGACTTCTTCGGCGCGGGCGCGCCTTCAAGGTGCTGTTTTCTTCATCATAGCCGTTTCGGGCGGAAATGTCAATCACGGCAGGCGCGAAATTCCGATTTGAGATGCGGAATTCATCACTTTGGTTGAATTGTATAGAAAATTACAATCTATACTCGTTTCATCGGTACAAAAATCGCTAAAAATAAGAGATATTTCGCTAAAAATGATTAGCGTCAAATGTGTAATCAGGCGATAATAAAGCCAGATGAACGATGTTCGTCGTTGCGCAATTCAAAAGGGAAGGAAGGGATCCTTTTGCAATCTACCAAGGCGATTGTCCGCCGGGATTTGACCGGGCGTTCCACCATGCGGTGGGGAACGTACTTGAAGCGATACGGCACGCTATATCTGCTGCTGCTCGTGCCGCTGGCGTTCTTCATCATTTTCCGCTACGTTCCCATGTCCTACATTCTGCTGGCGTTCAAGAAGAACAACATTCTGAAAGCGCCGTGGCTGCTGGATTGGGCGAAAAACGGCGGCTGGGAATGGTTCATCAAGGCATTCAACGATAAGAACTTTATCGATGCGCTGAAGAACACCATCATCCTGAACCTGCTTGACCTCGTTATCGGCACGCCGATGCCCATCTTGATGGCGCTGCTGCTCAACGAGCTGGCGTTCCCGAAGTTCAAGCGCGTCGCGCAGACCGTGCTGTACCTGCCGCACTTCCTGAGCTGGGTTATCATCTCCAGTCTGTCGCTGCGGCTGCTGGCAACCAATGACGGTCTGGTTAACCAGATATTCGGCGCCAATATCGCCTTCTTAGGCACGGAGAACAACTGGCGCGCAACCTACATCGTGCTGGGCATCTGGAAGGAATGCGGCTGGAACACCATTATCTACCTCGCCGCGCTGACCGGCATCAGCCCGGAGCTGTACGAAGCGGCGGAAGTGGACGGTGCGAGCCGCCTGCGCAAAATCTGGCACATCACCCTGCCGGGCATCCGCTCCACCATCATCATCCTGCTGATTATGAACCTCGGCCGCATCCTCGGCAGCGAGTTCGACCGTCCGTTCACCCTGAGCAACCCGCTGGTTGAGGGCGCAAGCAAGACGATTTCCATCTTCGTCTACGAGCGCGGCATCAAGGGCAACCAGTTCGCCCTGTCCACAGCGGTCGGTCTGTTCCAGTCCGTCGTCTGCGTCATCTTCCTGCTTGCCTCGAACACGCTGGCGAAGAAGTTCGACGAGCCGGGCATCATGTAAGGAGGCTGCGATATGGCGACGACAACTACCTTCAACGGCAAAAAAGTCCATCAGGGCATGATCAAATCCCAAAAGACCCGCGTGGGCGACTTCATCATTGCCTTCATCATCTTTCTGACGATGATGATTTGCCTGCTGCCGATGGTCAACGTGCTGGCAAGCTCCCTGTCCTCCAGCGAACACCTGATTCGCAACGACGTGTTCCTCTGGCCCAAGGGCTGGAATTTTGAGGCGTACAAGACCATTCTGAGCGACAGCAAGTACACATGGTCTCTGGCGTGGACGGGCATCCTGACCGTCGTCTGCACGGTGCTGAGCCTTGTGCTGACCGTCTGCACCGCCTTCCCGCTGATTTACAAAAATCTGCGCGGCGGCAAGGTCATCAACTTCATCATCCTGTTCACGATGTACTTCAGTGCCGGCACGATTCCGGGCTACATCCTGCTGAACAACCTCAAGATGCTCAACACCCCGTGGGCGCTGATTCTGCCGAACTGCATCAGCGTGTTCAACGTCATCGTGCTGCGCTCGTTCTTCTACAGCGTGCCGGACAGCCTTCGCGAGGCGGCGGAGATTGACGGTGCAGGCCCAATCCGCACGCTGGTGACGGTGTATCTGCCGCTGTCTCTGCCCTCTCTGGCGACGCTGGCGCTGTTCTACGCCGTCGGCCGCTGGAACGGCTTCTCCGATGCGCTGATGTACCTGAAATCCAGCAAGGCGGAAAAGTACTGGCCGATTCAGCTGCTGCTGTACAACATCATCAAAAACTCCACGCAAAGCAGCGAAATCGCCACGCAGGAAGGTTTCTTCAGCGCCGGCGTTTCCAAGACGATTCAGATGGCGTCCGTCATGTTTGCAACCGTGCCGATTCTGCTGGTGTACCCGTGGCTGCAGCGCTATTTCGTCACCGGCGTCACGATTGGCGCAGTCAAGGGCTGATGCCCCTATACTATTTCCAAATGAGAATGCACCAAGGCGCGAGCAGATGGTGCAGGTGAATGCAGGAAATAGTATTATAACACCGTATTTCAGGGACGTGTGAGCCCTGCAAATAAAAAGGAGGAAAAAACCCTATGAAACGCATCGTGTCTCTGGTTCTTGCGCTCGCGATGGTGCTGTCTCTGTGCATCTTCACGACCGCATCCGCGGACGACGGCTTTGTGGACGGCAAATTCACCAAAACCCGCCACATCACCGTGGAAGTCTACAACCGTTACAATGATGGCGGCTCCGACCCGACCAGCAGCGTGTACGCGCAGTACATCAAGCAGGGTATGCTTGACAAGTACAACGTGGACGTTGAACTGGTGTCTGTCGGCCGCTGGACGGAAGTTGACGACCTGAACAACCTGCTCGCCACCGGCGACGCGCCCGACGTGTGCGTCACCTACTCCTACCCGACGATCCAGACCTTCGCGGGCATGGGCGGCATCATCGACATGAATCCGCTGCTGACCGAATACAAGGATCTGCTGCCGGATCTGTGGGCGCTGCTGGGCGACTACAACATCTACTACGATCAGGATCCGGAAACCGGCTCTGTGTGGGCGATTGAAGCGGTGCTGGCGGAATCCGCGCGCATCAACACCTTCATCCGCAAGGACTGGCTGGACAAGCTGGGTCTGAAACTCCCCACGACCGAGGAAGAGTTCCACAACTGCCTGATCGCTTTCCGCGACAACGCTGAGCTGCTGCTGGGCGCCGACGCTGCGAAGATGGTTCCCTTCTCCATCAGCACCGACATCGGCTGGCGCGCTGACCTGCTGAATGTCTCCAAGGTGCCGGAGGACGTGTCCGACGAAACGCTGTATGTCTACGGCTACGACGACCGCCACCTGCTCTACCCGAACTACAAGGAAGGCATCCGCGTGCTGAACCAGTGGTACAACGAAGGTCTGATTTGGAAGGACTTCGCGCTGTACACGGACGCAAGCGTTGAGGACGACATGATGAAGTCCGGCTTCGTCGGCGCTTTCATCCACAACTGGGATTACCCCTACCGCAATGGCGAAGACTCCATTCAGGCGAACCTGACCCGCGCTAACGGCGCAGACGCTGGCTTCATCGCTGTGGACTGCTTCCAGAACGACGCTGGCATCACCCGCAAGTATCTGGCTGACCGCATTGACCGCAAGGTGTTCTTCCCTGCGACCAACGACGAACCGCTGGCTTCCCTGCTGTACCTGAACTTTATCTCCTCTGAAGAAACCATCAAGTTCCTGCAGACCGGCAAGGAAGGCGTTACCTACAAGATGACCGACAACGGCGCGTATGAGATGCTCAACGCCACCGGCGAATGGATCATGAACTCCGGCATGAACATCGACCACACCATCACCGTCAACGGTCTGTATCTGGGCGATGCCACCGCGGCGACCAAAGCGCTGAGCTACCCCGGCGTGAATCCTGACTTCATCATCACCGCGAACACCTACGGCAAGCTGAACGGCCGCATTGTGAAGAAGTTCTCCTGCGGCGCAATCTCCGCGGAAGAAGACGTTGGCACGTCCCTGAACTCCAAGCGCGACGCTATGCTGACGCAGGCGGTTGTCGCGCCCGTTGACCAGTTCGACTCCGTGTACGACAAGGGCATGGCGGACTACCTCGCTTCCGGCGGTCAGAACATCATCGACGAACGCCGCGAAAAGCTGGAAGCCATCTACGGTGTCCATGTGGACTAATGCCTGACGCGCGTTTGCGCTGACAGCACAAAAACGCACCCCGCAAGGATTGAACTTGCGGGGTGTTTTCATGTGGATTTTTACGGATTCTGATGGATGCTGTTCTCCGCTGCTTTGCTGCCTTGTCGCAAGGGAATTCGCCTCTGCGGAGGCGACAAAGGGGCATGAAAACAGACGAATGTCTGCGGTCGCCCTCTTGATTCCTTCACCCGTACGCCCATGTTTCTCGTTTTTTATCGCAGCTCTTCCCGCATCCGCCCCGGCGTGGTATGAAACCGCTCCGCAAACATATGCCGGAACAGCTTGTAGTTCGTGAAGCCGTGCTTCTCCAAAATCTCATGCAGCGCCACGTCCGTCGTCACTAAATCCTCATACACCTTCGACAGCCGATACTCGTTCAGGTAATTCAGATACGTCACGCCTGTGTTCTCCTTGAAGAAGCGGCAGAACGAATTCGGGTGCATGTGCAGCGTTGCCGCCGCATCATTCAGGGCGATATTCTCCTGATAATGCGCCTCGGTGTACGCAATCACCGCTGACAGCCGCTGACGGTTCTTCTCGCGCCGGAAGATGCTGCCTTCCGTCACCGGGCACGAAAACTCCTCGTAGAGTAGATAAGTGATTTCCAGCAGCAGACTCGCCATGCGAATGTCCCTGAAGGGCGAATCGCTGCTGGCTGTATGCTGCATTTGCAGCAGCTTCTGTTTCACGCGCTCAATGGCCGCCATCATCGTCGTATTCGTCGTCGCCGCGTCCCTGATGAACTGGCGCGAACGCGTTTCCGGCGCGAAGTCCCCCAATTCCTCGGTCGGGATTCGCAGCAAGAGGGCGGTATTGCCGGACAGGCTGATGGTGGCGTGGAGAACGTAAGGGCTGATGCAGATGCACTGCCCAGCGTGAAGCTGCCAGCGGCGCTGCTCGGTCTCGACGGTCAGCTCGCCGCTGAGGATATAAATCAGTTCCAGCGCGCCATGCCAGTGCATAGGGACGTAGCTGCGCGCGACTTCTGCGTACTCGTAGTGCGCGTGACCGGCAATGTTCAGCTGGAGGTTTTCATAGGGGTGATGGCGCTGGTCATCCATGCGGGGGGCTTCCTTTCTGGCGAAATGCCGCTTTTCATCTGCTTGATTTCGGATTTTGGCGCAAAATCCGCCTTACCGCCATTGTAGCATAAGGCTAAACAGGATGCAAGAGGGGAAAAATCGGCGAATACGCTGGGAAAACAGGGAAAAAACAATTTTCAGGCAAATTCGGGGTTGACAAATGCATAGCAACATGGTATGATTCTTTCATCCGCAGAGGAAAGGAGTTACGCGCTATGAAGTTCGCCGCTACGATGATGAACATGATGATGCCCATGTGCATGTGCAACATGAGCATGTTTCGTCGTGCCGCGAATTCGATGCGCCATCCCGCCTGACGGATGGCTGGAGGATGAAAGCAATTCCTCCGGCAGAACCTACCGCAATTGTTGGGGAGGCTGCATCGAAGAGATGCCGGCGTCCCCTGTTTTTTTGCCCGGACGATTTCGGGAAAGGAAAGGCAAACGTCATGAGCAACGAAGCACCCCAGCAGACGCCTAAGCAGCCGGTTCAGCCACCCATGCAGATTGAGCTGCAGAACGTCAAGAAGGTCTACCCCGTAACCGGCGGCGAGGTCGTCGCGCTGGACAACATCAGCCTGAAGATTCGCAAGGGCGATATTTTCGGCATCATCGGTCTCTCTGGCGCAGGCAAGAGCACCCTCATCCGCTGCATCAACCGCCTCGACACGCCCACAGAGGGCAAAATCCTCATTGACGGGCAGAACGTGCCGGACATGAGCAAGCAGCAGCTTCGCCAGATGCGCCGCAAGGTCAGCATGATTTTCCAGCAGTTCAACCTGCTCATGCAGCAGACGGTCGCGAAGAACATCGCGTACCCGATGGAGTGCATCGGCGTGCCGCGCGCGAAAATCAACGCCCGCGTGAAGGAGCTGCTGGAAGTTGTCGGGCTGGAAAGCAAGGCGAAAGCATACCCCGCGCAGCTGTCCGGCGGTCAACGCCAGCGCGTCGCCATCGCCCGCGCCCTCGCCAGCGACCCCGAAGTGCTGCTCTGCGACGAAGCAACCAGCGCCCTTGACCCCATGACGACGCAAGCCATCCTCCGCCTGCTGCAAAAAATCAACCGGGAGATGGGCATCACCATCGTCGTTATCACCCACGAAATGGCGGTCATCCGCCAAATCTGCACCCACGTCGCGATTCTCGATGGCGGCGTGATTGCCGAAGAGGGCAGCGTCGACGATGTGTTCACCCACACCCGCAGCGAAGCAGGCAAGCGGCTGTTCGGCATCGTCGCAAGCGAAAATCACGAGCAAGTGCAGGAGAAACCTGCCATCCGCATCGTTTTCAACGGCGAAACAATCGCTGAGCCGATTGTCGCTGACCTCATCCTGCACCTCGGCGTGCCGCTGAGCATCCGCAGCGCGGACGTGCACACACTCAACGGCGCACAGTACGGGCAGCTGCTCATCAGCCGCCCCGACGACCCGATGGTCTGCCACCGGGCGATTGAATATCTGAAGGAACGCGGCTTGACGGTCGAGGAGGTGCGCGCATGAGCATGACGTGGGAACGGCTGGGTTCCATGCTGCTGGAGGAAACAGGCAATACCCTCCTGATGACCCTGCCCGCAACATTCTTTGCCTACCTGATTGGTCTGCCGCTGGGCGTCCTGCTGGTCATCACCCGCAAGGACGGCATTCTCCCGAAGCCGACGCTGAACCGCATTATCGGCGTGATTGTCAACCTGCTCCGCTCCGTGCCCTTCATCATCCTGATGGTGATGCTCTTCCCCGCAACGCGCGCGATTCTCGGCCGCGGCACAGGCACGGTGTCCATCATCATCCCGCTGACGGTCAGCGCGTTCCCGTATGTGGCGCGCATGGTCGAGGGCAGCCTGCTGGAAGTGGACAACGGCGTGGTGGAAGCCGCGCAGGCGATGGGTTCGACAACCTTCCAGATTGTGCGGAAGGTGCTGATTCCCGAAGCCATGCCGTCGCTGGTCAACGGCTTCGCGATTTGCATCACCACGATTCTGGGCTACACCGCGATGGCGGGCACGGCGGGCGGCGACGGCTTAGGCAAGGTCGCAATTACCTACGGCCTGAACAAGCGGCAGTACGACGTGATGTACGCCGCGAGCATCGTGCTGGTGCTGCTGGTGCAGTTCTTCCAGATGGGCGGCACTTGGCTCAGCCACGCGATTGACCACCGCCGCCGGAAATAAGGATAAACACGCGGACACTGCATGGGCGTGTCACCAACTCCATCGCGAAAAGGGTGTCGAGAGGGTCGAAGACCCTTGCGTCTCCCCATCAATCGTTTCATTCACCCGTATGGTGTTTGAATAAATAGGTTTCCCCAAAATGAAAGGAGTGCTTACAATGAAGAAGCTCTTTGCTCTGGCTCTGGCGCTGGTTCTGGCGCTGTCCCTGACGGTTGCGTCTGCTGATGAACTGAAGGTCATCCGCGTTGGCGCGACGGCTGCCCCGCACGCGGAGATTCTCGAATCCGAAGCGGTGACGGCAAAGCTGGCGGAACTGGGCTACAAGCTCGAAGTCGTTGTGTACGAAGGCTATGTGCTGGAGAATCCGGCAGTTGCTGACGGCACGGACGATGCGAACTATTTCCAGCACAAGCCCTATCTCGACTCCTACAACGAAACCGCTTCCGAGAGCGAACAGCTTGTGTCCGCGTTCACCGTGCATTACGAGCCCTTCGCCATCTACTCCAAGAAAGTGACCAGCCTTGCTGACCTGCAGGACGGCGCGCACATCGGCCTGCCGAACGACCCCTCCAACGAGACCCGCGCTCTGCTGCTGCTGGAGGCTGCTGGCCTGATTACCGTGCCGGAAGGAACGACCGCTGCGTCTTCCTTGACCAAGTACGACATCACCGCCGAAATGAACCCCCACGGCTATGTGTTTGACGAAGTGGCAGCTGAACTGCTTGCCCCCACCCTCGAAGACTACGACATTGCCGTCATCAACGGCAACTATGCGCTGGACGCTGGCTTGAAGCCCACCACGAACGGTCTGTTCGTCGAAGCGGCTGACTCTGAGTTCGCTACCCTGTACGCCAACATCGTCGCGGTTCGTCCCGCTGACCTTGATTCCGACTGGCTGAAGGCGCTGCACACTGCGCTGACCTCCAAGGAAGCCTACGACTACATGATCACCACCTACGAAGGCGGCGTCATTCCGACCTTCACTGTGGAAGACGCGGAGTAATCCCGTTTTTCCAGACCGTCTGCAACCGCGCAGGCGGTCTTTTTTCGTCAGCGGAAACGGAAAATGGTTTGCACCCTGCTCCACGCAGCGGAATGGGGATTCGTGCGAATCGCGCCGGTGATTTCAGCGGGCGCGGCGGTGGTGCTGGTAGTGACAAGGAAGAGGGGATGATAAGACTCGCAAATGCGGTTTTCCCTGCAATATAAAAGACCAGCATGAAAAGCCGAATACTTCCCATGCTGGTCGGTCGCGCCCATCCGGCGCGACAATGTGCAAGTAGTTGGTAGAGCGAGTTGGGGGCGCTCCTGCGGGAGCGCAAAGTTAGGGGCAGGGACGCTTCGCTGCCTGCGCCTTTGTTGGCGGCTTCCTTGAAGTTGGTCACCCGTTCGGCAGTTGGGGCGTTGCCCCAAACCCCACCAGAGGCGCCGCCTCTGGACTCCGCAAGGGGCATTGCCCCTTGACCCTTTCGGCGGCGCCCCGGCTTGCGCGCTTTTCACTTACGCTTTGGGTAAAGTGGCTTTTTCACCCTCCAATGTGCGAAGCGATTTTCTACTCTGAAAAAACAAGCAGGTCAGCACCCCCATCAGCGCCAGCGCCGCATAAAAGCACGCCGCGCCGCTGCCTTCATCCCGTCCGAACAGCATTTCCAGCCACGGCAGCGGATTCCGCATCAGCGGCCGAAACACCGCATCCACCAGCGCCCCGCCCAGCGTATACCCGACCGGGATTGTGAAGAATTGCAGCGCATTCCGCACCGCGTACACCCTTCCCTGCATTCCTTCCGGGATGTTCAGCCGCATCAGCGCATCAAGATTCGCGCTCATGACGGGAATCAGCAGCCATCCCAGCGCAGCGCCCACGCACCACGTCGGCAGATTCTGCCCGAAGGCAAGCAGGAAGTTCTCCGTCCCCATCGAGACGAGCAAACAGCCGCACACCACCCGCACGCGGCTTTTCGGCGCGGGGAGCAGGACGGCGAGCAGGCTGCCGATCAGCGTCGCCAGCGCGGTCACGGTGGAGAAGATGCCCATGGCGGCTTCCCCGCCCCAGCTCCGCGAGAGCAGCAGCGACGGCAGCGCAGCTTCGTACATGGACGAGACGAGGTTAATCGCCGCGAGGTACAGCACGAGCGTCAGCAGCCCGGGCGCTTGGCGGAAGAACCGCAGCCCCTGCCGGGTCGAATTGAGGAAGGACTCGTGCTGATTGCCAGTTTGCCGCTTCGGAATACGGACGAAGCACAGCAGCGCCGTGAACGCGACGGCGAATGTCGCCAAATCCGCGAACATGACCGCGCGCAGACCGCCGAGCGTCATCAGCGCCATTGCCAGCACAGGTGTCAGCAGCCCGGACAGGCTGGACGAGAGATACCGCAGTCCACCGACCCGCTGGTACTGCGATTTCGGCAGCAGCGCGGTCGTTGCGGCTTCGCTGGCGGGCTGCTGGAGCGTGTTCATCAAGCCGTTCAGCGCGTTAAGCAGGTACAAGTGCGTGATTTGCAGCCGTCCCGTTTGCAGCAGGACGAGCGCCGCGACGGTTGTGCACGCGGCAAGCGCATCGCTGACGAGCATCGTCCGGCGCGTATCGAGGCGGTCAACCAGCGCGCCGCAGAACAGGCTGAATACGACATACGGCGCGTAGCTGCTGACGGTCAGCAGCGCGGTGGACAGCGCCGACCCGCTCTGCTGATACGCCCAGATAACAAGCGCGTAGCTGGTCATGGCGCTGCCGAGCGACGAAAGCGCCTGCGTCGTGAACAGCAAAAGGAATGTGCGCAATTCGCGCAGAGACTCAAAAAACGAATGCAGTTTCATATAGCTTTGCTCCTTCATGCAGATAATCCGCATGGATGGAATGCCATTTTTAGATGAAAATGCCCCAAGATGCGCCGCGATTTTTTCATTCAGGCTAACGCGAATGAAACGCAGCGTAGCAGCGCTACGCTAAGTGGAATGAGCGGACGCATGAATGGAAAAGGCGCAAGCAGATGGGGCAGGTGAATCTAATACTATTTCCAGATAAGAATGCGCCAAGATGCGCCGCGAATTTTTCATTCTGGCTAACGTGAATGAAACGCAGCGTAGCAGCGCTACGCTAAGTGGAATGAACGGACGCCAGAAGGGAAAAGGCGCAAGCAGATGGCGCAGGTGAATCTGGAAATAGTATAAAAATGGCATACTGCGCAAAGCCGCAGGACGCTCCATGCAACGCCCTTACGACGCGCATGGAGCCAATGCAGTCATCAAAATCACGGTTTTCACCCCGCTTTTATGCGTTCAGTGTGTAGATGCGGCTGATTTCGCCGTCAATGTCACTCCGGCTGTCCAGATAAGTGCAGCCGTATTTTTCGTACACATTCGTGTGATCGGTCGCAATATAGACGCAGGATTGCCCGTTCTGTCGGGCGATTTCCGCCAGTTCGTGCAGCAGCTTTCCGGCAATTCGCTGATGACGGTACGCGGGGAAGGTGTACACGAAGCCGCACCACGGGCGGAGTTCCGGTGCATCCACGCAGTCGCGGTCGGTCAGCGTCGCAAAGGCGGCGATTTGGTCGCCCGCCATCAGAAAGTAGCAGTCGCCCGCACCGAGGGTGTGATGGAACTGTTCCTTTTCGAGCAGCTCCGTCAGGAACTTCGCCGCGCCCCACTCGCAGGCGCGAAGCTGTGCGAGGAGTTGGGGCTGGTTAGGCGAAGTGAAGTAGGATGTCAGGTACATGGTGGATTTTCCTCCGATGGGTCAGCAGGGATTGAACAGCTCCGGATACACAACGGCTTTCCGGCTATCGGGTCGCGCCCATTTGGCGCGACAATATGCGAGTAGTGGATAGAGCGGCTTGGGGGCGCTCCTGCGGGAGCGCGAAGTTACAACTGCTGCGCTGAAAGCGCTTCGCTGTTCAGCGTTCGTGGATTGGAGTTGGTCGCTTTTCCTCTACCGGTCACACGTCCAGCAGTTGGGGCGTTGCCCCAAACCCCACCAGAGGCGCCGCCTCTGGACTCCGCAAGGGGCATTCTTAGATTATCATATCAAGTGCAACACCGCGCCAAAAAAGGAAAGACATTGCGTGCGCTTTGTGTTAGAATGAAGCTACCACACACCAACTAACAGGAGGCGCAGACAATGTCTTACCACCAGTTTACATCAGATGAGCGGAAATGTCTATGGGAACTTCACAGGAAAAACCTCAGCATTCGAAAGATTGCTGATGCGCTGGGAAGAGCTCCTTCCTCTGTTTCTCGTGAATTGCGGCGGAATCGCAGTGAGAAAGGAACGTGGCATCCTTTCCCTGCCCACAAAAAGGCGAAGGCACGGCGCAGACATCTCCGCAACTCTTCTCTCCAGACTGACCTTGAGCTGAGAGCGTATGTCATTGATGGTCTCAACCATTTTTGGACTCCTGAGGAAATTGCGGGACGCTGGTCGCTTGCTCATCCTGACCGCCCGGTCAGTTTCGCCACCATTTACCGCCACATTAAGCGAAAACTGCTTCCCGGAATTGAACCGAAGACCCATCTTCGCCGCCGTGGCAAGCGGAAAGTCAACCGCAATGCCAACTTCAACACCATTCATCCCGACCGCATTATCCCTGACTGGCCTGATGAAATTAAGAACAGGTTACGCATCGGAGATTGGGAAGGCGATTCCATCGTCGGAGCGAAGGGCAAAGGCGCGGCTGTCACGCTTGTTGACCGCTGTTCAGGGTTCATCACTGGCCGCCTTGTTGCCACACGCTCGGCCGCTGAAACTCGGCAAGCCATTCTCGATGCCTTGGAAGGACTGCCTGTTTGCTCTCTTTCTTTAGACAACGGTTCTGAGTTCGCTGAGTTTCGCCAGTTGGAAGAAGCGCTCGAAGCTCCCATTTTCTTTGCGGAACCGCACAAGCCTTGGCAGCGCGGCTGCAACGAAAATGGCAATGGCCTTCTTCGCTTCTTTTTCCCTAAGGGCTGTGATTTTCTTGCCGTCTCTCCGGAGTATTTCGCCGCCGTTATCGACTTGCTGAATCACAGACCCCGCAAAAGATTAGGCTGGCGCACCCCTTTTGAGGTCTTTTTCGGTGTTGCACTTGCTTGACAATCTACCATTGCCCCTTGACCCTTTTTTCGGCGCCCGGCTTGGTCGCTTTTCCCCTACTCCGCTTTTATGCGGCTTTATGCCTTTGCCATCGCCCCATCCAAAATCTCCAGCCCCTGTTCCTCCTGGAACTGATTCGTATACAGCTGATAATAATACCCCTGTTTCGCAATCAGCTGCTGATGCGTCCCATCTTCCGTAATCTTGCCATTCTGAATCACCAGAATCCGATCCGCCGAGCGAATCGTAGAGAGTCGATGCGCAATGATGAAGCTCGTCCGCCCCGCCAGCACCTTCTGAATCGCGTGCTGAATCAGCTGTTCCGTCTCCGTATCAACCGAGGACGTGGCCTCGTCCAGCACGAAAATAGACGGGTTCGTCAGAATCGCGCGGGCAAAGGAAATCAGCTGCTTCTGCCCGGTGGAGAGACGGTTGCCGCCCTCGCCAACGTCCGCCTGATAGCCATCCTTCATGTTGCGGATGAAGGGTTCCGCGCCGACCATGCGGGCGGCTTCCGCCACTTCCTCGTCGGTGGCATCGGGGCGGCCGTAGCGGATGTTATCCGCGACCGTACCGGAGAAAAGGTGCGGCGACTGCAGGACGTAGCCGAGGTTGGACTGAAGCCACAGCTGACTGCGCGTGCGGTAATCCGCGCCGTCGATGAGGATTTTGCCCTCCGTCGGCTCATAGAAGCGGCAGACGAGGTTGACGATGGTGGACTTGCCGCTGCCGGTTTCGCCGACAAGGGCAATGGTCTGCCCGTGCTGAATGTGCAGTTTGAAGTGCTCCAGCACCTTTTCGCCCTCTTTGTAGCGGAAGGTGACGTCCTCGAAGTCAATGTCGCCGATGAGCTTGGGCCAGTTTTCGGTCTTGGGGTGGAAATTGTCGCCGTATTGCGCCACCACTTCGGGAGAATCCACAATATCGGGTTCCGTTTCCAGCAGGCTGATGACGCGCTCCGCCGCCGCCTGTGCGGATTGCAGTTCCGCGAAGATGCGGGCAATATCGCGCACGGGCTGGAAGAAGCTGACGGTGTAGTTGATGAACATGGTCAGCGTACCGACGGTCATAGCGACGCCGAAAACGTGCGTGCCGCCGATGACGCTGTTGCCGCCCTGCCAGAGCGCATACGCCGTCGCCAAAGACCCCAGCGACACAACGATGGGCAGAAAGAGGTTCGACAGCGTCGCCGCGCGGATGGACGCGGAACGCATGGAGGCGGAAACCGTCTCAAATTCCTGGATGTTCAGTTCTTCGCGCACAAGGGTTTTCGTCGTCTTTGCGCCGTTGATGCCCTCATTGAAGCCCGCGGTAATCTGGCTGTTGTTCTTGCGCACCTGACGATACGCCGCGAGAATCGCCTTCTGGAACTTCCAGCTGATGACGGCCAGCGGCGGCAGCACCAGCATGACAATCAGCCCCAGCCGCCAGTTGATGGTCAGCATCCGCACGGCGCAGGCAACCAGATACACCGCGCCCCAGCACAAGTCCACCAGCGACCAGCCGATGGTGTCCGCAAGGCGCTGCGTGTCGTTGGTCAGGCGGGACATGAGGTATCCTACGGGCATCCGGTCGTAGTAGGAGAAGGGCAGTTCCTGCAGTTTCTGGAAACCGAGCTTGCGAATCAGGTAGCACGTTCCGGTTTCGACAATGCCGCACTGCCGCAGAAAGCCGAAAATCGTCGCCACTTGCACCGCCGTCAGCAGCGCATACGCTACGACGAACCCAACCAGCCCGGCCGTGCTGTGGTTAGCAATGAACACGTCAATCGCGTAGGCATTCATGTTCGGCATAATCACGTCGATGATTGCAGAAACCGCCATGAAAAGCACAACCGCAATCAGGTTCTTGTGGTACGGCTTTGCAACCTTGATGAGCTTGCGCCACAGGGAGAGATCAAATCGTTTGGTATAATCCTGTTCCTGAAAGGACTGCATATCAGTTCACCCCTTCCGCTGCCTTGGCCTGCGTCAGTTCTTCCTCCAAGGCGTTCTGGATGCTGTTGATGCGCTGGTACAGGCCCGGCTGGCTGCACAGCTCAGCGTGCGTGCCCTGCTGCGTAATCTGCCCGTTTTCCAGCACGAGGATGAGGTCAGCCTGCGAGAGCGTCGTCACGCGGTGGCTGATGATGAGGGTGGTCACGTCCTTCTGCTCGTGTCGGAGGGCAGCGCGAATCTGCGCGTCCGTCTCGGTATCCACAGCGGAAAGGGAGTCGTCGAAGATGAGGATGTTGTTGTCCTTAAGCAGCGTGCGCGCGATGGCGATTCGCTGCTTCTGTCCGCCGGAGAGCGTCACGCCGCGTTCGCCCACGACCGTCTCCCAGCCCTTATCCGCCTTGGCGATAAAGCCGGATGCGCTGGCGATATCCGCCGCGTGCTCAATGCGTTCCGCCTCCTGTTCCGGCGCGGTGATGCCCACGTTCTCCCGGATGGACTTGGAGTACAGGAACGGCTCTTGCAGAATCAAGCCGACGTGTGCGCGCAGATATTTGCGGTCAATCTGCTGAATATCCACGCCGCCGATGGTGATTTTGCCGCTCGTGGGCGTATACAGCCGCTGCAGCAGGTACATCATGGTGGATTTGCCGCTGCCCGTGCCGCCCAGCACTGCCGCCGTCTTGCCCGCGGGGATGGTGAAGGACACGTCGCGCAGCACCGGCACGTTGTCATCCGGATAAGCGAAGGACACATGGTCAAACACAATGTCGCCGTGCAGGTCGGGCTTCAGGGCGTTCGGCTCATCCGGCTCAGCTTCCTCGTGCAGAATCGCCTGCACGCGCTTCATGGACACCATCGCCTTGCCCGCGTCGGACAGGGTACGGCCCAGCTGACGAATCGGGAAGAGCAGCATCCCCAGCGTGGAGGTGAAAACAATCAGCGTACCGACGGTAATCCAGCCGTTACAGGCGTAGATGATGCAGACCACCAGCGTCAGCAGCGTCTGCGTCATGCTGATGGCATCGCCGCCGCCCCAGTAGATGGCGAGCAGTTCATTCAGACGGAGGTTCTTTTTGCGCAAATCGTTGTTCACGCGGTCGAACTTCTCCACCTCGCGCTCCTGCTGTCCGAAGGCGCGCACGACGCGGACGCCGGAAAGGTTCTCCTGCAAAACGGCGTTCAGCACACCGTCCGCTTCGTCCGCCACTTCGAAGGACTTATGCACCATTTTGAAGAACCACGTCGCGAAGCAGAACAAAGGCGGCACAAGAATCAGGCTGTAGAGCGTAATCGGCACGGAGCGCGGCAGCAGGATGCTCATGGCGATAACGACCATCAGCACCGTGTTGACGACTTCCATCACCTGAACCGCCAGAAAGCGGCGAATCGTATCCACGTCAGACGTGCAGCGCTGAATCAGCTCGCCTGCCTGCGCTTTAACGTGGTACGCAAACGGCAGGTGCTGCAAATGGCGGTAGAGGTCATTGCGCAGTTTGCGGGCGATATTTTCACTCGCAATCGCGGAGGAACGACCTTTTATGAACGTGAACACGCCGTTGACGACGTTCATCAGGATGAGCGCCAGCGCGGGAATCCACAGATTTTGGCGGAGGAAATCGCGTCCGCCGAGGTCGTTAATCGGGTTCATGAGGAAATCCGGCATTGTGAACGGCTCGCTGCCAAGTATGCTGTCCACGATTTCGGAGAGCAGCAGCGGCGTTAAAAAGCCGATGATGACCATCATGATGGTCGCAATGAGTGCCCAGAGGAAATGCGTCCAGTTCTGCCCGATGAGGGAGAGCATTGCGCCGAACGGGGTCTGTTTCTTCTTTGGTTTCGTTGTGGTGCGCTGCGTAGGAAATCACTCCTTTCAAGAGAGACAAAGTGGTTGATGACTCATAACTGCCCATTGTATGCTTTTTCCGAAAAAGGTACGAAAAAAGCACCATCCGTCTGAATGCAAACGGCTGGTGCTGCACACAAAACGCATGGTAACAGGAAAAGAGCGTGGAATTTTCCTATTACGGGCGCATATGGGCAGAAAGAGCCGTCGCAGTCAGTCCATTGGCACGGGATACAAGGGTTAGAATCATCATGGTCATTGCGAGGGCCTCCTTTCTGCATAATTTTGATTTTGTTGTGCTTCTCGCAAGCACGCAAGAAACAGTGTAGTCGAAAGTCAAGGTTTTGTCAAGGGGCAAATGGCGGTTTTTTCAAATATTCATCCCATCTTGCGCAGGATTCCCGTTCTCCCAGTCCCAAACCGCCTTTTCAATCAAGTCGGCAGCATTGGCGCAGCCGTGTTCATTGCGCAGGGCCTCCCCGATGCACGCCGCGTTGCGCGTGTATTCCGGGTTGCTGATGAGTGCGCGCAGCCCCTCCGCCAGATTCTCTGCCGTCAGCTTATCGCGCGGAATCGCTTTCGGCCCGCACCCGGCAGCGTACACCCGCTCCGCCCAGAACGGCTGATCGCCGCCGAACGGCACAACGAGCGTCGGCAGCGCATGGCGCAGGCTGGTTGCGGTCGTCCCCGCGCCGCCGTGATGCACCGCCCCTGCCATATGCGGGAACAGCCAGTCATGCGGCACACTTTTCACATAGAAGATGTTCTCATCTTTCGTCTTTGCTTCCTGCTGACCCCAGCCCAATGCTACCACCGCCCGCACGCCGGACAATTTCACCGCCTGCCGGATGATTTCCGCCAGTTCACCCATGTCGCCCGACACCATCGACCCAAAGCCGATGTACACCGGCTCGTCGCCCGCGCGCAGGAACTCCGTCAGCGCCGGGTCAGGCGTGTAGTCCACCGAGCGCTCATCCCACCAGAAGCCGGACATGTGGATGTTGTCCGCCCAATCCTCCGGGCGCGGCACAAGCGTCGGGCTCATGGCGTAAATCACGGGCACTTGCTTGCCCTTCACGTCATAATCCGGACGCAAGCGAACGCGGCGCTTCGCCATGTCGTTCTCCTTGCGCCAATCCGAGAGGTAGCGGTGCTCCAGCGCCGAAATCAGCAGATACCCGATGCGGTAGCTCAGCACATTCCACCACTTGCCGAGCTTGCGGAACGGCGCGGATGAAATTGGCATATCCTTGCACGGATCCATCGGGAAATACTGCGTCTGGATGCACGGAATATCGTACTTCTCCGCAATCGAATAGAACATCGTCCCGAAGAACGTGCAGACGATGGCTTCCGCGCCCTCCGCGCAGTGCAGCAAATCATCCAGCAGCATCGGCGCAATATCGCGGATGCCCTTCTCAAACTCCTTCAAGTACCGCACGCCCACCGCGTCCGGCTGGAGCAGCCGCCCCATCATATCCACCACATCGCCGGAAATGGGATAGAAGGACATTCCCGCTTCCTCAATCATGCCCTGAAACGGCGCAAACGCCGCAATCGTCACCTCATGCCCCCGCTCGTGAAGCTCCCGTCCCAGCAGCATGTACGGCCGCACGTCGCCCGTCGAGCCGAGCGTTATCATTGTGATTTTCATCATTACCTCCAATGATTTCGAGATAAGTTAAAGGTATACAAACTAAAAAACTAACAATAAAATTCAAGTATGTAGAAGAAACCAAAAGCGCCATCAAGCGCGCTTGCTTCCCGTCGCACACGGGTCATACCACCCCGCAGGAACTTTCACCCGGAAGCCCTCGAATGCACTTTCCGCATCCGCCTTCACCACGCAGTGCGGCGTATACACATGCCGCATCCCCTCCTGCATCCGTGCCATGCACCACTGCGCCAAGTCCACCGCCAGCGAATTCCCCTCCGCCAGCGGCACAAATGCATCCCGCCGCACCAAAAAGCACATTGGCGAAACCGCCGTGACATTGTAGCTGGTTCGGTTCATGCCGTGCCATCCACCCGCCGACACCGGCAAGCCGCGATTCCGCGACTGCACTGTGCCGTCCGGCAGAATGTCGTATCCGGCATGAAGCACCCGATTGCGCGCATCCGCCACCAGCGGCGTCACCGCGCACACATCCGGGCGCTGGGCGTACATCATCATCTCCCGCAAGCCGTCCGCATCAGGCTCCGCCGTGTCCCCCCACAGGAACAGCAGCATGTCTGCCGACGAATCCGCCGCCAAGCGGTTCACATCCGCAGCGGACGCATCCCGCGCAAGCCGCAATGCCGCGACGGTAAAATCCCCCACGTCATACCGCAGCCGCAGCACACCGTCCTCCACCCGGCACGTTCCCGGAAACCCGTTGCGTCGCATACTTTCCTCCACCGCCCGCGCCGCCGCGTCCAGGCAGACTGCCAATTTCGTGTGGCTCATCGACCCCCGCAGCGTCCGCCAGTGGTACAGCACGCGCGGAATGTGGATGACGCCGTCCGCCCGCTCGCACGCACGGAGCATCAAATCGTGATCCTGCGACCCGTCGAACGCCGGTCGCAATCCGCCGATGGCATCCAGCAGCGTCCGCCGAATCACCGACAAATGGCAGATATAGTTGCCGGAGCGCAGGTTGTCCGGACAGAAATCCGGCTTGCGGTGCGCATCAACGTGAATCGCGCCGTGGGTGGTCAGCTTATCTTCATCGGTGTAGAGCACGTCGGGGTGGTGCGCGTCGATGGCTTCCGCAATCCGCCAGAGCGCATTCGGCGCAAGCACATCGTCGTGGTCGCACAGGGCGATATACTCCCCCGTCGCCATTTTAATCGCGCAGTTCGTGTTGCCGGATATGCCCGCGTTTTCCGCCCCAAACGCGATGTGGAATCGGCTGTCCCGCGCGGCGATTGCCTCCAGCGCCTTTCGCGTCTCGGCGGACGTGCTGCCGCCATCGTACAGGCAGGCTTCCCACGCGCCGTGCGTCTGGGCAAGCAGCGAATCCGCCAGCGCGCGGAGGAATTTCGGGCGCGTGTTAAACACGGGGACGACGACGCTGATGCGCACGTTCGGGAAGGGGTGCGCGCGCTGTACCGCCAGTTCGCGCTTGGATGCTTTCTCCCGCCGGAATCGCCATTCGTCCCGCAGCAGCACCCGTGCCGCCAGCATTTCACCCGCGCGGTGCAGCGTGTACCCCGCGCCATGCATCCGCACATACGCCCGAACCCGTTCCGCCCACTGCACGCACGTCCCTCCCGCCGACTTTCCTGCCCTCATCATACCATGCGCCGCGGGTTTTGTAAAGCGCCGGGCGATTTTCTGCCAATTCGGAACAATTTTCGCAAAACCGCTTGACAAATGGGTGAAAAGGTGCTAAACTAAATCCTGTTCCGGCAATCCGGACGAACCGCATAGGGGCATGGTGTAATGGTAACACGTGGGTCTCCAAAACCTTTGTTGAGGGTTCGAGTCCTTCTGCCCCTGCCAGAAAGCATCTGATGATTCAGGTGCTTTTTTGTTGTGTGAAGCCCCGCTACCTTTTGGGTAGCGGGGCTTCGGTATCATTTGCCCAATATCTCCATTGAATACTTGAAACTTCTGTAACACTTCAGACACATATTTGTCCGCTGAATGCTTTTGCAGTTTTCGTATGCAGAGTTGCCATATTCACTTGCTCGATACGAATACGTTTTTCCACATACACGGCAAGTTCTTGAATACACTTTATCTTCATTGGAATCATCACAACCCGTAGCAGCAAACAGCAGCATAACCATGCTAAGAATCAAGCAGATAGTCCGCAGCAACGTTCCATTTGTCTGCTGTGCGCTTTTCGTTTTCATGTCCATTTCTACTCCTCCTGATGTTTTTTCAATTCTGTTAGCCTGCGAATCAGTTCCTCCAACACCTCCCTATTTCCGTCGTCCGCCACAATCTCTCGCAGCTTTTTGCCGCCGAAATCGTATTCTTCCATCCACGCATTGATTTCTGAACTTTCAATCAGATTCTCTGCAGACAGCCTTAATAGCCCCCGTTCCAGCGTCTCTTGGAACTTCGACTCAAATGCGTCTGCACTAAACGGACAATTATCCCCCCTTCTGAATGCAGTTTCCAATTTGATAGCGTAAACATGGCATGGGTACATAGGCTCCCTCCTTTCATTGATACTTCTATTTTACCCTCCCCTCAAAAAAAGTCAAGTGTTTTCTTGAAGAATTATATATTTCTGACATTTCTGGCAAAAGCATGGCAAATTGTTGTGTATCTTCACAACGACTTTCGTGTCGGCGTGTAACCACATTTCAGAAAATCGTTTTTTTCTGAAATCAGCTGCCTCAACCCCCTCCAAATTTCAAATTCGCACAGAAAACGCGCCCGCCGACCTTCCGACGAGCGCGTTTATACTATTGGGGGCTCTACTCCCGAATTCAGTGCACGACTTGCTGGACACCACAGTTATCACATTTAAGGCAACACCGCACAAATGAGGCGGTCAGCCGCCGAGTTGTGCGGTGTTGCTTTAAATTACTTCTTATTCTTCTGCTCCACCATCGCCTTGACCTTCAGCGGCAGACCGAGCAGGTTGATGAAGCCCGCGGAATCCTTGTGGCTGTACAGGTCGTGGCTGTCGCCGAAGGTGGCGATTTCCTCCATGTACAGGCTGTTCGGCGACTTCACGCCCGCGTTGATGCAGTTGCCCTTGTACAGCTTCAGCTTCACCGTGCCGTTGACCGCCTGCTGCGTGCTGTCCACAAACGCGGAGAGCGCCTCGCGCAGGGGCGTGTACCACATGCCGTCGTACACCAGCTCCGCGAACTTGCTCGCGACCAGCTCCTTGTAGTGGCTGGTGGCGCGGTCAAGCGTGATGGATTCGAGGATGCCGTGCGCGGCGTAGAGCATCGTTCCGCCGGGGGTTTCGTACACGCCGCGGGACTTCATGCCCACCAGGCGGTTCTCCACCAAATCCGCGCAGCCAACGCCGTTGCGGCCCGCGATTTCGTTCGCCTTCGTCAGCAAATCCACCGCGTCCAGCTTTTCGCCGTTGATGGCGACCGGCACGCCCTTCTCGAAGTCCACCGTGACGTATTCGGGCTGATCAGGCGCTTTTTCGGGCGTGACCATCGTCAGCAGCAGGTCTTCCGGCGGCTCGTTCCACGGATCTTCCAAATCCGCGCCCTCGTGGCTGATGTGCCAGATGTTGCGATCCATCGAATACGGGCGATCCTTCTTGACCGGGACGGGGATGCCGCGCTTTTCGGCGTAGTCAATTTCTTCCTCACGCGTCTTGATATCCCAGATACGCCACGGCGCGATAATCTGCATGTTCGGGTCGAACGCCTTGATGGTCAGCTCGAAGCGGACTTGGTCGTTGCCCTTGCCGGTGCAGCCGTGGCAGATGGCAGTGCAGTTCTCCTTGTGGGCGATTTCAACGAGGCGCTTGGCAATCAGCGGCCGTGCGAAGGACGTGCCCAGCAGATACTTGCCCTCGTAGACCGCGCCCGCCTTGAGCGTCGGCCAAATGAAGTCCTCGACGAACTCCTTGCGCAGGTCTTCGATGTACAGCTTTTCAGCGCCGCACTTTTTCGCCTTCTCGTGGAGGGGCTCCAGCTCTTCGCCCTGCCCGACGTCGCCCGCAACGCAGACCACGTCGCAGTCATAATTTTCCTTCAGCCACGGCACGATAATCGAGGTATCCAGACCCCCGGAATAAGCCAGCAATACGCGCATCTTCGCCATAACAATCGACTCCTTTATCTTCATCCTGATTCTCATCATTTTTGTGTCCGTCTGCCGGACAAGATGGATTATACACCAAGATGAATAAAAATGCAATAGGTCTGCATAAATTTTCTCGGATTTTTCGTAGAGGGATACTGCAATACTTTCCACACATCCCGTGCAGATTGCAACCTAAGTTAAGGGGGAATAGGCGTAATGCGAGTACTTTGCCTTCACACGCTCCGTGCAGATTGCAACGCCCCCTTGACCCCTTTGCGGGTCGCCTTGCCTTGCTTTGCCTCCACACGCTCCGTGCAGATTGCAACTTTTCCTTTTTCTCCCGCCGTGAGATGCTGGTTCCTTTGCCTCCACACGCTCCGTGCAGATTGCAACCTGCGGCACTTTCTCCACGTCGCCGGGGTACAAGCTTTGCCTCCACACGCTCCGTGCAGATTGCAACGGCAGAAATGCACAGAATTGCAATATACACTTTTTTCGAACGTGTGTTGAGTTGGTAGATAGCTTTTCAGTATTGAACAAATCAATGCTGCGCTGACTATTTTCCCGAAACTCTTCTGCTGTCAAGGCAACCTTTGTTGCCATTAGCGACAGCCCCGGACGGACAATCGACCGGTTTTGTTGGTGCGAACCGCACCGGATTTTCATGTTAGCTGATGATTCGCCTGATGCCCATGCTGGGAATCGTATGCGGAAGTTCTGAAAGCCGCTGAATCGTCATGTGATGATACGCAACAAATTGAGGATAGTCACGTTGAAGTGCCTCGCGGTCAAATACTCTGTAAAGTTCTTCACCAAATTCTTTCTTTAATTCCTTCCTATTATATTCCGGCAATCCCTGCTTGCAATGCTGAAGTAGAAACGCCGAGTACAAATCGCGCTGTATGCGTTCGCCGTCCGGCATAACGTTCCAGCGGTTTTCAAGTGCCTTTTCGATGCAGGTGTCTGTCTGGTGGTTGTACTGGCTGGCGCGCACATGCGTATCAACTTCTTTCACCCCTTTCAGCCCGCGCGACTGGCATTTCTGTTTCAGCATCGTAATCAGCATAGCAGGTGCTTTGTTTGCAATGGATTTTCCGAACCGCTTTTTGCGTTTATATCGTCCAGTCTTTTCGGAAATCTCCGTTTTATTTGCTCTGTGGACCAAATCGCAGTAACTCATGTTCTCCACAAAGAAGCAATCACCCAGCGTCAGCAGATAATTTGCCAATTCGTTATGCTGCTGTTTTCGGATGTCCGCCTGATGATGCTGAATCATTGCCAGCTGGTGCTGAATCCGTCTGTATCGCTTGGACTTGTTCCGCGTCAGCTTCACGCCGCGCTTAAATGTTCCATCCGGATTGTAATTTTCCGGATTTGTTGCGCGTCGGCTTCTGTCCATCTTGCGCTGCAAGCGCCGCTTTTCTTGCTCTATATTCTGCACGCGGTCAGCCAATTCCAGCAGGTTAACCTCGCTATCGGTCGAGTATGCCAGCGTTCGCGTGCCAATGTCGATGCCGACGACACCATGCCCGACGGGATGCTTCGGCGCACCGCTTATCGAATCACGCTTCACCGCCGGTTTTCCTTCCAAAGCAAGCTGTGCGTACCAATGCGTCTTCGTTTTGCCTTCTTTGCGTAGAATACGGACGTATTTCACGCGCTTGCTGAGCATTTCTGTTTCATACTCGTTGTTGGGTGACAGTTGCAGCGGAAGTTTCAGCCCTTTCCATTCGACGTAACTACCGCGAAAAATTATTTCGATGCCACCACTCTTTCCCGCCTGTGAATAACCTCTCAGCGAGGATAATTCTCCCTTTTTCTTAAAATGCACCATCTTTCCATCTTTTGAAAGCAGCACTTTTTCAAACGCCGTCCAAGCTTGTGACGCAATTCCATGAACTGCCACGCTTGAAGCAATGTTATCCTTGAAATGCGGATAATAATATTTCATATCCGCCTTAAAGTGGTTTTCGCTAAGTCCATTTTGATCCAGCAATTGTCGTTTCTTTTTCCAAAGTTCTTTTGTTTCTTCTTGCTTCGCGTTTTCCAGCTTCTGTTCAATTTCTTGATATTGCTGCGTTCTTTCGAGTTTGCGCAGTTTCTTCAACTCCGCATGAACTATCGTATTATAGATTTGTCTACCAATTTCAAAGCGTTTTTCAAGGCGGTCGGACTGCCACTTTTCCAATTTAAGAGGCAACGTGAGGCAACAAGTATCTGTGCTACTCCTTTTCACGCGCGTCCCCTCCCCTTCCTTTGCTTTTCCACCCCATTATACCGCATCTTCTCCTCATTTTCAAGCAAGAACAGCAAATTCGACATTCATCCGCTGTTTTTTTACTGTACAGCGCTTTTTGCATTTGTCCCCTTCGCCCATCTATCCGCCATTCCATTCATCCCGTTCCGAAAACGTATTAAATTGTGAAAAAAATATCGTTAAAATCGTGTCAGCCACTTGACAAGAGCTTAACAATCTGATACACTGTTCTCGTCACCCCGACAAACACCGACATTCCCCGTTCGCGGGCGCATCCCCGCAGGACGGATGAAGCATAAGGAGAGAGTATCATGGCGAAAGAGTATCCGATCGTCGATAACGTGGAGAGCTTCGAGGCGGCCCTCGCCCGCGTCCGCGCGGCACAGAAGGTCTATGCGACCTACACGCAGGAGCAGGTGGACAAGATTTTCAAGGCAGCTGCCCTCGCCGCGAACAACATGCGCATCCCGCTGGCGAAGATGGCGGTGGAAGAAACCGGCATGGGCGTGGTGGAAGATAAGGTCATCAAGAACCACTACGCCGCTGAATACATCTACAACGCCTACAAGGACACGCAGACCGTCGGCGTGCTGGAGCGCGACGAAGCATTCGGCATGATGAAGGTTGCAGAACCTATCGGCGTTGTCGCGGCGGTCATCCCGACCACCAACCCCACGTCTACCGCCATTTTCAAGACGCTGATTTGCCTCAAGACCCGCAACGGCATCATCATCTCTCCCCATCCGCGCGCGAAGAAGTCCACCATCGCCGCCGCGAAGGTTGTGCTGGAAGCCGCTGTGGCTGCCGGCGCGCCCGAAGACATCATCTCGTGGGTCGATGTTCCCTCGCTGGAGCTGACCAACATGGCGATGAAGGAAGCCGACATCATCCTTGCCACCGGCGGCCCCGGCATGGTCAAGGCGGCGTACTCCTCCGGCAAGCCTGCGCTGGGCGTCGGCGCTGGCAACACACCCGCGATTATCGACGAATCCGCTGACGTGAAGGTGGCCGTCAACTCCATCCTGCACTCCAAGACGTTCGACAACGGCATGATCTGCGCGTCCGAGCAGTCCACCATCGTACTGGACAGCATCTACGACGCGGTGAAGGCGGAGTTCGCCAAGCGCGGCGCGTACTTCCTCGAAGGCGAAGAGCTGGACAAGGTGCGCAAGACCATCATCATCAACGGCGCGCTGAATGCCAAGATTGTCGGTCAGAAGGCGCACACCATTGCCAAGCTCGCGGGCGTGGACGTGCCGGAAACCGCCAAGGTGCTGATTGGTGAAGTCGAATCCGTGGATATTTCCGAAGAGTTCGCGCATGAGAAGCTCTCTCCCGTGCTGGCGATGTACCGCGCCAAGGACATCGACGATGCGTTCGACAAGGCGGAACACCTGATTGCTGACGGCGGCTACGGCCACACCTCTTCTATCTACCTGAACGCCGTCACCCGCAAGGATTTGATTGACCGCTTCGCCGCGCGCATGAAGACCTGCCGTATTCTCGTCAACACGCCTTCCTCTCAGGGCGGCATCGGCGACCTGTACAACTTCATGCTGCGTCCGTCGCTGACGCTGGGCTGCGGCTCGTGGGGCGGCAACTCCGTCTCTGAGAACGTCGGCGTCAAGCACCTGCTGAACGTCAAGACTGTTGCCATCCGGAGGGAGAATATGCTGTGGTTCCGTGCGCCTGAAAAGGTCTACCTCAAGAAGGGTTGCCTGCCTGTCGCCCTGAATGAACTCAAGGCAGTTATGGGCAAGAAGCGCTGCTTCATCGTCACCGACGCGTTCCTGTTCAAATCCGGCTTCACCAAGGCGATTACCGACAAGCTGGATGAGCTGGGCATCGTCCACACCACGTTCTACGATGTTGCGCCCGACCCGTCCCTCGCCTGCGCGAAGGAAGGCGCAAAGGCCATGACCTCCTTCCAGCCGGACTGCATTATCGCCATCGGCGGCGGTTCCGCGATGGACGCCGGCAAGATTATGTGGGTCATGTACGAGCATCCGGAAGTGGACTTCCTCGACATGGCAATGCGCTTCATGGATATCCGCAAGCGCGTGTACACCTTCCCGAAGATGGGTGAAAAGGCGTACTTCATCGCCATCCCGACCTCTGCTGGCACGGGCTCCGAAGTCACCCCGTTCGCCGTCATTACCGATCAGGACACCGGCGTGAAGTACCCGCTGGCGGACTACGAGCTGCTGCCGAAGATGGCGATTGTGGACGCTGACATGATGATGTCCGCGCCGAAGGGCTTGACCTCCGCCTCCGGTATCGACGCGCTGACCCACGCGCTGGAAGCCTACGCCTCCATGCTGGCGACGGACTTCACCGACGGTCTGGCGAAGCAGGCGGCTCAGCTGATTTTCGAGTATCTGCCCGCGTGCTACGACAACGGTCAGAACGAGCCGGTTGCCCGCGAAAAGATGGGCAACGCCGCCACGATGGCTGGCATGGCGTTCGCGAACGCGTTCCTCGGCGTCTGCCACTCCATGGCGCACAAGCTGGGTGCGTTCCATCACCTGCCGCATGGCATCGCCAACGCGCTGCTGATTGAGCTGGTCATCCGCTACAACAGCGCCGAAGTTCCCACGAAGATGGGCACCTTCCCGCAGTACGCCTATCCGCACACGAAGCGCCGCTACGCTGAATTCGGCGAATTCCTCGGCTTCAAGGGCGCGAATGACGACGAGACGGTGGAGAACCTGATTCGCAACATCCATGCCCTGAAGGAGCGCGTCGGCATCAAGAATACGATTCGCGACTACGGTGTGGACGAGGAGAAGTTCCTCGCGACGCTGGACGAAATGTCCGAGCAGGCGTTCGACGACCAGTGCACCGGCGCGAACCCGCGCTACCCGCTCATCAGCGAAATCAAGGAAATGTATCTGAAGGCGTACTACGGCGAGTAATGCGCCATTCTCCCCGGCTTGGCAGGAATGCTTCTGCTGGGCCGGGCATTTTTGAGCACAAAAAATTTTGTCCGCTTGCAGGAATGTCGCATTTGGGCGGCGAATAGATATTTAGGACAAATATCGACTTTTGCGTTCTCCACTGCCGCTTTACCAACCAACAAGCGCAGGAGGGGACGAAGCAGTCCAGAGGGCGACCGCAGACTTCGACTGTTTCCATTGCCCTCTGGTCGCGTCCGCAGACGCGAATCCTCGCATAAACACGCGGACGTTGTGTGATAGCGTCACCAACTCAATCGCGAAAAGGGAGTCCAGAGGGTCGAAGATCCTTTGGCAGGTCAAGGGCAGCGCCCTTGCGCCTCTCCCCCAATAAACATGAACCATATAGAAGGAGGTTTCCCTATGGATTTGACGCATGTGATTGCCGAGCGGGAGAATAAGAAGATTTACCGCGACGGCGCCAAGGCCATCAAGGTGTTTGCCGAAGGGTACAGCAAGGCGGACATTCTGAACGAAGCGCTGAACACGGCGCGCGTGGAAGAGACGGGCCTGCCGATTCCGAAGCTCCTTGCTGTTGACACGGTGAACGGTCAATGGGCGATTACGACGGAGTTCGTTGAAGGCGACACGCTGGCGGCGCTGATGGCGGCACATCCGGAAAAGGAAGACGAGTACCTGAACCTGTTTGTGGACATTCAGATGAAGGTTCACGCCTGCACCTGCCCGATGCTCAACAGCCTGACGGAGAAGATGCAGCGCAAGATTTCCGCCACCGACCTCGACGCGACCACCCGCTACGAGCTGCACACCCGCTTGGCGAGTATGCACGTCCACAAGAAGGTCTGCCACGGCGACTTCAACCCGTCCAACATTATCTTGAAGCCCGACGGACAGTGGTACATCCTCGACTGGTCGCATGCCACGCAGGGCAACGCGTCCGCTGACGTTGCCCGCACCTACCTGCTCTTCGTCCTGGAAGGCAAGGAAGTGCTGGCGGAGAAGTACCTCTCCCTCTTCTGCAAGAAGAGCGACACCGCCAAGCAGTACGTCCAGCAGTGGATTCCGATCGTCGCCGCGAGCCAGTCCCTCAAGGGCAAGCCCGAAGAGCGCGACCTGCTCATCCGCTGGGCAAGCGTTTGCGAATACGAATAATCATCAAAGGGACTGGCTTCGGTCAGTCCCTTTTCTTGTGGGGAGATGGGAGCCTGCCATGTAACCATTTCCCCGCATTTGTTGAAATCTGCCACATTTGCAATTTTCCCCATGTAACCAACTTTTCATCCTCTTTTTTTCGTGGTATCATTATTATAAGAAGGGGGAATTTGCCCTTTTCAGACTTATCTGCCGCGATTGCTTGTCAACCGCCTCCACAATCAGCATGAATGAATTATACACGGCAAATATTGCTCTCAGCGTCTTCGCCATGGCGATTATGCTCTTCTCCCTGCGCGGCGACATCAGCCAATCCAAGATCCGAAACCTGCTCTGCGGCGGCCTGTACGCCACCATCGCCATTTGCGCGCTGTGTGAGTGGTCGGGCGTGCAGATGGATGGCACGCCGCCCGCGCTGATTCCGCTGCATATCGCCGTCAAGACCATCGAACTTTCGCTTGCGCCGCTAATCGGTCTGTTCGCGGGCTGCGTTATCCATCCCTGCCCGCGGAAAGTGGTACACAGGCTGCTGTGCCTTGCGGGCTTCCACGCGCTGCTGGTGCTGCTCTCGGCGTTCACAGGGCTGATATTCTATGTCGATGCGCAGAATTTCTATCACCACGGGTTGCTCTACGTGCTCTACATGCTCGCCTACGGGGGCAGCATGGTGTTCTTCCTCGTGCAGATTTGGTTCGCCTGCCGCGCCTATCAGTACACCGGCGGCACACAGCTGATGCTCGCGACGCTGTTCGTGCTGTTAGGGCTGATGGTGCAGCTGTTCCTGCCGATGGTCAAAATCGACTGGATTACCATCAGCTGCGGTGCGCTGATGATGTCGAAATTCTCCAGCGACATGGTGCTGCAAACCGACGGGCTGACGCAGCTTGTCAACCGCTTGGGCTACGAGCATTATCTGGCGCGCCTGCGCGTGCCTGCTACCATCCTGATGTTCGACGTTGACCGCTTCAAGGACGTCAACGACTGCCATGGGCACTTGATGGGCGACGCCTGCCTGCGGACGATTGCCGGCTGCATCCGCCGCGCGTACGGGAATTACGGGACGTGCTTCCGCATCGGCGGCGACGAGTTCTGCGTGATACTGACGCGGCGGAACGCGCAATACAACACCATGACGGAGATTTTCCAGCACCTGATGGATGCGGCGCGGGCGGAGAATCCGGTTCTGCCGACGGTATCGGTAGGCTGTTCGCATTTTAATCCGTCAACGGATGATTTGGCGGAGTCCTTGGCGCGGGCGGACGCGCGGATGTATCAGAATAAGGAAGCGCATAGATAAACACAGCCGCGACGAGTGAATATGCTCGTCGCGGCTGATTTTTATTCACCTGTATCCACCGCAGTGCTGGCAGTAGCGCGCTTCCTTCGGGTTGTCTAAGCCGCAATACTTGCATGTCCAGTAGTCTGCTAACGGCGTCATTTCCGAAAGCGATTTGATTGTGCAGTTACTGTTACTGCTATTGCTATTTCTATTGCTACTGCTACTGCGCGGCAGATAGTTGTCGTTTTTATCTTTTACAAGTTTTTTCTCTATATTTTCTAATGCTGCACGCAGTTCCAAATCAGGCAAAGCAGCAATGAGGATGTAGCCGAAGATGCCAAAGATAATGCACACGGCAATCCAGTTCCCTTTGCTGTACCCTTTCTGCTCAGCAATGCCGCCCGCATACATTGCAAATGCAACGTTGATTGCAATTGCAACCAAAGCAATCACAAAACCCATGTTTCTCAACCTCCTTGTGTGTATCGTATCCGTTTTTTCTCTATTTGTCAAGCATTTTCCTCAATTTTCACATATTTTTTTCTGTAATGAAAAATCCGAATACAAAAACACGCATTCCACATTCGGAGTGCGTGCTTTTGTTGATATTACCGATTCACATACGCGTCGATTTCATTCCGGCTGGAGATTTGCAGCTTCTCAAAGATGCTCTCCATGTACGACTTCACCGTGTTGACGGAAACGCCCATCAGCGCGGCGATTTCCTTGTTGCTGCGACCCTTCGCGGCAAGCATGGCAATCGAAAACTCGTAGGGTGTGAGCGCGTCGGTCACCTGCAGCGTCGACACGGGGTTGTGAATTTTCATCCACCCGCGGCTGAAGCGGTAGACCGACTGCACAATCTTGTTGTACGTTTCCGGCTCCTGCTTGCGCAGCGCGCGCTCCACCTGCCCCTGCAAAATGCCGTGATGCTCCACAAACGGGTGGATGTACCCCTCGCGGCTGGCGATGCTCCACGCGGCGTCGAACTTCTGCTCCGCGCGTTCATCCTGCTTCAGGCTCATGCAAATCATGCACAGGACGATGTTGAGGTAGATGCTGTCAATGGGGTAGCGCGTGCCCGCCATCAGCAGGGCGGATTCGGCAATGCCCATCGCGTGTTCGTATTCGCGCCGGATGTAGAGCGCGTGGGCGATGGCGTACATGGCGAAATACTGCATTCCGGGCGGAAGAATACCGATAGCGGGGCGGATAGGCGTCAGGTCGAGCTTCTCGGAGTGGAAGAACACGCTGATGAGCGCGTCGGTAATGCTGCTGTACAGCCGCCACGAATCATCGTTTGCGCGCTGCCCGTCCCGCTGAATCATTTCGAGATTCCGGCGGCACTTGGCGGCATCCCCCGTCTGCAGCATCGCCATCGTGTTGGTAATCAGCGCGGACAGGCGGATTTCGGGGCACTTGCTCGTCAGGTATTTCTCGCTGATTTCGCGGGCTTCCTCGTGCTCATCGCGGAAATAATGGTGCAAGGCGCGGGCGATGTCGCGTTCCTCCTCGTCGTTCATGGTCAGCAGGAGATTTTGGAAGCCGTTGTCGCACGGGCGGGAAATCAGCGGCATATAGCACTTGGCCATCCGCGGGGGGATTTTTTCCTGCCCGCGCTGCCCGCTCTTGCGCAAATCCGCCGGATGCGGCGTATTCGCCGGAATCAGCCACCCGCCCGATTTTCGGATTGCCCCCTGAATCCGCCCGGTATTCAGGTAGTAATTCACCATGCGGATGGAAACGCCCCACAGCTCCGCTATTTCCTTTACGCTGAGGTAGTCCAATACGCATCCCCTCCTTGTCCTCCTTGTTTACGCTTACGGAATTGGCTCCCAAAGCATGGTCGCCGTTCGATTGCCATACGAGCCCTTGGGCAGCATGTAGGAGCGCGGCGTTCCTTCTACGCCGTCGATTTTCCAGCCTACAAAGGTATAGCCCGGGAGGTAGTAGGACGGTTCTTCTTCCGGTGTCCCGAAATAAACTTGGTTGTTGATGGTGTATTGAACCCAATTATATGCTTTGCCGTGGCTCACGTAGGTAATGGTGTACGTCGCCACACGCCACTCCGCCTCGTAAATGCGGTCGCCGGTTGAGCCTGCGGGGATAATCATCGGCGTTGAAGGGAACTGACCGCTGCCATCGAGGACCCAGCCGGAAAATTCGTAGCCCGGACGGTCGGGAGGGATGGGCAGGGTGACGGAATCCTCCACGGTGTAGCGTATCGAAGCTATGACTGCGCCGCCGTTCGTGACCAGTGTGATGGTGTATCTGATCACCTTCCAGTTTGCGGTATACGCCTTGTTCCCCGTCGAACCCTTCGGAATTTTGACGCTTGTCTGCGGCGTCGTGATGCGCTCGCCCGTCCAGCCGACAAACTCGTAGCCGTTGCGGGTCGGGGTTGGCAGCTCGAACTCCTCATCCGTTATGGTGTAAACCACCTTTTCTTGACCGCTGCCGCCGTCCAAATCCATGGTGATGGTGTACTCCGCCAAACGCCACTCCGCCTTGTAATGGAGGTCACCGGTTGTGCCAGGGTAAATAATGAGCGGCGTGAAAGGGAGCATACCGCTGCCATCGAGGGTCCAGCCGGCAAATTCGTAGCCCGGACGGAGAATGTAAGGCAGGGTGAAGGTATCCTCCACGGTGTATTTTATCGGAGACACGACTGGGCCGCCGTTCGTGTCCAGTGTGATGGTGTATTCAATCACCTTCCAGTTTGCGGTATACGCCTTGTTTCCCGTCGAACCCGTCGGGATGATGACCTGCGTCTGCGGCGTCGTGATGTCCTCGCCCGTCCAGCCGACAAACTCGTAGCCGTTGCGGGTCGGGGTCGGCAGCTCGAAATCCTCGTCCGTCATGGTGTAAACCACCTTTTCTTGACCGCTGCCGCCGTTCAAATCCATGGTGATGTTGTATTCTGTCAGTTTCCAGTTCTCGATATACGTCTTGTCGCCCGTCGAACCCTTCGGGATGGTCACGTTCGGCTGCGGCGTCGTGATGCCCTCGCCTGTCCAGCCAAGGAACGTGTAGCCCGTGCGGGTCGGGGTCGGCAGCGTTACGGTTTGCTCCACCGTGTAGAAATACACTTCCGACGAGCCCGCATTGCCCCCTTCCAGCAGCGTAATGATGGTGTATTCAATCACCTGCCAATTCGCGGTGTAGGTGCGGTCACCCGTGCTTCCCTGCGGGATTTCCATGGTTTTCTGCGGTTCGGTGATGCCCTCGCCCGTCCAGCCGAGGAAGATGTAGCCCGTGCGAACCGGGATCGGCAGCTGGAACGCTTCCGATTCCACTGTGTACTGGATGGGACGGATCGGATCGCCGCCTGCCGTGTCCATCGTGACGGTGTAAAGCTTGTCCGCCGTCAGCGTCAAGGTCAGCGGCGCGTAGGGCATGAGGAAGGAAACCGCGTCGTTCCCCTCGCTGATACTCAGGGAAACAGCCGGGTCGCTCAGGAAAACGTGGATGCCGCGATAGCCCGCTGCGGGCTGCATCGTGACCGACACCAGCTCGCCGGCGCAGCACAGCAGGTCGTTGCCTTCGGCAGCGCGGTCGCTGTCCCAGACAACGTTCTGCGCGTCGATGGTCGTGCGCTGTGTGTCCGCCGTCCACGTCAGCGTAACGATGCGCCTTTCTTCGCGGCCTGTTACGGTCAGGAATGCGTTGGTTTTTTCGCCGCGCAGTCCCGTCAGGTGAATGAGGGCGCGCTCGTCCGCGCCGAAGTCGCTGCGCTTGAGCTGCGTCACCCACTCGCCGCGCTCCTTATCGAAGGTGAAGCTCGCCACGGCGCCGCTGCGCAGGGTCAGACTCGGCGTGAAGTACTCAGGCCGTGCGTTGTTGATGCGAACGCGGTAGGTGATGCGCCCGTCCTGCTCGCCATAGCGGTAGACGTACACCGGGAATTCCGCTACCAGCGTGCTGTCATCCGTCAGCGGGAACACAACATCGCCCTCGCGGGAAAGATAGACATAATTTTCCGCCACGGCAAAGCAGGATTCGCCGCCATTCAGGCGGTAGACCTTGCTCCACGGGTCTGCGCTGCGCATTTCCGGCAGCAGCACATACTGCTCCTGCAAATCCGGATACTTCTCCGCAAACGCCGCCTCGATGCTGTCCATCATGTTGACCGCGCCCATCGGGCAGCTGTCGCCCGTGTACTGCACTGTCGTTTCGGTCAGCAGCGCGCCGTCCCAATCCGCCGTTTCCAGCTGCATGTCCTTGGCGCTCTGGTCAACAAGGCGGAAGCGCACGGTCAGGCTGATTTTCTTCTCCACCTTCAGCTCGCTGCCCATATGCAGCTGCTGCCCCGGCACAAGCGCGTTCTTGCCCGGATTCAGCACAATATCGCCCGTCGGCAGCGGGTCATCCGTCAGGTTCACGAGGTTCGTCGCAATCCCGATATTGAGATTCATCGGCTTGTCCACCACGATGGTGGAGCGGACATTGCCCTCGCCGTTCAGCGACACATTCCCCGATGCGCCCAGAATCAGTTCCTGAACATCTGCCGCCGCGCCGATGTTCAGCCGCACGTCCTCGTCCGACAGCACATACAGGCGGTCGATTTTGCCGGACGGCAGATTGGCGTTCAGCCCGCCGAGAACCAGCAGATTGCCGTTCATTTCCGGCGCATTGAACTCCGTGTCGCCCAGATGGTCAAAAATCGCGTCGCCGATGAAGGACTCCGGCGGCTGCGTGTCCTTTTTCAACACGGTGATGCCAAATCGCCCGATGTTCTCCTGAAACGCCGGGTCATCCCAGTCCGTATTGTCCCACATGCCAGCGCCTATTTCTTTCGCCAGCCGCTCCAGCGCTGAGTCCTTGCCCTGTGGTGTCTGGTTCTTGTTGATGGTGTTCAGTGTGTGCAGCGCGCCCATGTTGTTTTCCACAATCATGGCCGCCGATGCTGTGCCCGCCCAAATGATGCTGCATAAGAGCAGGAAAATGGTGCTCCATCGTGCGATTCGCTTCATGCTTCTTCCTCCTTGCTGATAGCTTCCGCGGGCTTTTTTCCATAGAAAACGCCCCTTCTGGTTTTAGTATACCATCGGCAAGCGCTGTTCGCCACCGCCATTCAATGGATTAATTGGACGTTTCCCTGCCCTTTTCCTGCTGAAAATTCCTGCATTCACGCAGATTTCCCGTCAATTCGCGCATGTTTTCCGCCGAATGTACCTTTCCAAGGCAGGAAATATCGGTTGCCAAGGATGGCAAAGTGCATCTTTCCAACATACGAAAAAAGGCGAACCGGTTTTGAAGCCGATTCGCCCGTGGATTTGTCCAAACTTGGATGGAATTACTTGGCGATGGTGCAGTGCATGAAGTACTTGTAGCCCAGCGGGTTGGAGAAGAAGCCCTGCACGGAGTCGTCGAGCATGTAGATGTCGGTGTAGTAGTACAGCGGCACGATGCAGCCGGTATTCATCAGCATATCTTCCGCGATGTGCATCATGGCATAACGGTTCGTGCTGTTGGTGCAGCTCTTGATAGCAGAAATCAGCACGTCATAGGTTTCCGCCCAAGTGCCATTCTCCACCTTCACGTCGTAGCCGTAGGGGGTCAGGTCGAGGTTGTAGATCTTCAGATCCGCATTCGCGCCCTTGCCGAACTGCACGTCGTTGTTGCCGGAGCCGGTCACCCACATGTCGAGGAAGCAGATCGGGTCGTTGTAGTCGGCAATCCAGCCATTGCGGGCAATGGAGTAGTCGCCGGACTTACGGGTGTTCAGGAAGGTGTTCCATTCCTGGTTGGTCAGGTTCATGGTGATGCCGACCGCAGAAACCGCGCTCTGGAGGTATTCGCCAATCGCCTTGTGGGCTTCGGAGGTGTTGTAGAGGTAGGTCAGGGACGGGAAGTTGGTGAAGACGCCGTTCTCCTCGTCGTAGGTGTAGTACTTCTTCAGGGTCTCAACCGCCTTGTCGAAGTTCGCCATGTAGACGTCTTCGTCGTCGGTCACGTCGTAGTAGCCGGTGATGCCTTCCACATGGCCCGCGTTCTTGTAGAACTCAGAGCCGTCCGCATCGGTCATGCCCATAGGAACGAAGCTGGACGCAGGCACCTGACCCGCCTGACCGATTTCTTCAACGATGTAGTTGCGGTCGAACAGCAGGCCAATCGCCCGACGGACTTCTGCGCGCGCCGCTTCCGCTTCTTCGGGGGTCATGTTCGCGAGCACGTCAGCGGGCAGGATTTCTTCGTTGATGTTCCAGCAGACATAGTAGGTACCAATCTGGCCGGCAATAACGAATTCCGTCGGATACTGTTCCTTCAGGGAAGCGATTTCAGAGGTGGGAACGTCGTCGATCAGCTGCCAGTCGCCCTTCTGGAAGTTCGCCAGCATGTTGTTCGCGTCGTCGGAGAGGTAGAAGTCCAGCTCGTCCATCGTGACCTTGTCCACCGCATGATAGTAGGGGTTCTTGGTCAGGGTGATCTTGCTGTTGTGTTCCCACGCGGTCATGGTGTACGGGCCATTGCCGATGTAGGTGGAAGGATCGGTCGCCCACGCTTCGTTGGCGACGACGTCCTCACGGACGGGCATGTACGCCGGGAAGGCGAGCAGCTCGTTCCAGTAGGCAACGGGGTTGTTCAGGGTAACGGTCAGGGTCTTGTTGTCCACGGCGGTCACAGCGAGGTTTTCCGCCTTGGGGTCGGAGCCGTCCGTAGTGTAGCCCTTGATGACTTCAAACATGTAGCCATAGTCCGCGCCCAGCTCGGAGGAAGCAGCGCGCTTCCACGCGAACTCGAAGTCCTTCGCGGTCAGATCCTTGCCGTCGGACCACTTCAGGCCGTCAACGAGCGTGTAGGTGTACGTCACCGTGCCGTCGTCATTGACCACCGGATCCGGCAGTTCCACCGCGCAGTCCGGCAGGATTTCCAGCTTGCCGTCGTCGGTCTGCGCCCAAGTGGACAGGCCTGCGAACAGGTGAGCGACCATCGTCGCGCCGTCCACAGCGGAGTTCAGCGCCGGGTCAAGCGTATCAGGCTCGGACGCGATGCAGACAGCCATGTACGTCTTGCCGTCTTCGGCGACAGCGCACAGGGTGCAGGTCACCATCATTGCGATGGCGAGCAGGAGAGCAGTCAGCTTCTTCATGAAAAAACCTCCCTTAATATTCTGTGACAGCCTTGCTTTTCGTAGACTGTCTGTATCAAAAATGCGTGTTGACGCATCCTTGAAGCAATTTTTTTGCGCGGATAAACACGCGGGCACACTATGCCAGTGTCACCAACTCAATCGCGAAAAGGGTGTCGAGAGGGTCGAAGACCCTTCGCGGGTGCAGGGCAGAGCCCTGCCGGAGTCCAGAGGCAGAGCCTCTGGCGCTTCCCCTCACCCTAACTCCTTCACCCGGTGGCAGGCGACGAAGTGCCCCTTCTCGACTTCGTTGAAGGGCGGCATCGACTGCGCGCAGGCTTCGGTGGCGTGGGGGCAGCGCGTGCGGAACGGACAGCCCGACGGCGCGTTCAGGGGGCTTGGAATGTCGCCGGAGAGGACAATGCGCTTGTTCGCGCGCGCAGCCTTCGGGTCAGGCAGCGGAACGGCGGACAAAAGCGACTTGGAGTACGGGTGCAGCGGGTGATTGTAGATTTCCTCCGCCGACGCCAGCTCCACCATCTTGCCCAGATACATCACGGCGATTCTGTCCGAAATGTGCCGCACAACCAGCAGGTCATGCGCAATGAACAGGTATGTCAGCCCCAGCCGATCCTGCAAATCATCAAACATGTTGATGACCTGCGCCTGAATCGACACGTCCAGCGCCGACACCGGCTCGTCGCAGACGATGAATTCGGGATTCACCGCCAGCGCGCGGGCAATGCCGATGCGCTGCCGCTGACCGCCGGAAAACTCGTGCGCGTAACGCGAGGCATGTTCGCTGTTCAGCCCGACATAGCCCAGCAGCTGCAAAATGCGCTCCTCCCGCTCCTTCTTGGAGGAATACAGGTGGTGCACATCCAACGGTTCGCCCACGATGTCCGACACGGTCATGCGCGGGTTCAGCGAGGAGTACGGATCTTGGAACACCATCGTCGCCTTCGTGCGGAATTTCTGCAAGTCCGCTTTCGTCTTGACGGGCTTGCCATCGTAAATGATTTCGCCCGCCGTCGGCTTGTACAATTGGAGGATGGTGCGCCCAACGGTCGTCTTGCCGCAGCCGGATTCGCCCACCAGACCGAGCGTTTCGCCCTTGTTGATGGTGAAGGACACATCATCGACCGCCTTCAGCGGCTTGGTGCGGAAGAAGCCCATGTTGATGTCAAAGTATTCTTTCAGTCCTTTGACTTCCAGCAGCGGCTGGTGCATCTGCGCTTCAGACACAGGGCACTCCTCCTTCCTCCGTGATGCTGCCGTCCTCAACGCCCTTCTTGACGTTCATCCAGCAGGTTGCCATATGGTCGTCATTGATGAGCATCCGAACCGGCTTCTCTTTCAGGCAAATCTTCATCGCCGCCTCGCAGCGGGGCGCGAACGGGCAGCCTTTGGGCATGTTCAGCAGGTCAATCGGCGTACCGGTAATCGGCTCCAGGCGCTGTCCGTTGTTCTCCGCCGTCGGGATGGAGCGCATCAGACCCTTTGTGTACTCGTGGCGCGGGTTGTAGAAGATTTCATCCGCCGTCCCCTGTTCGCAGATAGAACCGGCGTACATGACGATGACCTCGTCGCACATCTGGGCGACAACGCCCAAGTCGTGCGTAATCATGATAATCGCCATGCCCATCTTCTTCTGCAGGTCGCGCATCAAATCAAGAATCTGCGCCTGAATTGTCACGTCCAGCGCGGTCGTCGGCTCGTCGGCAATCAGGATGTCCGGCTCGCACGCCAGCGCCATGGCAATCATCACGCGCTGCCGCATACCGCCCGACAACTCGAACGGGTACTGCTTCATGCGCTTTTCCGGCTCGTTGACGTTGACCAGCTTCAGCATCTCCACCGCGCGTTCGCGCGCCTGATGGCGGTTGCGGTCGGTGTGCAGCAGAATTGCTTCCATCAGCTGCCGACCGATGGTGTAGGTCGGGTTCAGGGACGTCATCGGGTCCTGGAAGATAATCGAGATGCGGTTGCCGCGCACGGAGCGCAGCAGCTTCTCGTCCGCGCCGACCAGCTCCTGCCCGTCGAATTTCACGCTGCCGCTGACGATTTTGCCCGTCGGCGCAAGAATCTGCATGACGGAATACGCCGTGACGCTCTTGCCCGAACCGCTTTCGCCCACGATGCCCAGCACCTTGCCGTGGTCAAGGCGGAACGAAACGCCATCCACCGCCTTGACTTCGCCCGCGTCGGTGAAGAAGGATGTATGCAGGTCATTGACTTCCAGCAATGCCATTTTGTCCAGCTCCTTTCATCACGCATTCAGCTTCGGGTCAAAGGCGTCGCGCAGGCCGTCGCCGAACAGGTTCAGGCTCAGCACGATGAGGCAGATGACCACGGCGGGGATAATCAAGCGATAGGTGTAGGAATAGATGCCGTTGAGCGCGTCAGAAGCCAGCGAACCCAGCGAGGGCATCGGCGCGTTGACGCCCAGCCCCAGGAAGGACAGGAAGCTTTCGGTGAAAATCGCGTTCGGAATTTGCAGCGCGGTCGAAATGATCACGACGCTGATGCAGTTCGGCAGAAGGTGCTTGCGGATAATCCACTGCGCCTTCGCGCCCGTCGCCTGCGCCGACAGCACATACTCCTGCTCACGGAGGGACAGAATCTGACCGCGAATCAGGCGCGCCATGCCCACCCAATAGAGCAGGCCAAAGACGATGAACATGCTGATGATGTTCGAGCCGATTTTCTCTAAGATGGTGCCTTCCACATGCAGCACCTGCCCCAGCACGACCGACAGCAGGATGATAACCAGCATATCTGGCAATGAGTAGATAATATCGACGATTCGCATGATGAACAAGTCCACCCTGCCGCCGAAATATCCCGCGACTGCGCCAATCATCATGCCAATCACCAGCACGATGATGCTGGCGAAGAAGCCGACGGCGAGGGAAATGCGCGTCCCGTAGACGACGCGGATGAAGTAGTCGCGTCCGTGCGCATCCGTGCCGAAGATGTGCGGGAAAACAGATTCCCCTTTGTCGATTTTCTTCAGTTCCGTCTTGCCGTACTGGAACGGCGCGAGGTTGTTGTAGCTGTTGTCCATCGGGCGACCCTTCGTCTGTCCCAGCATCTGGTCATACGAATACGGCCAGAACATCGGGATGATGATGGAGGACAGCGTAATCAGCACAATCAGAATCAGGCTGATGGTCGCGACCTTGTTCTTCAGCAGGCGCTTCACGCCATCGCGGAAAAAGGTCGAGGACGGCCGCATCCGGGAGATGACTTCCTTTTCCTCCGCCGTCGCGGGCATGAAGGAATCCACATCCAGATGCAGGCTAAAGGGCTTTTTCTTGTTCATCATCATGATGCAGAGGCCTCCTTATTCGTAATCAATGCGCGGATCAACCACCTTGTAGAGCAGGTCGCTGATCAGATTCATAATCACGATTAAAGAGGCGAGGAAAATGGTCGTCCCCATAATCATGGTGTAGTCGCGGTTGGTGATGCTGGATACGAACTGGCGGCCGATACCCGGCACGGCGAAAATCTGCTCGACGACCATCGAACCGGTGACGATGAACGCCAGCATCGGGCCGAAATAGGTGATAACCGGAATCAGCGAGTTCTTCAGCGCGTGACCGAAGATAATTTTCTTGCCCGAAACGCCCTTGGCGCGCGCGGTGCGGATATAATCCTGCCCCAGCACGTCGAGCATGGAGGAGCGCGTCAGGCGCGTGATGTAGCTCATCGGGTAGAGCGCAAGGGTGATAATCGGGAGGATCAGCCCTTCGGCCGTCGCGCCGTTCGCGGGTACCCAGCCTAACTTGACTGAGAACACTATCAGCAGGAATGACCCCATAATGAACGACGGCATGGACACGAACGCGGTCGTAATCACCATGATAATCTTATCCAGCACGGTGTTGCGCCGCAGCGCCGCCAGCGCGCCGAGGACGATGCCGGCAATCGCCGCGCTGAACGCCGCAATCAGACCGAGCTTCGCGGAGGTCTTCATGCCATCCAGAATAATGTCGATGACCTGACGGCCGCGCTGCTTCAGGCTCGGCCCGAAGTCCAGCTTCGTCACCACGTCGCGCAGATATGTCACATACTGTTCGCCCAGTGGCTTGTCCAGCCCGTACTTGGCCTCCAGCGCCGCCTGCGCTTCCGCGGAAATTGCCTTTTCACTTGCGAACGGTCCACCCGGAATCGAGTGCATCACGAAGAACGTCACCGTGATGACAATCCAGATGGTCAGCAGCGCCAGCAGCACGCGCTTGAGGATATAAAACAGCATCTTGGAATTCATCCGCTCCACCTTCCCGGCAGGGGCGCTGCCGCGTCTGCCTGCGTTTCTTGTTCATCGACACGCCAAACCAACCGGCTTCACCGTGTCGATGCTTTATTATGCAACACTGTATGGAGAAAATCAAGTGTTTTGTTGCACAAACTGTGTTTTTTTTATGTTTTTCTCGTGTATTTTGAATATTTTCGTCCAAGTTGTTGCATTTATCAAGTTTTTCTGCAAGTCCCTGTTCATTTTTGCGCACAAAAAATGCAGGACGCTCATTCGTCCTGCATCGTGGTAACGAAGTGAATTACTCCGCTGCCGCCAAGCTGCCGAAGATCTCCAGCGGCATGTTTTCCAGCGCGTCGCCCACTTCCTTGCTGGCGACCTGGAACGTCACAGCGAGAACCGTCTCGTCATCAAGGAAAGCATACAGCGCCAGCACGGTGTCGCCGGGGGTGTACATCAGGCAATAGTTTTCGTTGACATACAGCTCAGCGAGCATTTCTTCCGTCGCGCCCGCGTCCTGAATGCCTTGCAGCAGCGTTTCAAAGCTCATCGCGGACAGCTGCGCCGTAATGCTGACCGTCTGGTCGGCGTTGACGGCGAAGAGCAGGATGTTCTCGGCGTTTTCCGTGCCTGCGGGGACTTCCTGAACCGCCCAGTCCGCCGGAATCTGCATCGTCAGACCCGTTTCACCCAGCGCAACCGTCTGCGCCTCGAAGCTGACATTCATTTCAACTGCCGGCACTTCCGCTTCTTCCTCCGCGAACGCAAAGGCAGTGCAGCACATCATGAGCGCCATCAGGAGAGCAAGGAGTTTCTTCATATTTGTTTCCGTCCTTTCATTTCCAGCATGATTCGGCTGATTTCTTTCCATATTAAACAGCCACATCTGGTAACGTTTATAGTACCAGATGCAAGCCGCTTTTGCAATACGCTTTCGCGCAGGAAAACGGTTGATTCGCGCGGATTTGGGATTTCAGAATGAAGCAGCTTCCATTTTCATTCGGGAAATGCGAGTGAAGTAACTTTTATTTACTTTTCAATTTTCACCAAAACAAACAGTTGATTCTTTCCGTAAAAGCGGACTTTGCTTCCCTCCTCCTTCACAACAAACGGGGCACCGCGAGAGCTTTCGCCCCCGCAGCACCCCGCCATCTGCGGATGCGCAATTCCGCATTGTCCCTTACTTCTTCGTCCAGTCCTGCTTTTCGCCGATGCCGTAGTTTGCCGGCAGCACGTCGTCATCAACCAGCACGAAGCCCAAATCCGCCGTGTAGGTCGTACTGGCGGAGGTCACCTGCACCGGGTTCGATTCGCCGTTTTCGCCCAGAATCGACGCAATCAGCGGAATATCCGTGCGCATACGCGTCGGCACAACTTCCGCCGGGTAGATGGGCTTGAGCGTGTACACGCCGGGATACAGGTTCTCGAAAGTGTAGTAGCCGTACGCATCGGTCGTCGTTTCCGCGACGAGCTGGTCGTTTCGCCGCAGCTCGATGCGCATGTCGCCCAGACCGAGTTCGCCCGCGTCCTGCAGGCCGTTGCCGTTCAGGTCAAGCCAGCAGAAGTCGCCCAGCGTGCCCGGCTGCACCGCGCCAATATTCTGTTCCAGCTGATGCTGGCTCATGCGCAGGGCAATCAGGTCGCTCTCTCCCTCGCGGGCGGTGTAGGTCGTCATCACGCTGATGTTCTGCCCGTCCTTGAGGCGCGTGTCGTCCTTTTCTACGACGACGTAGCCGTTCGGGAGCGTCACACGCAGACGGTAGTTGCCCGGCATCAAGCCGTCAAAGCGGTAGATACCGTCCTCGCCCGTCGTCGCGTTTTGCAGTTTGCTGCCCTTTTCGTCCAGCAAGATAACCTCCGCGCCGGACAGGGGCGCAATCTCGCCCGCGTTGTCGCACCAGACCATGCCGCCGATGCTTGTGTCAATCTTCAAGCCCAGCATCGGAGCAGTATAGTTGTTGTTTTCGCTAATTTCAATCTCGGTCATGACGAGCTGACTGCCCTCGGTGGTGAAGGTGCTGTCGCCCAGACGCGCCGCCTGCGTGCCTTCCTTGAGATCGTAGGCAAGGCTGTACACGCCGGGGGCAATGCCGTCGATGGCGAACCGCCCCTCCGCATCGGTCTGCACCTGCGCAAACACCGCGCCGGTTTCATCCAGCAGGGTCAGCGTCTCGTTTTCCGGGGTGATTTCGCCCGCGTCCATGCGCCCGTTGTCATTCTCATCCACCCAAACCTGACCGGACATCTTCGACGGAATCACGCCGCCAAGCGCCTGATTCAGCCATTCCTCGCCCAGCCCGATTTCGATGTTCACCTGCTGCTCGTTCAGCCCGTGCATCAGCGGCAGGGTCACATTGCCGTCCAGCTTGGAGAGCACCATGCCCTCCGGGAAGCGCAGGGTCAGCGTGTAAGTGTCCGGTCGCAGCCCGGTGAAGCTGTACGCACCCGTCGCATCGGTGAGGACGGTCTGCTCCGTCAAATCCTCGCGGGAGGGGGTCAGAATCAGCGTCACGCCGGCAAGCGCTGCTTCGTTTGCATCCTGTGCGCCGCTGCCGTTGTGATCGGCAAACACCATGCCTTCAATGTCGCCCAAAGCCAGTGCGCCGCACAGGGGCGCGGTGACTTCTTCGCCCACGCCGATGGTAAAGGAATCCGTCGTGCCGTCGGAATCCGGCGCGATGGTGTTGCCGCCGTCCGTCAGGGGAGCAAACACGCCGTCGCCCGGCAGCTCGTAGCGCAGGCGGTACGTTCCGGGCAGCACCGCGTCAAACAGGAAGCTGCCATCCGCGCCGATGGTGCGGGTCGCCACGTCACCGGTTTCGTCCATCAGGTGAACCACCGCGCCGAGCAAGCCGCCTTCGTCCGCGTCGCGCAGGCCATTGTCGTTCTTGTCGGCAAACACCACGCCGGACACATGGCCGGGGGTAATCATGCCGATATCAAGACCCGTCAAATCCGCGCCCATTGTCAGCGCCACCGGTTCGCTTTCGCCCGCGCCGCCGGAGAGGTTGCGGAGGATATTGCCGTCGCCCGTGCGTGTGAACGCCAAGCCGCGGTTCGCGGTCGCGCTCACGGTGTACTGCCCCGGCGCAAGGTCATCGAAGGTATACACGCCGCTGCGGTTCGTTTTCGCCGTGCGGGTATTGCCGTTTTCATCCGTCAGGGTGACGGTGAAGTTGTTGACCATCTTTTCCGCGTCCATCCGGCTGCCGGAGAAGTCGTCATCCAGATACACCGTGCCGGAGATGCTGCCGTAAGTAATCGCGCCGATGGCCATCGTCATCTCGCTGTCGTTCTCCAGCACCACGTCGGAAATCGTGTACTCGCGGCGGTCAGTGCCGGGCGCGAACAGGTTGCCGTACTCGCCATCGCCCGCGATGGTGTACACATAGCCCTGCGGAATCGTCGCTTTGACGCGGAACGTGCTGCCGCGGATGTTGGCGAAGGTGAAGCGCCCGTTCTCGTCGGAGACGGTGTTCAGCAGCTCCTTGCCGATGGCCTGACGGTACAGGACGACCTTCACGCCTTCCAGCGTCTTTTCGCCCTCGTCGTACACGCCATTGTTGTTTTCATCCAGGAAGCAGATGCCGTTGATGTTAGAGCCCTTCATCACGCCAAGGAGGACTTCCTCCAAGTCACCGCGTTCAAGAATCACCTGATCCGTTTCGGAGCGCTTGAATTCGCTGGTGATGATGGAGCGGCGATTACCGCCCGTCTGGCTGTAGCGCGCAAACACCAAGCCGTCCGGCAGGCTGTATTCGACATTGTATGTGCCGTAGCGCATTTGACCGATGTAGAATTTGCCGTCCTCGCCGCTCTCGGTTTCGTACACCAAGCCGTTTTTCACGCCGACGGCGCGGATTTTGATGCCCGCTTGACCGGGTTCACCGTCCTGATACACGCCGTCGTCGTTTTCATCCAGCCATACAAGACCCTGCAGCGCCGCCATCGTCATCACGCCGACGCCCACGTCGGTCACAGAACCGGCTTCGAGGGTCAGCGGCACGCTGCTTTGCACTTGTTCGGTCGTTTCATCCATGATGGACATGTTCGCGCTGACATTTTTGCCGTGCGCACCATGGCCGAAGCCCGCGGGCAGCTCGCTGCGCAGGACGTACGTCCCTGCCGGCACAGCCAGCGACACTTCGCCGTTCTTGTCCGTTTCGCCGGATGCCACAACAACCTCCACGCCGTTGACTTCGGTGATGAGGCTCATCGTCGCGCCGGACACGCCTTCCTCGTACTTCCCGCGTGAACCGTTATTATCGTTGTCGCGGAAAGCGTGGATGGTCAGCGCCGCCGGATTCGCCGCCTTCGCGGTCACAGTCGCGGGTTCGTCGCTAATGACGAGCGCGCCGTTGGCAAGGGTCACGCCCGCATCATAGCGGACAACGTACGTCCCGTATTCGAGGAACTCAGCCTGCCAAGCGCCGTTTTCATCCGTCACCGCTTCCGCCGCGACTTCGCCCGCCTGATTGACCAGCTGCACCTGCACGCCGCTCATCGGCTGACCGTCCAGCCCCAGCACCACGCCGGAAGCGTCGCCGGTGGCATGGTTCGCCAGCGCCGGCAGCACAACGGTTTCGCCCGCGCCGATTTCCACCAGAATGCTTGCCGTCACGCCCGTATCGGTCGTGCTGAGCGTCCAGCCCTCGGTGTCATACAAGCCGCGCGGCAGGGCTGCCGTAATCTGATAAGTATCAGGATACAGGTCGTTCAGCGCAAACGCGCCGCTGACCGTCATCTGTTCGCTCATCCGCTGGCCGGAAATCGTCACTTCCGCCGGGGCAGACAGGTCGTCGATGCTGCCGGTCATGCCGCCGCTGAGCGTCAGATCCAGTTCATAGCGGCTGGTCTGCATCGCCTGAATGTTCACCAGCCACTGTGCCTGACCCTTCTGCAGGTTCGGCCAGCCGTTCACACCCGTCAGCAGCGTGCCTTCCGGCAGCGTCACCGTGACGGCGTATGTCCCGTGGAAGAGGTCGGCTTCCTCCACCGTCTCGCCATCAGTCAGGTAGCCCGTGCGGGTCGTTTTGCCGTCCTCGCTGACAATCTGGTACGCCACTGCCGCGTTCACGCCGCGCATGAGCATCGTCAGCGTGCCGTCCACTGGTTCAGGGGTGGGGGTCGGCGTAGGCGTAGGCGTCGGCGTCGGCGTGGGCGTGGGCGTCGGAGTCGGCGTGGCGTGAAGCGTCTTGAGCAGATGCTCCAACTGCTTTTCCAGCAGCGCGACGCTGCCCGGCTGCACGATCATCAGCGTGTCGCCATCCAGCTTGGCGATGGAAACACTGGCCGCGTCCGCGTTTTCCGGCGTATAATGCAGCGCGCTTTCCGTGTCGGTCAGGCCGAAATGCTCGACGCTCTCGCCGAAGAGCTTTTCATAAACGTCGCTGTCCTGCCGCGCCTGCGCGAGCGAATGGGCGATGTTTGAAAGCGCTTCGCCGGTCGCCGTCGTGCCCGGCACGAGCGCGATGGACTCAACGCCGCCGTCGCCGTAGAGCACGATGGCCTGCGCGTTCTGCGATTCCTTGGCCGCCGCGGAGAGATAGGCGGGCGTTTGGGTCGGGGTCGGGGTGTTGCCGTCGGCGAGCATCTGCCGGAGCTGGCTGTAGGTCATGGCCTGCGGTTCGGGCGTGGCGGGCGCGTCGAGCGAGATTTCGCCCGCGTCCACCGCCTCCTGAAGCGAGGCGACGCTGACCGCCTGGCCGGAGGCCGCGCTGATGAGCAGCGACAGCGCATCGTCGGAGAGGTTCGCGTCGGGCGCGAGGTAGAGCGTCGCGCTCCGCTTGTCTGCCGTCAGCGCGGAAACGATGGAAGCGCCGCTCGCCGCGTCGGCCTTCGCGGCCTCCGTCGCGGTGCGGATCAGCGAAATCATTTCATCCAGCGTCAGCCCGCTGTCCGGCAGGAAGCGAACCAGCAGAGAGCCGTCGCTCTGCGCCTCGGCGGAGAAGAGAATATCGCCTTCCGAGCCGGAGGGCGAGGCGAACACGGGCAGAACCTCGGATACCTTGCGCGGAATCCGGTCGATCTCGTTGCCCAGCGGATCGTAAAGCACGGTGTCGCCGCTGGCCTCCACCAGCATTTTGCCCGGCATGGCGGTGTAGGTGTAGCTCTGTCTCTTATACACATCTCCGAGCCCACGAGACTACGCTGCATCTCGT
>ERZ1027237.36-NODE-36-length-54985-cov-8.637484_pt1 | contig 54985 bp, 70 predicted proteins | sample MGYA00519264_ERZ1027237 | MGnify/ENA primary metagenome ERZ1027237 (study PRJEB26926, sample SAMN06164640) | human gut metagenome | biome: ENVO:00009003; feature: ENVO:2100002; material: ENVO:00002003 | host: Homo sapiens | place: USA | collected 2012 ...
ATTTATCTGATTTTATGTTTTAGAACTTACCAGCCTTAGCAGCTTCTTCGATGGATACAGCAACAGCTACGGTAGCACCTACCATCGGGTTGTTGCCCATGCCGATCAGACCCATCATCTCAACGTGTGCAGGTACGGAGGAAGAACCAGCGAACTGCGCGTCAGAGTGCATACGGCCCAGAGTATCGGTGAAACCGTAAGAAGCGGGACCTGCAGCCATGTTATCGGGATGCAGAGTACGTCCGGTACCGCCGCCGGAAGCTACGGAGAAGTACTTCTTGCCTGCTTCCAGTCTCTCCTTCTTGTAAGTACCAGCTACGGGATGCTGGAATCTGGTAGGGTTGGTAGAGTTACCGGTGATGGATACGTCTACGTTCTCCTTCCACATGATAGCTACGCCTTCGGGAACGCTGTTAGCGCCGTAGCAGTTAACCTTAGCACGAAGTCCCTCGGAGTAAGCGATTCTCTCTACTTCGGTAACGGTGTTGGTGTAAGGATCATAAGAGGTCTCAACAAAGGTAAATCCGTTGATACGGGAAATGATCTTTGCAGCATCCTTACCAAGACCGTTCAGGATAACACGTAAAGGTTTCTGACGAACTTTGTTAGCCTTCTCTGCGATACCGATAGCACCTTCTGCTGCTGCGAAGGACTCATGTCCCGCCAGGAAACAGAAACAGTCAGTATCCTCTTCCAACAGCATCTTGCCCAGGTTACCATGGCCAAGACCTACCTTACGGGTATCAGCAACGGAACCGGGGATACAGAATGCCTGTAAACCTTCGCCGATAGCTGCAGCTGCTTCAGATGCCTTTCTGCAGCCTTTCTTGATTGCGATTGCAGCGCCTACAGTGTAAGCCCAGCAAGCATTTTCAAAACAGATGGGCTGGATCTTCTTTACCTGATCGTATACATCCAGGCCTGCATCTTTTGTGATCTTCTCTGCTTCTTCGATAGAGGAGATGCCATAGCTGTTCAGTACAGCGTTGATCTTATCAATACGTCTTTCATATGATTCAAATAAAGCCATTTTTTCTGTCCTCCTGTATCTTATTGTTTTCTGGGATCGATGATCTTAACTGCATCGTCTACACGACCATACTGGCCCTTAGCCTTCTCCCATGCAGTGTTGGCATCGTCACCCTTCTTGATGAAGTCGGTCATCTTGCCCAGGTTAACAAACTGGTAACCGATGATCTGATCATCCTTGTCCAGAGCGATACCGGTTACATAACCTTCTGCCATCTCCAGATAACGGGGACCCTTCTTCAGAGTACCGTACATAGTACCAACCTGGCTTCTTAAGCCCTTACCAAGGTCTTCCAGACCTGCGCCTACAGGCAGACCTTCCTCAGAGAATGCACTCTGGGTACGACCATAAACGATCTGTAAGAACAGCTCTCTCATAGCGGTATTGATTGCATCACATACAAGGTCAGTATTTAAAGCTTCCATAACGGTCAGACCGGGCAGGATTTCAGCAGCCATAGCTGCGGAGTGAGTCATACCGGAACATCCAACGGTCTCAACCAGAGCCTCCTGGATGATACCTTCCTTAACGTTCAGGGTCAGTTTACATGCACCCTGCTGAGGTGCACACCAGCCCACACCGTGAGTCAGACCGGAAATATCCTTAACTTCTTTTGCCTGCACCCATTTTGCCTCTTCGGGAATGGGAGCACAACCATGATGTACGCCCTGTGCAACGGGACACATTTCTTCAACTTCTTTTGAATAAATCATGTGAAATCTCCTTTCAATATGTACTTATAATACTATTGATAAAATAATATCATAATGGTCGTGTTCATTCTCTCATATTTCCTTTAAAAAATCTAGGGGTTTTGACAATTTTTTTCAATAGTTTATAGAAATAAACACCGTATCCCCCAATGAACTGCATGGGAAATACGGTGCTTTGTGATTGTTGAAAATCAATTATCAACAGCTTACCAACTCTTGATAAAGGTATCGATGTAGTTGTCCAGACACTTTTTAATGACTTCAACCGCTTCTTCTCTGTTGCCCTTTTCATTGACTGCGGTAGTCTTGTTCTCCAGTGCCTTGTATACCGTGAAGAAATGCTCCATTTCATCCACCACATGACCCGGCAGTTCGGAAATATCATGGTAGCAGTTATAATTGGGATCATTGAAAGGAACCGCAATGATCTTTTCGTCATTTTTACCGTTGTCCAGCATGGAGATCACGCCGATAGGATACGCTCTTACCAAAGTCATGGGCTGTACCGGCTCGGAGCACAGTAACAGTACATCCAGCGGATCCCCGTCATCACCGTAGGTTCTGGGAATAAAACCGTAGTTCGCAGGATAATGGGTGGAGGTATGCAGGATACGATCCAGGATCAGAAGGCCTGTCTCCTTGTCCAGTTCATACTTGTTCTTGCTGCCCTTGGAGATCTCGATGACACAGACAAAATCTGTGGGAGTGACTCTCTGGGTGCTCATAGTGTGCCAAATACTTCCATTTACTTCTTTCATAAATCTTCTCCTCTTCCTCTATAGTTATTTCCGACAGATATCTTTGCATACAGGACAAAATATCCAGCCGGAGAATACGCAGATTATCCGCCTGTGGCGGGTCGCAAATGCTTATCTGCGGATCTGACCGTTTCCATGTATCTTGTATTTATAGGAAGTCAGCTCCTTCAGGCCCATGGGGCCTCTGGCATGCAGCTTCTGGGTGCTGATACCGATTTCTGCGCCAAATCCAAACTCGAAACCGTCTGTAAATCTTGTGGAGGCATTGACATAAACACAGGCTGCATCCACTTCGTTTAAAAAACTCTCTGCAGTCTCCGTATTTTCCGTCACGATACATTCGGAATGCTTCGTATTGTAACGGTTGATATGGGCAATGGCCTCTTCCACGCTGTCCACAGTCTTGACAGACAGAATATAATCCAGATACTCCGTACCGTAATCTTCTTCTGTAGCGGGAATGCAGTCCGGCAGGATCTCCCGGGTGCTTTCGTCTCCCCGCAGTTCTACGTTCTTCGTCTTCAGGGCTTCCGCCATCTTCGGAAGGAACTTATCCCGGACGGCACGATGCACCACCAGAGACTCACAGGCATTGCAGACACCGATCCGCTGGGTCTTGGCATTCATCAGTATTTTTACCGCCATATCCACATCCGCATCCTTGTCCACATAGACGTGGCAGTTGCCGGTTCCGGTCTCTATGACGGGGATCGTGCTGTTCTCCACCACGCTGCGGATCAGTCCCGCACCGCCTCTTGGGATCAGCACATCCACATATTCCTTCATCTTCATAAACTGCGCAGTGACCGCACGATCCGTATCTTCGATCAGCTGTACGGCAGTCCTGGGCATACTGCAGGCTTCCAGTGCATCCTGTAATACTTTGACAATAGCGATATTGGAATGAATGGCATCGCTGCCTCCCTTTAAGATCACTGCATTTCCCGTCTTAAAGCACAATCCGAAGGCATCCGCCGTCACGTTGGGACGAGCCTCATAGATAATGCCGATAACCCCTAACGGTACTCTGACTTTATCGATTTTCAGTCCGTTGGGACGTTCGAAATGTTCTATGGTCTCACCGATGCAATCCGGAAGAGCCGCAATCTGCCGAAGGCCCTCTGCAATCTGCGCGATTCTCTCTCCGGTAAGCTTCAGACGATCCAGCAGTCCCGGATTCATTCCGTTGTTTTTCCCGTTTTCCAGATCCAGTACGTTGGCTGCAAGGATCTCTTCCTGTCTTTCACACAGATCATTTGCCGCTGTCTGCAGCGCCTTGTTTTTCTCTTCTGTAGTAAGCTTCTGCAATACATATTTGGCATCGCAGGCATTTTTTCCCAGTTCTAAAAGTTCCGACATTCCTTCCCCGCCTTTCCAAAACCAAAGATTTATACCAAAATCACCTGATAGGGCTTTACATCTGTCTCTTCCACAGGAACACTTTCGACCTGCTGGCAGCGGAACCCGACAGCAATACTGCGAAGTCTTAAGGCTTCCCTGTCTGCCAGATAGCGGTCATAAAATCCGCCGCCGTATCCCATCCGGTTGCCCAGGGGATCAAATACACTTCCCGGCATCAGAAGCAGACAGTTTGCTGCCTCTTCGGGAGCATATTCATAGCTCTCCGTATTGCCTTCCGGCTCCAGGATTCCCTTATAGCCCTCTTTCAATTCCGCCAGGGATTGAATCCGGTAAAAACGCATTTCCTGACCTTCCACCTTCGGAACATAGACACGTTTGCCATCCTGCAGAGCATTCTCCAGAATCTCTGTCGTGCAGATTTCACTTCCGTAGCTGACAAAGCCCAGAATCGTATCCGAGAGGTAATACCACTGGTGTCCCAGAATCCGCTCGGTAATGAGAAGATTCCCTCTCTCCCGTTCCGGCTCCGTCAGTGCCGCCCTGCGGGCCAGCACTTCCCTGCGCAGTTTCTTTTTCACTTCTCTGCGTTCTTCAGTGCTCATTTCTTCTTTTTATAGGACGGCTTTAATTTTTCAATGGTACCGTCCGGCCTTTCGATTTCGATGCTGTCCAGCTGCGCCTTCATATTGCGCTTGATGCTGTCCACGTATTCCTGTCTGAGAATGGACTGTTCCAGCTTTTCTTCGTCGGTCAGTCCCTCGCTCTGGGATTTATGATAAAGCTCATTGATGCGCTTTATTCTTTCATCCATATTCATAATGTATTCCTCTTTTCGTTGACGTATCATCACTGATTTTTGTGCAGATTCTGTACAAATTCCGGCAGATCAAAGCTTTCATCCTTATGTGCCACGAATAAAGTACCTTCGTTTTCACCGGATAACAGACGATGAAGTACTCCGATGTCCTTGCTGTTGGCAATGATCATATCCACATCCGAACTGGTGGCAATCTTCGCCGCGATCATTTTGGTATTCATGCCGCCGGTCCCCACATTACTGCCGGTACTGGCCTTGCCCATATGCATGAATTCCTCCGTGAGTTCATCCACCTGTTCGATAAATTCCGCATTGGGATTCTGCCTGGGATCATCGGTGTAGAGGCCATCGATATCTGACAACAGGATTAGCAGATCTGCATCGATCAGTGCTGCCACAATAGCCGACAGGGTATCGTTGTCACCAATCTCAATCTCGTAGGTCGCTACCGTATCATTTTCATTGACAACGGGAATTGCTCCCATTTTCAATAGCTGGGTGAAGGTATTATGGGCATTGTAGCGGTTCAGATTGTCCACGATGGTATTTTTCGTCATCAGGATCTGTGCTGCCACCTGATTGTACTCCGCAAAAAGCTTCTGGTAGGTCATCATCAGTCTTGCCTGGCCGATGGCGGAACAGGCCTGCTTGATCGCCATGGATTCTGCCTGAGTCTGCCCCTCCGTAGTCTTTAAATGCACTGCCTGTTTTCCGGCGGCGATAGCACCGGAAGTCACAAGTACGACTTCTTTCCCCTGATTGCTGATATCGCAAAGCTCTCTTACCAGCTTTTCCAGACGAGTATAATCCAGGTCTCCCGTCTCGGCATGCTGTAAGGAGGAAGAACCGATCTTAACGACGATTCTTTTCTTATCCTTGATTTGTTCCCTTATGTTATTCACGTGATTGCCTTTCTAAGTCCATATTATGATGCCAGGGTCAAAAGGTCTAAGCCCACATGAGCTTGCTCATAGGTGGGTAAAAGACCTTTTGACCCGCCCCGATATGAGCATAAAAGTGGGATGATAATCCCACGATATGCGAATATTGGGTAGGATTGTGGGAGTGCGTAGCACGGAGCAATCCGTAGGCATCAAAGTCGGGGGCTTTTGACCCCGACATCATATTATTAGGTTAATATATTCAGCGCCTCCCCCGAAAAATCGATCTGCAGGATGCAATCTCTGAATATTTGAATCATATAACATTTTCTGCCATACGTCAACGCTGTAGCGGAGCAAACTGTGAAGCGATCTGTTCTGCTACGCGGATACCGTCCATGGCGGCGGAAGTGATTCCTCCGGCATATCCGGCCCCCTCTCCACAGGGATAGCAACCCCGGATGGCAGACTGTAACTCTTCATCCCGTTCGATCCGCACCGGGGAAGACGTCCTGCTTTCCACACCGGTCAGGATCGTTCCCGGAGAGGCAAAGCCGTGGATCTGTCTGTCAAAGCTGTCCATCCCCTCCACGAAGGCCCGGTTACACTCTGCCGGAAGAATTCCGGTAAGATCCGCCCATTCATAAGCACCTTTACACTGTGGTTCCAATGCTTCCGGGCCACTTCTTTGTACTCCGTCCGTTTCCGCAGGATGCTCTCCGGTGACTTTCTCCCTGAAATCTCCGTACCGCTGTACCGGCAGTTTCCCATCGCATAATTCATACGCTCTCTGTTCCAGTCCCCGCTGGAATTCGATTCCTGCCAGTGGATGATCGGAACCGTAATCCGCAGGAGTCACCGCAACGATAATGGCGCTGTTGGCATTTTTCCCGTCACGGCCGCTGTAGCTCATACCGTTGACCGCCAGTCTTCCCGGCTCGGAAGATGCGTTGACCACATAGCCGCCCGGACACATACAGAAAGAATACACTCCTCTGCCGGTGCTTGTCTTAGCCGTCACCTTATAAGCCGCTGCACCCAGACCTTTTACCGGCTCAGCGCCATACTGACTCATATTGATCAGGCTCTGGGAATGCTCCACACGGAATCCCACTGCAAAAGGTTTCGCCGACATGGGAAACTGCTTCCGGTACAACATGGAAAAGGTATCTCGGGCACTGTGCCCCGGTGCCAGTACCACCTGCTCACAGGGGAGCACTTCCGTGTCATTCACCTTTACTCCTGTGACCTGCCCGTTCTCTGTAAGGATCTCCGTCATCTGACTATGAAATCGGACTTCCCCACCCATACGCAATATTTCTTCCCGCATGCTTTTTACCACTTTGCTCAGGACATCCGTACCAATATGGGGCTTGGCCTGATAAAGAATTGCCGGATCAGCACCGTGCTTTACGAAAGTTTTCAATACTTCCGTATTTCTGCCGTATTTGTCCTTTACCAAAGTATTCAGTTTACCATCCGAAAAAGTTCCGGCACCGCCTTCTCCAAACTGCACATTGGAATCCGGCTTTAATCTGCCCGTCTGCCAGAAAGCTTCTACATCCGCCTGTCTGGCATCCACGTCTGCACCCCGTTCCAGAATGACAGGTGCATAGCCGTGCTGTGCCAGATAATATCCGCAAAAAAGTCCAGCAGGACCCATTCCGATGATCACAGTGGGATGCTTCTGCTGCGTTGAGCCTTCTGCCGGAAAAAGATATTCCGTTTTTTCGGTCAGCAGAACATTGGCTTTTCCAAGTCTGCGGCAGGCATCCTTATATATTTTTTCTTCCTTTTTCACCGTTACATTCACACTGTAACTGTAAAAAAGTGCCGGCTTTTTTCTGGCATCCAGAGACTGCCTTACGATCTGCAGTTCGAGGATATCCGCCGCCGGGATCCGTAAGTACTGTGCCGTCTTATGTATAAGCTGCTCCCGGGTATGATCTACCGGAAGCTTCAGCTGATTTAATCTGATCATTTTCATCCTCATATCTTTCAATGACCTGCCGCCTTTCCGGAGCTTTTGCACCTTACGCAGGCATACGTCACGTGTAAAAAATTATTTTATGCTAACGCAGCGTGGTATCCCGCCAGATAACCACTGCTCCAGGCCCATTGGAGATTATAGCCCCCGCATCGCCCATCCACGTCCAGGATCTCCCCCGCAAAATAGGCCCCGGGGCAGATCTTTGATTCCATAGTAGGCTTTACTTCCCGTACATCCACGCCTCCGGCGGATACCTGTGCATTTTCGTAAGGATTGCTCTCTGTGATATGCAGTTTCAGGTTACGGCAGAGATTATAATAAGCATGAATCTTTTCCTCCGGGATCTCCTTCATGGGAGTAGCCAGCCGAATCCCTGCCATTTTTAGCAGCGCAGCGGTCAGTTTTTTATGTAACATTCCGGTAAAGAATTCCTCTGCTGTCCGGTCTCCCTGTAAAAGTTTCCGCCCTGCCTGTAATTCTTCATAGCTTTCCTGTGTCAGATCCGGCAAAAAATCAATCTGTGCTGTCACGTTCCGCCTGTCCCTGAGCAGATAGTTCACCCTGCGGCTTAGCTGGAAAATGGGAATGCCTGAGATGCCGTAATCCGTCAGCTGTAGTTCTCCCCGTTCCCGGCATATTTCCCCGCCGTCACAGAAGACCCGGATCTCACTGTCCGCCCGGACACCGGCAATCCCCTTTAGCATGTCGGTCTCCTGACAGCGCAGCTGCACCAGTGCGGGCACTGAAGGAATGCAGGTGTGTCCCATTTTTTTTGCAATTTTAAATCCACTGCCGTCCGATCCGGTAGCCGGTGCGGCTTTTCCACCACAGGTCACAATCACCGCATCGAACTGCCATGTCTTTTCTCCGTCACTGACCTGCAGCTTTCCGGAGGCCAGCCTTTCGACCTTTGTGATCTTGCACTGATACTGTATCTCCACACCGAGTGCCTGTAATTCGTAACGCAACACGTCCAGCACCGCAGCCGCCTGCTCACACACGGGATAGAGATAGCCATTTTTCTCCTTTACCATCAGACCGATACTTTGGAAAAAGCGTATCGTATCCTCCGTACCAAAATGTTCCAGCACATCCCGGATCCATTCCAAATCCCCACCGTGATAACACTCCACGGAAAGCGCACGATTTCCCAGATTGCATTTCCCGTTTCCTGTCTGCAATATTTTCTTTCCCACACGGTCATTACGCTCCAGGATCGTCACCTGTGCACCTTCTTTTGCCGCGGTTATGGCTGCCATCATTCCGGCAGCACCGCCGCCGATCACACCGATCTGTTTTTTCATCTGCATCACCTTTATTCAGAATTCTAGGACGAATACGTCTCCAGAAAATCATACAATGTTTCTTCATCCGGAACAAACAGCATGTCCATGATCTGGAGCTGTATCTGTTCCGGCAATTCTTCCAGCGAGATCCCGGTATTGATATATACCGTGGATCTGTCTTCCAGATAGACCACCACTTCATTGTCCGACACCGCCAGATAAAAACTTGCGCTGGGCTGGACATAACGGTAATCCATACGGACCATTACTTTTTCCCGGGAAAAAGACAATACCTCCAACCCCACAAAGCCCCGCTCGATCTCCGACAATGGCGGATGGGCCGCATAGAGTTCCATGCTCTCCAGAAAATTTTCCCTGTTCATCCCAATATATTTATGTGGGATCTTCCATGAGGTCTCCACTGTGGTACCCCGTACAATATCTGCCTCTTCCAACACATATTCGGTATCCGCACAAAGTGTCTCCCCGGAGGCTGCCGCCTCCACACTGGGTGCCGCCTCATAAGGATCTGTGTCTGCCGCAGTCTCCTCTTCCGTGAGCGGCAGGGCAAGTCGGTTCTCATTCAGATCCTGCCATTGTCCGGGATAGAAAAAATGAATGCCCCAGACACCAAGAAAGATTCCAAGAATTAAAAACACAACCGGAATCACAAAAAAGTAACTGATACGTTTTACAAATTTCATACTGCCTCACATCCATGATGTTTCTATTGACTCTTTGTATCAGTATCAGTTATTTTATCGAAAATATACATCCGTAAAACAGTTTTAAAGCAGCCGGAGCGTTTTTCCGAAAGCACGCAGCACTTTACCGCCGGGAACATAATTCAGATCCTGTCCACGGAAACTGCGTAACATCAAAAGCAAAAACCAGTAGACCGCACCGGTGATCACCAGTTCCAGCAGCACCGTTACCATTGCCCCCAGATGGGGCAGGCAGATCTTCTCCAGCCCAAAAGCCAGCAATCCGCAGGCACAGCAGCTTCCGGTGGGAATTGCCAGTGTCCGCAACAGATCCGGCCAGGTCTTCATTCGAAGGCAGGCAAGTATGCCGAGAACAATTCCTCCCGCTGCCGTCCCCAGCACAAGGCTTAAAGATAATGCCGTTGTTGTATTTCCCGTATTCAGAAGAATCAGCAATATCACAATGCTCACGATATCCAGAATGCCGTATCCTGCCAGGAGCAGATGCTTTTCCCCCCGAAGTTCCAGTATCTCCGAAAAATAAAACAAAAGCAGAAGCCACAGAATCAGCGAAGATCCCGTAGTGAACAAACCGGTAAGTGCCATTTCCGCAGATTTATCCAAAGCCTGTGACAGTGGTATTGCCAGTACCGCGATCCATGCCGTGAAAAAGAATCCGTGTACCACCGTCCCCTGTACTCCTGCCTGAAATGCAGTTCTGGCATATCTTTCTTCTTTTTTGCGGATATGGCTGCCGGTTCTGGCCACCCCCGGCAGAATTCCCGCAGTTAAAATTGCTACGGGCATCAGGATCGTGATCAGATATCTGCCGACGAAAATACCATACGCAGAAACGGATGCATAAATATCCGTCGATCTTTTCTGGAAGAAAAGCAGGCCGATCCACAAAGGCAGTAATAAAAGCATGTCTCTGAGAATATCCCCACCCATAGGAATCAGTAATGTACGCAGCTGCGAGGAGAAAGAGTCCGTTCCCTTCATACCGCTTTCCGCTTCTCTTCTGCCTGCCATGCTGCCACGGTAGATCACAAAGACAAATAGCAGTACCAACACCTCCGAAAGCAGCATTCCCACTGCGATACCCATGGCTCCGTACATGGATGTAAAGTCTGTCCTTTTTAATAAAAGACTTACTTTCTCCCCGTAGTTCCGGAAAATCCCCAGGAACACCAGACCCAGGCCCAGGAAAAATACCTGCCGCAGCACCGAAGATACCGCAGATGGCATTTCTGAACCTTCACTCTGAAAATATCCTAAAAATACCGACTGGATACAACGAAGAAAAAGTGCCGGGCTTAAGATCCACAGGATCATGCTTCCGTAAGGCACCAGAAAGACTTTTTCCAAAAGGATCCAGCCCAGACTCATGCACAAAACAGTCCCAAGAAGTCCCTCTGCGATCTGGAACAGCATCATGTTCTTACGCATTCTGGAGACATTCCGATACTGCCCCCTGGCATTTCTGCCCCGAAGCATTCTGCCCATTCTGTCCGGCAGATTTTTCCCGGTAAGCACCCAGAACAGGTCAAATACCAGAACAGCCGCTGCCAGATATCCCAGGCCGTTATCTCCGATGCTTTTCCCGAACACCCAGATATTGATACAGGCAAGGACATAGGAAAAACTCTGTATTTGTCTTCTTTTTACTTCCACCTGATTCATGTAAGCTACCTTTACGTGTATGACACGCCCTTTTTAATCTCTTGTAATTCCAAGGGATGCGAGGACCTGCTCCTGCTTTGCCTCCATTACCTTTGCCTCATCTTCTTCCATATGGTCATAGCCACACAGATGAAGCATACTGTGAGCGACCAGAAATGCGAACTCTCTCTTCTGGCTGTGTCCATAGCTTTCCGCCTGCTCTTTGACCCGGTCCACAGAAATAATGATATCCCCGAGGATCAGTTCTCCTGTATCCGGATCAAAATAATCTGCCTCTCTGTCCTCAGAGATCTCAAAATCCCCAGGCTCATCGAAATCCAGATTGGGGAAGGACAATACATCAGTCTCCCGGTCAATCTTCCGGTATTCCTTATTGTAAGCATGAATACCGTCATTGTCTGTCAACAGTACATTTAACTGGATCTCATAGGGACATCCCTCCATATCCAGAACCGCCGTGGCTACCTGCTCCACGGTCTCCTCTATGGGGAAACTGTTTTCCCCATTTGAAAATGTCTCATCGGTTTCATTTTCAACGTAAAAAGTCATAATTGCCTCCTAACTCAACAAATATCAATGGTTTTTGATTTTTATGTACCAATTTGTACCAATTATTATAATTAACCTAATAATAACATTTGCTCAATAGCTTTAATTTCTTTTTGCTTTTGATCTTCCATAACATGCACGTATAGATTCATTGTGATGCTGATATTGGAATGACCGAGTATTTTTTGAAGCGTTTTAGGCTGCATACCTGCTTCGATACACCGAGTGGCAAAGGTATGCCTAAGAATATGCAAAGAAATTCGGGGCAGATTATATTTTTTACACAATCTTTTGAGGATTACATCATAAGATTGATTTAAAATAGGCGTACCTTTTTTGCTTAAGAAAACAAAATCATGAAAGCGAATGTCTGTATTATATTTTTTATTTATTATTTTTTGTTTTTGCAATATGGAAACGGCTTCTTGCGTAAGTGGTATGGTTCTTTTTCCGTCATCAGTTTTGGGGTCACCAAAATCCCATTCTCCAGGATGAGCCCTATAATGAGCTGTACGACGAACGTTTAGAATATTATTTTTGAAATCAACGTCTGACCATTGGAGTGCGATTAGTTCTCCGGCTCTTATTCCTGTTTGTAGAATGAAACGATATTGATTCGCATAGTTTGTTTCATTAACAATTTCCAATAATCTCTTTTGTTCATCGAGTGTTAAAGCATTTCTTGGATCTGATGAAATTCCAACATTGCTTTTGACTTTTTTGGTGCATGGATTTTTAAGAATCAATTCATTATCAACGGCACTTTCCAGCATGAGTTTTAATACAGATTTTGTTTTTAGGATGGATGATGATTTATAACCATTATCCCCCATTGCGTTTAATACTTTTTGACAATCAAAAGCCGAAATATCATGTATTTGTTTTTCACCAATATAAGGCTTTATGTATTGAATATACGTAATCTCATAAGAAGCGAATGTTGTGCTTCGAATAGTTTTTTTGGTTATTGTTATCCATTCCTGATACCATTCGTCCAATGTGATTTCACAATTAGTATTTTTCAGCCGATGTTTGTCTTCATATATTGAATCTGCTACCCATTTTTTGCATTCCTGTAATTTTGCAAATATTTTTTGTTTCCGCCCGTTGTGTCCTGTAAAACGACCTACATAGTAACCGTCTTTACGTTGCGATATACCTGTTCCTAATTCTTTCCCCTTTAAATCTTTTCCCATGTGCCGTTACACTCCTTTCCTATACACAGGAAAAGCCTTATGCGATTTTGATGATAGCACATAAGGCTTCGAAAGTCTATAATTCTATATTTTCAGAAATAAATTTCTCGAACTCCTTTCGTTTAATAAGTCGTTTTTTCCCAATGTAAATAACCCAGTTACAGCGAGGGTTATTTGAGAGCTCTCTCAATTTATTAATTCCAATATTGCTATATCCGGCAGCTTCTTCAAGCGTAAGAGTTATTTTTTCCCATATGGGTATTTCTTTTGGCATATTGCGTCCTCCTTAAAACAGCGTTGTTTAATATTAATATGATAGAAATTAACAATTCTGTTACATTTTATAAAAAAGCTGACCCTCAAGGATCAGCCTTCAATTTTTGTATAATGTCTGTGAAAATCATCTGTTTGATACCAATACTCATCACCGGTTTCAGTAAAACAATATTCGGTGATATAAATTTTGCCGTCTATCTCCCGTTGACGTTCTTTACACAGGCATCTCCACCATTCACAAAAATAATATGGCTCATCTGCTGCATATTTTTCAAGCGGAACGCTTTTTTTATCGCAAAGATCTGAAAGAAAATAAGGACCGGCTTTTCCGGCATAAAATACAGGTTCTTTTTCTTCGTCGTTCCATATCGCCAGTGTTAAAAGAATATCTTTTTTATTATTCACAAGAATGGCAGGAATCCAGATATCCAATGATGTTATAGTTTTCATAGACAAATCTCCTTAATGTCTAAATTCATAAGGAACAGCATGCTCCTTAAGAAATTTTTTAACAATCGTTTTGCCGACGATCCACTTGGAAACATCCCCCAGTGCATAAGGCCCGCAGCCGGTTTCTTCCGGAAATTCAGGATCGAAGTTCTGAATCCCATAATAATTAATCAAATCAACGCAATAACTCATGCGTTCCGATTCCGATTCGGGCATATATTCCTTGGGGAATCCAGCAAAATCATTAACTTCCTTCCGTGTGTCCTCTTCCAGCCACGTATCGAGAGCAATGTAACAATTAGCTACGATACAGGGGATTTTATATTTTCCTTCGTAGTCGTAGACTGGTGTTGTCAGACTAATTACATTATATGCTCCATGATGTTCATCGGGTTTTATGAGACATCCGCCGTATTCTAGGAAGTTAACGTCTCCTAAATTCACCCATGCTGTTTCTTTATCTTTCATATCATTTCCTCCACTTTTCTTTGACTTGTGCTATTAATATGAAAGAAAAGCAATAAGAAAAGGCAGCCTGTGCTGCCTGTTTCTTAAGTTAATTCTTCATAAGTATCAGCAAATTGCACAATAACAACCGCAGTTACTGAAGAATATGCTTTCTTCCACTCCTCTCCGAATGTTTCTTTGCATAGAGTCTCAAACAACTCGGAGAGCTCGTTTTTGTCATACGCTTTGATATCGAACTCAGTTTCATCATAGTCTGCCGTCTCTGGATTTTGAAACGTAATCTGAGCCGACATCCAACGGCAGGTACCCGGAACATCGCATTCCGTGCACCAACCTTTTTCTTTGATGTATCCTTTTATTGTCATCTTAAGCTACCTCCGCAAGCAGAACAAGGTCGCCGTTAATATTGTCAACGGCTACAGACTTCACAACGGTTTCCATAGTCATCTGTTCTTCCAGCTCTTCATCAATATGTCTTGCCGGATAACAACGGATCGGCATATTTCCGTCGATTTCCTTGAGCAATTCCAGAAAATCTTCGCTGGAGGTTTCGGAACCGCCGCCGTAGGACTCTTCGGATTCCACATACAGAGCATCGAACTCGCCGTCGTCAATATCAGTTACGGCATATAAGGAATCACCGTTATTGAATCCAACGAATACCTGATACCCTTCGGAAGCTTCATTTTCGATAATATCAACTAATTCTGCGACGTTTTCTACGTCGTGTTTGTTTTCGTATCTCATTTCGTTTCTCCTTTTTATGCTATTTTGATGCTGTCCAAATATTTTGTTATTAACGCATCGTTGTGATTTTGTTTTAATTTTTGATATATGTCCGTAACATCGCAGGCGGCATAATCTGTTATAATGTTGGGATCTTTTGAGAAATCCTCTATTTTCCAGATACGCTTGCCATCAGTAACAAGGGAAATAATCTCTCCTCTGTCACTGATTTCGTCGTATGCAATAAACGACGTCCTATCTCTGCCACGGTACATATAACCTACAATTCGTATCATGTCTACCTCCTATGCTGAAAACTCTACGAGGTAGGTCAACAACATTGCCGCTTCATTGTAAAAAATGATTTCATCATTTCTTAAATAATTTCCGGCATGCGCGTGAACGCAGTTGAAGTTGCCGATCGATTTCTCGGAATAATTCGAAGGGGAGGTTACATTGAGTGGATTTCCGTAGGCTGTCGCATACAGACCCATAAATCTTGTGCTGCTGCTCATTTCTCTTGTCCAGAATCCGCCGCTTGTGTATCCCCAGCTCTTTTTTGCACTTGAAGCGAAATAAATTCCGTTGCCAAACATCTTGCCGGTGATCGCTGCATTTGGATGAAGCATCAACCCGTTTTCAGCAATACTCAGCCAGTTTTCGTTTCTGGAACCATGCCATAATGATTTGATTTCGGAAATATTCCGGTCTTTTACGTATTGCTTAAACTTCTTCTCCTGTTCTTTGGGGATCACCCGATAAATATTCAGTACTTTCAGGCGGAGATCCGGAGTGAGAAGTTCGAGTACTCTCTCCCTCTTTTCTTTGGAAGCCTCGGTAACAATGATGTTTTTCTTCTGAAAGTTATCAGAAGTATCATTGAACGTATTCTTTCCTGTTGCGACCTGCATAGCCATAACCAGATCTTCCTCACGCTGAATGATTTTTGGAATATCCTCAGAGCTTACAGCAAGCAAGCCATCAACCTTCCATACCTTTCGGGGACAAACTGCAAGCAATTCTTTCAGAACATTATTGAATTCATCGAGTCTCTTTGTAGTATACAGGATATTCAACAAGCGTTTGCTTTCGGTAATCATACCTTCTGTAATTATCAGACTGGCACAAGATTTTTGAATCATTTGTTTTGCATGCCGCAACAACTTCTGATACAAAGCCACCGAAACCGGATTTGAAGACTTTTCTTCCACTGCCGGCTTTTCTTCCGGCTGCGCGGCTTCGTCAATGTAGATGTGGGTTTTATCCTCGTATCCTTTCGCAAGTTTTTCTTCATACTTGATCCAGAACATTCGAAGAGGATATTCGCAGCTCCTTTCACTGAAAAGTTCACCCTTTGCTGCGCCGATGCGTCCGTAGGAAGCAATTACGCTCTCTCCCTGTTTTTCCAACTTATAGAATTTATAGTTATTTTTTTCGCCGTTTACGCAGGTAAGGTATACCGTGGGATATTCGCTGCACTGCGCAGAATCTGGAAAAACGATGTTATTGCTGCTTTCCTGAATCAGAATGGTTCCGGAACGATTTGAAATACCATAGGATGCGTTTCCGTAAGGTGTCTGTATTTTAACTGTACACGGCGGCTGTTCGGAAGCCATCTTCTTTGCGAGCTGCCTGTAAAATCCGTTTTCATCATCAGAAGTTTCAATTTCTTCAGATGCAAATGATGAAATATAATTAATTTTCATGTCTTTTCCTCCATTTTTCTCTTTGATACCGTTATTATGAAAGAAAAGATATATAAAAAAATGACAAAAAGAGCCGTCATTGTGACGACTCTTTTTATTCAGGATGATATTCTTCAAGTAACATCCGTGTCTTATAATTACGTAATTTTTTAATGGATCTGCCTTCAATCTGCCGTATACGCTCTCTTGTTACACCAAAATGATTTCCAACTGCTTCCAAAGTCATCGGATATCCATAAAATCCGAAACGCATTTTGAGTACTTCCCGCTCTTTTTCGCTCAGAAAATCCATGCATTTAAACAACAGCTCTTTTAATTCCTTTTGTTCATATTCTTGTTCTATATTTTGGGATTTATCAGCGATGAAATCTCCAAGTGTTCCTCCATCATCTTTTTCGGGATCCAAAGGGATATCTAGTGATCCTACAATGCGGAGCTTATTGTTTGCTTCTGAATCCTTTACCAGCTGCAACGGTATTGAAGTTTCAGCAGAGATTTCTTTGAGAGTCGGTTCCCTGTATAATTTTTTTGCCAAATCCAGTTTTGCTTTATATATCTGATACTGTCTTTCCTGGTAATGAACAGGAATTCTAATGGTGTTTCCTTTATCGTGAATGCCACGCATTGCGCTCTGTCTGATCCACCATGTAGCGTAAGTGGAAAATTTATTCCCGAGCGTGTAGTCGAATTCACCGATAGCTTTTATAAGCCCCATATTTCCTTCCTGAATAATATCCATCATATCCATATCGGACGGAATGTGAATGTAATTTTTGATAATGCTGACCACGAGCTTTAAATTACTGTTGATGAGAGCTTCGCGAGCGACTTCATTGCCTTCTGAGAGACGTTTAAATAAAGCTGTTTCCTGTTCTCTGGAAAGAACAGGATATTTACTTATTTCTTTTAAATATGCCGTTAATACACTTGAATCGGAGTTATTCCACTGAATATCATCAGCTTTTTCATCTAATTCTGTATTTTCGTATTCATCTGTTGTATATTTCATATATCCTCACATTATGAAGTGGTTTTTGATTTCATTATTAATATGATAGAAAACGTACAATTTGATTTTTTCTGCACAGAAATCAACGCGTTGTCAGAAAAATAATGCCACTTGTGACAAATGCGGTAAAAATATAAAAAATATTATTTGTTCGTCTTTTTCCAACATACATTTTCCACTTTTTTGGAAATACATAGAATGATTTATTTCTATCGATGATCCATGACAACGCAGGTATACCTTTGTAAGTGCAGGCATCAAGAAATAAATGCCCAAAAACACCAAAGAATAATCCTTGCGTAAAATGATTATAATTTGCAGTAAAAAATGCCATAATAATCCAGAATAAAGAGTAATGCAAAAGACCTCTGTGTCCAAATACGTTATTGATGATTTTGGACGTTAGAGTCGTAAACGGAGGCAAAATGTTTGAAATAATGGATTCTGTAGAATCTATATCCGGCAGCAGGCTTCCGAGAACAGAACCGCATACAGCAAATACCATGTCGGCGTTGTTTTGGCATATATTCAATTTATGAAGGTACGCCGAAAAAGCGATACCTGTAATGATTCCGAAACTTAAATGTTGCTTTCCTGTCATACTTTCCTGTCACAATAACGAAATAAATAACATCTGTTACTATTATTATGAAAGAAAGTTGAATAAAACAAAAAACGACGTTTTTACGCGTCGCTTTTGTCTGATAGCAAGAAGGATTCGAACCTTCCATATAATAGTGAGGTCAATCAGACGATAAGTTATGAGCCTATCCCGTTTCCAACCCGGAATTGCTATCAGTGACCGTTAAATCCAATTTTTAACCATTCCGCCGCATCAAAAAGATACGAGAGCGAAAAGCAGGATTCGAACCCGCCATACAACTGCGTCGCTACTGCACAGCGGATGATAAGTCCGCCCCGTTACCAACCCGGAATTTTCGCTTTGATTCTTTTGGCTACATATTCTATGTGCGCCCAAAGGGCGATGCGTGCAGCCGGAATCGAACCGACGACACCATGAGTGAACTACCCCGACCTATAGAAGTCGGAGCTTCCTGATTCGACCACCGTTGCATTGATCACGATGCACGCGATCAACGTCTTACACAATGTCCACAGGCGTATGAGTTCGGGCTATTCCATCCCTACTATGAATATTTGATTTAAGCTGCCGCTGTCAGTGTCCGCAGGCCTTCCTGCAGAATATTGATGGCGGCATTCCTGTCCCTGCCCATCGTCAGACCACAGTCACATTTCATGGTACGGATCCTGAGATCCTTCATTTCCGGATGCAGGAAACCGCAGCAGTGACAGATCTGGGATGACGGAAACCATTTATCGACCTTAACGAAATATTTGTTTCTGTCAGCGAGCTTGTATTCGAGCATGGACAGAAACATTCCATATCCGTTATCGAGGGTAGCTTTACCGTTCCCGAAACCTTTATTTGCCATGGCACGCATATTTAAGGATTCCACACATACGACATCATACCGGTTGGCTATCCCGGTAGAGATCTTATGCAGGTTATCCAGACGCTGATTGGCAATATACCTGTGGATCCGGTTAATCTTACGGAGCTGCTTTATGTAATTATTGGATCTCACTTCATTCTTATGGGAGCCCTGCATGTGTGACAGCCTGCGCTGCGCCCTGGCAAGATTTCTGTGGCTCTCGCGGTAAAACTTGTGGTTCGTGCCGATATCGCCGTTACTGTCCACATACAGCCCGTCAGAAGCATAATCCAACCCGATGGCGTTGGTTTTATCGGCAGTATAGGTATTTACAGGAGTTTCGAATTCAAACAGGACAGAGATATAATATTTTCCGTCGGATTCCTGGGATACCGTGGCAGATTTAATGGCCCAACCGTCCCCGGGCATACGATGAATGACAGCTTTTACTTTGCCGGCCTTGGGTAACTTAATAAAACCACCGTCCATGATGGCGATGGTGCCCTTTTGATTGTTGGTGGCATAGGACCTGCGACTGCGCTTTGCGGACTTGAACTTGGGGAAACCGGTATTCTTCTTGCGTGACTTACTGAAGCAGTTACGGAATGCCGCCTGCAGGTCCAGCTGTTTGTTAGCGAGCGCAAGGCTGTCTACTTCCTTGAGGTACGGATAATCCTTCTTATATTTGGCAGGAGTGACGGCGGGAAACTTGCCGGTAGCCTTATAGCCCTCGATCTTATCAGACAGCATAAGATTATAAACCTTCCGGCAGCATCCAAAGGTTTTCGCAAACAGGACGCATTGTTCAGTTGTAGGATAGATACGGTACTTATATGCGCGATTCATTGAAGCTGTCACCTTTCTGTAAAATATCTTTCATAATTATTATGAAAGATATTGTCTATTTATTAGGTTTGCGGCTCGTAGCCAAAATCAAGACAGCGCCGCGCTGATTGTAATTCATCCAACCACTTATAGAAGTCGGGGATTTCTTGCTCGCGGCTTGTTAAAAGTCATGTGCTCTACCAACTGAGCTATGCACACAATTCATAAGAAAGGAGGCATTCCCGCCACTATTTCGCACCGCATACGATGCTACTTGCTGCTCTCGGGTGCCGCAAACGCAGAGCAAGTGGTTATTTGAAAAAGTAATTATGACAAATGAGCAAAAAGAAATCGATGGGCCCTCAGGGACTCGAACCCTGGACCGTCCGGTTATGAGCCGGATGCTCTAACCAACTGAGCTAAAGGCCCAAAAGCGACTATTAAGCCGCTCTTTGGCGTATTATAACGCCTGCCTGGATTAATGTTATTTTTACTTATTTACGATATCCTTCAGTGCCTTGCCTGCCTTGAACTTGGGGACTACGCTTGCTGCAATCTTGACGGTCTTGCCGGTCTGAGGATTGCGACCCTCTCTTGCTGCTCTCTTTGCGGTCTCAAAAGTACCGAAGCCTACCAGCTGAACCTTGTCGCCGGCCGCCAGAGATTCACCGACTGTATAAACAAACGCGTCCAGTGCCTTTTCTGCGTCCTTCTTAGTTAATCCTGCCTCTTCAGACATAGCTGCGATTAATTCTGCTTTGTTCATGTTTAATCTCCTTTTGGATTTAAGATATTATGCCTTATGGCAAGTGCCAGAGGGCGGATTCGAACCACCCAGGCTTAATGTCACCCGTCGATGACACTCGTCGCAACCAATTTTCGATACTTGAAGTTCCTATCCGCGTTTCGAAACTCTTTTCTCTAGCGACTCTGGCTTATGTCCGGAAACCGTTTTGTTCCCGGTTCTTTTTCCTTACATTATTATTATGACAGATAATTTTGATAATGGAAATTTCTGCACAGAAATTATTTTTTGTTCGAACATTGAGTATGAAAGATTTTCCATTTAGAACACTTCTGTTCCTTTAATTTCATCCATTGTTTTCAAAAACTGATCCAGTTCTCCTCTTTCATCTAATTCTTCCACTAATTTTTCCGCATACTTATAAGAGTTGGGATAATTCTGCATCAATTCTATATACCGGTTACTGCCGGATTGAACGGTTCCGAGAATGTCTCCAGTCTTTCGAATCTGCAGATCCAGCTTCGAAAGTTCGAAACCGTTATCCGTCTGGCACATAGCAGCTATTCTTTCATTATTTGCATCTTTTGACTGCAGGATACAATAAGGCACATAACTGCCTCTCCGGACACGCCCACGAAGCTGATGCAAGGAAGATAATCCGAATCGTTCCGCGTTCTGGATTACAATAACGGTTGCGTTGGGATTATTAACACCAACTTCCACTACTGTTGTTGAGATCAGTATCTGGATTTTGTTATTTTTGAAGTCGTCCAGTACAGCCAGCATTTCCTTTTCGGACATCTTTCCAGTTAAGACTTCGGAATGAAAACCGAAATTATAAAGCAGTCTGTCATAATGATCTTTGGTTTCCATGACCGATAAGCAATCCGCCATGAGTTCACTGTTGGTATTCTCTTCGATCAGTGGGCAGATAACATAGGCTTGTCTTCCTGCTAATAATTCTCTCACAAGAATGCCCGGAATAGCCTGATCCTTCATATACATTGTCTTTACAGGCTTTCTGCCATTTGGCATGCTTTGAATTGTAAAGAGATCCACGTTTTTGCCATAGATAACAGAGGCCATGGTCCGGGGAATTGGCGTAGCCGACATGGAAACGTATACCGGATTATAGATTGCTTTTGTGCGCATCTTTTCACGTTTCTCTACACCGAAACGCTGTTCTTCGTCAATTACGATGAGCCCCAGATTTTGAAAAACAACACTGTCCTCAGTCAGAGAATGAGTTCCGACAACAATATTGATTTCTCCGGAAGCGAGCTTGTCCAAAATAGAGTCTTTTTCCTTTTTCTTAAGCGAGCCATTCAAAAATGCGCAGGCAAGTCCGGTCCCTTCAAGAAGCTTTATCAGCTCATCATAATGCTGTGAAGCAAGCACAACAGTTGGAGCCATGATTGCCGCCTGGTATCCGTTTTCTGCTGCCTGAATAAGCAAAAGAAACGCTGTGATTGTCTTACCACAGGAAACGTCTCCCTGGATCAAAGCATTTACATTTTCTCCTGCTGCCATTTTATTTCCAAGTGTATTTACAACATCATTTTGCCCTTCCGTTAACGTATAAGGAAGTCCGGAGATTATTTTCTGCTGTATATCCTTTTTGGGCATAAGAGGATTGGCTTTACCGGGAATATTTTTATTTCTTCTATTCAGATGACCAGCAAAATACAGCATGTCTTCCAGCATAAAATATTGCATAGCGTATTTTAATGCTTCGGGTGTGACTGGATATCGAATCATCATGCCGGCATTTTTGCTTAACGGAAGATTGTGGGCGCATCTAAAATTATCATCTAAGGGCTCAATTAAATCTTCTTCAAACGCTTCATCTATTGCTTTTAAGTAAGTGCTTGCGGAAATTCCTTTTCTTTGTTTGTATACAGGATTCATTCCCATATACTTTTGCAAATCGGTTGTAAAATACGTAGGGTTCGTGAATTGAAAGCCATATTGCGCATCTTTTTGCAAAAGCCCATAAATAAAAAAACTTTGTCCAATGCAACCTTGATACTTCTTTTGTAAATAAGACTGGTTGAAAAAGATAACCGAAAAAGGCCATTTGCTGTTATAGTCCACCATTTTCATTACACACATCGGCTTTTTTGTTGATGTTTTTGAAGAAATGCTGGTTAAAACACCGATGACGGGTATATCTTTGTCCGCATTGCGGAAATCCACAGAACAAACTTGCCTGCAGTCGTCGTATCTGTTCGGCATCTGACGAATAAGATACTCGGCACATGTAATTTTCGCCTTTTCCAATATTTTATTTTGAGCGGCTGTCAGGTTGATTTTATGCATAGTTTTTCCTTTCGTAGTTTCCTACCTTTATTATGACAGATTTGTGCGAAAACGGAAATTTCTGCACAGAAAAACTGCGATAGCATTCTACCGCAGCTCCTCTGTTTTATATGTGAACAATAAACAATACGTTCTTTTATACTTATCACCGATCTGTATCGATAGCCAGTCATCCAGCGTTTTGCTATCTGATTTACCGTTATCGTACATAACTACATATTTTTCTGTCCGGTCCGTATCCCGTTCATTATCGGCCAGCGTATACTCCGTATTCCAGTATGGTTCATGATCGTCTCCCGAAGAGGGATAATTTCTTCCGCTGTTCATCCACCGTTCTATTTCATAATAGTATTTGGTAGCGTATACGGGATCCTGGCGATATACCGGCTCTTCGTGCGTTTCCTCATAGTATTCCGTCCTGTATACCGGCGTCTGACTCGAATGCTCCGTAAAAGTTCCGTTTCCGTTATCAGAATATGTATAGCTTGTCTCATAATGGTCGATAACCTGTCTGGATTTTGTTTCTGTCACTGTTTTGTAATGGTCAATGACAGAAACATATCCTTTCAGCTCCGTTTGTTCGGAATATACTCTTCCGCCGGGAGGCACGGACCAATCACTTTCTCTGACGGTTCGGTAATCTTCGATGGAGATATTCCGTTCCCAATGAAATCCTGTTACAGTAACTTCATCGGTATGCGGAAAAAAGAATATCCCCGCGCAGAGCAAAAATATCAGACTCATTATGATGGGTAATGCATTATTAGCAATTTTGCCACCAATTAACCGGGACAAATCAGATAATTTATTTTTAAAAGTATATTCTTTCTCTGCATTCTCAGACTTCAATGTGAAATCATTATTGTCTTCAGCAATGATCTTTGGTTTTTCTTCTAATTTTTCTTTAAAATATTTGGAAGATTCTTCATCATCTCCCCAAAGAAATACATATTCCTCCGGATTATTACTACTCTTTTCTCTTTTCTGCATCCCGTATTCCAGATCCGCTTCTTCTTTTGGAGAACCACAGGAAGTACAGAATTTATCTGCCCAGTTGTTTAAGCTGTTACAATAACTGCACACCCATTCCTTATGATCTCCATCGCATTCCTCTTCTGAAATACCAGCGCTATGTAATTCTTCTGTTGAAAGAACATCAGATTCATCGACTTGTGCTGTCTTATAAATCTTATTTTCCTGAACGTGTTGCCCTTTTAAATGATATTTTACATTTTCCGGTTTATGTCTGCCGCAATTAGGACAATCATCAATCAAACCATCAATATCTTTGCTATCACAATAAGGACAATCCCAATACCCTCTTACAATTCGTTCTGACATAGATTTTCCTCTTTTCTTTTAGTATGGATATGGCAACCAAAATCCGAAACAACGGAGACACAAAATAAACTTAAGCTTGTTTTTGTATTTCATAAGAAGCCAATTCATATAGCCGTTATCTATATTGTCATATTCATTATTTTCTATGTGCATTCTAATTTCTCCAATTTTAGCACGTTCTTCTTCGATTTTGCCTAAAAGTTGTATTCTGATTTTTCCACCGTTTTTCTTTGCTTCATATTCAGTAACGCAAAGATCTCCTTTCCGTATTTTTAATAGTTTAAGTATCATTTTTCTTTTATCAAAATCCAATAGAGATTCCCTAGAGTATGGATAGCAATTTTTATATACTTCTGTTTCAAACATCATTTGTCCTCCGATGACGAATTATTGTTCGCTAACACTTCTAAGTATTGCAAATGTTTTTTTATAAATTATTTCACACTATATAAATTGCAAAAATAAAAAGAAAAATAATACCTATAATAATGCCTATATACCCACGAAAAGGAGTTTTTTCTAATGCACATTCATATGGATATTTTACATTTATATATATTGTATATGGATCGTTTTGTATAAATTCGCTCTGATTTCCTATGCATTGTTCCGATAAAGCTACGTATTCTTTCCCATGATATTCATATTTGAATTTAGGCTGATACATGGGTATTCCTCTTAAAAATATTTCTTTATTCCCCAAATAAGTAGCATTTATTGTTATTGAATTTTTTTGTGTATGAATTACTCTAAATCCCGTGTATGTAGGAAATATTACGAAAGCAACCATATATAAAAAATAAGATATTATATTTATCAATGTCATCTTATACTCACCTTCTAAGTGCTTTGTTTCCTTAATTGTAAATTTACATTCGCTAGTATTCTTCCGCTACTGGTTCTCAACACATATCCTTTCTGAATCAAAAATGGTTCAATTTTATCCTGAATCGTATCTTCGGATTCTCCAAGCCATGTTGCTATCGTATTAAGTCCTACCGGCTTTGGCGCGGCTGCTTCGAGCAGATTAAGATACTTCTGGTCAGAAAGCGTCAGTCCTTCTTCATTAATACCGATAAGTTCAAATGCATCTTTCAGACTTTTATCCGTTATCTTCCCGTGTACGAGCGAATAGTCTGCGATCTTCTTGGTAAGATTATTGGCAATTCGGGGAGTTTGCCGGGATGCTTTCGCGATTTTTAATGACAGTTCATCGGTTATTTTCAGATCGTATTTTGCTGCAGTATTCTGGATGATTTTTGACAGATCTTCTTCCGTATACGCTTCCAGTTTATAATGGTTCTGGAAACGATCATACAACGGCTTTGTCAGCATTCCTTCTCTGGTCGTAGCACCAATTAGTGTAAAATGTGGCAGATCCATGGTAATGCTTTTCATCTGTTCTGCAGTTCCGATCAGAATATCGACCTTATAATCCTCCATGGCCGAATATAACATCTCTTCTACCTGCCTGGGGAGACGGTGAATTTCGTCGATAAAAAGAATATCCCCTTCTTCCAGCGTTGCCAGTATCGATGCCATGTCGCGAGGCTTTTCGATGACAGGAGCGTTCGTTGTTCTGATTTTTGATCCCGTTTCTGCCGCGATCACATATGCAAGTGAAGTTTTGCCGAGTCCGGGTGGTCCACTCAAAAGGATATGATCCAGTACCTTTCCTCTCTTTTTGGCAGCAGCAATGCTCACAGATAGATTATCTAAAATCTGCTTTTGTCCGATGTATTCGCTGAAATTGCGAGGACGGATAGAAATGTTTTCTTTTTCCTGCTGTTTTACTTCTGGATTGATGTCTGTTTTGATTGTTTTTTTCATCTTTAAAAGCAGGATACCCCGTTCATAGCCTCAGCTTGAGCGAGGAGGAATGCGTCCTGCCTTACCTCCTTCCGTAATTAATCAAGTTTGTTGCCATGGCGTCCCTTCCAGTAATATATGTGATGAACATGAAGGATCGCGTTGTCTTTGATCGCGGAGCGGGCGCAGACTACGTATTTATAGTTATCCCTGTAAAATACCGCCTACCTCTATAGATTCGTATTATCAATACTATTATGACAGATTGGTAGGATTTTGGATTTTTCTGCACAGAAAAAATAAAAGCCGACCAAATAGTCAGCTTTTTGTTGGATGCTCTATCGTAGAGGCTTGCTCCATGACGGCTATCGTAGCCCTTGTATGCAATTACAATAACATGCGCAAGTCTGATATGCAAATTTCTGCAGAGATTAATTAATCCCGTAAGTTCTAATTTCCGCTACTCTTTGAAGCACCTGCTGCTCAATATCTGCTCTTTCTTCCTTCTTAATGCAAGGTAAAACCGTGGGGACATGTTCGATTTCGATTCCATCTGACTTTATGCTCATGAGTGCACTTGCGATATCCATCAGATTTCCATAACCGATGCGCTCACCGAGCTTTTTGACCTCAAGAATTTCTTCTTTTCTACTCATAGCAATTCTCCTTATTCTCTTTCGCCAAGACGACTCAGCAAATCGTTTTTTACATCAACAATTACATCTAATCTAGCTTCCAGTTTAGCATTGTCGTCTGAGTTGTTTTCCTTTAGTAAATCGTTAGTGATTCTCGTTATTTCGGTATCAAGTTCATTGATATATTCTGTTACTTTTTCCCTTATATCCGGTTCTGTTTTATAAGGTTTAAGGATTAATGAACCGTCTTTTTCAAGGAATATTTCCCATTTTCTTTCCTTCAGAATTATGCTCTCCGAAAATTTTATCTCGATATTCTCTCGGAATTACAATTCTTCCAAGATCATCGATTTCTCTCACAAATGCTACTTTACTCATTTATTTACTCCTCCTAATATATTCGTAGCAGTTTTTCTTAAACAAGTGGCAGGAAAACATAATTTCTTTTCCTTTGTCTTCCGCCGTCACACATAATGCGTATTCTGTTCCAAGGAAACGTATGCCATGTGCCGTAAATTCACAATCCACGCTCTGCTTCCAGACATCGTCCAACGCCTTGTTTTTCAACAGTTTTTCCTCGAAGTATTTAATGCACTCTTCTTCCAAAGCTGCCTGTTTTTCCTGCTTCTGTTCCATATATTGTACGCGAAGCCTTGTTTCCAGACGCGTATTGCTGCAGCTGGCCTTCTTAAAATAACTTCCTCCAATCATATAGATCGCATAATTGAGATTTTCCTGATTTTTACTTACTGAAATCATTCTCATTTTTTAAAATGGGACGCCCGTCAATCCTTAGCTTGGACTGAAAGTAATTCGTCCCGCTTACCTCCTTTCGAAATTAACTATTTTTCTCTTTATTTCTTTTTTAGATATCATTATTATAAAAGAATATTAATTGAAAAATTTCTATTTTAACAAGCCGCGAGCAAGAAATCCCCGACTTCTATAAGTCAGAGTAATTTGTATTATATGTAATCAGTTCTTCTGGCGTGCATTCCGATAATGGCTCTTTTGCTCCGGCAACGATAGAATTTGATATGTTCTGATTTTGAGATAGAAACAAAGTTTCCTGGATGGAATTCCATTCTTCTTCGGAAACAAGAACAGCATTGTTATGTTTCCCAGTTATTAATATTGGGGAATGATGATCACTAACTTCCTTGAGCAGAGAGTATATTGTTTTACGCGCATTGGTTACATTGATTGTTTTCATTTTTTGCTCCTCTCATATAATGTTTTGGTATAGCGTTTCGTGCAACTGGTTTGAAATATTCTTCCGTATTCTGAGACATCGGAACTAATTTAGGTATTGGTTTGGGATTGGGGCAGATAACGATCGCATCTTCTGGTATATCGACTGATGTAAGTGCCGCTATTTTTTCTTTCCCGATACAAAGAAGCTTGCCTCCATTCATTTTTCTCCTTCTTTTCTTATTCTGAACAATATTATTATGAAAGATTATAGCTACTGAATTTTTTGCACAAAAACACCAGCATTGCAGCCGGCGTTTTGTTATAACTTAATTAATTTCTTTTCTTTCTTCACTTGATAGTTAAATTTGTGTATTGCTCTAAGCGTGATGCCTCTCCGAGCGACTTGTGTCGATCCGGAGCTTCCCTTTCTTTAGGATCGGGAGTTCCATTGCCCGCTGATACAGTCCAGACTCAGCAGGCTGCTTCCAAGGAAGCAGCTGCCGCATCCGGATCAACAGCGGGCAGGTGCTGGTGCATCGCAGCCACGGACAGGAACTTTTGCCTTTTCCGTGACACCGTTCCCTTACCGTAAGGCTATACGGAACGGATTTTTAATGGCTCATCAGGCCGCAAGAGCCGGATAAGCTGACATAAGGTTTCTTAAATCTGCCAGGATGCACCTTGAAGTTTTCGGTAACTCCGGGCATCCCGGCAGCTTTTTGTATTCCCGGAGAAAATAACGGGCTCCGATGTTATAAGAAGCATTCAGATCGCAGTTGTAAATTTTACCAGTCTGGAACCTGCATACGCTGTAGGAACCAAGACCGACGTCCATGCCTCTCTGTACCCGGCCGGTTCCGTCAAAAGCAAGCATTGAGGTTCCCCAGGCACAGACTCTTGAGATGCGCATTCCGTTCCGGTGGGCATGCAGCTCCACACGATCCTGTATGTTATCCGCACACCAAAGATGCAGGCGTTCTTTCATCCTGCGGCCCACCTTACTTCCTTTGAGGTCAAGATGTTCAAATACTATGCAGTCCACATCGTAGAGGACTGCAGTTTTAATGATCTCCCGGGCAGTGTTAATGGCAAGCAGCTCATTGGCGTGCTTCAGTCTCCGGAAAATGAAATGGCTCTTCTTGCCGGCCTGCTGATACATACGCTTCCTGTTGATGGCATGTCTCAGACGGTCTTCATCACAGGCAAGGTGGATCACTCCCCTTGCATGGACAGAACCATCAGAAGTCATGACGCAGTAAGAAGCCGGTGCATTGATACCGAGATCGACAGCAAGTATCGTATAAGCGAAAGGATTTTTGTTCTGGACGAGCTTCCGGTTTTCCTCAAAACAGAACCGGATGCGGTAGCGGCCTTTGGATTTCTCCACCACCGGAGACAGCAGTTTCCGGGAAGCTGCCATCTTTGCGATATACCGGGCATCGGATTCACCGATACGGAAGTAATACCATTTCCATTCCTTGCCGCTGTATAACTTCAGTCCGACCGAGCCTTCCAAAAAATTCAATATCCGGTCCTGGTCATAAAAAGTAAGCTCGTAGGCCGTGGGATATCCCACTTTTGGCTCTGAACCTCTTTCAAATACAGACAGTCTCTCCCAGTTCCTGTGGTTGGAAACATAGGAACTTACGATACCAAGTGCATCTGCAACGATGGCACGGCGCATGTAGCTTGGCAGGTACGGAAAGCTTTCGTCAAACCCCTGATACGCGGCAATATTATTCTTTGTGGAGTGGATCAGCAGATCGCCCCTGCGCTTACGCATCAGACAGCTTAATTCTTCCAGTGAGTCCCAATCCGAAAGGAAGGCATTCACACAGAATTTCAATGCATCGAGACAGGCCGTGCGTGTGGCTTTCATAACGGCTTCGTCAACACGCCTGATTCCTACAGCCTGCCCGTCTTTGAAGATATACTGTGATTTGATATCCACGGTATAGCAGGTATTGATTTTCATGGAACGTCCTCCTTTCTGGTTGATAGATATAGTATAACATTAATCCTGGCATGGTGAATTTTCCTGCACAAAAATTAAATTTCAGACAATTCGCGCTATCCCCGAGCGACTTCGTCGATCTGGATTTTGCGCGCGAAAATCATTTATCATCTTTTCCTGGATATCGCTGATTCCGGCGAAAACGAAGAAGAATTTAGTGATTTCCACCAAATGCGCCGTATATAAACACACCACATATTCTCCGGTACTACTGTCCTCTTTTGTCCTGAAAATAAAAATGTCCAGCAGTTTCGCAATTTCTGCGTTTTCTTCTTTCCAGTTTTCGCAGACATGCTGCAACATTCCGATCCAGCGCTTATATTCTGCTTTGTTTCTCCAGCTGATTTTTACATTCTGTATTTTTGGTTCTGATTGTTTTTGCTTCCATTTCTCTCCTACTGCTTTAATGAGTTATATAAAGTGCCATCCGGTCGAATAACCCAGAAAAATCTTCTGATAATTTCGCCTTTATATAATTGATCACTGCATTCCACATTACATTCTTTGGCATTTCTCAATGTGATGCGCGCATAAAATTTATCATTTACGTGAACAATATCATCCTGTTGTAAATCAAACACTTCTACGCTTACTCTTATGGCCTCTTCGATTTCATCGTCAGTTAGGGAAAGACTTCTTTTTCCGTGGCAATATTCCAACTTCTTTCTGATATAAGCAAAATAAGAGCTGGCATCTGTGAAAATATTGCTGTTTTTTGCAGCAATCAGCTCTTCTCTTGAAAGAGGCAGTTTGCAATATCTGGCAACGGCGAGCGTTTTGCTTACAGCAGCATATGGTACATAGTACACAAACATGCAAAATGCAACAATTAACCCTGTCGTGCTGAAGCCGCTTGCAAAATACCACACGATCAGATTTGCATAGTACGAAACGCCTTCGTCTGTTTTAATAGATTCCGGTATTCCCAAAATAACATTTGCAAGAAATCCGATTGCAAAAAAGAAAAGAATCCCAACAGCCGGCACAACAACTTTGTCTATTGCCCATCCATTCGATAAGTACATCTGCTTCCAAAAACTCTTTTTACTTTTACCCATATTCAAACTCCTTTGTCGTTTTTGCTTCTACCATTAATATGAAAGATTTCAGACAAAGGAACTATTTCTGCACAGAAATTATTTTTCAAGACTTCCGTCTTCATTGGTGTATGACTGATACATTTTATAAAAAAGCGAGAGCCGCATTTCTGCGAACTCTCGCTTATAAAGAATCCCCTGCTTAATTGTAGGATATAAAAATATCAAATTCAAATTATAATCATCGAATATTTTCGACAATTATTTTGAAGTACTTCCAAAGCCGCCGTTTCTGACCCCATCGCATTCATCGTCCATGGTAATACCGAACGGAACGAAAATGCCCTGGGCGAACACCTCTCCTGCCTTGAGCTGCAGCATTTTTCCTTCATTGGAATCGTTGGTGATCTTGATGAAAATATGTCCTTCGTTGTCCGAATAGAAATAATCCTCATCGATGATTCCTACGGTGTTATTTAACTGCAGGCGGTATTTGAATCCGAGCCCGCTTCTGGGGAAAATCATCAATACCCATCCGGGTTCCATTTTTGCACGGATACCTGTGGGAATTTTTGCTGTTTGTCCCGGGGAAAGCGTGATGTCGAACGGTGTAACAAAGTCATATCCTGCGCTGCCCTTTGTTGCTCTTTCCGGCAACTTCAACACATGATTATGCATATCTAAGATTTCGCTATCACTGAGCGAAGGTTTTACATCACGGATGCTCTCCATGAACTGTTTCGGTGATACTTTGAAAAATTCTGCTACTCTCAGCATTGGTGTTTTCTCCTTTTATTATGATATCGGACGGAGGATGATAGTTCCGTCCTTCTTGTATGAAATTTTTATCGAAGCGCCACACATCTTGGTGATATTTTTTCCAAATGCCTGTTTGAAAACTTCTCTGGGAATATCGATTCTTCCGAGATCATCAAAATGACGAACGGTTCCGGAATCAATCTCACCCTGTTCATGCATCGGTTCTTCTTCCGAAGACATAGGAATCCAGTTTATGGCCATCGGCTTTTTATCCAATTTACACACTTCCATTGCTGCAAGTTGCGCACCTTCGACATCCTGTTCGGATATAAGATTGTTTTTGGTTCTGTAAATAATACTTACATATCCGTCTCCAGTGTATAAAACAACCAAATATTTATACATTTTGCGCCTCCTGTTTCCAAAGATGAATATGTCCTGTGCTGTCTTCCAGAGTCTCTTTTACCAGGATTACTCTCTGATTTCTGGATCCGGCCCACGGATAATTTACATCCAGCAAGCTCTGAACAAATCTCCCGTCAACAATCACATCTACGCTTCGAACTATTTCTCCGCGCTTGCTGCAAGGATTGTTGTCAGAATCAAATAACTGTTCCCATGTATATCCGGTATATAACCAGATCGTTTTATCGGGATATTTGCTTCTGATTTCCTCGATCAGTTCGAGAACTCCGTTTATGTTTGCCGGATGTAACGGATCGCCGCCGGAAAATGTGATTCCAGAAATATAATCTTTGTCCAGCTGGTCGAAAATTTCCTTTTTGGCTACTTCATCGAATTCGAGGCCGTCGTCGGGATCCCATGTGATCGGATTCTGGCAGCCCGGACAATGATGTTCACAGCCGGCAAGCCAGAGAACCACTCTCAGACCGTCTCCGTTTTTCATATCGTCTTTTGTGATATTATGATACTTCATTTGTTTTTCCTCCTCGTTTTCTTGGGCTTCTATTATTATGATAGAAAAACCGTATACAAAAAGAGCGTCCATAAGACGCTCTTCTTAAATGTCGTTATTTGTTTTTCAGCCAATCGTCGTATTCCGGATTGCGTCGGATAAAGCCATCAAAATCAGGAACAGTAAAATCCAATTCACTGTATTTTGCCGAATAAATAATTCCCTTACTAATTAATTGGGCTCTCGTAGTCGAAATAGAAGTTACTGCTTTTCCGAGATTTTTTGCTACATTTGCAATGGTGCAGGGGAGGCTTCCGCATGCAACCATAGCAAAAATGAAGTGTTTATCTGTCTCAGAACATCTTTCGTATCTGCTCTTAAAGAATCCTGAATCCAAAACAGAATAATACTGTGTAATCCCTTTTTCAACATCTTTTTCCTCGATAAGTTTTCCCTCAGACAGACTGTAAACTTCTTTGCAAAGCTGCTGAATAAAGAAAGGATACCCTTTTGTGGTTTCATAAATCTTCTTCACGGCATCCTTGCTGTAATTTACACCCAATCGCCTTAGGGGTTCGGTGATAGCTTTCGCTGCATCTTCTTCTGAAAGAGAACCTATTTCGTGATACAGGAATAATCTTTCTGTATATGTTTTTTCTTCTGCGAGCATTTTGTATAATTTTGGAAGACCTGCGCCAACGATCATGATCGGTAAATTCAGTTGATTTGCCCGATGTAATGCAGCAATCAAGGAACTTAGTTCATTTCCTTTCATGTATTGCATTTCGTCAATGAAAAAACAAATTGGTTTATTTGCATCTCTGGCTGCTTCTCCTACAGAAATGAATACATCTGTGAGGCTTTGCGTCAGGTTAGTTGTTTTATACAATTCCTGTTCCTGCATAGATAGAGAAAAAGTGCTGCTTTCCGGTGAGAAAGAAACAGCCAGCGATTTCAAGGCATCAACAGCTTTGGAAATTGTCTGTTTCATGCGCTCTCCGGTGCTGATACTTCTAAGGAATACCTGGCAGCAGGTGATGATCTGCGAAATGAAATCATTCCTGTTTTCGACTTCTATATGTCGGCACTCAATACTTTCCTTTTTTGCCAGTTCTTCCATCTGATTCAGAAGAACAGTCTTGCCTACGCCGCGCAAGCCGGTGTAAATAATAGATTGCACCGGAATTTGTAGACGCAATGCTTGGAAAGTCGTTTCTGCCATATCTAGTTCGTTTTCTCTGCCAGCAAGATACGCAGGGTTTGTTCCAGCGCCAGGCCGGTATGGGTTAATTTTGAAAGATGACATCTCGTACATTCTCCTTTCTATTTGCATTTTCTCATATATATACGGTTATGTCAACAAAATTCCGCTCTTTACCGCTCTTGAAATCCCTATAAGTTCTAATAATATCAGTCCTCAGAGATATAGAGGCTTCCGTCTGCGTTCAGCCTTGGCGTAATTCCTCCAAAACCGGCATATCCACTTTTTTGCCGATAAACAATATATTGTATTTTTGTATCAGGGTCTGTCCAAACAAATATAAATTGGTTCTCGGTTGTCTGAATTTCAGCCTCTTGCGAAAAGGCAACTGAAGGATCTCTTATTACACTATTCATTCCTGACTGAAAACTTTCCGCATTTTTCTGAGCTTCTTCAGAACTGCATCCAGTTAGCAAAATCGCAAATAATAAAACAATTATTGTCATAATCAATTTCTTTTTCAATTTAATTTCCTCCTTTTTTGAATCAATTTCCTAAGCGTTTCGGCTGCCGCCGCCACTTCTCTATCTGTCCACATTGTCGTATTAAAGCAGATAGTCGCTTCCAAAATCCCTATAAGTTATTTTTCAGTAACACACAAACTTCCGTCGGCGTTAAGTCGCGCAGTCATAACCAGCCTACCTCCATAATTGTAGATTATATATTCTACACCTGTTTCCGGATCAGCCCAGATTTTGTATTCATCTTTTTTCGTAGCGAAAGTTTGATGCTTTAATGACTCTCTAATTTCCAAAACCAAATCTTTATTTTTTGAAAACTGATTAGGCATATATATTAAATTGGCGATTATGCCAATTACGCAAATAATGATGGTTAAAATCGCTGCATACGTTCTGAATTTATCTTTTTTCATGGATTTTTCCTTTCTCTATTTTCGACACAAATCTCGAAGCATCTCGGCTGCCGCCGTTACTTCCCGATCCGTCCACTCCGTCGTATTAAAACAGATAGCCGCTTCGACATTACGGAAGTCCCGTTCATCTTTATCGTATCTTCTCAACACTTCTTCTACCTTATCTCCTCTTTTCAGACTTCTCTGCAGTCGGAGATCCTTGTCAGCATCAAGAAGGATTGTTTGATATTTAATTTTACGGGATTCGAGAATCGGTGCAATATCCTTTACACCGGACGGTGTAAGGATAATAAAATCTCCATTTTCGAAAGCAGTTGACCGGGATCCGTAATATACGGTTCCGTTGATAGTCTCATAGCTTTTATATTCCATGTATTTGGATTCAGAGATGTTCCTTAAAAAATCTTTTTCTGAAACGAAATTATAATCCACTCCATCTCTTTCTCCGGGGCGCATAGCTCTCGTCGTGTCGGTTACAATCTGGTTTAATCCCAACTCTTTCATTTTGCGTGCCAGATGATTCTTACCGGCGGCACTTTTTCCCATAATAATAATTTTCACTTTCTTTCCTCCTAGTTGTCTTCATAATATTTTTCTTTCTTTAACTTTTCTAACTCTGCTTCGGTATCTTCCAGTTCGGTGAGCCTGTCGATCTTGCCACTCATACAACAGCAGGCATATAAAACAGCCGCGATACCAATAAGAATTATAATAAGTAATACAATAATGATTTTGTCCATGCATTTTTCTCCCTTCTGTCTCTATTTCACACTATTAATATGACAGATTTTTATGACATTAAGCGGGAATCCTCGGCTATTCAATTGCCGAGATGAAAGCGCCAGCAACTCCATCAAGGAGTTGCTTTCTTTTTGATTTTATGGTATACTATATGTATGAAAGAAAATCTTATATTTTACCGTACATCTGTATGTAACATCAATTACCATGTGGTATGGTCTGTCAAGTACCGGCGCAAGATTCTGACTGCCGAAGTCGAGGCTTATCTCAGGGAACTTGTTCAGCAGATCGCAGCAGAGAAAGGCTTTACCGTGCAGCTGTTTGAATGCGGCGAATGCGATCATGTTCACTGTTTCATTACCGCACCGCCAAAATTGTCCGTCACCCTGATCGTGAAGTACCTGAAGGGGATCACCGGACGCAAGCTTTTTGAACAGTTTCCGGAGATCAAAGCAAAGCTCTGGAAGGGTGAATTATGGAACCATTCCTATTACTGTGAGACGATCGGTTCTGTGTCTGAGGAGAATATCAGACGTTACATCGAGCATCAGAGCAAATCTTATTAAGGAGGAAATTTTATGCTGCTGTCACATAAGACTACAGTTGAACTGAATAATGCGCAGTCTAACATCGTCGGCCATATGTGCTATGCAGCCAGCAAGCTCTGGAATGCCTGTAATTATGAACGTCGAAATTATAAAACCCTCGGACTGGCGCAGTATCCTGACTGGTATTATCAGAAAAAGGTTCATAAGGATAATTTCTGGTTTAAGCAGCTCCCCGCACAGACTTCACAGGAAGTCTGCAAACTCCTGGATGGTGCGTGGAAGTCTTTTTATAAGCTTCAGAAGACTCAAGGCATTCTTAATCCCAGACCACCCCGCTTCAAGCAGAAGCCGATGTCTGTTACTCTGCAGCAGATGGGAATTGTCCACGAATCCGGATCCGACACTATACGTTTGTCCATTGCAAGACAGATGAAGGAATACTTACGCTCTGCTTATAATATCCATGACAACTATCTTTTTCTTAAAAACAGCATTTTTAAGAACATGGATACGATCAAGCAGATCGTTATATATCCTTCCGTCAAAGACAAATGCGAAGTTATCGTAGTATATGAAATTCCGGATACCGCGATCATGCCCGACAACGGGCGGTATCTTTCTATTGATCCCGGTATCCATAATCTCCTGACCTGCTATGATTCTGCCACCGGGGAGACCTTCATTGCAGGGCGCAGATATCTTTCCATCTGCCGTAGGTTCGATAAAGAGATCGCCCGCGTGCAGTCACAGTGGTCGATGCAACAAAGCCGTAATGGTGTCAAATATCCAAAGTCTTCAAAACACATCTCTGCCCTTCAGAGATCGAAGAAAAGTTCTGTCCGCGATTATCTGCATAAGGCCACAAGAGCGATTGTATCATACTGCGAAGCACAGGATATCCATACTGTTGTTATCGGGGACATTACAAATATCCGCAGGGGTAAGAATTTTGGCAGCGTCACTAACCAGAAGCTGCACGCCCTGCCTTACCGCAAGATCTATCAGCTGCTGGAATATAAATTTTCCATGAAAGGAATCACCCTTATTAAACAGAAAGAAAGTTATTCCAGCCAGGTAAGTCCACTGCAGCCGGAGGTCTCAAAACAGTATGCCGTAAAATCCAGCCGACGCCATCGCGGTCTGTACCAGGATGGAGATTACAGCTGGAACGCCGACTGTGTGGGAGCCTATAATATTCTGAGGCTTCATTTACAGGAAAAGGATCCGGCTCTCATTCCGGATCCTTTCAATATCAAAATACCGTATGTATTAAAAGTAGCTGTTTAAGCAGTAGCGGTGTCATGGACGCACCCTGAATCTACGTTTCGAAAGAAACGCATGTCAGATGCTCGGCAATTCAATTACCGAGTAGTTCACAAGATATAAAGACAACAAAAAAGAGGGCGAATAAAATCCGCTCTCCCTTTTAATCTTGATGCGTCCTGCACGATGATTTTACGCGCAGGCTAATTGTCCAGACAGCGCCTCGTCGATTTCCATTATCATTTCCATTTCAAACGAAGCGGAAATTTTCAAGTCCTCGAGCATGCGGCATACTGCCGGCGTTTTTTTCATAATTTTTATCTGATAGACATTCGCAGCGCCTGTCAATAGCGGCGAGCTGTTTCTCATGATTTTTTATTTCTCGGATCAACCATTCTGGTTGCAGGGAAAATAATCCTTTTAGCATCCCAGTCTCCTTCTTTCAGCAGTATAAGCCACTGCAAAAATAACGACACATACCAGACATACAAATTCACACATATTTTAATCCTCCCATATATAACCACCTCATTTGAGAGGTAGCCAACAGACGTTTGCCATCCTCTCGGATGTAAGTTATTATATATAAGATCAACCTCGTCTAAAACGAGGGTAATAAAGAAAAAATCTATAATATAAAACGGGATTTTTATCTTAACCCCGTAAAAAGGTCTCCAGATATCTTAATCATCACTATTATGAAAGAAAAATGTATGGGAAAGTTTGCCAAATGAATTGATGTGTGATATTATGAATAGGTCTATAATTCTAAATCGTGAAGGTAGGCATTATGAACAAAAAAGAAAAACTTATGGTTATGTTATCAATATTACTTTTATGCGTTTCAGTTGTTATGGGAATCCACGGATGTGCTCTTCAGAACGAAATTGGCCAAATGGACCAGTATCAGGAATATTTACAGGAACAGATAGAAAAAGAAAAACAGCAGTCTTAATGGCTGCCGTTTTTGTATCCTCTATTTTGCGATTTCCTCAAATGTATCCTGCAGTTTTCCGATACTGACATTAATACGCTCGCTGGAAGTACCCATATCTGCTGCCAGCTTTTTCACTTCCTGTGCTACGACTGCGAATCCTTTTCCGGCCTCTCCCGCTCTCGCTGCTTCAATAGATGCATTCAGGGAAAGGATATTTTGCCGCCTGGAATATTCGCTGATCTGTTTTGTCATTTCTGCGATATCTTCTACGTCTTTTGTGGCTTTTTCAATACCTTCCTCGAGTTTATGGATCAACGAATCATTTTTCGTCTTATTATATGCGCTCCGGACAAAATTGTTAATGACCAGTCCGAGAAGCTCCGCCGATGCGTCGATCTGGTCTTTTGTTCGGACATTTACCTTATGGAGTGCCTGGATATATTTTTCTTCATTGATCCCGAGTTCCCTTGCCGTTGCGCGGAATTTTTCGTCATCCGGTGATTCCGGCAAAACCTGTCCGCCGATGATACTCCCGAGTACTGTCCCGTCGTCGAGCGTAATAGGAATGCCAAAATCAACGAGCCCTGCGTGGCAGTAATAGACACCTTTTCCGGTAGCGTCACAATGTTCACATCTTTTCTTGCCTTCTTCGCAGCCTCTTGTCAGATTGATACAGAAATCCGTGAAATTGTAGCATTCAGAAATATACTTTCCGTCGGCTCCTACGGCGACTGTCGCAAGGCCCGTGCTCATTGCCCAGTTTTTCATTATAATTTCAAACTGTTTCATGTCACAAAAATCCTGAATTTTTATTGTTTCCATCATTTTCTTTCCAAATTCCTTTCTATTGCTTTTAATAAAGATTCTCCGTCTATTTCCATAGTGTTTCTGCTTGCCAGACAGACAAGCGCTTCAAACCACTGTCCCGAGAAAAATCTGTTCAGTTCTTTGATTCTCGGAGACTGGCTGTATATTAGTTTTCCGTAGCGGACAAGCTCCTGTTTATAATCGAAAATCGCTGCCTCAATGATTGCGGAAGCAAGTCTGCAGTACGCTTCGTCGCCTTTATATAGATTGTTTGCCATTCTTTCTTTTGCCTTTCCAATTATACTATTATTATGACAGATTCGGAAGAAATACGCTTTTTCTGCATAGAAAAACCGCCATCGATTTAATTCGATGACGGTTAACCTTATATTAAGTTATTTTTCAGTGTTTCGAAAATCGTTTCTTTCAGATTTTCGATTGATACATCACTCCTGCAATTCGCAATTTTCATCTGTATATTTCTCCCTCTTCGTGAATGTGTTAAAAATTTTTAGAAAATCTTTCTCTCATATCTTTCATTTTCATTGCATATTCTATACCTTTGTTTAGAATTTCAATTTGTTCGTCAATGTTCCCCACGCAGGAATAGGATATTTCTCCGTCCTTTGCTACGATAACCTTATTGCGCAGATCGTATAAATCCTCTTTCTTTTTATACTGGTGATACATGATTATATATTTTGAAAAATTGAATATCTTATTGAGCAATTCCAACGACCACCAGATAGCGGTAAGGATAATTGCGATAAGTCCTATAATAACCAAAATATTGAATAAAATATTTTTGAATATCTCCATTTTGTCTCCTTTGCTAAATTTCAGTTTACCATGCTAATCTAAAGTTACCATTGGCTCGTTTTTATATGAACCGTTTGCTCTTTTGCGAACAATATTGGCTTTTCTTGGTTCTTCATAGGCTTCGATGATGAATTTTACATAAGAATCAAATTTTTTCATTATGTTCATAGTGAGCAGATATTAAGTTACCTATCGTTGTCGCATTTATTGCCTTCATCACTATCCTCCTTCAATGCTAATTTTGCATATCCTAATGCAGATTCAGCTTTATATTCCTTAATTTCTACTTTATATCTGCCCATAGCCCCTCTATAAAACATAATAATTGGAACCAATATAGAAATTGCAGAATACATTTTCCAAAACATATCATGTGAAACATCGGTAATGTAGTCAGATAAAATCCAACCATTTTCCATGCAGACACAAACAAGTATCGTTGCAATCAAACATCCAGCCAGTAAATTTACCCCGTCTTTCATTATTAACATAATCGTACAGATAGTTTTTCTTATTTGTATATTCTTCATAACTAATCCTTTCCTATTGAATTAAATTCTAATTTATCGTTCCAATTTCCTCTTCGCTGAAAACTTCTTCTACATCAGCACAATTTATTTCTATTATTTCTCCATTATTTTGTTTTATCGAGAATGTATTTTTGTTTGAGTCTACTTCGTGCAGCGTACCTATAAAACACTTTCCATTTCTCAAAACTTTACATTTTTGTCCAATATAAATTGTATAATTAAAGTCATTATCTGAGCAATAATTAATAAAGCTTTCTCCGCTTGTGAAGAATATATCTACACTTCTGACCATGTGTTAATAATTTTACATTTATTCATACCATATTCCTCCATCTATCTTTGATACAATTATTATGCGATTAATATGAAAGAAAAAGCATCGGTAAAACCGATGCTTTCTTTTGGTTGATTTAGTTTTGAATGATATAGGTTCTCATGCCATCTAATAAACTATCTTTGACATTGAATTTCTGACGTTCTGATAAGGTTTTTACAGTAACCCCTTCTGTAACATTGACGCTATTTCCGTTCTTGAAGGCGATGATTTCTATATCATAACCCTCTCTCTCATCAATATCATAAGGAATCGGGAATTTAATTACTTCTGTTCGGATACCAAATCTCTGAAGATCTTCCTCGTTAGTGTCTCCGGATCCAATCGGTTTTTCATAAAAATAATTTTTGATTATTTCGAATCCGCTCTCGGAAAATTCACTAGGGAACTTTATCTGCAACTGATCCGCATACCCGCTTGTTCTTACAATTAATACACCGGTTTCACCTTTTTTGAATGTAATGTAACCATTATCAGCAATTACATCAGAACCGCTTTTTCCTACCAGTTTTGTATGAAGAGAAAATTCTCCAAGGCCCTTAGACTCTTCCGTGATATTTCCCACGTTATCTGATACATAAATCAAGAAATTTATATCACCCTTAAATAACAAATCATCATTTATGATATTGATGGTAACCGTACCGGTCTTATCATCACTAGAAATGGTACCTGGATAAGTATGTGTTATATTATTATCCTGATTTGCAACGACAACATAAAACTCTTTTAAACCACTCTCATCATCTTTTGCCTCTAAAGTGATTTCATAATTGTCCGGATACTTTGAAATATCAATATTATCAATATCTTTTAAAAATTCATATCCTTCACCAGAAAGCTGAGGGGCCTTTCCGTCAGCAATCAATACGATTTTATTCAAAGCATCAGCGGCATCGTCTGAATACGTGTAGGAGCTGTTATTGTATTTATCCGTTGTTTGATATGCCATAGCTTGAGGTGTTATGACAAATTCTGTGTTGTTGTAAACAGAGTCCATGGTATAAGCTGCATCAAGTGATACATTACGCAAATTGTTATATCGGGACATTTCGAAAAATGACGCATCTTTGATATAACTTTCATTATCTACTCCAATGACTGATTTTTTAACATCATCAATGCTGATTTTAGAAATATCACTATCATCATTTTCTCTATAATAACTCAACTTCTGTTTAGCCCCGGATTTATCAATAATATAGGATAATGCATTTATCTGATAGTTTTTGGAGGCAACTGCATCTCCAATTTCACTTATTAAGCCATTTGTTTTCAGGTAGAAGGGAGTTATTCCGTCAGCTTTCACAAAATAAGATCCGTCTTTTTCATATACATTATCATCCATTCCTCTAACAGAAATTGGAGTTGTTTCAATAGGATAAAATACTTGTCCATCGTCCGACATAGTACTGCTGATTTTCAAATGAGCCGTAGCACTAACATTACCGGCACCATCTACTGCTGCTACATGGATATATTTTGTAGTTTTATCAGTTAATAAAATAACATAGTTGGTCTCAGTTTGATATATACCATTGTCTTTTGTGACAATCGTATCCTCATTTTCATCAACCAGAATAACATAACCTTTAACACCAGAGGTCATAACATCTGTTGTGATATTTGATTCCAACATTGGGGCCATGGTCTCGGTGTAGAAAGATTTTACCTGGTGCTGATATGTTGTTCCGTTATCACCGGGATTATTCCAAACTACTGTTGCCTTAGAATAATCATTATCATCTTCTACAGGTTTTCTTTTAAGGACAGGCATATTAGGCATAGCTTCATCCGTTGCTATGATTCCTTTCAGTTCATTATCCTTATATAATCCAAGCTCTGCCCCCGTAATAGATATATATCCATTTCCAGTTTGCGTGCTTGCATAATCAGTTTTACCAAAATAAATTTTACCCTCTTGTGTATTAACGCGTAATCCGTTACTGCCTCCATACGAAGGGTAAGCAGATACAACTTGACCTTCTGTGTATCCACAAGCTAATTTTTTACCACCACTAAAACTTAATCCTTTAATTCCAGAAGTAAACCAGACATCACCTCTTAAATGAAAATTGAGATGTACAAAAATATGCGTAGTTCCTTTTGGTAAAGAAATTTTTAAGTTTTGATAAAATTCGCTACTTCCAACGTGATTATTACCATTCCAGGTAAAATTATCAGTAAAAGGATAATCTCTAAATTTTCCCTGTGCAATTTTTGTACCATTTTGATCCAAAATTACAAATTCAGACGGTTGCTCTTCGTCTGGCAGCCAATTGGTGTTCACAATATTATCGCCTACATCACCCCATCCTTCGCAAAAATATGAAAGATTCAATGCCGTATTGCCATTGGTGGGAATTCCTTTATATCCAGAGACATTCCACCAATTTGCTTTGTTTTCAACAATATGACATTCTCTGGACCAACCGACTCTTACTGTACAAGTACTATAATCATCATCATCTGTTGTATGTCCGTTATATTGATAAGAATTTATGCCTGAGGAATCAAAACAACTATGTCCCCACATATGAGATTCCCAGTTTCCAAATGCAGGTGTATATGATAAATCCTGATAACATGAACTGCTATGGTGGTGCACTACTGCAGTTCCTTGTTTTCCTCCGATATTTCCGCCACCGCCACCGGCCATTCCGTTTTCTCCGGATCCATTGCCATCAGCTCTATAGCTTCCAGAATTAGCTGCATTGCCGTTGCCCATCATGGTTGCACCGCCACCGCCACCAGCTATGGCAAAAATACCGAGTCTGTCCGTCCTCAGATAAGATGCTGATCCACCATTTCCATAAGACGTTGCTGATCCTCCAGAAAAATATTTACCTTTACCATCTTGAGAACCAACACCTACATAGACTTTTTCACCTTCATTGAAATAAATACGGCCTGTCACAGTGCCTCCTGCACCACCGGAATAATTGCCATATTTTCCGCCTTGAGCTCCAGTTAACTTAAAGTTGTATAATCCACTGTACGGAACAATATATACTTGCTCTGAATTAGCAGAATCACTATTTCTGTAAAAAGTTTTTTCTACACTATCGACATTATTTTGAATTGAATTTGCGCTTTTTACTTCAATCCAATTTCCGTTTTCTTTTTTCTGATATATTTTAAATACTTTATCAGCTGAATCTGTCTGGATCCATGATAAGTCTATAGCTCCTTTTTCATTATTTGCAGTCCAGTTTTCTGCGCTGTCTGCATGAAGTGTTGACCACTTTGCATATAATGTTATATTTTCATCTGTCGAGAAATCATCCCCCGGGCCACCTATAAATATTTCACATTCAGGGTCGGCATACCATCCCCCGAATCTTTTCTGATCCGTTGGATCATCTCCATTCGGATAGGTTGCCTCTGGAAGTTTAAAGCTATCGTCGGCATATTGTGCTATAGCTGTGTCAATGCATCCATCATACCAGACAGATTTTGTTTCTGAAAAAATATTATTAGCATCGTACAATCCAAAAGCATAGCGATTTGACGCAGAAACAAATACACCATGTAATGGATCAGTAAATGTCCATCCGGAAAAATGAGTTGTTGTGTGCGTTGGCTCAATCTTATTTCCACCTTGTGTATCATATGTAACTATTGATCCAGCAGGTGGTGTCAATTTATTTGGATCAAGCGAATAAACAGTACGAAAACGTTGTGTAATGGTTGTTTCTCCATTGTATGATCCGCCATTAGGATCGATATTCAAAGTAGAATAAGCAGGCTTCCACTGGGCATATAAAACAACAACTTTTCCTTCATCATTGATTCCTAAATTCATTTTATTTTGGATATTAATAAAATCATCTTCATTATTAAATCTCTGTCCGCTTCCGTCACGTTTAGTATTCCAACCATCAAACACATAACCTGCTCTATAAAAAACATTTGTGGACAATTTTGTTTGAGGGGTAACAGATTTACCCTCATAAATTACATTATTATCATAGTAATGAAAACTATCGGAAATATATCCTCCATTAGCTCCATTTCCAACATATTGGATAGTATATTTGTTCCATGATATTTCATCACACTTATGGCTAATATATGTAGCTGTCTCCAGATTATTACATTTTGGGTCAACGCAATTTGATACATAACAATCGCCAGTTGATAAAGTTTTTAATTGACTAATAGTATCTTTTGATGCATAAAATAAGATAACTATTTCTCTTCCACATTTAGCGCATGTGGCTATCCAGCCGGGTTGGCATTTTGTTGTTTTACATGATTGTCTGCCAAAAGAAAATCCCATCCATTTATTTCCGTCTGGATAAGATGCATGAATACAATAATGTTCAGGATATTCTATTGTCCATTTTGAAATTGACACATTTCCCGTGTATTCAGCTGCATACAAATGTTGACCTTTTTCTGTCTTTGTCAAAGTAACGGGCTTAAAATATACCTCTTCTCCCATTTTACCTTCATAGATATTTTTATTATATCGATCTAAGGTAAAAGCTTCATTCGTATATGATCTTTCAATTCCGGTATTTGCAGAGACAGTAATTCCACTCATTAAAATACCTGCAGCCAGTAACGGAAAAAGCAATTTAGTCTTAAGTTTTCCCATACCGATTCTCCTTTCTTATTAAAATCATCTCTTAATTAATATGACAGAAAAATTGAAAGAACGGAAAATCTACATAAAAAAGAGTCCACAAAAAGAGACTCTTTTTAAATATTATTTTATTCAATTGTGTTACCAGATGTGTCTACGCTATTTTCTTCACTTGTGGTAGACGTGTCGGAACTATTTGTCTCAGATTCCGTATCAGGAGCTGGTGTGGGAATATCACCATAAAGATCCTTTAATACATCATCAACGGAAGGTACATCGGGCTGAGAATGATCTCTCAATTCTTCTCCGCAGCGACTACACCAGCCGTCACCATTATCTGAATGCCCCAATCCATCAATTCCTCCACTATTGATTACAGCTCCGCATAAGTCACAGGTTTCTTCCCACCAGCCGCCGGAAGTACATGTGGGCTCTGTTGTAGTATGTCTGCTTGTGCTTCCATGGCTACCCTGAGGATGGTAATTCGTTCCTAAGAAAGCTCCGCAATCAGCACAATAGATATTATCGTATCCATCATGCTGACAATTCGCTTCAACGGCTGTCTCATATCTCTCATGTTCATGAGCACACGCAGGCTGTGGAGTTGCGGTTGCAGCAGGTTTGGCTGTGGGCTGAGGAGTTGCTGCCGGTTTTGCCGTTTCCGCAGGCTTGGTAGTCGCTTTCGGTTTTGCTGTCGAAGTGGGTTTTGCTGTCGAAGTGGGCTTTGCCGTAGATTCAGGCTTTGCTGTTGCTTCCGTTTTTGTGTTTGCTGTAGTCGTATTCGAAACAGATGCTGTGCTACCTGTTTTCCCAGTACTATTCGAAGCTGTTGTTGTTTTCGGAGTTGTTGTCTTCGGAGTTGCTGTAGGGTTTGCTGTCGTTGCAGCGCTAATTGTTGACTGCGTGGCATCTACTGCTTCCGCAGTATTAACCGGCTTATTTTCCTTAGTCCCTTCGATACTGCTTTCTTCAGTTGTCTCAGTGGTTTCAACGACCGTTTCGGTAGTTGCTACTTCTATGTCCTTATTACCACAGGCTGTCATAGACATGATCATGATCCCAGCAAGGATCATTGTTAATACTCTCTTTTTCATTTGATTACCTCCAAGTATATGTTATGTTGTTTAGTTATGATCCATTTGATAAATTCATTATAACACATATTCAAAAGAATACAAATTTCTGCATGGAAATTTTTGTGGTGAACTACCCCGACTTATAGAAGTCGGAGCTTACTGATTCGACCACCGCTGCATGGATCACGATATACGCAATCAACGTCTTACACAATGTCCACAGGCGTATGAGTTTGGGCTATTCCATCCCTACTATGAAATATTTAATTTATGCTGCCACTTTCAGTGTCCGCAGACCTTCCTACAGGATATTGATAGCGGCATTTCTGTCCCGGCCCATTGTCATGCCACAGTCGCATTTCATGGTACGAATCGAAAGATTCTTCATTTCCGGATGCAGGGAACCGCAGCAGTGACAGATCTGGGATGACGGAAACCATTTATCGACCTTGACAAGATACTTGTTTCTATTGGCAAGTTTGTATTCGAGCATGGACAGAAACATGCCATATCCGTTATCCAGGGTGGCTTTACCGTTACCGAAACCTTTGTTTGCCATGGCACGCTATATAAGTATTATGACAGATTTTATGTTCTGTGCAGATTTCTGCACAGAAAGACGCATTCATCCTCACAGTCTAAAGACTGGAAGCTTTCTGCTATTGGCTTTGTAACTACCGGTTCCGTTAGCATATCAGATTGGGGATACGCTGCTATTCCAACATATAATAACAGTGCCAAAATAATCCCACCAAAAACTAATACTGGTTTATCCTCAATAACCCCAAGGCTCATAATGCACATAAAGAACATAAAAAGAATAACCGCAACTATTGTAATAATTGTAGTAATCATACTTATCTCCTATTTTACGTAGTAAAATAATTACTCCTTCTCATATATTATGACAGATTTAATGAAGTTTGAATTTTTCTGCACAGAAAAAGAGTCTCAAATGAGACTCTTTTTATAATTGCGATACATCTCCGACTGAATCGGAATTTTGAATGTGATGATAGAATATTTTGGAAGAATCACTTAAAAAGACGATTCTATGCAATAGTCGCCTTCGCTTTTCCCGAACAAAAAATATTACACAAATAATTCCATATATTTTCCCATATTCGGCCGCATTTTACCCAAAGCGCGGGTATGCAGCTGTGAAACTCTCGGTTGGGAAACACCAAGTACATCCGCTATCTCAATAAACGATAATTCTTCGTAGTAATATAACTGAATGACCAGGCGCTCCCTTTCCGAAAGTTTTCCAGTGTTTCGTCCAGTTTTTTGCCAGTTCCTTTTTCTCCGCCTCTTTTTCCGGATCCGGAAGTTTTGATAAAGTGGTGGCAGAAAAGTCGGAATCTCCGTTTTCTTCCAGATGTGCGTCAAGCGATTGTATGGTATTGACGGAATTTTCCGCGAGCATTTTTCGGTATTCATTGATGCTCATATTCAGGGCATCCGCGATTTCTTCCATAAACGGCACTCTTCCGAGTTCGATGCGTAGTTTTTCGCGAACCTCATTAACGGCTTTTTGTTTTTGATGGGCGGTACGCGGAATCCAGTCATTTTTGCGGACACCGTCAAGAATGGCTCCGCGTATCTTATAAGTAGCGTATGTCTCGAATTTTACGCCTTCCTGCGGATCATAGTTTCTTATCGCATTTAATAATCCAAGTGCCGCATCACCGTAAATATTGTCGAAATCACCTAATTTTCCGGCTTTTTCTGCCTGGTTATACGCGAGCATTCTCGCATACGGCAGATATTTTTCAACAATCTTCGATTCCAGCTCTGGATTCTTCCTCCGGAAATATTCCTGAAGCAAATTTTCCTTTTCTGTAGTAGTATCCATTCTTTTTCCCTCTTACGTTCTTTTTCTTTCTTTCCAACTGCTTATTCGCCTGCGATTTCAAGTTGTTGGGCAATGCAAATACCGTCACAAGTTCCAGATTGGCGAATATCCAAACTTTTTCCGCATAGATCCGAATGTTGTTAGCGGATTCATTGCGGCAAAATGTTTTCGTAATATAAGCTTTTAACTGTCCGGTTGCTTCGGCGTGCGTCAAACCGTTATCGAACGCTATTTTGGCAATGCGGTCACAGCTTGCTTTGTTGATTCCGCATCGTTCCTGAATGCGGTCTCTTGCATGATCTGATGTATACATAAATCTCCTCTCTTTCGTTTTGTGCTCTATAATTATTATGAAAGAAAGAGCGTTTTTCTAAAAATTCTGCATATAAAAAGGAACTGTTTCCAGTTCCTTTCAAGTTAATTTTTCTGCACAGAAAAACACATTTAAAAGACTTCCGTACACCGTCCAGTAGTCTGCATACCTCCTATGAATTAAATTCGTTTAATGTCCAAAATATTAATGTTCATCACCTTGCATAATTGTAGGTTTGATCTGTCTTGCAGTCAAAGCTTGCCGCTCCTGTTTGGCCTCCTCAATGACGGCATCAACGTAGCTCATAAAATCAGAAGGAACTTCAACTTCTTCCGCTGCTGAAGGATGTTCATTGAAGTTTTCACGTTCAGCCACAGCCTTTCTTACTGAGCAATTTTTATCGTTTTTCTTTGTTGTTTTTCTAAACAATATATTGATAAAATTTCATCCACCAACTCATTAATACTACATAACATATCTCCGTCAACCTCTTCGGTTCGTTCTGCATCATTTAAAATATTTTTTATATCTTCTGCACATTCATGTATTTTTCTCATACAAATGCCTCCATAAATCTTAATATTTCAGTTTACTGATCCTTATCTCTTGCTATTGCTTCCCGAATCCTGTCTGCAAACAGAGCGCAGGCTTCATCTACCGATGCAATATTATCTCTTATATCCTGAGTTGGTATATCAAGTTCTTTTCCAAGTTCATAGAGTACCTCGCAGACACCATCTGTATAAGTTGCCTCCTGCGCCGATTTCTCATAATTTGAACATTCAAAAAGACTTTCAGCAATATCAAGTCCTTTGTTCAGTCCCTCCATGTAAGATCTTTCTTTTTCCGATCTAAGCTGTGACGCTCTTTCCTGTATTGCTCTTGAATCATTGATTGCTTTGAGAGCCTTGTCCGTATCAATATTTGTTGCTTTATACATTTTTTCTACCTCCATTAAATCCTAAATTGCTTGTCAAAGGTTAGTTTATTCGGTTTTTTCTTCGACATCATAAGTACAATCAATTCCGTTACTATCAAGTCCTGCACTAACTGCTCTTTCAACATCCTCTACTGTTGAATCATCATATACCTCAATCGTTACTGTAATTGCCTTCATATCCATCACTCCTTATAATTCTTCCATTAAAAATCCAAATTTCTCTTCAAAATTCTAAAGTTCAGTTTACCTAATTTTTACATAGCATTTTTGATAAATCCTCAGCATTATCTAAACCCAATTTAATGAGTTCTTTCATTTGCGCATCCGTAATGATATAATTCCCACCAACATATACATGATAATTATCATCAAGCATGGATTTATAAATTTTGCACCATCCATGTTCTTCTAAATAATGCTCTGCATTGTTTGTTTCTATCATACCGAAGCAAATTTTATATGCAAGGTTGGCATGCCCCTGATATCCGCAATGGAAGTATTTGCCATCAGGAGAAATCCATCCGTATTTCGTATTTTCACTGTTCTTTTCGTGAAGTTCTTTCAGGATGGGCTTATTCTCTGGTTTTTCTTCAGGCTTCTGATATTCAGTGCCGTATTCTTCGTAAAAGTGCCAGAAGTCTACACGGCTGTTTTTGTGAGTAAACTTCCATAGCCAGATGCCACCCATAAAACCTGTGCAAGGGACAATAAAAATGCTATGTTTATTCACATCAGGATTACGCAGCAAGTTCATAGAGAAATTGTTGTTGTCTTCCTCTTTTATCATTTCCCATTTTTTGATGTGATTTTCTTCCCAACATATTAAATAGTTCATTGTTATGCACCTCCACTAAATCCTAAGACTTTAAGACCAAAGTTCCCTTATTCCTTTCGACAGTATCCATTAAATGCATTGCTGCATTTAGCGACTCCTTTTCTGCCAGAGATAATTTATCTGCAAACTTATCAAATATACAGGACAAATTATTTATATGTTCTCGTGTTTCTACATTGCATATTTTCATAGTATTCCTCCGTTAAATCCTAAGTTACTCTTTCAAATATTCTACGCATTTCCTGTAAACTTCCGGATCAAATTCTTTCCGCTCATGCTCATATGCGCTATATTCCGCAGGACTGCAACCGGCAATCTGTGCCATTTTGTGCATTGATACTCTCGCATCTTTCCTTTTGGCTGCTATATACCCTGCATACATTTCTTTAGTTCCATTGAGTTCCTGTATATGCATTCTGTCTTTCATTGCCTGCGATTCCGAAATCTTATGCAATTGATTAACTAAGCATTCCGTATTTTTGCAATCATACAAACAACCATGTTCTCCGTTTTCACCATCAAAAAATCCAGTTACATATTTTGTGGGTTCTGAACATGCATTACATTTTGCATTTATGATCATTTCTTCACCTCCATTACAGAAAAAACCCTGGAGGGTTTTCTCTTAAAATTCGATTATTTCATTCGGAGTAATAAAGAAAAGGCATTGCAGCACATATACCCTTCCTTTTCCAGATGCAAACAAGCTTCTTCAACAACATCATTAATAGTCCAGTCGCCTTTATATTTTTCTTTATATTTTTCGATGGCATCTTTGGTTCTCTGGACGACTCCGGCTGTGAGCGGCTCTCCTTCCACCTGGATCAATGTTTCCGTCACCATCTACATCTCGATCAATGAAATTACCTTTAGAAAACGGATGTATCCTGAATATAAAGGTAACAGAGAAAAGCCGGACAAAAGTTTTATCAGCCAGCGCGAAATTTTCCCGAGAATGCTCACAGAACTTGGTTATCCCGTCATTTGCATGAATGGATACGAGGCTGATGACTGCATTGGATCTTTGGCCAAAAAGTTCGAAAATCAGATTCCGGTGGTCATTTTAAGCGGTGATAAAGATATGACACAGTTGGTCTCCTCCAGTACCCAGTTATGGTTTTCCTGTAAAAAACCGAATCAGGCAGAGGAACTATTCGATGATATGATGCAGGGAGAACAACAAATTTCTTTATCACAGTACGGCCTTCCGGATAAGATCTTTCCGGTAAATATGAAATCGGTTCCTTATTTCATGGGTGTAAATTCCAATCAGGTTGTTGACCTGAAAGCAATCAGTGGAGATAATTCGGATAATTACCCCGGAATTGCAGGAATCGGTGAAAAAGGCGCAATCGCTCTTTTGAAATATTTCGGTTCCATAGATAAGATTATCGAAGTGATCAACAGCGGCGCACTTGCGGATAAGGATAAACTGAAAGAACTGAAAGATGATTTTACGGCACAGACCGGTACGCGCTTGCCTGTGGCTAAATTACTGGATCCGGATTTTGAAAAAAATGCCAGATTCTTTCAAAGAATTGCGCAGATCGAGACATATATTCCTTTTAACATCACGCTCGATCAATTAAAGCTAAATATCAATCAGCAAAGAAGAAGGCAGTGGTATGAATATCTTGAGTTCTACTCTCTTCTGAAAACGGCATAATAAAAAGTCCCCAACTTGGGGACTTTTTATAATTTCATGCGAATTGGTTTGCCGTATTTTGAATACAAATCTTCAAATTTAGCTGTTTTAATAACTTTTTCATAACTATTCAAAAAATCATCAATTTCTTTTTGCGAAATATCTGGATTCTTATATTTTAATTCTTGTAATGTAGAATCGCGCACCGATTCTATGAATAGCTTTCTCTTAAATTCATCTACGATTTTATCTACGTTATTGCCGTATTTCGGAATACCCTCTTCTTTTGCGTAACAAATTAATCTTTCGTGGGCCTCATTTCTTATATTATTGAAATAAATTTCTGTTTTACCTCTTGCATCCCAGGTTCTTCTAATGAAATTTGCTCGCTTCTTCTGTTTTTCTGTTGCTTTTTCAGGACATTCAGCACCAACATAATTATAGATTGGGGCCATGATTTTATCATTAAGATTAAATAACGTCTGGTCTTCTGGAAAATTCTTTGGATTGTCTCTCCAATCTTCATATATTTCCTCTTCTTCGCAACATTTCATAATTTGTTCATTTTCAATAGCATCCTGAATCGCAATCCTTGTGAAAAAATCCTTATCTTCCCATGGTTTATATGGCTCTTCTTGCTCATCGGAGGATTTAAGTTTTTTGCTTCCTTTCTCTGCAGCCTTTATCTTATCCAAATATTTATAATAAGCATAATGTTTCCCCTTCTTCTCCTCTCGGCTTCGGATAAAATTACTGATCCACTTTCCAATACAATTTACAAAAAACAATGCAAATCCTACGTATACAAAGAATTTTGCAATATTTTCGTAATGAGGAAATCTTTCTGCTACCGGAAAATAACTATCCATGCACGACTTGATGTAATACATCCAAAGTCCTACGGAAGTCCACGTAGGCAATATTACGGCCAGCCAGTTTACCGGATATGCTACAATCAAACATAAAGAAAAAGTAAGCATCGTTTTATGAAAAGGGACGTCGATAATCCGGTACATATACAATATCCATGTAACAAACATGGCCAAAACATACACGATAGCGATTCCCTTAAAATGCATGTTATATCCAAGAAAAATTGAATTCAAAAAATGTCCACAACTTCCACAACCGGTAAATTTCTGCAAATAATACTCCCAGTTGTAAATAAATTCAACCTTGCCCGGTTTGCCTTCTAAATCTTTTTCGTAATATATGATATTGTCTTCATCGTATCGATCAATAAAACATTGTTTATCTAATTTCATATTTGTTACCTACTTTTTCTTGTTACGTTTTTTGCAACGATAGCCGTTGATGATATCGACAACAATCGAGCCCACGGTCCAAACAATAGCCTGAATCAATCCAATAATAAATAATCCTATAGAAAATTTACATACTCCTCGGCATATATGGCGAATTACTGTAATTTGTCCAGCTTTCATATACATAATGACGGCTGCTTGCGTAAAGAATAAGATTGACAGGAACATTATTGTTGGCATTTGAATTCTTTCTAACGCCGATCCGAATCTCTCGTAAAGTATATTTAATGCAATGAATGTCCAGACAAAAGCAATAGCTGCGCAAATATATGCTTTGGCGGTTTTGTCCTGAATATAAAATTTCGTTACAAAACCAACAATAGGAGTTAGCCAGAGAATTAACCCCTTATGTAACAGAAATGATAAAATTTCAAAAAGATAGTTCATATCAAACCATTTTCCATATTCACCGCAACCAGTAATGAGCTGTAAAATATATTTATTATAAGATATAGAGCCAAAACCACAGGATCCTTTGTATTTTACAGTAATCCAGCCGTCTTTATTTCTACTCAATATTTCTTGCCCAAACATATCAATTCCCTCTCTCGGTATAATAACTACTTAGTTTTCTTTTTATAAACAACGTATGCAATGATTCCTAAAACAATCAGAAAGCCAGCGGATACGATCCATGCTACTACTCCGCTATTACTCTTCTCGACCACTTCTTCTACAAGCTCTGAGGTTGCTTCCGGCGTCTGTGTAGGTTCCGGTGTTTCTTCGATCTTCTGTCCGGGGATATCTACATCACCGATAGCTAACGGAACAATAATGGAACAGTTTTCGGTGATTTCAAACGTATTTTCCTTGTATTTTAAAGGATATTTCCCGGTAAAGTCTGCGGTGATGCCACCTTCGGTAATAGTGTAGGTTCCTACAGGAAGCTGCTGTAAAGTTGTAAATCCATTTGCTTCATAAAGATCGATTTCCTGATAACCACCATTTTCATCTTTAATACCCACAAAGCAAGGCTCGTGAATAACATCTTCGGTGGCAGCTGCAAATGTAACGAAGCCAAAGCGCGTATTTTCATCGACAGGAGCAGGAGTCTTTGCGTTTTCACCGGCATCTCCACCATACATGTTTGTATAATCTACTGGAGATAATGCTAAACCAGTGTTAGTATCTATAACATAGCCAGCGGATTCCATTTCTGGCGTCAATGAATTCAGTTTTCTGGCTTCATCTCTAATACCAAAAGCCGCTTTTCTCTCTTCCCCAGCTAATTCTTTAAAAATAATACCTGCCTCTTCATAGTAATCTCTCACAAACAATCCATCTTTCATCTCTCCGATCCTGATAGAAAGACCGGGAAATTCGTATCCGGATTCGTCTCCTGCTTCCACAACTTCCGTAGTATTTAATTCAGCGGCCTCTGCCTTACCGGATAACATTCCGATTACAAGCATTGCCATAATCCATTTAATTTTTCTTTTTGCTCTAAATAATGTTCTCATTTCCGCCCTCCATTGCGCGTTTATTTATTTGTTATTGACATTATATCGTAAGATTATTATTTTGACAAATTTCTGCACAGAATTTTTACAACAAAAAAAAAAAAAAGACCGCTATAATTAGCGATCTTTCAGACTGTAGACAAAGCTCCTTCCTGTGAGGGAGCTTTTCTTGTGTCATG
>ERZ1027237.37-NODE-37-length-54857-cov-16.352688_pt1 | contig 54857 bp, 38 predicted proteins | sample MGYA00519264_ERZ1027237 | MGnify/ENA primary metagenome ERZ1027237 (study PRJEB26926, sample SAMN06164640) | human gut metagenome | biome: ENVO:00009003; feature: ENVO:2100002; material: ENVO:00002003 | host: Homo sapiens | place: USA | collected 2012 ...
GATGATGGTAAACGGCGAGCCGTGTGCGCCGAGAGGTGCCTGCACGGTTCTGGAGGGAGTCAGTAATGCTGGCTTACCTCATGATTTGGACATTGATGTGTCTCGCCTGAAGCTGCTCAAGGCCAACCATCTGAGCCAGCGCTATGCTCTGGAGGATCAAATTCTGAAGGAGTTTCCGCAGAAAATCAAATCGTTGGAGCAGCGCATTGAGGGCTATCGTGCGGATATTGACCAGCGAAAAAGAAATACCGAGCCCAACGAGGACGGCTTCTCTCCGATGTTTATGCCGGGCGGCACGGTAAGAGAAAAGAAGGCCGCCGGCGATGCTATTCTCGGGCTTTGCAAGTCCATGACAAGCCCCAATCCGATTTCCATCGGTCAGTACCGTGGCTTCGATATGGAGCTGTCCTTCGACACCTTCAGCCGGGAATATAAGATCACACTGATTCATCAGCTGCGGCATACGGTCACGCTGGGCACGGACATCTTCGGCAATATTCAGCGACTGGATAACACCCTCGGCGCTTTTGAGGAACGGATGGCGGCGTGTGCCGAACAGCTGGAGAATACACGGGTTCAGCTTGAAAACGCAAAGGCTGAGGTACATAAGCCATTCTCCCAGGAGGAAGAACTGAAAGCCAAATCGGAACGGCTAAATGAACTGAATGCGATGCTCAATCTCGACAAAAGAGAGAACGAGATCGTTGACGGTGAGCGAGCCGATGAAGAACCGAGCCGCTCCAGCGATGACAGGGAACGATGAAATCATTCGCACATTTGCAGCACGGCACTTCCGCCACTACAATGAAGACAGATCAAAGGACGGAGGTGCCTGATATGTTCAGACGCAAAAATGATAAACGAATTGTTGAGCTAAATCTGGAAGAGCTCCGGCTCGCTAAATATGCGCTCCTGGGGGTCCGAAACAAGCTGGTCGCGCAGGGCAAACCGACTGAAGACGTCAATGAGCTGTTACTGAAAATCATGAAGTAACCAATGATAGCCGCAAGGAATCAAAACCTTGCGGCTATCATAAACTAAGGAGGTCGATAATCTAAAAATGTGTGCGGAGAGACTTCCGTTCGCCCATGAAATGTGCAGAGCGGATTGACAATCGCCCATGTTTTGTGTATAATGAAGCAGGAAACTCATGCTGGAGAGTGATTCAGATGTATTTGAAAAGAAAAGTAGATGTTTTCTTAGAGGAATGGAAAGCAGATAAAAACAGAAAGCCACTTATTGTCAAGGGGAGCCGTCAAATAGGCAAAACGGAGTCGATTCTGCATTTTGCTGCCAATCATTATGAAAATGTGATCGAGATCAATTTTGTCCGTGACGAGAAATACAAGGGAATCATCGCGGACGGATATGAAGCCGCTGACATTATCAAGAACATTTCACTCATTGACCCGACAAAGAAGTTTGTGCCCGAAAAGACGCTGATCTTCTTCGACGAGATTACGGAGTTTCCGGAAATTGCAACATCGCTCAAGTTCTTCTGCATAGATGGGCGGTTTGATGTGATTTGCAGTGGGTCAATGCTGGGAGTCAATTACAAGAGGATCGAAAGCAACAGCGTAGGGTATAAAAAAGACTATGAGATGTTTTCGATGGATTTCGAGGAGTTCTTGTGGGCAAAGGGCTATGGAGATGACACGGTAGAAAAACTGCTTTCCCATATGAAGAAATTCAATCCTTTTAGCGAGTTGGAGATGAATGTCTTCCATTCGCTGTTTCTGGATTACAATATCCTTGGCGGAATGCCTGCTGTCGTCGCGGAGTATATCGAGCGAAACACCTTTGAGGGATCGCTTGATACGCAGAAGCAGCTCATAGCGGACTATAAAGAAGATATTCGCAAATATGCTACCGGAATCGATCAAACAAGAATTATCAATGTGTTCAACCGGGTCGCGCCGCAGCTTGCAAGGGAAAACAAAAAATTCCAGATTTCCAAGGTGGCATCCGGCGCAAGATTCCGGGATTATCGAGGATGCGCGGAGTGGCTTTCGGATGCAGGTATGGTCAACATCTGTTACTGCATGGAGTTTCCAGAACTGCCATTGGGAGGTAATTACGAACCTGACACATTCAAGCTGTATTTTGCGGATACGGGTCTTCTGGTATCCATGCTGGATGATGAATCGCAGGAGGATTTAAGAGCCAATAAGAACCTGGGTGTTTATAAGGGAGCCCTCTATGAGAACATGGTAGGAGAAGCTCTCATCAAGCAAGGATATAAGCTGTTCTATTACAAAAAAGAGGATTCCACGCTGGAAGCCGATTTCTTCATTCGTTCAACCGCATCCTTGATTCCTGTTGAAGTAAAGGCGAAAAGTGGACGGGCAAAATCAATGAAAACATTGATTGCCTCTGATCACTACCCGGATATCAGATATGGGATTAAGCTGTCAAAGAACAATATCGGGCATGAGGATAGGATATACACCTTCCCGTACTTCTGTGCATTCCTGCTGAAAAGATTTATGGCTGGTTTTCACGCTGAAGAAGAAGTGGAATAACAAAGACAGCATGGGGAACATACAGCAGAAAAATCCGGTAAAAGTTCCCTGCAAAACGGAATACAACCTGATTCGACCGTTCATTGAAAAAGTGGACGGTCTTTCTTTTTGTCAAGGTTCACTTCCGTTGAGAACTTGGCTAAAAATAAGTTCAACTTCTCAATTGAAATGCTACATAGCCGCCGGTGATTCCCTCATCGGCGGCTAAATCTTTATGAAGGAGGAAACCAAATGACAAACGAAGAACTGAACACCGCTTTATATAAGAAGGTGTTCGCAGAACAGGAGCAGTATGTTAAATGTCGGGATGAATTGGCTGGGGCAAGCAATGTCGCTGTTTTCGACTGGGGCGGCGGCACACTGGACATCAGCTTGATTTCTATCGAAAACAGAGAAGTATCAGAACTTGCAGTTGCAGGGATGCGTCTTGGCGGCAATGATATTGACCAGATGCTCGCACGCCATATCCATGCGAAAATAATGCGGCAGGTATCGACGGCATGTCCTTTTGATGACTTATCCCCGAAAGAACGCGACGGCCTTCTTGACCGTGCAGAGGCAGCAAAAAAACGCTTGTCCTCCGATGAATCTGCGCCTGTGATGCTGATAAAATACGCGGGAAGACCCACTGTACGAGAAAATGTGACATTGGATGAATTTTCAAAGCTGATTGATGCAAAAGTCAACGAAGCAATTCAGCTGCTTTTTTCGGCAGCGGATAAAGCAGGGGTCGCGCTGGGGCAGATGGATGCCATCTTAATGGTGGGCGGAAGTTGTGAAATGCAGGCGATTTACCAACGTATCGAAGAGATAGGGGAAGAGTATCACCTTGCCGTTTGCCGCCCGGAGCGTGTACAATGGTCTGTGGCTGGCGGAGCAGCAATTTTGTGCGAGAAAGAGCCGGTCTATAAGCTTTGCAGCGCTTTTGGCGTTTTGCTTTCTGATGATTCCTTTTATCCGGTATTTTTACCCGGACAGGAAGCACCCTGCAAATCGCATGAGTTAGGCGAACTGCGAACTTCGCAGCTAATAACTTCTTATGGTGTGGGGACAATAGTCGATTTCAAAGAAGAAACCGCTATTATTGGTGGAGCTGATGACTGGAAACCGGCGGATGGAGATGACCCACGAATCTTATACTGTCACAGCTTGGAAAAGCTGCTACAGCGTGCTTACTTCGTAAAGCCTAAGTATGATAAGAAAAATCAAGCAATCTATGAAAAATCGTATAGTCGTGACATTCGTGCATATCGTTTCCCTGAAATTTTGTATTGTCCAGCATGTACATATCTGTGGAAGGACAAGCAGCTGGCTGGCTTGCAGAAAGGAGAACTGCGCTGTCCAGAATGAAACCATAGATTGGTTCCTTCACGTTTTATTGTTGCATGCCGTCATGGTCATATCGACGACTTTCCGTATTCACGATGGGTTCACCGAGGTGCCGCGTGTGAAAAAAATCAGGGAGGGGAACCTGAACGATTAAAGCTGTTCAATATTAATGGGCGAACAAACTTGGGCAGTCTGATGGTATCCTGTGAACTGTGTGGAAAAACACGCAGTATGCAAGAAGCGTTCGTTCCAGGGGCATTAGCAGCCGTGTATAAATGCGCTGGCCGCCAACCGTGGTTGGAACACGACGCTGATTCGCCATGCACAGAGAATGCTGTTGCTCGAATGAGAACATCCGCTGGTGTCTATATGCCCGTAAATATTAGCGCGCTGAACATTCCACCGTGGAGTACACAGGTCAACAAAATTCTATTTCGACATCTCGATGCGATGGAAGGAAAGAGTGATGAAGCGCTGCAATCCTATATAGAACGAAAAATCCACCCGTATCTTCCGAAAATCTCAAACAAACAGATTCTGGATGCTTACCGCGTGCTGTGCACAGAACAGAACAAGCCGCATCCTGCGTCGCTCAGAGAACTATATGAGGAAGAATACCGCGCACTTTGTGAAGAAACGGAAGATGAAAATGCGGATTTCAGTTCCAGACGAATTTCTCCTCCGAAAAAGTATCATATGCTGCTGGATAGTGTCACGGCAGTTGATTGCCTGACAGAAATTGTGACAATGGTTGGATTTACACGTTTGCAAGGCTGGGATGGAGACATGAATAGCCCTTGCTTAGCACCAATTATTTCACGAAAGCAGCAACAATGGCTTCCGGCAATTGATATGCATGGCGAAGGAATTTTTATTCGGTTAAATGAAGAGAGAGTTTCAGATTGGGAAAAGCAAAACCAGCATATCTACCAGTTAATGATGGAGCGGATTCAAGAAAACAAAATCCACTGTGAAAATGCTTCGCCAAGGTATGTGCTGCTTCATACTTTTTCGCACTTATTGATTCGTTCGCTTGCAAAAATGTGCGGTTATCAATCGGCATCACTGAAAGAAAGAATTTATTCAACATATCCCAGCGGCGAGAATATGGCAGGGATTTTAATTTACACAGCTTCTTCTGATGTGGAGGGCAGCCTTGGCGGTCTTGTTGCGCAGGCTAAATCGGAGCATTTGGAGAAGATAATTGATGACTTGCTTGATGAGGCGGAATGGTGCTCTGGCGACCCGCTTTGCATGACATCAACGGGTATCAATGGACAGGGGTTATATGGGCTTAACTATGCCGCATGCCATCAATGCACATTATTGCCTGAGACTTCTTGTGCTATGCGCAATCTTCTGCTTGACAGGGCTGCGCAGATTGGGAGGACAGAAGATGGCACGGTTGGGTTCTTTATATTATAAGGCGGGCTTTTGCATTTCAAGCGACGAGAGCATTCTCCGCAAAATTCGACATTTCACCTTGCCGAATGTCTGTAAGTGTGGTAAAATACACACGACGTAACGAATTATGCCATTTTAGGCGATGCTATCAGCAAGGGAGCGCACCATGATTATTAAGTGCAAGATGTGCGGCGGGGACATTGACTTCATTCCGGGCGCGACGTACGGGACGTGCGAGTACTGCGGCAGCACGTCGACGATTCCGCAGGCGGAGGACGAGAACAAGCTGAACCGCTACAACCGCGCGAATCACTTCCGGCGGCAGTGCGAGTTCGACAAGGCGGTTGCGGCGTACGAGAAAATTCTGGAGCAGGACGACACGGATGCCGAGGCGCACTGGGGCGCGGTCATCAGCCGATTCGGCATTGAGTACGTTGAAGATCCGGCAACGCATCAGCGAATCCCAACGTGCCATCGCGTGCAGGTGGCGTCGATTCTGACGGACGAGGATTATCTCGCGGCGGTGGAGAACGCGCCGGATGAGGAGAGCCGCCGCATCTATCAGGAGGAAGCGGCGCGGATTGCAGAAATCCAGAAGGGAATTCTGGCGATTTCCGCCAACGAGAAGCCGTATGACGTGTTCATCTGCTACAAGGAGACGGACGAGAACGGTCAGCGGACGCGCGACAGCCAATGGGCGCAGGATGTCTATTATGGGCTGACCGAGCAGGGGTTGAAGGTGTTCTTCAGCCGCATCACGCTGGAGGACAAGTTAGGTCAGCAGTACGAGCCGTACATCTTCGCGGCGCTAAACAGCGCGAAGGTGATGGTCGTTATCGGCAGCCGTCCGGAGTACTTTAACGCCGTGTGGGTGAAAAACGAGTGGAGCCGCTATCTGTCGCTGATGAAGCACGACCACAAGCGGCTGCTGATTCCGTGCTATCGGGATATGGATCCGTACGACCTGCCGGAAGAACTGTCGATGCTGCAAAGTCAGGACATGAGCAAAATCGGCTTTATGCAGGACTTGCTGCGCGGGATTCAGAAGGTGATGCAGCAGCCGACGAGCGCGCCGCAGGTGGTGCGCGTGGAGACTGCAACGGCGGAAACCAATGCGCCGGGTGTGACGAGCCTGCTCAAGCGTGCCGCGCTGTTCCTGGAGGACGGCGACACCGCGAGTGCGCGCGAATACTACGACCGCGTGCTGGACATTGACCCGGAGTGCGCCGAAGCCTACATGGGCAAGGTGTGCGCTGAAACGGGCTGCCGCAAGGAAAGCGACCTTGGCGCGCTGAATTACTGCGTGGACATGCGCGGCGACTGGCAGAAGGCGGTTCGCTTTGCGTCGGCGGGGCAGAAGCAGAAATACGAGGGCTATATGGCGAGCGTCCGGGCGCGGGTGGAGGAGCACTGCCACGAACTGGCGATTGACTGCGCCTGTGCGGTGGCGGCCGGAGATGCAGAACGCTGCGAGATGGAAAGGGTACAGGAGGCTTATCAAAAAAACTGCCTAATGCTTGGAAATGAGAATACAGACTATGAAAGTACACCCAATATGTCGTGGCATTTGTCGCAGTATCAGGCGAAACGAGCTAAATTTAAGAAAATGCATGGATTAATAAATATTGCATGCATTTCTGTCTCTGACTTGAAAAATGGCGCTGAAATGTTTCAGAAAATCAAGGGTCAAGAAGAGAACACAAAGAGCTGTCTCGAAATGGCGGAGAAAATTCAAAACGAAGCGTATGATAAGGCAAAACAGGAATGGGAGACAGCGAAGGAAAATAGCTTTGATTGGGAACGGGTTTGTGAAAAACTAAATGTACAACAATTGAATGGATATCGTGATGTGAATGAACTTCGCCAAAAAGCAGAACAGCATTATACAGAATTGCGGGAAAAAGAAAAACATCATAATATCATTATAGGAAGCTCTGTATTCATTGTACTGATAACCATTTTCACTGTGTTTTACATTGTTCCCGTTGTCAAATATCATAGAGCAATTTCGCTGGCTGAAGCTGGACAGTATGACAAAGCTATTGCTATTTTTGTATCATTGGGAGAATATCGTGATACAAAACAGCAAGTTAAGGAAACATATTACGCAAAGGGAGAAGCAGAATTTTCAGCAGGGAACTGGGATAATGCTGTAACTGCATTTAGCAACGCAGGACGTTATTCGGATGCTCCTATTCGTGCGCGAGAAGCAAGTGATGAGAAAAAGTATCAGCAAGCCGTTTCGATGCGCGAAAATGGACAATATGAAGAAGCAATAGAAGCTTTTTCGGCATTGGGAAATTACAGTGATGCTACGGAACAAATTTCTGAAACGTGGTATCAAAAAGCAATGGTTCTGCGTCAAAATGGTCAATATGAGGACGCAAATACTATTTTCTGGTCATTGGAAAATTATAACGATGCAAAGACGCAGGTTAAAGAAACAAAATATCAGCAGGCAGACGATTTAACTAATTCTGGGGAATATGATGAAGCATACGCTATTTATGCAACGATTATTGACTACAAGGATGTTGATAATATACTAACAAATAATAAGAATCTTGCAGAAGTAGCAGCTGCTGTTGCACTTGATGAGAAGTTTGCGGTAGGAAACTATGTGACTTTGGGGCGATATCCACAGATGCAATCGGGCGAGGATTTAACTTCTATTGAGTGGTTGGTGTTGGCACGAGATAAAAACAAAGCACTGCTGATTAGTCAGTATGGATTGGATGCGCAGCCCTACAATGAAAGTGAGACTAATGTGACATGGGAAAAGTGCTCACTTCGAGCATGGCTGAACGATGTGTTTTTTTCAAGAGCATTTGATACATCTGAACAGCAAGCGATTATCTTAACAACTGTGGCTAATGATAAGTCCCAAGGTTATAGTGAGTGGAACATTACTGGCGGTAGCACAACTAAAGATAAAGTGTTTTTACTGAGTTATGCCGAGGCTAAAATGTACTTCGGACTAAATGAAAATAGCAACACTAAGTCCTGTATACAACCAACAGCATATGCGATTGCGCAGGGTGTATTTGTAGACGGCGCAAGTGCCAGCTGGTGGTGGTTACGTTCGCCGGGACATGAACAATATGATGCGGCGCGTGTGGGAGCGGATGGCTCTCTTTACTATCATGATGTTCGTGACTCTTCTGGTGCTGTTCGTCCTGCGATATGGGTAGACCTTGATTCGCCTTCTTTTCAATAATATTCCACCGCCTTGCGGCGCTTCCCCTCACCCCCGGAAGCCGCCGCGTTTTTGTCGCATCCGGGCATAAAAAGTCGCAAAGCCCCCTGTAACCACTTGCAAGGCGGGTACACATGCAGTATAATCAAAATAGAATGATTTCCTTTCACATGCGCAATTTCCAGCATGAGGAATGAGATAGAGGAGGAACTGCCGTTATGAGTAAATTCGTTATCGCCTGCCCCGTCTGCCACCAGTATGTGCAGGCCAGCACGGGTCTGTTCGCAAGCCGCCGCGTCCGCTGCGCGTGCGGCAATATCATTGATGTCAAAACCGAAAGGTTAGCCAGCCGCAAGTGCCCGTCCTGCGGCAATCAGGTCGTTTTCGACCAAGCCGACGGGGTGGATGCCCGCTGCCCGGTGTGCCAATCGGCGCTGATGGTGGGGGAAGCCGTGTCGTTCCGCTGCCATCGGTGCGGCTGCCAGCTGAACGCGGACAGCACGGTGGATGAGGTGGACTGCCCCGTCTGCGGTGCGGTGAACGACGTACAGGCGGAGGTGAAGAAGGCGCAGGTGCGCGCGGAGGGCATTCCGGCGGTCATCCGCTATGAGGGCGACAATCAGACGATTGTGTGGAAGCACCCGCTGACGGATTTCACCACGGGAACGCAGCTGATTGTGCACGAAAGTCAGGAAGCCGTGTTCTTCCGCAACGGCGAAGCGCTGGATTCCTTCGGCGCGGGACGCTACACGCTGGAAACCGCCACGCTCCCCAAGATGAACAGCATCTACCAGCTGCCGACGCAGGGCACGCCCTTCCACGCGCAGGTCTACTTCGTCAACCTGACGACGCAGCTGGGCATCAAGTGGGGCACGCCGAGCAAAGTCGGCATGTTTGACCCGGTGACGGGCATCCATGTGGAACTGGGGGCGTCGGGCGCGTTTAACCTGCGGGTCAGCGACGCGCGGCGGCTGCTCATCCGCGTCGTCGGCACGGCAGCGGGGCTGAAGCAGGAGGAAGTCTTTAACCAGAACGGGCTGGGGTACTTCCGCACGCTCATCATGACGCAGGTGAAGGCGAATCTGGCGAAAATCATCAAGAGCAACCACATTTCCGTCCTGGAGCTGGACGAGCATCTCGACACTATCAGCCGCGGTCTGCGCGACGCCATCAACGCGGAACTGGCATCGTACGGGCTGGAAGTGCCGGAATTTTACGTCAGCAACATCGTCACGCCGGACGATGACCCGAATTTCCGCCGCATGAAGCAGCAGCACGCGGATTTGTACCTGAAAACGCGCGACGAGGAAATCCGCAAAGCCGAGGCGGAAGCCGCGTTCGAGCGCAAGGCGGTGGAGGCGCAGACGGAAGCCCGCCTGAAAACCATCACTGCGCAGGGTGATGCCGACGCGGCGCGAATCGCGGGTCAGGCGCAGGCAGACATCTACCGGATGCAGGCGGAAGCTGAGGCGCAGGAGATGCGCATGAAGGGCTACACCTACCAGCAGGAGACGAGCCGTCAGGTGGGTCTGGAAGCCATGCGCAACGGCGGCGCGGCGGGCGGCATCAGCGGCATGGCGAGCGACGCGATGCAGTTAGGCGTTGGGCTGGGCGCGGTCGGCAGCGTCATTGGCATGACGAAGGACGCGATTCAGCCGGTGATGCAGAGCACCTTGACCCCGGAAGTTCCCGCAGTCGAGGGCTGGACGTGCACCTGCGGCAAGGCGGGCATCACGAGCAAATTTTGCCCGGAATGCGGCGCGAAGAAGCCCGAAGTGTGGGACTGCGCGTGCGGGCAGACGGGCATCACGAGCAAATTCTGCCCGAATTGCGGCGCGAAAAAGCCGGAAACGTGGAACTGCGCCTGCGGACAGGCGAACATCAGCAGCAAATTCTGCCAGAACTGCGGCAAGAAGCGGGAGGACTAAGCAATGAAACTGAGCAAGCACGCATGGACAATCTGGGGGATTCTTCTGGTGGTGTCACTTGTGCTGATGGTGCTGATTCCGTTCAGCCGGACGGCATCGTGGTGGATTGCGGCTATCTGCACCGTGCTGATGTTCCTGCTGGCGGCGTGGACGTTCTATGCCGCGTTCCGCAAGGATGGCTTGGAAAGCAAGATCCTGGGCTGGCCGATTTTCAAGGTGGGCGCGGTGGCGCTGGCGGTACAGGTCGTTCTCGGCTTTGCGCTGATGGGGCTGGCGGCGCTCTGCCCCGCGTGGGTGACGGTGCTGGCGGAGGTGCTGATTTTCGCCGTGACGGGCATCTGCCTGACGGTGAAGGATGCCGCGCGCATGGTGGTATCGCAGAGCGAAGCGCACATGGCGGACAGCACCGCCGCGTGGAAGGTCATCCGGCAGAAGGCGAACGCGCTGTCCGCATCGGGGGATGCGGACATGAAGCGCCTTGCGGAGGAAATTCGCTTCGCCGACCCGATGCCCACGAGCCTCGACGGGGAGATTGCAGCGCAGGTGGATGCGCTGGCGGCGGGGGCGAACGGGAAAAACGTTCAAAATTTGCTTAAACAATTAGAGCAACGAAAATTACTTTCAAAGCATGAAAAATAAGATTTTTATAATTGACGTAAGTAGGTGATTGAAGTGATACCACCAGACAATTACATCATATTTTTAAAATTTTCGGAACAAAGGTGGATAGATTCTCTTGTAAACGGAAACTTTAGTTTTTCATGCGTGGGGAAATTTATCCAACAAGCACAAGCAACTGGCGATACAGTGCAGGGAGATAGTTTTGAAGGTTATTTTGCTCGATTGAAAAAAGATGATAAACGTTTGACTATAATGCGTTCCAGATTAAAGGACGATTTGGAGGAAAGTAATGATGGAAATTATGTTCTATTAAGAAGAAAAAGTGCCTTAACTGTTCCGATTTTTTGCATTTATGGATACCAGTGCATTGATGCAGTAAATGAAGCACCTTCTTCAGGAAAAACAAGAATAAGGCATAACTTTGATGCGCGTTTGTTTGATGCGTTTGCAAACAAGTGGAATTCATCTATAGTGGCAGATGACAGAAGAGCAACATACGTTATTCTTCAAGCCAGAGCATTTGCTAATCGCATCGCGGAAATGCGAGATAAAGAATTGAAGAATATGTTAAAAAAGCAAAGAAGGGAGAGAAAAGCTCTTGCTAATCGTGTCCTTGCAGATAGAATACAGTATGATATTGATGAACGAGGTGAGTTCTTTATCAATCCGACAGACAACTACCCGGAATTGCTACACAAACGTTGTGAGTATGCATATCAGTACGAGACAAGAATTTATTTTCCTGACATACATCTTTCCCATATTTTTGATAGAAAATCGGTTGCGGTTAGCGCATTTGATAAATCAGAGTATAGAATTGATCATATGCCAATGAGGATGAATATAACAGCCGATGTTGTTAGATGGAAGAAAAAGGATGAATAAACCCATGTTCATCAAGTGCAAAATGTGCGGCGGCGACCTTTATCCCGCCGAAAATGCAACTACCTGCGAGTGCACGAAATCCAAAACAAAAGTCTCCTAACCGTCACCACAACGCCACCCTTTTGTGCTACAATACCCCCTGTCCGCTCTTCATCGGACACAAACTACTTCATGCGACAATCAGGAGCACATTCCCCCTGCTCCCCACTACCATCATCCGCAGCACGAAAGTTCACCACCTCAAAAGCACCGCCATTCCCCGTCCCCTCAATTGTATACAACCAACCAAGCCCGCCGACCGCCTGTACAAATCACAGGCAGCCGACGGGCTTGCTTTCTTGCTTTATACTATTTCCGGATTCACCTGCGCCATCTGCTTGCGCATTTTCATCCGGAAATAGTATTATTTCGCTTGATACACCATTTCCGCCTGCTTCTGCGCAATCAGGCACAGTTCCGCCGCCTTGAAGGCGTGCGCCTGCGTCATCGCGTTTTCCGTGCGGTTCAGGCTGTCCAGAATCAAATCACCGAAGAACGGGTAACCCGTCAAGCCGGTTGCGTTGATGTACTGCTCGCCTTGGTCGTTGACGAGGAACACATGGTTGCCGCCGTCGCGCTCCGTACCGACATCCACATACTTGCGGATTTCAATGTACCCCTTCGTGCCGATGATGATGGTGCGCCCGTCGCCCCACGTCCGCAGGCCGTCCGGCGTGAACCAGTCCACGCGGAAGTAGAACGTCGTGCCGTTTGCACCGTTGATGGCGCAGTCGCCGAAGTCATCCAGCTCCGGGTACTGCGGATGCGCGTAGTTGGCAATGCGGCTGCGGGAGACTGTGCCGTCCTCCTCGCCCGCATAGAACAGGTACTGCTCGATTTGGTGGCTGCCGATATCGCAGAGGATGCCGCCGTACTTCTCCTTCTCGAAGAACCACTGCGGCCGCCCCGCCGCGCCCAGCCGATGCGGCCCGAAGCCTTCCACATGGATGACCTTGCCGATAGCGCCCTGCTCAATCAGGTTGCCTGCCAGCACCGCGCCTTCCACATGCAGCCGTTCGCCGTAATAGACCATGTACTTCTTGCCCGTCTGCGCCACCATCTTCTTGGCGCTGTCCAGCTGCTCCAAGGTGGTGAAGGGCGCTTTGTCGGTGAAGTAGTCCTTGCCCGCCTGCATGGCGCGCAGCCCCAGCGCACAGCGCTCGTTTGTAATCGCCGCGCCGCAGACCATGTTCGTTTCTTTGTCGTTAAGCAGTTCTTCCTCGCTCCGGGCGACTTTCACCTGCGGGTACGCCTTTACGAACGCTTCCACCTTCTTCGGGTCGGGGTCGTAGACGTACTTCAGCGTGCCGCCCGCTTCCAGCAGACCGTTTGTCATGCCGTAGATGTGCCCGTGGTCAAGGTGTGCGGCGGAAAAGATAAATTCTCCCGGCTTCACGACGGGCTGCGCCTTGCCTTTGGGCGCATAATTCATGCCGTCTGATACTTTCATCGTAATGACCTCCCATTATTTCTGCTGATAATCGCTGCCGAGCGTAATCGTGCCGTCAAGCGACGCGGCAGACGTGGTTTTCTCGTAGAAATGCGGCACAGCGCGCATCATGCCTTCCACCGTGTAGAACGGGTCGTCCTTTTGCAGCGGCAGCGTGACTGTCTGCTTTGTTGCGCCTGACTTGTAGACGGCTGTAATCAGCTCAATCGTCCGGCGGCCATCCTCGCCGCCAATTGCGGGCAGGGTGTCGTTCTCCAGCGCGGAGAGAACGTTTTCCAATTCGCCCGCGTGCCCCTCGTAGGGAAGCTGCGGCTGCGCATCCACAAAATCGCGGATTTTCTGCTCTAACTCCGTATTTTCAATCGGGAAGCCGTTCGGTTTGGAGATAGATGCGTACACGCTGAACGGCGCGGCGACTTTCGCCTTCTCGCATTGGAAGACCAGCTCCTGCTCTTCGCCGTGATGCACGACGGAGGCTGTCAGCTGCGCCAGCGCGCCCGGATATTGCAGCACGGACAGCGACAAATCCTCCACCTCAGCGTTGTCGTGCGCGACGTTCGCCATCACGCTCGTCACGGCCTGCGGAAGACCCATCATCCAGCACAGCATGTCAATATGGTGGACGGCGTGGTTCAGCGTGCAGCCGCCGCCCTCCTTCTCCCATGTGCCGCGCCACCACAGGTCGTAGTAGCAGTGCCCGCGCCACCATGCCGATGTGACGGATGCGCACAGCACTTTGCCCGCAAGTCCGCTGTCCAGCAGTTTCTTCAGGTTGCTGATGGGCTGGCGGAAGCGGTTCTGGGCGATAATTGCGAGTTTCTTGCCGCTTTCATCGCGGGCGCGGAGCATTTCGTCGCATTCTTCCAGCGACGCCGCCATCGGCTTTTCGCAGACGACGTTCTTGCCCGAACGCAGGCTGTTGATGGAAATGCTGGCGTGGACGTACGGCGGCGTGCAGACATCCACCAAATCAATATCCTTGCGTGAAAGGATTTTCTGGTGGTCGTCGTAGACCTCCGCTTCGGTCAGGTGATAATCCTCCTTCATCTTCTGCGCCTTTTCCGGCACAATGTCCACCAGCGCCACAATCTTGCAGCGCTCCGGGAAGCGCAGGTAGGCTTCCACATGGGCGTGGGAAATGTTGCCCGTACCCACGATGGCAATCCGAATCATGGCATTCGCTCCTTCTTCAATACTCAACGCTGCGTGATGCGTTATCTGCATGATAGCACATTGACATCAAGATTTCTATGCGAATCCTGTTTTCGATTCGGCGAATTTGGCAGATTGTCGTCCTAATCAGACAAAACAGCAATTAGTGTCCGCCGCTGCGCTGCTTGCGGTAGGCGTTCGGAGCCATGCCCGTCATCCGCCGGAAGCTGCGCAGAAAGCCGGAATAATCGCCGAACCCGCTGCGGTCGGCTACTTCACTCAGGCTCATGTCCGTCAGCAGATTCTCCTTCGCCAGCTGCACGCGGCGGTAGAGAATGTATTCGTAGACGCTGCGCCCGGCGTAGCTTGTAAACTCGTGCGAAAGGTACGATACGCTGATGGCGAAGCGGCGCGCAATGTCTTCCAATTTTAGCGGTTCGGTGAAGTGGTCGTTGATGTATTGCAGCACATCGAAAATCACATCGTTGACAACGCTTGGCTGAATAGGAGCAGTTGTTCCCTGCACGGCTTGGCAGACCATGACCATGAAGTCGATGATGCGCCCGTAATTGCGGAACTGCACCATCTCGTCAGGCATGTCCTGCTGCGCGGAGATGTCTATCAGCAGCTGTTTGCACGCCAGCGCATCCACCTGCGGCAGTTCATAGTAGAATTTTCCGGACTGCAGGCGGCTGTCGAAGTAACGCTGGAGGTCAATCTGCCCGAAGCCAAGCTTTCGCAGCGTTTCCGGGCGCAGATACAGGAAGCCGCGCTCGTAGTTCTGCAGCGAACTGCCGCCCACCAGCCCGTGCATCCGAAACGGCGGCATGATAATCAGCTGATTGTTTTGCAGCGGAAACACGCTGCCGTCCACATAGTAGACCTTGCCGCCCTGATAGTGGATGTAAAATTCGTAGAAATCGTGGCAATGCAGCCCGCCGACGGTGTGGTGTTCCGCTATGGCATAGCACGCTTCGTACTCCGCGTCTTCGCGTCCCATCGCGTTGTAGCCGTTGATGGTCTCCGTAAATCTCATCGTTTCAGCTCCTTTCTGGGTTCAGATGTTTTGATTATACAGCAGGATTCACATATTTTCAAGCAGGATTTACATTGATTGTGCAACTTGCGTCGGCTATAATCAAACTAACGATACGGAAACGGAGCGTGACGTTCCCGTAACAGGCTGCCTCGTGCAGCGTCTCCCGTGGTTTCCCGTTGGCAGCGCCGGTCAGATGTTGGCTGATGTTGCTGGGAAAAACAGCGGGTTCTTTGCATGAATTCTATTTTGCATCCCGCAAAAGAGAGTTGTTTTTGTGCACCCTTACGGAAACCATAATTCGTTAGAAATGGAGGTTTTTGCTTATGACAAATTCCGCGAAAACCGCTGCATCGGTGCGTCCGCGCCGCAAGCGCGGGAAGCATTGGCTTCAGCGCGACTGGCGGCTGTACCTGATGCTGCTGATTCCAATTGTCTGGTACATTCTGTTCTGCTACAAGCCGATGGCGGGGCTTCAAATTGCTTTCCAGAAGTACAACATGTTCAATCCCGCCAAGAGCAAGTGGATTAGGCTGGACAACTTCAAGTTCGTTTTCGGCATGAGCGACTTTGGCATCGCGCTGAAGAACACACTGATTCTCAACGGGCTGGACTTGCTCTTCGGCTTCCCCGTCCCGATTATCCTCGCCATCCTGCTCAACGAAATGCGAACGCCCATGCTCAAGAAGTTTTCGCAGACGATGCTGTACCTGCCGCATTTCCTTTCGTGGGTCATCATCGGCGGCATGGTGCTGCAGATTTTTGCGCCGACGTCGGGCGTCATCAACTCCACGCTTCTGCGCTGGGGCTGGATTTCCGAGAACATTCCTTTCCTGACGGATGGTCCGACGTGGACGTTCACCTATGTGCTGGTCGGCGTGTGGCAGTCGATGGGCTGGGGCACGATTCTCTACCTTGCGGCGATTACCGGCCTGGACATGAACCTCTTTGAAGCGGCGCGCATTGACGGCGCGAACAAGCTCCAGCAGATTTGGCATGTCACCTTGCCCGGCATCCGTTCCACCATCGTCGTTCTGCTGATTATGAACATCGGGCGTATGATGTCCATCGGCTTTGACCGCCCGTTTATCATCGGCAATACCAAGGTCAAGGACTACTGCGACGTCATTTCCACCTTCGTTTACCGCGCCGGCATTACCAACAGCCAGTTCGCCCGCGCAACCGCCATTGGTCTGTTCCAGTCCATCGTGGGCTTGGTGCTGATTACGGGCGCAAACACCGTTTCCCGCCTGTTCGACGAACAGAGTATTTGGTAAGAGGGGAGGATTTGTCATGACTGCGATTTCCACACAGGCGCATATTTGCCCTGAGAAGAAAAAGAAACTCGGTGTAGGGCAGATTATCCTCATCATCGTGATGATGCTCTTCGTGCTGATCTGCACGCTGCCGTTCATCAACGTCATTGCCATGTCAATGTCCTCCAAGTCTGCGATTCTGCGCGGCGCAGTGTCGTTCTGGCCGGTGGAATTCAACGTCGATGCCTACAAGCTCATCGTCAGCGACAATTCGATGTGGCACAGCCTGCTCTATACCATCGAACTGACGGTAATCTACACCGTGCTGGCGATGGTAATGACGATTCTGGTGGCGTTTCCGCTGTCCATGCGTCGCCTCAAGGGGCAGCGCGTCATCATGTTCTTCATCGTCTTTACCATGTACTTCTCCGGCGGCACGATTCCGATTTACCTGAACGTGAAGGAATTCGGAATGCTTGACAGCATGTGGTCGCTGATTATTCCGGGGCTGATTTCCACGTTCAACGTCATCATCCTGAAGAATTTCTTTTCTTCCCTGCCGTATGAGCTGGTGGAGGCGGCGTCGATTGACGGTGCGACGGATTTCCAAGTCCTCACCCGCATCTTCCTGCCGCTGAGCTTCTCCTCGCTGGCGACGCTTTCCCTGTTTTACGCAGTCGGCAAATGGAACAGCTTCAACGATGCGCTGTACTACATCACCTCGCGTGAACTGCAGCCCTTGCAGCTCAAGCTGTACAACCTCATCAAGGGCAGCCAGTCGGTGGAAGTCGCCGTCGCGGAGGGCAGCTCGAATGACCTGAGCACCAACGTGTCCGAATCCATTCAGTCCGCAACCATCATTTTCGCGACGCTCCCCATCCTGATTGTGTACCCGTTTGTGCAGCGCTACTTCGTGGCGGGTGTTACGATGGGCGCAGTCAAGGGCTAATACTAAGGCACCACCGCACAATTCAGCGGCGCGTCTGGCGATGCCTTTTCCGCCATCTGCAGCATGCAAATTTCTCGATTTACCTCCAGTAAACCTTCGAAATTTGCATTTGCATCTGACGAAAAATCCATTCGCCAGCCGACCACCTCATTTGTGCGGTGTTACCCTAATTCTCATCTAAACCATGACATTCGCACAGCATCTTTTTCGCCCCGGCTTTGCTTCGTTCCGCTCGCGCGTACCTCCAGTACGCCTCGCTTCACTCAGCTTTGCCGGAACGAAAAATCTGCTATGCTCGATGCCATGTTTTAGAATCGAATTAGTATCATCATCCCACATTCCCATTGGAACGGGCGGCAAAAGCCGTTCAAGATAGAAAGGAGTACCCCTATGAAAAAGTTTCTGGCTCTGGTTTGCACGCTGTGCCTGCTGCTGACGGCGCTTCCGCTGACGGCACTGGCGGCGGATGACGATTGGGTAACGCTCAACGTCGAAATGTATGACCGCTCCATCGCAGGCTTCAACGTGGAGGACTGCTGGCAGCTGCACTACATTCAGGAGAACTTTGGTAATCCGAACCACATCAAGGTTAACTGGATTCCCGTTTCCCGCTGGGAGGAAGGCACGATTCTTTCTACCCGTCTGGCGGGCGGAACGGCCCCGGACATCTGCATGACCTACGGCACGGATTTGGTGCAGCAGTACATCGACATGGGCGGCATCCTGCCGCTGGATGACCTGCTGGCCGAATACGGTCAGGAACTGAAGGCATTCCTCGGCGACGAGGTGCTGCAGTACGGTCAGTATGACGTGGGCGCCGGCAAAGAGCAGTATTACCTGCCCGCGCGCCGCATCATCGTCGCGACGCAGAGCATGTTCATCCGCAAGGACTGGCTGGAAAAGCTGGGCATGGAAGTTCCCACGAACGTGGAAGAGCTGTATGCCTACCTGAAGGCGGCGAAGGAGCAGAAGCTGGGCGGCGAAAAAACCGTGCCGTATTCCTCCGACCTGTACGCGGCTGACCCCTTCTACGGCTGGATTTACCAGATGGATGCCTTCCTTGATTACAGCAAGATTACCGAGGAAGACTGGGTGGCGAACCACAAGTTCCACTACATGCTGCCCGGCGCGAAGGAAGCGCTGCGCTGGATGAACAAGTTCTTCAATGAGGGTCTGGTTTCCGATTACTTCGGCATTGAGAACTCCAAGCAGACCGACAGCGACCGCGTGAACGGTTATGACGGCTTCTGGGTCGGCAACTGGGATGTCGCGTGGCGCATGGAAAAGTCCTACGCGCAGGATTTGGCGAAGAACGTTCCCGGCGCGAGCTGGATTGCCTGCGACCCCTTCAAGCCCGAAAGCGGCACGACCCCGCATGAATCCTACACCGCCGCTGGTCAGGCGATTTTCATCCCCGCTTCTGTGGATGAAAAGGTTGCGGTCGCCGCGATTAAGTACCTGAACTGGATGTGCAAGCCGGAATCGCTGTATGCGCTGCAGAACGGCGAAAAGGGCTACAACTACACCACCGTCAACGAAAACAACATTCCGACCGACCTGAAGAACATCAACGATACCGACGACGCGCACAAGATGCACGCGACCGACGGCGCGCCGATTTGCAACGGCTACTACTACGGCTCTGACGAGCTGAACTACGCCGCGACCGCCATGGACTTCCACGGCTACGAAGATGTTGTGGCGGACAGCCTTATGATTTCCAATAACGGCGCTTACGAACCTATCAGCTTCACCCGCACCATCCAGTCCCGCATTGACTATGGCACGACCATCATCTCCAAGGAAGCGGAACTGCTGGTTCAGGTTGTGACCTGCAAGCCGGAAGATTTCGACGCAACGTGGGATAAGTACACCAACGAAATCCTTTCTGCCGGCGGTCAGCAGATTATCGACGAGCAGCGTCAGGCATACAAGGATGGCGCATACCGCGGCTTCTATCCGATGGCGCAGAAGTAATAAGCGCACGCAAACTTCACAAAAAGGGGGCTGCGTCTTGGACGCAGTCCTTTTTTTCGGAATAACCCTCCTGATATTTCTGTTTTTTCCTGATTGAAATTGACAAAGAGTCTGCTTGGCTCTATGATGGGAGTGTTTCGGTATGCTTCGACTTGGAATCATCGGTGCGGGCGGCATTGCCAGCCTGCATACCCACAACATCCTGAGCGGCAAATGCCCTGAAGTGCAGCTGACCGCCATGGCAGACCGCAAGGAAAGCCGCCGAGAGTGGATTCGCGCAACCGTTCCGGACGCTGCGGTTTTCTGCGAGGGCAGCGATTTGATTGCGTCCGATACCTGCGACGCAGTGCTGATTGCAACGCCGCACTATCAGCATCCGACGCTGGCGATTGAGGCGTTCCGCCATGGAAAGCATGTCCTGTGCGAAAAGCCGGCGGGCGTGTACACCTTGCAGGTGCGGGACATGATCGCGGAGGCGGATAAGCATCCCGAACTGACCTTCGGCATGATGTTCAACCAGCGCACGAACTGCGTCTACCGCAAGGCGAAGGCGCTGATTGACAGCGGCGCACTGGGTGAAATCAAGCGCATGATCTGGGTTGTGACGGACTGGTATCGCACGCAAAGCTACTACGATGCCGGGGCGTGGCGCGCAACGTGGGATGGCGAGGGCGGCGGTGTGCTGCTCAATCAATGCCCGCATCAGCTGGATTTGCTGCAATGGCTCTGTGGGCTGCCCGTGCGGGTGCGCGCTGCCTGCCATGAGGGGAAATGGCACGACATTGAGGTGGAGGACGACGTGACCGCTTATCTGGAATTTGCAAACGGCGCAACGGGCACGTTCATTGCATCCACGGGGGACGCGCTGGGCGAAAACCGGCTGGAAATCATCGGAACGCGCGCGCGGATTCGCATTGAGAACGACCAATTGACGCTGGATACGCTCAGCGTGGATGAGCGCGACTGGTGCCCCGTGTGCAAAGAGCCGTTCGGCGTACCGGATATTCAGCACGAAATCGTGCAGACGGACGGCGAAAATCCGCAGCACGCGGGCGTGTTGAACGCCTTCGCAGCGCACATCCTGCACGGTACGCCGCTTGTTGCCGACGGGCGCGAGGGTATCCGCGGGCTGATGCTGTCCAACGCCATGCACCTTTCTTCGTGGACGAATCAGACCGTTTCGCTGCCTATTGACGAAGAATTGTTCTTGAAGCTGCTGAATGAAAAACGCAGGACATCCCGCCACAAGGACGAAGTGGATGCTGCCATCGACGTTTCCGGCAGCTTTGGAAGCACGAGAAAGTAACCTATTCCAAGGAGGAAATCAGCGTGGAGAAGATTCGCCTCGGTATTATCGGCATTGGCAACATGGGCTCGGAGCACTGCCGGCTCATTCTGTCCGGGCAAACGCCGGAAATTGCGCTGACCTGCGTCGCTGATCCACGCCAAGACCGCCGTGACTGGGCGCAGCAGACGCTCCCCGCCGGAACGGGCATCTATGCCGACGGCATGTCGCTCATCCGCGCCCATGCGTGCGACGCCGTGCTGATTGCCACGCCGCACGAGCTGCATCCGCCGCTTGCGGAGGCGGCACTCCGGGCAGGACTGCATGTCCTGAGCGAGAAGCCCGCGGGTGTTTACACGGCGCAGCTGCACCCGGTTATCGCCGCCGCACAGGAGACGGGCAGGACGTATGCGCTCATGTTCAACCAGCGCACGAACTGCGTCTACCGCCGCCTGAAAGCGCTGCTGGATTCCGGCGAGTTAGGCGCGCTGAAGCGTGTGACGTGGGTGGTGACGGACTGGTATCGTTCACAGGCGTATTACGATTCCGGGGCTTGGCGCGCAACGTGGACGGGCGAGGGCGGCGGCGTGCTGCTCAACCAATGCCCGCATCAGCTGGATTTGCTGCAATGGCTCTGCGGACTGCCGACAACGGTGCGCGCGTTCTGCCACGAGGGCAAATGGCACGACATTGAGGTGGAGGACGACGTGACCGCCTATCTGGAATTTCCGGGCGGCGCGACGGGCGTTTTTATCGCCTCCACCGGGGAACTGCCCGGCACGAATCGGCTGGAAATCGCCTGTGACCGCGGCAAAGTCGTCTGCGAAAACGGTCAGCTGACGCTATGGCGCTTGCCGCAGAGCGAATCCGCCTATTACCGCCGCAGCGCATCCGCATACCCCCACGTTGAGGTGCAGGTGGAGACTCTGCCGCTGGACGGGGAAAATCCGCAGCACGTCGGTGTGCTGAACGCTTTTGCGGCGCATATCCTGCACGGCGCGCCGCTGGTGGCGGACGGGGCAGAGGGGATCCGCGCGCTGATGCTGTCCAACGCCATGCACCTTTCCTCGTGGACAGGCAAGCCCGTGTCCCTGCCGATTGACGAGGGCGAATTTGCGCGGCTTCTGGCGGAAAAACGCCTGCATTCAAGGAAAAAGCAGGTGAAAGAGGTCACGTTCGCGACGGATCACAGCGGGACGGGAAGGGCAAAATAGGATAGGACGAAAACTCCGGCGCACCATTGAGAAAATGGGGGAGCGCCGGAGTTTTGGCGTGCGCTTTTATCCGCCGAATTGCTTTCCGAAGCAGCATGTGCTATACTATTCCTTGGAATCAGGAAAGCAAGTTTTGCGGGCGGCGCGTGCTATCCGTATCAGCATACAGAAAGGAACGAACGGCATGATTACGGGGGAACTGAAGAACAAGATTGACGGGCTGTGGGAAATCTTCTGGACGGGCGGGCTGACGAACCCGCTGGACGTGATTGAGCAGATGACGTACCTGATGTTCATCCACGATCTGGATGACAGCGACAACATCAAGGCGAAGGAATGCGCGATGCTGGGGCTGCCGTACACGAGCATCTTCCAAGGCGGCGTGCAGATTGGCGACCGCACCATCGACGGCGCGCAGCTTAAATGGAGCGTTTTCCGCGATTTCCCGGCGGGAAAGATGTACAGCGTGGTGCAGGAGTTTGTGTTCCCGTTCATCAAGGGGCTGCACGGCGACAAGAACAGCGCGTACTCGAAGTACATGGGCGACGCGATTTTCAAGGTGCCGACGCCGCTGATGCTGGACAAAATCGTCAGCGCGATGGATGTCATCTACGAGCAGATGGCGCACCTGCAAAGCGCGGACACCCGCGGCGACGTATACGAATATCTGCTGAGCAAGCTGGCGACGGCGGGAGTCAACGGGCAGTTCCGCACACCGCGCCATATCATCCGCATGATGGTGGACATGATGGCACCGCGCGCGGACGAAATCATCTGCGACCCAGCGTGCGGCACATCCGGCTTTCTGGTGGCGGCGAGCGAGTACCTGAAAGCAAACCGCAAGCAGGAAGTCCTCTTCAATCGGCAGAACAAGGCGCACTATATGAACAGCATGTTCCACGGCTACGACATGGACCGCACCATGCTGCGCATCGGCGCGATGAACATGATGACCCACGGCGTGGATAACCCGTGCATCGAGTACCGCGACAGCCTGTCCGACCAGAACACCGACCGCGGCCGCTACACGCTGATTCTGGCGAATCCGCCGTTCAAGGGGTCGCTGGATTACGACATCGTCAGCGCCGACCTGCTGAAAGTCTGCAAGACGAAAAAGACGGAGCTGCTGTTCCTCGCCCTGTTCGTGAAGATGCTGAAAGTCGGCGGGCGCTGCGCGTGCATCGTGCCGGACGGCGTGCTGTTCGGCTCATCGGCGGCGCACAAGGCGATTCGGCAGGAAATCATCGACAACAACCGCCTGGAAGCGGTGATTTCGATGCCCAGCGGCGTGTTCAAGCCCTACGCGGGCGTATCCACCGCGATTTTGATTTTCACCAAGACCGGGCATGGCGGCACGGACAAGGTGTGGTTCTACGATATGCAGGCGGACGGCCTCACCCTCGACGACAAGCGCACGCCCACCCCCGACAACGACATTCCCGACATTGTGGCGCGCTTCCACGCCCTCGAAGCGGAGGAAACCCGCCAGCGCACGGACAAGAGCTTCTTTGTGCCGAAGGAAGAAATTGCCGCAAACGGCTACGACCTGAGCATCAACAAGTACAAAAAGACCGAATATCAGGCAGTGGAGTACCCCTCGACGCAGGAGATTATGGCGCAGATTGATGCGGATATGGCACGGCTGGGGGAGGTTTTGGAGGAATTGAGGGGGATGATGGGATGATGACGTTAGTAAAGGATTATGCTGAACAAATAAGAGGAGTTTCATATAAACCGGAAGATGTTTGCGAAGAACTCAACGACGAGAGCATAACATTACTACGCGCTAATAATATTACTGATTCCGGATTATGTTTCGATGATTTGGTTTATGTGCGTAGAAACAAGGTAAAGGATGTTCAAAAACTGCAAAAAGGCGATGTACTTATTTGCACTTCAAGTGGCAGCAAAGCGCTTGTTGGAAAAGCAGCTTATGTTACCAAAGATATGGATATGACTTTCGGAGCATTTTGCAAAGTTATACGACCACATGGAGTAAATACTGACTACTTCCAATATTTCTTTCAAAGTCCGGCTTATCGAAAAAAAATTTCTGAATTGGCAGCCGGTGCAAATATAAATAACATTCGCAACGAACATATTGATGGACTGGCGTTTTATCTTCCTGACATTTCTACACAGCAACGCATTGCGGATACACTTGACAAGGTGTCGGAGGGGATTGGACTGTGCAGGAAGATGTTGGGGGAGCTTGACTTGATGGTCAAGGCGAAGTTTGTGGAGATGTTTGGGGATGCAAAAGTAAATCCATTCGACTGGGTTCAAAGTACAATAGGAGCTTCTTGCGCATTAAAAAGTGGAACGTCATTGCCCATTGAGAAAGAAAACGAATGTGGTAACATTCCCTATGTGAAGGTTGGGGACATGAATTATGTTGGAAACGAAAAGTACATTACTACTTCTTCTCGGTTTGTAACAGAGGAAACGGCGGGGGTGGGGATTTTTCCTGTTGGAAGTGTTGTGTTCCCAAAAAGAGGCGGCGCAATTGGCACGAATAAAAAGCGCTTGACGAGTGTGCCGATTTGTGCTGACTTGAATGTGATGGGTGTAATACCCGGCAAGCAATTGCTTCCACAATATTTACTTGCATACTTTGATACAATAGACCTTGGTTTGCTGAACAACGGCTCTTCTGTTCCTCAAATCAACAACAAGGATATTGCGCCACTGATTATTTCAATACCGCCAATCGAACTTCAAGAACAATTTGCTACTTTTGTTTCCAAAATAGACAAAAGCAGATTGACAATTCAGCAAGTTTTGAGTAAAATGGAGATGGTAAAACTTGCGCTGATGCAAGAGTACTTTGGGTAAAGGAGTGAAGGTATGTTTTACAAGTTTTTTTCGCAAAGGCAGCGAGGGGAAGAAGTTTCTGATGTGTTACAATATGATGATTTGCCGGAAAGTTTTAGAAATCAGTTCTTTCGTATAATTTCAGACATTGGGAGATATGATGAACACACACGAATGGATATATTGAGAACGTTAGATAATGAGTACTGCCGAGAAAAAGGCTTGAAACATTTGGGAATACATGATAGTGACTTCCAGAATGGCGTTGAATTAAACTTTTCCGAGTATATTGATAGCGCACCAACATCTGAACTACTTGATTTAATTGATTTTGTATGTTCTGCACTTTATCGTTTTATCCAAAATCCCAGAGGACGAGCATATCTAAGTGAACAAAAAATACAAACTATCAATAAATTATTCAAAGAACTGAATGGTAGATTCAAACAACATAATCTGGGATATGAAGTAATAAATGGTCAACTTGTAAGAATTGATAATCAAGTTGTTCATGCACAATATGTAAAACCCGCTCTGCAACTTCTGTGTGATAAAGAGTTTGCTGGTGCAGAGGAAGAATATCGCAATGCTTTTGAGGCGAGGCGCGCGGGCAATAATAAAGACGCAATTCTCAATGCAGGAAAGTGCTTTGAGAGCGTGATGAAAATCATTTGCAGAAAAAAGTATAATGCTGATGTGGATAATTGTGCAGCTGGCGCTTTACTGGATAAATTGGAGCAGAAGGAGTTTTTTCCGAAATACATGAATAAGCACTTTGAAAAAATCGTTGATACTTTAAGATTCGGTGTGCCAACCGTCCGCAACAAAGTAGCCGGGCACGGGCAAGGTAGCGAAATAACGGAAGCACCTGACTATCTGGTCGATTATGTGCTGGGGCTGGTAGCTGTTAATTCTGTGTTGCTTGTAAAGCTGTACAAGGAAAGTAACTAACTGCGCTTTTATTCAATAGTTCATAAAGAGGTGACTCTCATGTCCAATTTCTCCCCCTACCTCTCCATCCCGTCCTTCGCCGCGTTCGCCCCGATCGCCGAATCCGCGGAGAAAATCCTGTCCATCGACCCCGCGGCGTGCGTCCTCAACTGCCGCCGGGCGATGGAAGCGGCGGTCAAGTGGATGTATGCGGTGGACGGGTCGCTGGTCGCGCCGTGGGATGATAAGCTCGTCACCCTCATCAATACCGAGGAGTTCCGCGGCATCGTGGATGAGCAGCTGATTTTTCGCTTGGATTTCATCCGCCGCATGGGGAATAACGCCGCGCACGGCGGCAAGGTCATCACCCGCGAACAGGCGGTGCTGTGTCTGCAAAACCTGTTCGTTTTTTTCGATTTTCTGGCGTACTGCTACGGCGAAAATTACACCGAACACACCTTCAATCCCGCTTTGCTGGCGAAGCAGAGCGCACAGCCGACCCCGCCCGCGGTGGACGAGGACGCCGCGCGCAAGCTGGATGCGCTCATCAAAGAGAATGCCGCACTCAAGGAACAGCTGACGCAGCGCCGCGAAGAGCAGCATCAGTCGTATGTGCCGAAGCCGCTGGAAATTTCCGAATACAAGACGCGAAAACTGTATATTGATGCAATGCTGCAGGATGCCGGCTGGGTTGAGGGAAAGAATTGGCTGAACGAGGTCAAGCTGCCCGGTATGCCGAACAAGAGCGAGACGGGCTATGCGGATTATGTCTTGTACGGCGACGATGGCAAGGCGCTGGCGATTGTGGAGGCGAAGCGCTCCTGCGTGGATCCGGCGGTGGGGCGGCAGCAGGCGAAACTGTATGCGGATATTATCGAGAAGCAGCAGGGGCGGCGTCCAGTAATCTTCTTAACCAACGGGTTTGAAACGAAAATCGACGACGGGCAGTATCCGGAGCGCAAGTGCGCCGCTATCTGGTCAAAGCGCGATTTGGAGAAGTGGTTCAACCTGCTGCGGATGCGCACGCATTTGGACAATATTGTGGTGGACGAGAACATCGCCGGACGGTACTATCAGGAGAACGCAATCAAGGCTGTTTGCAACACTTTTGATGCGCGCAACCGCCGCAAAGCACTGCTGGTAATGGCGACAGGTTCGGGCAAAACGCGCACGGTGATTGCGCTGTGCAAGGTGCTGCTGGAACACGGCTGGGTGAAGAATATCCTGTTTCTGGCGGATAGAAACTCGCTGGTCACGCAGGCGAAACGCAGCTTCGTGAACCTGCTGCCGGAACTTTCGGTTACGAATCTCTGCGAAGAGCGGGACAATACCACGGCGCACTGCGTCTTCTCGACCTACCAGACGATGATGAACTGCATCGACGCCATTGAGGATGCGGAAGGCAAGCTGTTCACGGTCGGGCACTTTGATTTGGTCATCTGCGACGAGGCGCACCGCTCTATCTACAACAAATATCGCGACATTTTTACCTACTTTGATGCGCCCTTGGTTGGTTTGACGGCGACGCCGAAGGATGAAATCGACAAGAATACTTATGCACTTTTTGATTTGGGCAACGGTGCGCCGACGTATGGCTATGAATTAGCGCAGGCAGTCAAAGACGGCTATCTGTGCGACTTCGTATCGGTAGAAACGACGCTGAAGTTCATTCAGCAGGGCATTGTATACGACGAATTGACCGACGAGGAGAAAGAGGAATACGAGGCGAAATTTGCGGATGAAAACGGCGATGTGCCGGAATGCGTGATGCCATCCGCGTTAAACGAATGGGTATTTAATGAGGATACCATTCGCAAGGTGCTGAATATGCTGATGACCGACGGGCTGAAAATTGACTACGGCAGCAAAATCGGCAAGAGCATCATTTTCGCCAAGAATCACACGCACGCGGAGAAAATCTTGGAGATTTTCAACCGCGAATATCCGCATTTGTACGGCTATGCGAAGGTAATCGACAACTACATGACTTATGCGCAGAGCGCTATCGACGAGTTTTCCGACCCGCAGAAACTGCCGCAGATTGCTATTTCGGTGGATATGCTCGATACGGGCATCGACGTGCCGGAAGTGTTAAACCTTGTGTTCTTCAAGAAGGTGATGAGCAAGGCAAAATTCTGGCAGATGATAGGCCGCGGCACGCGCCTCTCTCCGGGGTTGATTGACGGCAAAGACAAGGACAAGTTCTATATTTTCGACTTCTGCGGAAACTTCGAGTTTTTCCGCATGAGCAAAGGCAATGCCAATGCCAGCGCACGCTCGCTTCAAGGGGCGCTTTTTTCGTTGAAGGCACAAATGGCGTTCAAATTGCAGGACGCAGTGTACAAAACCGACGAATTGTCCGCATTCCGTCAAACTTTGGTGGATGACATGGTGCGCAAAGTATCGGAATTGAACCAAGACAACTTCGCCGTCAAACAGCATCTGAAATTCGTTGAATTGTATACAAGCCCGAACCGATATCAGTCATTGAGCTACGAGGACACGCTGATGATGCAGCAGGAATTAGCGCCTCTGCTTTTGCCGGAGCCGGATGACCCGAAGGCGCTGCGCTTTGACGCGCTCTTGTACGGCATGGAGCTGGCGCATCTCGCGGGACTGCCGTACAATCGGGCGCATCACGACCTGCTGAAAAAGGCGGAGGCGCTCAGCAAAATCGCCAATGTGCCGGAAATTGCGGCACAATCGGCACTGCTGGAGAAAATACTGCATACCGATTATGTGGAAAATACGGGAGTGGATGAATTGGAGAAAATCCGCAAAGCCCTGCGTGATTTGATGAAATACATCACAAACGAGCAATCCGCTTACGAAACAGGCTTTGGTGATGAAATCCTTTCCATTGAATGGAAACAGTCGGAATTGGAAAACGACGACTTGCAAAATTACAAAATGCGGGCTGAGTTTTACGTCCGCCAGCATCAGAATGAATTGGCGATTGCGAAACTCAAGATGAATGTTCCGCTGACGGACAGCGACATTACCCAGCTAGAGGAAATTCTCTGGAGCGAAGTCGGAACAAAGCAGGATTACGAAGCCGAGTACGGAAAGAAGCCGCTGGGCGAGTTCATCCGCGAAATCGTCGGGCTGGATATGAATGCCGCAAAAGAAGCATTTTCCGCTTATTTGACCAATGTAAATCTGGACAGCCGGCAAATCTATTTTGTGAATCAAATTGTGGAGTACATTGTGCATAACGGCATGATGAAGGATATGTCGATTCTACAGGAAGCACCATTCATCGATCAGGGCAGCATCATCGAGGTGTTTACGGATTTGTCAGTGTGGAAGGGGATTAAGGGCGTGATTGACACAATCAACGCCAACGCCTGCGGTGCATAAGCCGCCAATGGCCATCAAGAACTGCGGCTGTGCCGCTGACAGATATGGAAGCCGAGAAAATCAAGTAAATCACAATTGAATATCACCCTTTTCCGACCTGTGCCTGCACCCGCGGGCGCGGGTCTTTTCTGTGCGGGAACATCACAATAATTTTGCTGACTTGGGCGATATTCGTGCAAAAAAAGACATGATTCATGCGATGAAGGCGCCAAACGCAGAAAGACCGTATATAATACACTCAACAACAGCCGATGCAGGGATGATTCGCGGCGGCGATATGGCACTGGCGATGCTGGGCAGGATTGACATGGACGTGACCAGCGACTGGGCGAAGAACGATCCTACCAACATCTACTGCTTACGCGAAGCAGCGAAGAATATCCTCTACGTTGTGGCGCAGAGCAACGTGATGAACCATGTGACCACTTACGCGGACGACACGGCGGCTCGCAACGATCTCGGCTGCTACATGCCCGGCGACAATGTGGATGCGGACAAACTGACGGCTGCATCTGACCTGTTTGACGGTATTGTCTACGAGCTGTGCGACGGCAAGCTGCCGGAAGGCCTGACGCTGAATGCGGATGGCACGGTGACGGGCACGATTGCCGCGGATACGGCGGACGGCGTGTACAGCTTCAAGGTGGCTGTGAAGGACGGCGACGAGTTCATCGGCTGGCAGGTCGCTTGGTTCCAGGTTACCGTCGGCGAACTGAAGCAGATTGACAACTATGTGGGCGTGGCGCAGCGCGGCGCTTCCTTCCAGATGTATGTCAAGTCCGGCAAGGGCGGTGTGGGCAACAATCCTGCGCTGGTTTACACGCTGGGCGAGGGCAGCGAGCTGCCGGAAGGCCTGTTCTTGACGCAGAACGGCACGATTGAAGGTCTGCCCACGGAAGCGTGCCGCTTCACCGCCGTCATCACCGCGACTGCCCCCTCCGACGGCACGAGCGTGACTTACCCCGCAGTCGTCTATGTGAAGGACTACATTGGCGACGTGACCTACACGGCCGCCAATCTGCCCGCGGCGAAGGTCGGCGAATACTACTGCGTGTCCGTCGGCACGGCAACGACTGCGGATTGCACCAGCGTGACCTACACGCACACGACCGGCTACGCGCTGGTCATCAACGAAACGGGCTGGGAAGTGAAGTTCCTGAACTTCCTGCCGGATGGATTGACGCTGTATCCGAACGGCATTATTGCCGGCGTGCCCACAACGGCGACGTCAGAAGAAGGCGTTGATGTGACCATTGGCGCACACGCTGCCGGCTACAAGGATGCGGAAGCCGCGTTCCACTTCGTGGTGAATCCGGCTGACTAAGGCGTAATCAGACATCCGCCGCGAGGCTGCCCAAACGGCGGACTGTCGCAGGGCTGTGGGCGACCGCAGCCCTGTTTTCTGGATTTTTCGGAAACATTGGATGCAAGGAGAAACGAAGATGAAGAAGCGGTTTCGGTATTTGATGCTTGTGTGCATTCTGGCGCTGCTCTGCTTGGGGCTGACATCCTGCGGCGCGAAGCTGGAATACACGGCGACGCTCCTGACGGATGCACAGGTGGGCGTCAGTTACAGCGTCAGCGTGGCAACAGCGACGGGCGCGGATGCTATCACCTATGCGCTCAAGGACGGCAGCAAACTGCCTGCAGGCTTGAGCCTTTCCTCGGCCGGCATGATTACGGGTACGCCTGCTGCAAAGGGCAGCACGAGCTTCACCGTAACCGCGACAGCGGGCAATGCGTCCGTTGATGCGGATTTCACCATCGCCGTGGCGGAGGGTGTGCTGTCCTATGCGGGCGGTGAAATCAGCGTGGCGCAGGGTGAAGCGTGAGCGCATCCGTCGCGTCGGCGACTGGCAGCGGCAGTATCACCTATGCGCTGAAGGACGGCAGCGCTCTGCCGGAGGGCTTGACCCTTGCGTAGGACGGCACCATCAGCGGTCAGGTGAATGAAGCCAGCGACACGGAAGTGACAATCGTGGCTTCTGCCTCCGACTGCAAGGAAGCGGAAGCGAATTTCACCATCCGCATCACCGCACCGGCAGGGCGGTACGCTGGCGACGGCGCGTGTGGGCGAATACTACACGGCGAAGCTGTCCGGCAATGCCAAAGCGACCTACACGCTGGAGGATGATTCTCAGCTTCCCGCAGGACTGACTTTTGAAAACGGGCTGCTGGTCGGCATTCCCGAAAAGGCAAGCAGCTGCGAGATTGCTGTGAAGGCATCGGCGGAAGGGTATTCCGACACCGTAGCGATTTTCAGCATGTCCATCCGCGGTGCACAAGAACAAAGCGATATTTCGTGTACGGTGACGTTTGCGGAATCCAAGAAGGAACTGGCCAGTCTCTATCTGGGCACGGAAGTTTACCTGGATGGTGTGATTCGATCCGACGCGATTGCCAGCAACGACAACCATGTGGAATATGCCCTCAAGGATGGCGATACTCTGCCGGAAGGGCTGACGCTGTATCCCAACGGAACCATCGCCGGTACGCCCACTAAGGCGGGTAAAACGAAGTTCACGGTTATCGCGTCCGCGCAGGGCTGTGAGACGGACAAGTGCAAGTACACCATTACCATCAGCGAAGCGAAGATTGCGTACAGCTCCATGACGCTGGAAGCCGCCAACGTCGGCAGCGAATACCACGCGTCTGTGGCGACGGCGGAAACGCCTGAAGGCAAACCAATCACCTACAGTCTTGCTTCCGGTTCAACCATGCCCGCAGGATTGACCCTTGCGTCCGACGGCACGGTGTCTGGTGTTCCGGAGCAGTATTTTGCCCGCACCTACTTCTACGTCAATGCGGAAGCAGAAGGCTACACCGCTACCAAGGCGACGGTCTGCCTGACCATCTACGACAAGCCCTGCGCGGTGCAGAGCGGCGTGATGGAAGCGGAATTAACCAATCTCGACGGGCTGCAGGGTTCGGGCTGGTCGGGCGGCGCATCCGGCGCGAACATGATTCAGATGTTCCCCGATGCTTCCAATATGCGCGCGGTGGGTTACACCTATATGGACGGGCTGACGTTCACTTTCCGATTTGACAGCGACAAGCAGGTGTCAGATGTTTCGCTGTATGTCTCCCTGTCCAGCGAAATCGGCACAGTGACCTTCAATCCGTCCAACCTTGGAATTTTGCTCAACGGTACAGAAATCAACTATGCGGATATGACCGTGACCGGCACAACGAACGTTGTCAGTGCGTTCAAGGAGTACGCGGTGTCGAGCAGACTCACGCTCAACGAGGGCGAGAATGTGGTGCAGCTTGTCATTCGCGATAACCTGCTCATCGGCGGCGAACGCATTGGCGGCCCGATTATCGACTGCATCCGCGTGCAGACATCGGCAAACTTGACGTGGCAGCCCTATTCCTACAACATCCAATAAGGCTCGTGCGCCGGGGTGAGGGAAAACTCATCCCGGCTGAGCGGATACCGAGAAAGGGATGGAAAACCTGTCTATGAAGAAACTCATCAAGCACATTTGGAAGTACAACCGCGTCTGGCTGATTGTGTCGCTGGTGATTGTGCTGGTTGTCACCTCCGCATCGGTCGTTGTGACGCAAAATGTATTCCTCTCCAACACGGTTTCCACCATATTGGGGCGCGACCGCAGCGTGCTCGTCTCCGGCGACCCTTCCGCCTATCAGTATTACACCAAGAGCACTTCTGATTTCCAGCAGTTCATACCCACGGTGTCATCCTTCGATGTGGATGCCAATGGCAATGCGCTCTCCGCCCAGCAGCAGAAGCAGCTTGCGCTCCAGCAGGCGATGCTGCTCAACGAGGAGATTGCCTACGAAGGCTTCGTGCTGCTGAAGAACACGGATAACGCCCTGCCGCTGACGGGGCAGAACGTGAAAATCAGCGTGTTCGGCAAAAACTCCGTCAATCTGGTGTACGGCGGATCCGGTTCGGGAGGCGGCAACGCGGCGAATAATATGAGCCTGTATACCGCCTTGCGCAATGCGGGCTTTGACGTAAATCCTACGCTGGAAAGCTTCTACAACAGCAGCGAATCTGGCGAGGGGCGCGACTCCAACCCCGCTATCGGCGCGAGCACGACGGGTCTTGCTATCGACGAAACCCCGCAGGCCAAATACACCGCCGCAGTCAAAAACAGCTACGATGCGTACCATGACGTGGCACTGATTGTCCTCTCCCGCATCGGCGGCAAAGGCTTTGACCTGCCCCGTACGATGGTAACTTCCTACGGCGGCGCGAACGTTGCGGGCGCGAAGGACGGGCAACATTATCTTGAACTTGACCAGAACGAAGAGAAACTGATTCACGAGGTTGTCAGCAGCGGCAAGTTCGGCAAGGTGGTTGTCGTCATCAACTGTGCGACTTCGATGGAGCTGGGCTTCATTGAAGAGATGGATGGCATTGACGCGGCTATTTGGATTGGCAGCCCCGGCAGCTCCGGTATTAATGCGCTGGGCAAGATTCTGAACGGCAGCGTCAATCCTTCCGGCCGTCTGGTGGATACCTTCGCGACGGATTTCACTGCGGATCCCTCCTACAAGAATTTCGGCGACAACCTGTCGGACGGCGGCAACCAGTATATGCTGGGCGGCTCCGGCTCCGGCTACTACTATGTGGAGTACGAGGAAGGCATCTACGTCGGCTACCGCTACTACGAAACGAAAGCGTACGACGAGGCGGACTTCGGCAACGACGACTGGTACAAGGAAAATGTGGTTTACCCGTTTGGCTATGGCCTGAGCTATACGACCTTCGACTGGAAAATTGCTGATTCCACGGACAATTCTGTTGACCTGACCGCGGACGGCGAAATTCAGGTGTAGGTCAAAGTCACCAACACCGGCAGCGTGGCGGGCAAAGACGTGGTGCAGCTGTACTACACCGCGCCGTACAAGGCCGGGCAGATTGAGAAGTCCTATGTTGCACTGGGTGCGTACGAGAAGACGGCGCTGCTCCAGCCGGGCGAATCCGATATTGTTACGCTGTCGCTGCCGGTGGAGAGCATGGCATCCTACGACTACGACGATGCGAACCACAACGGCCATAAGGGCTATGAGGTGGAGGGCGGCAACTACGCCATCCGCATCGGCAGAAATGCGCACCAGTGTTGGAATGACAACCCGCTGCGCATCACCTACCATGTACCTGCGGATGACTTCTTCTACGATGCGGGTGTGACGGAAGGCAGCACCGTGGAGAATCGCTTCGATTATATGAGCGAGCATTTTGTGGACGAAGAAACAGGCGTTTCCACGCTGATGACGCGCGAGGACTTCCGCGGCAAGACCATTGCTGCACCGACCGCCGAGGAGCGCGAGGTGGAGCCGACTTCATCCAAAGCATGACTTTCACCTATGATGATGAAAACGAACCGTACTACACTGAGCAGACATATCAGCAGGGCGTGACGGCGGACAAGTACATCCAGCTGTACGAACTGCTGCAAAAGAATGAGGACGGCAAGTGGGCAGCGGATTACGACGACCCGCGCTGGGAAACTATTTTGGACTACCTGACGGTGGACGAAATGGCGAACATGATTGGTACGGGCAACTTCAACACCGTGAAAATTGACCGCATTGGCAAGCCTGCCACCATCGACCCCGACGGCCCGGCTGGCTTCACCAACTTCATGGGCGACCCGTCCGTGCATGACACCTGCTTCTATGTGTCCGAGTGCGTCGTTGGGGCAACGTGGAACAAGCAGCTGGCGCACGGTATGGGCGTGATGATTGGCATCGAGGGTTTGGCCGGCTACACCAACGGCGATGGCCGCACCTACTCCGGCTGGTACGCGCCGGCAGTCAATATCCATCGCAGTCCCTTCTCCGGGCGCAACTGGGAATATTACTCCGAAGATCCGCTCTTGACAGGTCTGATGGGCGCGAGCGTGGTGCAGGGGGCAAACTCCAAGGGCGTGTACACCTATGTGAAGCACTTAGTGCTCAATGACCAAGAGACGAACCGCGACGCAAACGGGCTGGTGACGTGGGCAGATGAGCAGACAATGCGCGAAATCTATCTGAAGCCGGTTGAAATCATCGTCAAGCAGGCGGATACGAAGGGCATCATGTCCTCCTTCAACCGCATCGGCAATGTGTGGACGGGCGGCAGCTACACCCTGCTGACCGACGTGCTGCGCAAGGAATGGGGCTTTGTGGGCATGGTTATCACCGATTACAGCGTGCAGAATGCCTATATGCCCCCGAATCAGATGATTCGCGCGGGTGGCGACCTTTACCTGACGCAGGGTTATCTGCCTTCCACCACGGGCAGCACAGTCAATAGCACCCATCTGGCGGCAATGCGGCAGGCTGTGAAGAACATCCTGTACGTTGTTACTAACTCCAACGCCATGAATGGCAAGGGTGAAGGAATTGTGTACCGCTATGCTATGCCCTACTGGCAGATTGGGCTGATTGCGCTCAATGTCGTCATGTGGCTGCTCGTTGTGCTGATTGGCGTGATACGCATCCGCAAAACGAAGAAAAAGCACCCGATTCAGTAATACCACCCTGTATAAAGCGCCCTCGCCGGATTTGCCATCCGGTGAGGGCGCTGATGTTTTGGATGCTTTTCTGGATGCTTTTTTCAGCAAGACGCGCTGTCCTTTGCGGATCCCTCCGCCGGGTAGAACAACAAGCACTATTAGAAGAAGATGTCATAGAATAGGAAGCGAGGTGGTACAGATGCGTAAGTATCTCATCAACGCGGAGAGCTATCAAGAGATTCTGGAAGCGGAGAAGGCAACAAAAAGCAAAAAAGTTTCAAAAAAGTTGAGCATTCTTTTGACTCGTTTCGGTGGCAAAACCATTTCGGAAACGGCAAAGCAGATGAACTGCTCCGAATCAAGAGTGAAACGCACCGTGGCTGAGTATATGCAGAGTGGACTGCAAGAATTTATAAAGCCTAAACAGAAGGAAAATCACCGAAATCTCACTATCGAAGAAGAAAAAGCGTTGCTTTCCCGCTTCGAGGAGATGGCTTCCGCAGGAAAAATTGTGGAAGTAAAGGAGATAAAGCAGGCTTTCGATGCATAAAATAGGAAGAGAAACTGGTAACAGTTATATTTACACGATGCTAAAAAGGCACGGCTGGCGCAAGGTGATGCTGCGCGCAAAGCATCCCAAAAAGGCGGACGACGAGGCGATTGAAGCCTCAAAAAATTAGCGATACCGTAAGGCTTTTGGCAATCCAAAATCAGACAAAAAGAATACGCTTGATGTTCCAAGACGAAGCGGGATTTGGGCGTATCAACAAGGCAAAGCGTTGCTGGTGCAAAAGAGGGCATCGTCCGAGCGTTCCATGCCACCATATTCGCGAATATTGGTATGTTATGGTGTGGTTGAGCCGATGACGGGTGAAAGTTTCTTTTTGGTGATTCCATATTGTAACACAAAATGTATGCAGCTTTTTCTGAATAGACTGCACGATGAATTTCCGAACGATATTTTGGTTGTCGTTTGTGACGGCGCAACGTGGCATAAGTCCAGCAAGCTGGAAGTGCCGGAAAATATGACCATTTTGCATATTCCGCCCTATACGCCCGAAATGAATCCGATTGAGCAGATTTGGCGTGAACCTCGCACGCAGGGTTTCCGAAACGAGGTCTTTGCCACGTTGGAAAAGGTGGTGAACCGCCTTTGTGAGACGATTCGCCACCTTTCAAAAAATACAATCATCAGCATTACTCGTCGGCAGTGGATGTGGTGCATTTTTAATTGGAAATAGTATAAATAGCGGGATGAAAAAATTCAACTGATAATGAGACGCAATCTTACAGGAAGAAAGATGAAAATTCAAGTAAAGAATGGTTGACAGAAATATGCTGGGATGATATACTAATTATAAGAATACTCTGTGGACAAATATAATGGATAAAGTCGCTGGGAAGGAGGTACGGCACGAAGGCAGGGAAAGAACCGGACAGACTCTTGCCTAGTAAATACAAATATCACAAATCGTTGAAAACATATCGGTTTCTGTGAGATAAAGTACTTCGGGTTACCCAATAATAACGGAGAGGTGCCATCGAAATGTACTTACAGTTATTTCATATACACTATGGAATTAGTGAACGGATGTTGCCGGATCAGGGGGATGGCAAGTACATTCTTTCTTACACGGATTTGGAAGGAGAACGCCATCCACTGATTGAACTGGAAGGTCTGGGCGACATGTGGCAGATGTACTCGACAACCACCGGAATCCTGCTTGACCGCGATCAGCCTGTGGAACAGTGCGAACTGCGCTGCAACGAGAGTTACCGCATCATGGCGGCGGGACTGCCGGAAAATGACAACATCTTCTTTCTGCTGTCCCAGCCGGTCAGCCAGCAGGTGCGCCTGCTGACGCTCCCGGCGCATGACCTCATCTCCGTCGGCTTTGAGTACTGCGACATTACCTATCCGCTGGATTTGCTGTGCAGTACGCAGGTGCTGCTGAGCATCGAGGGCGGGCGGGCGACGCTCAAGGACGACAATGGCGCGGAGAGCAACGGCACGTTCGTCAATGGCAAATGCGTCACATCACGGCAGCTGCAGGTGGGCGACGTGATTGACCTGTTTGGGCTGCGCATGGTGTATCTGGGCAAGTCGCTTGCCATCAATTCGCCGCACATCCCGGTCACGATTCACGAGCGTCTGCTAGGGACGCTGCCTGAAGCGCCGAAGGCCAAGGCACGGAACGGCGGAATCCAGCGCAGCGAATCCTTCGAGCGGCGCTTTGACCGTTCCCCGCGCATTTACCGCGAGGTGAAGCCGCTGGAAATGGAAGTGGATGCACCGCCGACGCAGGAGGTGCGCAACGAGCAACCGCTGCTGCTGACGATGGGCTCGTCGTTGACGATGAGCATGTCCTCCATCATGATGGCGTTCATATCGCTGCAGAACGTGCAGACGAACGGCGGCAGCATCATGAGCGCGCTGCCGTCGCTGGTGATGGCGGGCGGAATGCTGATGAGCAGCATGGTTTTCCCGTTTGCGACGCGCAAATACACCGAGCATAAGAGCCAGAAGAACGAAGAAAAGCGAATCAGCAAGTATTCGGCGTATCTGGATGACGTGGAGCGGAAAATTCACGAGGCATCCGTCCTTCAGCGGGAAGAACAGCTGAAAACCGCGCCGGATGTGCAGGAAAGCTACACGCGCGTGATGGAAATGCTGCCGAACCTGTGGGAGCGCACCCCGTATCATGCGGATTTCCTCTCCCTGCGGCTGGGGCTGGCGACGCTGCCGGTGAACGCGAAGATTCGCTTCCCGTCGGCGCATTTCTCCATGACTGAAGACCGGATGAAGCAGCGCTTGGATTCGCTGGCGGAACAGCAGTGGCTCGTTGAGGGAATGCCGCTGACGGTTTCGCTGCTGGATATGCGGATTATCGGCATCATCGGGCACTATGCGGAGCGGATGCACTACCTCCAGCGGATGCTGGTGCAGCTGACCGCCCTGCACAGCTATCAGGACTTGAAGCTGGCGTTCCTCTACGATGCGGCGGAGGCGGACGCGTGGGAGTTTGTCCGCTGGTTTCCCCACGGGTGGGATGACGAGGGCAATTTCCGCGCCATTGCGGCCAGCGGCGACGGCATTTCCGCGCTGGGAACGTATCTGGAAAAGTTCATGACAAGGGGGGAGGATGCACCGACAGCGCACTGCATCCTGATTGCGGCGAGCAAGGAGCTGCTGGAGCAGTGCGGCGACATTGCCGACCATTTGGAAGAGCTGCCGCAGACGCACTTGAGCGTGATTGCACTGGCGGGCAGGGCGAGCGAACTGCCGCGCGAGTGCCACTCCGTCGTGACGGTTTCGGAGCAGCAAGGGCTTTTGTACCGCAACATTGCCAAGAGCGACTCCGAGCCGGTGGCGTTCCAAGTGGACAAGGCGATTGACGAGGAGCAGGTGCGCCAGCTGGCGATCGGCCTGAATCGGACGCACTTGAGCGAGGGCAAGGAGAATGTGCTCCCGTCGATGCTCACGTTCTATGCTATGATGCGCTGCGGTCGGGTTGACCAGCTGCAAGTGCGCAACCGCTGGGCAATCAGCAACCCCATCAAGAGCCTTGCAGCGCCGATTGGGGTGGATAAATACGGCAGCCCGGTGCTGCTGGATATTCACGAAAAGGCGCATGGCCCGCACGGCCTGATTGCAGGCACGACAGGCTCCGGCAAATCGGAATTTATCATCACTTATCTGCTGTCTTTGGCGGCGCACTATTCGCCTCTGGAAGTCAACTTTATCCTGATTGACTACAAGGGCGGCGGCATGTCGGAAACGCTGCGCAAGCTGCCGCACGTCGTGGGCACGATTACGAACCTTGGCGGACGGCAGGGTATTCACCGGGCGATGGTATCCATCAAGAGCGAGGTGCAGCGGCGGCAGCAGGTCTTCAGCGAATTGCAGATGAAGCGCGGCATCAGCAGCCCGAACATCTATCAGTATCAGGCAATGTACCGCAAGCACGAAGTCAGCGAGCCGATGTCGCACCTGATTATCGTCTCGGACGAATTTGCGGAGCTGAAGCAGCAGGAACAGGAATTCATGGATGACCTCATCAGCATCTCCCGCATCGGGCGCAGCTTGGGCATCCACCTGATTCTGGCGACGCAGAAGCCGTCCGGTGTCGTCAACGAGCAGATTGTCGGCAACACGCGCTTCCGCGTCTGCCTGAAGGTGCAGGATCGCAGTGATAGTATGCAGATGCTTGGCCGCCCGGAAGCCAGCACGCTGGTCAACACGGGGCGCTTCTACCTGCAGGTGGGCAGCAACGAGCTGTTCGTGCTGGGGCAGAGTGCATGGAGCGGCGCGCCGGATACGGATTTGCCGTACTATCGCAAGCAGCCGGATACTTCGCTGGAAATCCTCAACGATTATGGCAGTGCGGTGCTGAAGCAGCAGCCGACGGGCCGCCGGGAGAACGAAAGCGGGCTGAAGCAGGTCAGCGCCGTGACCGAACACATTGCGGAAGAAGCAGAAAAGCTCTCCGTCATTCCGGCGCAGATTTGGCTTCCCCCGCTTGACCCGGACGAGATTACCCTCTCGTGGCTGGCGGAAACGTACCCGGCGGAAATCCATCCGGAGCAGATGGAAGCTGTGATTGGCATGGTGGACGACCCGGCGCAGCAGCGGCAGTATCCGCTGAAAATTAACCTCAGCGACGGCAACATTCTGCTCTACGCCATGCCCAATTCGGGCGAAAACGAGTTCATTGCGGCAATGGTTGCGTCGCTGTGCGAGCACCACGGGCCGGATATGCTCAACATCTACTGCCTTGATTACGCGGCGGAAGCCGGGCGGCTCTTTGCAAGCCTGCCGCAGGTCGGCGACGTGATTGTCGGCGGCGAGGATGAGAAGTTCCAGAACTTCATCAAGTGGCTGAATCAGGAAATCAGCAGACGCAGAAAGGTGCTGGCGGATTATGCGGGCGACATCCAGCTTTAGCGCAGCGCATCGGGCAGCACAATGCCGGATTTGCTGATTATCATCAACAACTACGCCGCCCTGCAGGAGACGTACGAGGATGAAGCGGCGCTGCTCCACCAGCTGATGCGCGAAGGCACGCGCTTCCACATGTACTTCATGGTGGCGGTGACGACGAGCACGACCATGCGCATCCGCGATACGCAGAACTTCACGCAGAAATACTGCTTGCAGCTGGCGGACAGCGGAAGCTACTTCGACGTGCTGGGCAGGACGGAAGGCATGGAGCCGTGCAGCCGGGTTGGCAGCGGCATTTTCCGCGACGAGCGGATTCTGGAGTTCCAAGTGGCGAAGATGGCGGACACGACGAATGAAGTCCACGCGGCATTCATCGAAATGAGCAGGCGCGTGGCGGAGCAGTATCCGGAACAGCGTGCGCCGAGGGTGCGGGTGCTGCCGCCGTTCGTCAGCGTGGCGGATTTGACCGCAGCGCCGGAGAAGATTCCGATGAACCGCGTGCCGATTGGCATCAGCCGCACGACGATGATGCCGGTGGAATGGAATTTGAAGGAAAACTTCGCCAACGTGATTCTCTACCGCGACCGCCCAAAATTCCCGTTTGTGGAGCGGCTGACGGAAATGCTCGCCCTCTGCCCGGAGCGCAAAGTGACTGTGCTTGACCTCGGGCAGACGCTGAACATCAAGTCGGAGCGGGTGCAGGTGGTGCACGATAAAGAAGCGTGCATGAACATCATCAATGAACTGCAGCGGACGAATCTGGCGCGCAACAACGCCTACAAGACGGCGCTGATGAAAGGCGAACCGACCCCGACGTTCTCGGAGGAGGTCTACATCATCTGCGGCTACAAGAACCTGATGGAGGCCATCAAGGAATCGAACCAGACGACGGCATCCATGCAGGTCGTCCTCCTGCGCGGCTCGGCGAATTACGCTCTGCACCTGATTCTGGTGGAAGAATCGGCGAACGTGAACGGCTCGCTGCGCATGGAAGAATGGTATCGGCGCAGCTGCGTGCGGAACGGTCTGTGGCTCGGCAAGGGCTGCTCGTGGCAGAGCGCGCTGGAGATTGAAGGCAAAGTGGCGGAAATGGACGGCGCATTCGGCTGTCTGGTGCATCAGGGTGAGCCGACAAGCTGCCTGATGCTGACGAACGCTTAATAGAAAGGTGGCTGGAAGCATGGAAGACAAGGTGCTTGTCCGCGTCCGGGCATCCATGTCGGGGCTGGCGTTTGATTTCAAAATCCCCTATGACATTCAGGTGAAGGACATTACGCCGACCATGAAGCAGATGTTCTGCAAAGTCAGCGAGCAGAAGCTGCCGTTTTTGCAGCGGCCGCTGCTGTTCAAGATGGACGGCGAGATGCTGGCGGAAAGCAAAACCTTCCGCGAATTGCAGATTGCCAGCGGCGATTTGCTGATTCTGGTCTAATCACTTATTTCGGCAGCAAACAGGAAAACGGGAAACATGCAGGCGAGCAGCACAGCAACAGCACGAAAACGACGAAGGAGGGACTTAACATGTCGAAGGTAACGGTGAATACGCAGGGTCTGCGCCAGAAGGCGTCGACCATCAGCAGCGAGGCGACTGCGTATCAGAAGGAAATGCAGAAGATGTTCGAGGCGGTGGAAAGCCTGAAGAGCAGCTGCGAGGGCACGGACATCAACGCTTACGTCAAGGACATTGTGAACTGCAAGCCGGAGATGGAAGCACTCTACAACAAGCTGTCTGCCAGCGCGCAGACGCTGGAAGGTATCGCGGAAATCCACGACAAGGTGGAAGCATCCTACCAGTAATCATCAAGAACAGCAATCAACTGCCTGCATAAATCCTGTTAGCCTGTTTCTCAATAAAATACAAAAATCAACGGTTCAGAAAAAGAAAAAGGAGTGATTATGATGGCGGGAGAAAACCGCGTAATTGACCTTGATGCGATGGGGGCGACGGTGACTGCGCTTGAAAATGCGAACAAGGCGATGGGCTCGCACTTGGAGACGATTGTGAGCACGACGAACAGCGTCAAGAGTTCCTATGACGGTCCCGGCACGGAAGACCTGATTAAGACGGCAGGCTTGATGACCCAGCGCTTTGCGACGCTCAAGGAGAGCATCGAGAAGATGAAGAAGACGCTGCAGACCATGACCGACACGAATCGCGCTGCCATTGACGCGACGAACAAGTATCTGCAAGAGCAGGAACAGCAGTACAAGTAAGCTTATTGCCTGCTGACAAGCATCATCATCAATAGCAGCAGCCCGCTCTCTTCACAGGGATTTTTTCCCCTTGTGAAGGGGGCGGGCTTGGGAGGAAATATGGCAGATAAGGTATTGAAGTTTGATACGGACAAGGCAGGGCAGGATATTACTGCGCTGGGCGAGAGCGTGAACCAGATTGACGCAATGGTGGACACGATGAAGCAGACGCTGGAAGCGATGTGCGGTCTGTGGGACAGCAGCAATGCGACGAAGATGCTGCAATTGGTCAGGCAGCAGGTGAATGCGATTCAGCTGTATGACTATGTGCACTATGCCTGCACGGTGCTGCAAAATGCCAACGTCAACTATCAGGTTGCCATGCGGTTTGACCAGAAGGCATTCCAGCAGATGAGCAATCAGTATCTATGAGGTGATGGAAGATGAAACTGTACCTGAATTCCAGCGGAAAAGCCAAAAAGCAGGAAGCACTGGATGCTTTGCAGGAATCCATCAACGCATTGCGGCAGGCGAGCGAAGCCCTGTCGGAGTCGAACAAGCTCACCGGCATCGGCACGGAGATGCTCAAACAGAAGATTGACGAGCTGATGGACGATATTGCGAAGAAGAAAAGCAAAGTTTCACAGATTGAATGATACCCTGCCCGGAACAATACGACTTATTTTGACACCTGCCGATTTGCAGCAGGATTCTGAAGCTGAGGAAAGGTTGAGGACACCATGACGACGAACTATGCTGAAAATCTGACAGAACTTCAATCGCTGCTGCACAGCACGAGCGGGCAAATCCGCACGCTGAAAAGCAAGATGGATACGCCGGAACTCCAGCGCGTGTACGAGCAGGCGCGCGCAAGCGACGCAGGATCGCAGCTGGAAAGCAATATTTCCAGCGACCTTGCGAAAAACGGCTATCTGGGTGCAGACGGCAAGGTGAACACGCGCGGCTATCTGGGCATGATTGGTATGCCGCAGGATGTGGCGGATGGTTTCAGCCAAGCGGTGGAAAACGAGCCGCGCAATCTGACCGCGGAAGAATTGCAGGCTGAACAGAGGACTTTCGCCCAGACGGTGGTGGCGAATCGCGGGCAGACCTCCGTGTCGCTCAATGAATATATTGCCATGAGCGGCAAGGCGACATCAGACAATATTACGACGGCGGATTACGCAGTGTACGCCGAATTGTCGTATGCCAGCAAGCAGTACGACAGTCAGGGCTATTTGAATGCCACGCAGAGAACAAATGTGTCGGTGAAGGAGTACGCACAGGGACTTCTCGACGAAATGCCGGCAAGCAACCCGTACAATCCGACGGAAAATCAGGCGGCGTATGATGCTTGGAACCGCCAGTACGGGACGAAAGCCTATCAGGAAGAGCGCGAATTTTTGCGCACGGTTGCCAATTCGGAGCGCTACGCCGATGTGACGGTGGACGGCAGCGAGCTGATGAACGCGGGCAACAACCGCACGAATCTGCTGGTCGTCGGCTATGGCGACGGCAAGGCGGTCATGACCATTCAGGGTTCGGACGGCACAGTCGCCGACTGGGGTCAGAACACGCATCTGGGGGTTCGCGACAGCGAAACTTGGAGTACGAGAAAATGCGAGGAGTACGCCCAAAACTACACGTCGATTGACCTGAACGGCCACTCTCAGGGCGGCCATGAGGCAATCACGGTGGCTGTTTTGGGGGACGATTCGTTTAAGGGCAAAATCGGGCAGGTCGTCAGCTTGGATGGCAACGGGCACACGAAGGCGTTTGCGGAAGAATATGCAAGCGAAATTGCCAAACTTGACGGCAAAATTATTCATTATAATCCGGGCAACAGCATCGTCGGTGAACTTGAACACGGGATTAACGCCGGAAACACGGTCTATGTTGAAACAAACGGTACGGGTCTTTTTGACCAAGGAAATATCCACCCGGCGACGAGCTGGCGTTATGAGCTGAACGGCGGGGCACAGACGACGGAGCGCAGCGCGGGCAGTATTATTTTCTCCGATGTGATGAATTTCGTCGCGGACAACTGCTCTGAATCGCAGGTGGAGCAGTTCGGGAAAACGCTCTTTGGTCAGTTCCTGTACGATCAGGATAATCCTGACCAGCTTGGCACGCCGAAGAACCTTGATGAGTTCCTTGTCCGTCTGGGCGGCATGAACACGGAAGGCGTCCTCAATATCGCGAGCGTCGGCTGCACCGTCTTGGGCAATTTCCTCGCGTCGGATACGGTCGCGGATGCAATTGATATGATTGCGGACTTCGTGATTCCCAAAATCGCAGATTGGGTAGGCGATTTTGTTTCCGATGTGACGGAAGACGCGATTATGACTGCGCTGGCGGGATATCCGGGACTGAACATTATTGTTGCGAAAATCGGCGGCTGGCTGGCTGGCAAAGTTGCCTCTTGGGTTACAGAAGTTGTGCTGGGCGAGGTCGTCAAGGAAATCAAGGAAATCGTCAAGGAGTTCGGTGAGTTCCTCCAGCAGCTTGGCAGTGTGATTGACGATTTGCGCCAGCGGATTACCGCCGCGAAGACAGCCGCACGCCAAGCCTATATTGCGGCGAATCCGAAAATCAGCTCTGACTGTCTCCAGCTGGAAGAGACCGCGAGGCTGATGCAGAAGGCGATAGACAGCCTGAACGAAGCAAATGATGCGCTGAAGCGTATGATGGACTGCTTCTTGGAGGATGTTGCAGAAAAAATCACGAAAATGGTGGGAGATGACCTCATTACCAAATACGTTACGAAAACGGTTATCCGGCTTGCAAGTGCTGCGACCAATTTTGTTCGCGAAAAGTGGGGATTCCGGCTGGAAGACCTCGGCAAGTGCGGTGCGATGGAAAACATCCGCAAGGCGTGCCTGCGCATCAGCGCGGAGACGCAGGATGTTATGCGCGGAACGGCGACGAGCCTCATGGAAACCAGTTTCACGGTCGAACCTGCCGCCATGCTGGCCAAGTGCAAGGTGATGGAGACGACGGCGGAGCAGCTGAAGACGCAGAAGAACACCTTCCAGACGCAGATGGACAACACGAAGGGCTACTGGCAGGGCAGCGACCAAGAGGCGTTCGAGCGGGATGTTGCGAAGCTGGTGGAAGCGGCGGATATCCAGATTCAGAACATCCTCGTCCGCGTCGCGCAGGTGTCGGATGCGATGCAGCGCTATCAGCAGTTCCAGGATGCGGCGGTGCAAATCTGTCAGGATAACACATAATCGGGCGTTTATCACAGGCAAAGAAAGAGGTTGAGACGATGCAGGAATGGTTTCGGAATGCCGTCATCGGCATACTGCTGTGCTGCATGATGCTGTCGGCTGCCGTGGCTGATATTGGCGGGGACGACCCGGCGTTCTTCTACGATACGGCACTGAAGAACGTGGAGCTGGATCGCTATGCCGATGCGGAAGAGTACTTCGCAAAGGCTGGTTCCTACAAGGATGCTGCCCTGTGGAAGCGCTATTGCGAAGCGATTCAGAAGACAAACGGGGATGCGGCCATTGCGGATTTGCAGCGGGCGCAGACGCTCTTTGACGGCTTGCTCAACGTCAGCATCGAAAACGACAAGTGGCAGCCCGCCCAGTGGAAAAAGTACGGTCAGGCGCTCCTGAACGAGAAAAAGGGCTTTCTGGACAGCGCCATGAAGACATATCAGGAACTGGGAAACTTCCAAGACAGCCTTGACCGCTATTGGATGCTGAACGACCAGCGGAATGGCACAAGCGGGCGCAGCACCTATGAGGGCTGGCTTGTCACCTCGAAATATGCCGTGATTTACATTGGCCCCGGCAGCAATTACCCGGAGGGCGAAACGTCGGATGCGTGGGAAAAAGAGCGGCAGAACAGCAAGAAAGTCAAAGTAAGCGTGCTGGAAAAAACGGGCTACTGGTACTTGATTGAGTATTCCGTGGATGGGCTGCTGACGCGCGGCTATGTGGCGCAGAACCGCTTGGTGGATGTGCAGGTGGGCGTGCCGGAGACGACGGAGAAGGGCGTGCTGAAAATCGGCGGCGGAAAGCCGCTGTACGCCGGGCCGGGCGAGGAATACAAGGTGCGGCTGAACATGATTCCGGCGGGCAGCACCCTGCGCATCTTTGACGACGAGGAAGACGGCTACCAGCTTGTTGAGTATGAGGACGCGAAGGGCATCTGCTACCGCGGATGGATGGAAAAGTGAAGTAAAGGAGATTGATTGATGATGAAACCGGGGCTGCGAACCATGTGGATGGCATTTTTCCTCTGCGCGGTGATGCTGATGAACATTGCTGCGGCTGACATTGGCAACGGCCCCGGTGTCGCGGACAGGAAGGAATTTGAAGCGCTGTTTGCGGCGGAGGAGTACGACAAGGCGGCGGAGTTCTACCGGGAGCGCGACTTGCGGCAGATTCAGTCGCTGGACGACTACAAGGCGTTTCTGGACATTCAGTCTGCCTTGGCGGATGAATCGGCGGACTACGCGCTGGTGATTTCCAAACTCAAGGTGCTTCAGCAGCGCGGCTTTTCGCCGACTGGATGGCAATCGTCCGTGGCGGCGTGGGTGAGCTACGCTACGGGGCGGCAGGCGGAGAGCGTCGGCGACTATGACGCAGCAGTGACGGCATACGAACAGGCAGGCGGCACGGCGGATTCCGTGTCGCGGCTGGAAGTGTGCCTTCAGTTGAAGCGGCAGACATCCGAAGCGGCGGCGAACCGGCTGCTGCAGGAGGGCAAGCAGGAGCAGAACGCGGAGAAGGTTCAGCAAGCGAAAGAACTGTATGCCGCGCTGGGCAAAACGGACAAGGTGACGCTGTGCAATCAGACGCTGGAAGACATTGCCGAAGCCCAGCAGTATGCAGAAGCGGTGCAGCGCTATCGGGATGCGCTTGCAAAGAACGACCGCGCGCTGATGATGCAGGCGGAAAAGGCGTTTGCGGATTTGGGTAAGGTGCAGGACAGCGAAAGCTATCTGGCGGCGTGCCGGAAGTGGCTGGCGGATGATGCACGGAACATCACCGTGACGCTCCAGCTTGACGGCACGGCGCTGACCGTTGCATGGTCGGACAGCGCAGAATCAACGGAAAACGCTGCCTATCAGGTGACGATTCAGCAGAAGGACGCACCGCAAGTCTTCCAGCAGGTGCAGGCGGGGGACAAAACGGAAATCAGCATCAAAAACCTGATTCCGGAGGTCGCGTATGCGGTGTCCGTGAAGGAAGTGCACAGCGGCAAGCAGTCGCAGACGCAGGAAGTGCAGGTTCCTGCGGCGGCGGCGTTTTCCCGCTGGGGGATGACGTGCAGCGACATGAAAATCGAAACGGCATCCCGCAGTATGCTTGTGGCGTTTGACTACTGGCAGCTGCGCGAGAAGTTCATGACGGACAGCAGCGATGCGTTCGTGATGGCGCGCGGCAGCATCAGCCAGCAGGAAAACAGCTATTTCGTCATTCTGCCGTTCAGCGTGACGGAAACGGCGGAGATTGATTTGCCGTGCCAGTGGGTGATTCGCACAGCTGCAAATGGTACATACGCATCCGAAGCGGGACAGGAGCAAGGCAATGTTCAGCCGGGAATGCGGCCCTTTTTTGTGAGCTGGGACAGCGTGCGCGGCGAAAACGTACTGGACAAGCTGCTGGATGCGCTGTATCAGGCAAACGACCGCACTTGGCCGGAGACGAGGGTCTGCGTGGAATACTATCTGGACGGCGAACTGGCGGGACAGACATATTTTGAATTAACGAACGGGAAATGAGGGAAGGGCTATGGAATCATTTCCGCAGGAATGGAAAGAGAAGCAGGTGCTGCAAGGCTGGCAGCTGCTGAATCATGACATGCTGCCGTCCGGGGAGGGCGGATACGGCAAGGTGTACAAAATCGCCAAAGAGGACACAGGCGAAACGGCGGCGCTGAAGTGGATTCGCATCAAAACGGACAGCAAGCAGCAGATGTCGGAAGCGCACCGGCGGCTCAGCACGGAAATCAAGGTCATGTACGACATGAGCAGCGTGCCGCAGATTGTGCATATTCAGGACTATGCCATCATGGACAACGAGGATGAGCTTTGCGTGGATGCGCTGATTCGCATGGAGTGGCTTCAGCCGCTCAAGGAGCGAATCCGCAAGCTGAAGCTGCAGGATGTGGCGCAGATTGCGACGGATATTTCCGAAGCCCTCAAGCAGCTGCACGCGAAGAATCTGGTGCATGAGGACGTAAAGCTGGAGAACATTCTCTATGGCGACGGCATCTACAAGCTGAGCGACTTCGGCTGTGCGTCCTACTTGTCCAGCAGCGTCGTGGGGCGGCCGGGCGGCACATCCTTTTACCGTGCGCCGGAATAGTTGCAGAAGGAAGCCGTGCCGTCGTTTGTGGGTGACATTTACTCGCTGGGCATGACGTTCTATCTGCTGTTCAACGATGGCAAGCTGCCCTACCAGAAGACGGGCATTTCCACCACGGCGGCGTATGAGGAGATGAAGCGAGCCTGTGCCAAGGGTGCGGGGCATTATCCGCCACCCGCGGATGCCGTTGCGCCGATTGCGGATGTAATCGCGAAAGCCACGGCGATTCAGCCGGAAGCGCGCTATCAGCGGGTTGAGGATTTCAAGCGCGAATTGTGTCAGGCGATTGCCCAGCTGCCGCTGAAAACGCCCCTGCACGAGGATGGCGACCGGGGCACGCAGTCGGCAAGCTCGCACAAGCCGCGCCGCCCGTTCAGCAGCTCCAACCATCAGGCGCAGAGCGTCTATCAGACGAGCCAGACCGCCGCTGTGCGCACGGCAGAGCACACCAAGCGCACGCAGGACGGCTTCCAGATTCCGCAGAACGAGGCGGAAGCGCCCGCTGCGCAGGAGGAAAAGCCCGAAGAAGTGCCGGAAAGCAAGCGGCGCGGGCATCTTGTCCGCTGGGTGCTGGCGATTGCGGCGGTGATGCTGGTGGCAGGAATGATGGTGCTGCTGCGCCTTGTCCATCAGGAGAATATCACCGTGGCGGCGGCAAACTGTACGAATGTCATCCTGCAGGCGAAAGAGGAAAAACAGGCGCAAATCCGCTATTATGCGCTCGGCACGCCCAATCACGCGGTGGAGCAGAGCATCAGCCGCTGGCCGGTGGAGCTGACGGGGCTGATTCCGGCGACGACCTACGAGGCGGAAATCAGCACGGCATCCGGCACATCCACCCTGCGCTTCACGACGAAGGCGGTGGAGAACAACCGCAGCGCAACGCGGCAGTATCAGGCGCTGTACGTTGCCAGCAAGGCGGAAATCGCCCAGAAGCTGGAGCAGGGCATGACGCGCAACGAAATGCTGCTGAACGGTGTTTATCAGCCGGTGGATATGCCGTGGAAAATCCAGCTGCGCAACGGCTCGACGGCGTATCAGGACGTGGAATACCTGCTGTACGCGGAATTTCAGCGTTCCGCATCGGCACAGGCGGAAAACATCATGACGGGCGTCATCCTCCGCATCGGGAAGGAAGAGGTGTACGCGGTTCAGAAAGAAGAAGGCTACATTTTGCCGAATCTGCTGATTAAGATGTATTTTCCGCTGGATGACCTGTTCGCACAGCGCTGGGAGGAAAAGCAGGGCACGCAGTATTACGGCAGTGCCACGCTGGAAATGTACTGCGGCGACGATTTGGTGGCGAACGGGACGGTTTCCATCGAGGAAGAATAATTGATAGGGGGTAAGATTCCGGTGAAAAAGGTTATGCTGGTGCTGCTGGCGATTTTGCTGAGCCTATCCATCGCCTGTTCGGAGGAAATGCTGCGGGTTTCCATCATCCCGGAGGTAGAAGCATATATTGATGAATTGTCGCTCGCCCAAGGCAGAAAGTGCAGCACCGATGCGCTGCAGAACTGCATCCGCGAGCTGGAGAGCATGGGCGGCAAAACCGCATCCGCTATGCGATTGTACTGCACGGTGCTGGTTGCGCTGGATGACGGCGATTTTGACACGGCGAAGAGCGCGATGAGTCTGCTGGTGCTGCCGAACGTGGCGGCATCGTTTGATGAGAGCATCGTCGGTTCGGCGGGCGAAACGTCCATTGCCACGGTGGAGATGCTGTCGTACTATCTGGATGGGCGGGCTGCGGAAAGCGCGGGCGACGATGAGGCGGCGCTTGAGGCCTATCAGCAGTGCGCGGGCGAATTTGACACACTCTACCGGATTTCTGCCGTCAAAATGCGGCGATTCAACAAGGCGGTTGACCTGATGCTGAGCGGCAAGTATGCCGAGGCGGAAGCGATTCTGATTGCCCTGAACGCGGAAGGGTACGAAGGAGCAAGCGAGTATTTGCAGTACTGCCGGAATCAGATGGGGCGCGTGGAAGCAACCGCCACGCCGCGCACGGCGGAGGTGAGCGCAAAGATGAACGCGCTGTTCACCGTCGGCAATTATGTCACGTTCGGGCATTATCCGCAGACGAAGAATGGCAACGATTCCACGCCCATCGAGTGGGCAGTGCTGGCGCGCGACGGCAGCAAGGCGCTGCTGCTGAGCCGCTACGGGCTGGAAGCGCAGCCGTATAATCAGGTGTCGGCAAATGTGACGTGGGAGGATTGCACGCTGCGTGCGTGGCTGAATGACACCTTCCTGAACCGCGCATTCACGCGGGAGGAGCAGACGGCGATTCTGCTGACTGACGTGGACAACAGCCGCGCGCAGGGGTACAGCAGCTGGGCGACCGACGGCGGCAGCGACACGCAGGACATGGTGTTCCTGCTCAGCTATGCGGATGCGCAGTATTACTTTGGCTTGGTGTATGGCGACAAGAACAACCGGATGGCGCGGACGAGCCCGACCCCGTATGCCCTTGCGCGCGGTACATGGGTATCCAGCGATGACCCCACCTACGACGGCAAATACGCCGCATGGTGGTGGCTGCGCTCGCCCGGCGGAGAGCAGAACTGCGCCGCGCGCGTCTCCCCGGAAGGTGGGCTGGTGGGAAGCAGCGTGAGCTATACCTACACGATGATTCGCCCTGTGATTTGGGTGGATTTGTCGTCCGCAGTGCTTCAGGAGACTGCTGCGGCGGGCGCTGGCACGGCGGTGCTGATGATGAACCAATCCAGCGCGGGGGTGGCTTCTGCGGCAGCACAGCCGACCGTTGCACCGAAGGCGACGGCTACGCCGAAGTCAGCAACGGCAAATACGCCGCAAGCTCCGGTTCGGGCAACGGCGACACCGACAGCCATGCCGGGTGCTACACCGCCCGCGCCGACTACGAGACCTACGAATCGCCCCGCGCATAATCCAACGCCGACACCACATTATGCGGAAGGGGAACTGCCGGATTTTCCGGATGATGAGATTACTACGCGACCTGCGCACAATCCTTTTTTGCCAGAACCAGACCCAACAGGCTCATCAGGTGGCACCAACAGTTCTCTGCCAACACCAACACCACATTATGCGGAAGGGGAACTGCCGGATTTCCCAGACTAATCAACCGTATTGTGCGCTTACTTATAAGAATGCGGGGAGGATGGAGAAGGTCATGAAACGAATGGTTGCGCTGCTTCTGGGTATTGCGCTGCTGCTGATGAGCGTCGCGGCGGCAGACGACGACCTGAACGAGATTGCAGCAAGGGTGGAGAACTATCTGGAAGACATGACGGACGATGCAGGTACGCAGACACTGGAAGAATGCCTGGAGCTGCTCAAGAACGTCGGCAACGGGCCATCCAAGAAGGCGCTGGAAATCTACTGCAAAATCCTCCTGAACATTGCGAAAGAGAACTTCGACGACGCGAATCAGAGCATGTACACACTGACGCTGCTGAAAAAGAACTTCGAGGAGGAGTTTATCGAGCACAGCGCGGGCATCACGTCGTTCCTGACGGTGGATGAGCTTGGCGCTTACCTGCAGGGGCGCGAAGCGGAGTATCGCGGCGACTGGGATGCAGCCATGACGGCGTACGAGCAGTGCGCGGCGAAAGCGGATGTGCTTGACCGAATGATGACCATCGAGGGCAAGCAGTACGGCGATGCGATTGACCTGATTGACGCTGGCCGCTACGACGAGGCGCACGCGATGTTGGAGAAGCTGGCGGAGCGGAATTATTCGTACGCGAAGCAGATGCTGCGGGACTGGGCGACGCCCACGCCGAGACCGACGGCGACACCCACGCCGAAGCCGACGGCAACGCCGACGGCGACGCCGACGGCGACGCCCAAGCCCAAGCCGACGGCAACGCCGACAACCGTGCCGCAAGAGGTATCTGTGACAATTACAGTCAAGTATCTAAATGCTTATGGAACTCCAATAGCAGACGAGCAGTCGATGACGCTTTCGTCGGGCACATACAGCATTCGCCCGACACCGACAAATCTGCAACCGGGCTATCAGCTGAAGCCAAACAACACAGAAATAACTATAACAGTTTATAATGATGGTACACTGGACACAGATTCGGAGAATATTGTTTTCTATTATGAGCAGAAAACAGCAGAGGCATCAACGCCAGAGGAAAATGAAAAATTTTCAGTGCACTTTGGTACTGCTGTTGGTTTCGATGGCGGCGAAGTGACAGCAAGAGTGATCCTGCGGCAGCCTATTATGCAAGGGGAAAAAGATACCATTGCATGGTTGTTTATTGATGCGTCCACGCAAACACCCGGAATGGGGACAAAATGTGCGGAGAATGGCGACTTCAAGTGGCAATTCCTCGATAAAAGTGGCCCGTTTATCCTCGGTGAGAATGCGGATGCACTAACTGGTGCGACTGTTACCTCAACGGCGGTGGTAGAAGCTATCAATGCGGCATTGAGTGCACCGGCAATTGCGGAAAATGCTACATGGGTTTCTGTACAGGCTTTTAATGGCGGATATATCGGCGTGGGCATGACTGATGAAGATGGCGTGATTACCTCTTTGTTTGTGGATGCGTCCTCGCAGACACCGGGGTTTGGGCAAGAATGCGAAAACGAGGCGTTTACAAGCCAGTTCATTGGCAAGAAAGCACCATTCGTGCTGAATGAAAACATTGACGCGGTAACAAGCGCAACCATCACATCACAGGCGGTTGTAGATGCGGTGAACAGCATCTATGGATATTAAGGAAAGGAAGGAACCCCACATGAAACGACTCATAGCATTACTCCTTGGCATCGTGCTGCTGCTGACAGCCGTGCCTGCCTTGGCGGACGAGGAAACCGACGACTTGAACGAAATTGCGCGCAAGGTGGAGGAAGAATACCTTCTGCCGTTGAGCGAGGGCGAAGGCGCAAAAACCGAAGTTTTGGAAGTCTGCTTGGAAATGCTGAAAGATGCGAAAGGAGGTCCGAAGAAAAAGCCGCTGGAGCTGTACTGCAGGGTTCTGCTGGCCATTGAAAATGGTGAGTTTGAAGATGCAAAACATACGATGTATGTGCTGAACTCAAAGTCCATGAAGGACACATTTGACAAAGCATTCGTTGAAAAGAGCGGCGGCGAGACGGAAACTTCGCTGATGACGGTTGATACGCTGTCCCTCTATTTGGAGGGGCGCGAAGCCGAGAACAATAACGAGCGCGATTTAGCGCTGGCAGCGTATGACCAGTGCTATAACAGCGCGGACGTTTCGTATCGTGTCACAAGGATTGAAGACGAGCAGTACAGCGAAGCAACTGATTTGTGGATAGCTGGAAATTATGACACGGCAAAAAAGCTGCTGAAAGCACTGGCAGAGCGTCAACATGCGGAAGCCATTGCAGCATTGAAAGAATGGGCTACCCCCGAACCGACGGCAAAATCGAATGCCAGCGCTAATGCAACGCCGAAGCCCACTGCCACCCCCAAGCCTACCCAGAAAGTCACTGCAAAGCCCACGACCGCATCCAAGGCTTCCGTCTCCATCACCCTCCAGCTGAACCACGCGGGCATCAACTCCGTTGACCTCTCGTGGACGTGCGGTACGTCCGGCGTGACG
>ERZ1027237.42-NODE-42-length-52828-cov-7.973320_pt1 | contig 52828 bp, 38 predicted proteins | sample MGYA00519264_ERZ1027237 | MGnify/ENA primary metagenome ERZ1027237 (study PRJEB26926, sample SAMN06164640) | human gut metagenome | biome: ENVO:00009003; feature: ENVO:2100002; material: ENVO:00002003 | host: Homo sapiens | place: USA | collected 2012 ...
CTCGTGGGCTCGGAGATGTGTATAAGAGACAGTGATGCGCCGGAGGACAGCGGCCCGGGTGGGGGCGAAAAGCGTGGGGAGGGACATGCGGGCGTAGCCCTGTGCCAGCCGGTAAAGGGGCAGCGCGTGGACCGGAACGCCGCAGCCGTCCACGGCCAACTGGACTTCGGAGGTCTCTACGCCGCACATTTCAGCGAACACCGAGAGGATACGCTGCTGAACAGGGTGCTCCAATGCAGTATAGTTCTCCAAAGACTCCCCGAAATGGCGGGCGGTGATGAGCATACCGGCGTGCTTTCCGGAGCAGTCGCAGTAGATGGGCGCCCGGGGGATGCCGGCGATCTTCAAGGCGTCCTCGGCGGGGACATACATGGGGTATTCCGACCCGCAGCACAGCTGGTCGGGGGAGAGACCTGCCTTGTGCAGGATGCTCTCCACGGCCTCTACATGAAAGGGCTCTCCGTTGTGGGAGGAGCAGATGACGGCCAGCTCCTGCGGGGTAATGCCATAATGCTCCAGCGCACCGCTCTCTGCCACGGGGATCGCCTGAAGGGGCTTGGCGGAGGAGCGGGCAAATGTAAGACGCTCCGGATCACCGAGCTTCCAAAGGATCCGGCCTGTGTGATCCGTTACCGCGATATGTCCCCGGTGGATCTGATCCACCAGATCACCGCGGTATTGATAGGCAATAACAGCCATAGCATATACCTCCGTTTCTTAGATCACAAAGTAGAAAAAGCGCAGCACATCACCGTAATCCTCGGCATCAAAGGCCACGGTGGTGGGAGAGATGAGGCTGGCGCCGGGATAGTGGGAGCATCCATAGGCGTCATAATGATGTACATAGGTGACCTCCACGTGGAAGTGCTCGGGAAGCGCCGGAGGTGTGGCTGTCTTTGCCGCCGCCACAGCCTCGGCCATCATGCCCTCGATCTCCTCGCGGACAAGCTCCGGGGTCTTTGTCAGAACGCCGTAGCCGTGGCCGGATTTGGTTGGTACGGTCAGCAGGCCGGGTACGGTGCGCGCCGCAGCCGCACACATCCCCTCGTCGCCGCTGGCGAATAGGGTAGGAACGCCCCGGTAAGCGGCGGCATGGGCGTACATCTCGAATTCTCCCCACAGCGCGCCATTGACCGTAAGGCGGAAAATGCGGGAGCTTACCATCGTGTGGGACGTGGGATTTCCGGGGGCGGAGGCGGCGTCGTGAAAGCCGACCATCAGCATACCGTCATAGCTCTCGTCAAAAATACCGGTAAGACCCACAATATCGTGGGTGATCCCCCGAAGGAGACGGGCATCTCTGGGGAGCAGGGCGCAGTCAATGTTGCAGCCGTCTCCGTGCATATCCTCTATGACGACCTCGTCGGCTCCGCCGGAGAAAAGGCCGCGGGCCGCGGCGGAAGGTCATGTTGCTTAGCTGCGGATACGCCGCAGGTAGCGGTAGACCGTGGGTTCGGAGATGTGCAGTTCCCTGGCGACCTGTCCGACGGAGCCCTTGGTCTGGAATACGCCCTGCGCTTCCAGAGAGCGGAGTATCTCCAGCTTGTCGGCGGTATGCATGGCCTCGGAGGGGATACCATAGCCGAGGATGGTGGAGTGGATCAGATTGCTGGACAGCTCCGGGATGGAATCATCCAGGTTTTCGGTATAGGCGGAGCTTTCCTCCTCTTGCGGAAGAGAAAAGGAATGGAGCAGGTTGGAAAGATGCTCCGAGAGCACCAGAATATCCTCCACATCGTGGTTCACGCAGATCAGCCCCACCAGATGACCCTTTTCCTTAATGAAATAGGTGGAAGAAACGAAACGCTTGCCTCCCCGGGTGCGGCCCTCGTAGTTGGCCACATAGTCGTGCTCCTTATAGGCTCCGGTTCGCAGCAGTTCCTTGGCCAACTCCGTCATGGGGTCGCCCACGCGGCGGCCGCTGAGATGCTCGTTGCAGGCGGCAATCACCGAGCGCTCCGGCGTGGAAACGTCATGGAGGATGATCTCATAATTCTTTCCGCAGATCTTCCCCATAAATTCCACCAGAGGAATGTATCGCTCAAGACTGGCGTAGTTGCTCACTGTATCCCTACTTTCTCAACAATAATTCTTGCCTGATAAAAAACTGTCACATAGTGCTGCTGAAAGTCAGTATATCGAAAATGAATGGATAAATCAACACCTAATATGCCGGAAAGTTTGGGGGGGATGTAACATTTTTTTGCAGGCCAAGGCGAAAATAGCCTTCGAAGCAGCGATTTAGACAAAAAATTATCAAACTTCTTGGCACTTATGTGAGATTGACAAGGGCGGTGTGATAAATTATAATCAAGAATGTAACAAAGTTATCAGAAGGGAGGCTCAATGTCATCCCCCCCCCCGCGTTATATTTTTAAGGAGGTATTTGTAATGGAAGCTGCAAACTACGGTATTTTGTCATTGATTCCCCTTGCGCTTACCCTGCTGCTGGCATTTTGGAAGAAGGACGCGGTCTTTGCCCTGTTCATGGGCTGTCTCTCCGGCGTTCTGCTGCTGGGGCATGACCCCGCCTTCGGCTTCTCCGCTCTGGCGGAGGAGGCTCTGGGCAACGAGGACTTCATCTGGATCCTGCTCATTCAGGTATTCATCGGCATTATGATCGCGTTCTTCATGAAGGCGGGCGTGGTCAAGGCGTTTGCGGAGATGATCGCCGGTAAGGTGAAATCCCCCCGCAGCGTGAAGCTGGCCACTTGGTTCATCGGCCTGTTCACCATCGACGACTACATGAGCCCCCTGCTGCGCGGCGTGGTCATGCGTCCCTTGACGGATGAGATGCGTGTGCCCAGAGAGAAGCTGGCCTTCATCCTCGACTCCACCTGCGCCTCCGTGTGTACCCTGATGCCCTTCATGGCATGGGGCGCCTACGTGGCCGGTCTGGTGGCGGATCTGGGCGGCCCTGTGACCTCTAACGAGCAGGGCGTGAGCGTCTACATCAGCGCCATCCCCTTTAACTTCTACGCGATTCTGATGGTACTCATCACACTGCTCTCCGCACTGGAGATCTTCCCCGACTTCGGACCCATGCGCAAGGCGGAGCAGCGCGCCCGCACTACCGGCAAGCTGCTGCGTGACGGCGCCGTTCCCATGATGGGCACCGAGCTGGAGGAGCTGCAGAAGGGCAACGACAGTGATGTAAAGCCCAACGTCATGCTGGACTTCCTGGTCCCCATCATGATCCTGGTAGGCACCGCCATCTGGACGTACATCGCCAAGGGCGGCGTGAAGATCCTGGAGTGCTTCATCATCACCGTGATCTATATGTCCATCGAGCTGAGCATCCGCAAGGTGTTCAAGAGCGTGACCGATCTGGTGAGCACCGCCGTGCAGGGCATGAAGAGCGTCATGTCCGCCACGCTGATCCTGGCCCTGGCCTACTGCATCAACACCATCACCAAGTCCATGGGCGCCGCCGACTTCCTGCTGGGCGTCTGCGAGAGCTGGATGACCCCCGCCCTGTTCCTGTCTGTGACCTTCATCGCGGGCGCCGTGATCTCCTTCTTCACCGGCTCCTCCTGGGGCACCTTCGCCATCTGCATTCCCATCGCCGTTCCCATGGCCTACTCCTTCACCGGCGGTCAGCTGGGTACGCTGGTCTACGCCGCTGTGGGCGCCGTTGTCAGCGGCGGTCTGTTCGGCGACCATTGCTCCCCCGTTTCCGACACCTCGGTGCTCTCCTCTCTGGGCGCCGCCTGCGACCACATTGACCACGTCCGCACCCAGCTCCCCTATGCGCTGCTGGCGGCGGCAGTGTCCATCATTCTGTGGGTCGTCGTTGCACTGGTTGGTGGCGCCGCATGAGATACGATTTTGATACCCCCATCAATCGCAGAAATACCTTCTCCTTTAAGTGGGACTGCGATATGGACTATTTCGGCCGGGACGATGTGATCCCCATGTGGGTGGCGGACATGGATTTTGCCTGCGCCCCCTGCATCGTGGAGGCCGTACAGAAGCGCGCCGCCCACCCGGTTTACGGCTACGGCGTGCGCCAGAAGCCCTATTATGACGCGGTGATGGGCTGGCTGAAAAAGCGCCACGGCTTTGAGGTCAACTATGAGCATCTGGCCTTTGCGCCTCCCGGCGTGATCTACGCCATGAACGTGATGCTGCGCATCCTCACCAAGCCCGGCGACAGGGTCATGGTCCCCATGCCCAACTACGACCCGCTGTTTGACATGGTCACCCGGGGCGGCCGGAAGCTGGTAGAGACGCCGCTGGTCTGGAAGGACGGGCGCTACACCTTCGACTTCGCCGACATGGAGGCCAAGGCTGCCTCCGGCGTGAAGGTACTGGTGCTCTCCAGCCCCCACAACCCCACCGGTCGGGTATGGACCCGTCAGGAGCTGGAGGGCGTGGCGGAGATCTGTCTGCGGCACAACATCTTCATGCTGGTGGACGAGATCCACTGCGACTTCGTGCCGCCGGAGCATCCCCACACCACCTTTGGTCTGCTGGGCGAGGAGGTGCTGCGCCATTCCATGGTCTGCTACTCCTCCAACAAGGGCTTCAATCTGGGCGGACTGGGTATGGCCACCCTGGTGCTGGCAGACGACGACCTGCGGTGCAAGTTCAATGAGGAGATGTCCATTGCCCAGACGCGGCTGGACAACATCTTCGGCATGGCCGCCCTCATAGCCGCCTACAACGACGGCGAGGAGTGGCTGGATCAGGCCATCGCCTACGTCTCCGACAACAAGGCGTATCTGGATCAGTTTCTGCGGGAGCGCATTCCTCAGATCCGTATGATCCCCTCCGAGGGTACGTATCTGGTCTGGCTGGACTGCTCCCAGCTGCCCTACCGGGGCATGGCACTGGAGCATTTCATGATCAACGAAGCCAAGGTGGCGTTCTGCGCCGGCTATGAATTCGGTGAGCAGGGAGAGGCTTTTCTGCGCATGAATGTGGCCTGTCCCCGGTGTACCCTGACAAAGGCTCTGGAGCAGATGGAAAAGGCGATCAACGGTCTGTCGCTTCAGTAATACCTGTAAACGACGCACCTTGTGAGATAAGAAATTTTTTAAAGGAGAAACAGCGCGGAACGAGACGGAGACGCTGATCACGCCCGACAAATACAGCATCGACTATGTGGGGCATTTGGGCCGGAAGGCGCTCTGTCTGGGACTGGTCATGCGGGACTACGGCGTGTACGAGCACCCCACATTCTTTGTGGTGGACGAAAAGGGCGAGGAAAATCTGGGCCGCTATGACCGCCGGGTCAACTCCGAGGTGGTCGCCGACTGCTTCTCCGGCTCCGTCACGGGACAGAGAATGGTGGGCGAGACGCTGTATTTCCTCAACACGGACGGCGTGGATATCGACGGCTTCGTGATGAAGCCGGTGGGCTACGAGCCGGGCAAACGGTATCCGGGCATCCTTCATATTCACGGTGGGCCGAAGATGGTGTTTGGCCCGGGCTTCCACCACGAGATGCAGCTTTGGGCGGCCTCCGGCTTTTTCGTATGCTACTGCAACCCCAGGGGAAGCTGCGGCAAGGGAAATGCCTTTGCCGATCTTCAGGGCAAGTACGGAGAGGTGGACTTCCGGGATCTGATGGAGTTCACGGATGAGGTTCTGCGGAGGTATCCCGAAATTGACGCAGATCGAATGGGCGTTGCCGGCGGTTCCTATGGCGGCTTTATGACCAACTGGGTCATCGGTCACACGGACCGTTTCCGCTGTGCCGTGTCCCAGCGGAGCATTGCCAACTATGTGGGGGATTATCTCCTCTCGGATATCGGCTACTATTATGTGCCTGACCAGCAGCTTGGCACCATTTGGGAGCATCCGGAGCGTTTATGGAAGGCGTCGCCCCTCACCTATGCCGACCGTGTTAAGACGCCCACACTCTTTATTCACGCAGATAAGGATTACCGCTGCACGCTGGCCAACGGTCTGGAAATGTTCGCGGCACTCAAGCTCCATGGCGTGGAGAGCAAGCTGTGCATGTTCTACGGCGAGAACCACGGCCTGAGCCGAGAGGAAAAGCCCTCCAACCGCATCAGCCGACTCAGCGAGATCCTGCACTGGATGGAGGAGCACCTGAAGGAAGAATAAGGGGGAGCCAACCGGCGGATTCTGGCAGAGTGTGTGCCGGAGCATTTGCCGCGCCTGAGCCGTATCCCGCGGCAGTAGCCTGTTTTATATGGATCGATTTCAGCGGACAGCGGCCACAGCGCCGCGTCATACAGGTACCGCGGAAGCATTTACGCCAAGAGCCCACCTTCTCAAGAAGGTGGGCTCTTGCTGTAAGTACACGAAATGAGATGCTTTATTTCTTGTCAAACAGGATGAACAGCAGGCTGGACAGGCACAGCAGGAAGGGGTAGAACAGCAGGGGGATGATGTCAAAGGCGCTGATGGCGTAGCCGAGGGTGGCGCAGGTGGAGATGGCCACCAGCATCTGGGCGCCGTAGGGGATGATGCCCTGGAAGATGCAGGAGAAGGTGTCCAGCAGGGAGGCGGAGCGCTTGGGGCTGATGCCGTACTCCTCCGCCACCTCCTTGGCGATGGGGCCTGCCATGACGATGGCCACGGTGTTGTTGGCGGTGGCGATATCCATGAGACCCACCAGCAGGCCGATGCCCAGCTGGCCGCCCCGCTTGCCGCGGAACACCCGGCGGATGAAGGCGAGGATGCTCTCGAAGCCGCCGTAGGCGCGGATGAGACCGCACAGGGACGCTACCAGCAGCGTCACCAAAATGGTCTCAAACATACCGGACACGCCGCCGCCCATGTTGCCCATGAGCTCCAGCGCCGTGACCTGACCGGTGATGAGGGTGATAGCGGCGCCGGCAGCAATGCCGATAAGCAGCACCACAAACACATTCAGACCGATGATGCCGCCGATAAGCACCAGCACATAGGGGATGATGAGCACCAGATCGTGACCACCGGATACAGCGCTCTGCACATCGGTACCCAGAGAGACCACGATGATCAGCGCCAGCGCCGCCAGAGCCGCAGGCAGGGCGATCTTGAAGTTGGCGCGGAATTTGTCCTTCATCTCCGTACCCTGCGTGGAGCAGGCGGCGATGGTGGTGTCAGAAATAAAGCTGAGGTTGTCGCCGAACATGGCGCCGCCCATGACGGAGGCGATGCACAGCGGCAGGTCAAAGCCGGAATCGGCGGACACCGCCACGGCGATGGGGGCCAGCAGGGTGATGGTGCCGACGGAGGTGCCCATGGCCATGGACACGAAGCACGCCACCACGAACAGCACGGCCACCGCCAGCTTTACCGGGGCGATGGACAGCAGGAAATAGGCTACGGCCTCGGCGCTGGAGCGGCCGGTGACGCCCACGAAGATACCCGCCACCAGGAAGATGAGGATCATGGTGACGATGTTCTTATCACCGATGCCCTGTCCCATCAGCTCCAGCTTTTCATCAAAGCTCACACCGCGGTTTTGCAGGCACGCTACCAGCAGCGCCACCAGGAAGGCCACGACGATGGGGATCTGATAGAAGCCCATTTTGATTTTCAACACATACTCCAGAATAATGCCCAGCACCAGATACAGCACCAGGAATACGGCCACGGGCAGCAGGGCCACCGCCCGGGGGGTTGGTTTTTTCTCCATAAACTCTCTCCTTTATGAAAACGTTGGCTTTTTTCACCGTTTTTGATGGTATCATGTGGGGAAGAAAATGTCAACGCAAAGACATCTGCACCTTATCTGTTTTGTCTGGCGCGTCCGGCCTGCTATACAACGTGGGACTTCTGGCAGGGCCCTGGTTTGAGGGCCGCATGGCCCAGTGCCTTACCGACATTCTGGGCGGTCGGGCCACGGCCGCAGCCATGGTAACGCTGGCCGCCGCCTATCTGGCCGTGACCCTGCTGGTACAGGAGGCACGGTTCGTCAAGCGTTTCTACGTCCGGTGCCTCACCAACAACGGCGCCATCGATTTCAACGGCTACACCATCACCCTGGCGGACGGCACCGTCCTCCGGTAGGGCTTACCGCACCTCGATAGCCGCTGCGGGGCAGGCGTCCGCCGCCTCCTGCACGGCCAGCTTCAAACCGTCGGGTATCGGCCCGGTCGCCGCCTGCGCCGATTCGCCGTCCTCCAGAGAGAACACCTCCGGACAGATGGTGGGGCACAGGCCGCACCGGATACACGCCTTCTGCAATACGATGGCTTCCATAAAAATTCCCTCCATAGCAAATTCAGGATATGGGCAGTTTGCCCCGTATCGGGAAAAAGTATGCGGGAAGCACCGTCCGAAAGGGACGGTGCTTCCCGCATTTTTCCATTTTTCCCTTGACAGCCGCAGCTGTCCATGGTATGGTAACTGTACCAACACGCATAATACAGTTAATACGCAATGGCAGGAAGGAGTGAGCGCGGATGATCTCCCTGGATTATCGGGACAGCCGCCCCCTGTACCAGCAGGTGAAGGACAATCTGCGGCGGATGATGCTGACGGGGCTGCTGCCGCCGGACGAAAAGCTGCCGTCGGTGCGGAGTCTGGCCACACAGCTGGCCATCAACCCCAACACCATCCAGCGGGCATACAGCGAACTGGAGGCGGAGGGGTACATCTACTCCGTGTCCGGCAAGGGCAGCTTTGTCGCCGCCGAGGGCGGCGAGCAGCAGCGGCGTATCCGTGAGCTGAAAACGCAGGCGGCCCCTCTGCTGGAGGAGCTGAAGACGCTGGGCTGCACGGAGGAGGATCTTTTGCAGCTGTGGAGAGGAGGAGAGACACATGCTTGAAGCGAAAAACGTGGTCAAGACCTTTGACGGCTTTCGGGCGCTGGACAGTCTGAACATGACGGTTCCCAAGGGCGCGGTGTACGGTCTGGTGGGCCCCAACGGCGCGGGCAAGTCCACCATCATCCGGCATCTGGCCGGTATCTACCGTCAGGACAGCGGTGAGGTGCTGCTGGACGGCCAGCCGGTATACGAGAACCCCGCCGTCAAGCGGCGGATGACAGTGATCGGCGACGACTGGTACTATTTCCCCCAGGCTAATATTCGTGAGATGGCCCGCTTTTTCGCGGGACTGTACCCCGCCTTCAGCTGGGAGCGCTATGAAAAGCTGAAGCAGGTGTTCCCACTGGACGAGAAGATGATGCTGCGCCGCATGTCCAAGGGTATGCAGAAGCAGGCGGCGTTCTGGTTGGCGGTGTGCTGCATGCCGGAGTACCTCATTTTGGATGAGCCGGTGGATGGGCTGGACCCCGTCATGCGCCGCCAGGTGTGGTCTCTGCTGCTGGGTGACGTGTCCGAGCGGGGCACCACGGTGCTGGTGTCCAGCCACAACCTCCGCGAGCTGGAGGACGTGTGCGACCACGTGGGCATCCTGAACCGCGGGCAGGTGCTGCTGGAGCGGAGCCTCTCCGACCTGCAGGACAACACCGTGAAGCTGCAGGTAGCCTACGCCGGCGTGACGGAGCCGATGCTGCCGTCGGAGCTGAACATCCTGCACCGCAGCCACGTGGGACGGGTGTATACCTACATCGTGCGGGGCAGCCGCGCCGAGATCCTGCGCCGCATGGAGATCACGGAGCCCATCCTGCTGGAATCCATCCCGCTGACGCTGGAGGAGATCTTTATCTATGAATTGGGAGGTGTGGACTATGCCGCGAAAGACATCCTGCTGTAACGGGACGCTGCTGCGCAGCGACGTGCGCCACTACTGGCCCGCCGGCTTTCTCTATGTGCTGGTGTGGCTGATGATCCTGCCCATCCCCCTGCTGCAGACAGCCCGGGATTACCTGCGTTTCCAGTCGGAGCAGACGGTCCAGCTGGCAGCGCAGCTGCACAACCACGTCTATGCCGCCATGACCGGCTCGCTGGTGCTGGCGGTGCTGGCGGGCGCGGTAATACCCATGGCGGTGTACGCCTATCTGATGACGCCCCGGTCTGTGGGGCTGATGCACGCCCTGCCCGTCACCCGTACATCCCAGTTTTACACCCACTTTCTCAGCGGCTTCGGCCTGCTGACAGCGGGAAATCTGCTGATCTTCCTGCTGTCCGCGCTGGCGATGATGCCCTCCGGCAGCGTGGACTGGGCCGCGCTGGGCCTGTGGCTGCTGGTGACGGAGCTGCTGGAGCTGTTCTTCCTGTCTCTGGGCGCTCTGTGCGCCATGGCCACCGGCTGGCTGCTGGCCATACCGGTGCTGTACGGTGCGGCCAACTGCATTGTTTTGTTGGTATGCGTCGTGGTACAGTTCCTTCAGCGTTGGTTCTACTTCGGCTTTGAGAGCACCACCTTCCCCATGGCGGTGATCTGGCTGACGCCCATCGCCCGCCTGTCCACCGCCGTTTGCGGCTACGCCGACGTTCTGGTGCCGCGGGAGGGGGAGGAGGTCTATCTCCGCGTCCTGCCGGAGGGCGGCATGACCTCCTTGCTGGTCTATACCATCGTGGGACTGGCGCTGCTGGCTCTGGGCTGGCTCCTGTACCGCAGACGGCCCAGTGAGGCCGCCGGTGACGCCATCGCCTTCCGCTGGCTGCGGCCCATCGTCCGGTGGACCGTGGGTCTGTGCGGCGGTCTGGGCCTGGGCCTGTTCCTCAGCGTAGCACTGCTGGGCGGTCTGGTCGGCGGCATAGTGCAGCTCCTGCTGTGCCAGGCGGTCATGGGCCTGTTGTGCTTCTTCGCCGCTCAAATGCTGCTGCAAAAGTCGTTCCGCGTCTTCCGCCGCAGCTGGAAGGAGGCGCTGGCGCTGGTGATCGCACTGGCCGCCATCACCCTGTGCATCCGCCAGGACTTCTTCGACGTCCAGAACCGCATACCCGGCGCTTCCCAGGTGGACACCGTGTCGGTCCAGCTCTACGCCGGTGACAGCAGCTACTGCGAAACGGACGATCCCGCCGTGCTGGAGCGGGCGCAGGCACTGCACCGTGCCGCCCTGGCTCAGGGCGAGGATATGACCGGTTCCTCGGACCGCTATATGAGCATCCGCCTGCGCTATGAGCTGAAAAACGGCGACACCGTCCGGCGGGATTACACCATCGCCTGTGTCTCCGGTACGGAGACGTACCGCCTGACCAACCAGCTGCTGAATATGCCCCAGTTCCGCCGCTCTGCCATGGGCATCGACTGGTTGGAGACCTCCGGGCTGGACGCCGTCCGCAGCGGCTATGTGGAGGACTACCGCACCGGCGCCACGGTGGACCTGACCCGTGAGCAGGCCGCGGAGCTGTGCCGTCTGGCCCAGCAGGACGCCAACGATGTCTCCGACAGTGATGTGCTGGCCGCCATGGCCGCGAACAGCGATGATGTCTACGCCGCCGCGGCTAAGGAGGATACCCTTTCGGCGGAGACGGAGGCATGGGACGTATACCGTTACAACATCGTCATCTACGTCACGGTGGATGGCCGCGATGTCAGCCGCAGCCTGACTCCGATGGGCTATTGCACCCGTATGCAGTCCTTCATCGGCAGCCTGGACTTCACCAACACCACCACGGTGGACACAGAGGAGGCCGTGTCATGAAAAGAGGACTGCTGTGCATCGCCGCGGCGCTGGTGCTGGCCGCCGGTGCCCTGTGGCTGGCCAGTCTGCGGAACTACGATGCGGCGGACGCCGTGGAGGAAAACGGTGTCCTGCTCTACCTGCGGAAGGACCACGGGGCGGCCTTTGCCAGCACCTATCGCTGGGACGGCACCGGCGACGCCATCGACTACGTCATCCCCGATACGGTGCAGGGCGTGAAGGTCACGGCCATCGGCGGCCTCACCGGTGAGTTGAAGAAGGCTCCTACCGCGGGGCTGGCCATCATCATGCCGGAGACGTACCGTGGCGCGGAGCGGGCGCATTACACCATGCCCAGCGGCGCAGTGGAGATCACGCTGCCGGTACACATCCACATCGGCCGCTATGTCCGCAGCGTCCAGCCGGACGGCAGCCTGCCGACGCCCACCGGCTACTTTGGCTACGACAAGGGCGTCAGCAGCTATATCATCACCCCTGTGTGGACGGTGACATGCGACGAGGGCAACGAGACGTACTATGCCCGGGACGGACGGCTTTACCAGCGTGCAGACAACGCGCTGGTGCAGCTGCCCTACGGTGAAGCGTAAAACAGAACAAAGCAGAGAGGCGCGGACCTGACGGCCCGCGCCTCTCTGTTCCATTTGTGAGGAGATAGAAACAGCTTACTCGTTGGTATAGTTGTCAAAATAGCCCTGGATATAGACGATGGGAGTGCCCTTGTCGCCGGAGCCGCTGGTCAGGTCACACAGGGAGCCGATGAGGTCGGTGAGGTTGCGGGGCGTGGTGCCCTCGGACACCATGTTGCCCACCAGGCTGACCTTGGCGTCCTTCTCGCGGATCTTCTGGGAAATGGCGTCCTTGAGAGCCTGACCGGACAGACCGGCAAACTCCTTGTCTGCCAGGTACTTCAGCTTCAGCTCGTTGGGCGTGCCCACCAGACCGCTGGTGTAGCCGGGGGATACCACGGGGTCGGCCAGCTCCCAGATCTTGCCGGCGGGGTCCTTGAAAGCGCCATCGCCGTAGACCATGGCCTCCACGCGCTTGCCGGTGGCCTCGCTCATGGCCTTGCCGATGGCCTCCGCCACGGGCTTGGCGTCCCGCGGGAACAGCTTTACGCGGTCATCATCAGCCTTGTTGCTGCCCAGCAGGCCGTACTGGAGATTGTAGCCGCTGCCGTCCACGGGGGAGGTCAGCAGGTCGTCCAGCCCCAGCACCACCTTGGCGCCGGCGGCGGCCAGCAGGCGCTTGCTGCGCTTGCGGGTGTGGATGTCGCAGCAGATGACGGTGTCGGTGTAGTCCAGCACCGCCTGGACGCGGTTGGCGAACACGATCTCCGCCTCAGCGCCGGCGGACTCGATGATGGTCTTGTAGTAGTCCACGTAGTCCACGCCGGTGAAGGGGTGGATGACGGCGCCGAAGGCGGCGCGGAACTGCTCCAGGGACAGCACATCGTGCCAGGGGTCGATGCCGGCCTCGTCCAGCTGGTCCATGGACACCAGGTGGTTACCCACCTCGTCAGAGGGATAACTGAGCATCAGCACCACCTTTTTGACACCGGCGGCGATGCCCTGCAGCAGCAGGGAGAAGCGGTTGCGGCTAAGGATGGGGAACGTGACGCCCACGGTCTGGCCGCCGGTCTTGGCGCGGACATCGGCGGCGATCTGCTCTACCGTGGCGTAGTTGCCCTGGCAGCGGGCCACCACGGACTCAGTAATGGCCACGATGTCGCCGTCACGGGCGGTGATGCCGTTGTCCTTCAGTGCGTTCAGCACGGTGTCGGCAGTGATCTGTACCACGTTGTCGCCCTCGCGGAAAATGGGAGCGCGAACGCCCCGTACCACAGTACCCAAGGTTCTGCTCATAGCGGATGCTCCTTTGCATATCATTTCAGGCCGCGCAGCACTTATCGCTGCGCAACAGATATAGTATAGCACGAATTCGGCATAAGTGAAATATGAAATATTTATGTTGCGTATTAGCAATACTGAATACGCAGCAAAAAGAACCCTGAAAAAGCTCTTGCATTTTCCCGCAGGACGTGTATAATAGTAGGGTAATTACGGGCTTGTAGCTCAGCTGGGAGAGCGTTCGGTTCGCATCCGAGAGGTCGAGGGTTCGAATCCCTTCAGGTCCACCAAAAATAAACCACCCGCAAGGGTGGCTTTATTTTTGCCGTGAGCCTAGGGATTCGAGGTTTATGCCCCGGAGGGGTAAATCCCTTCAGGTCCACCAAAAGCCACCCCTTCGGGGTGGTTTTTCTTTTCGTCCCGGTAGCTTTGGCCCTGCTCTCCCGCAGAGAAACGGCCAGCGGAAAGAAGATCGCGGCAGCGGCGCCATCATACCGGAGGGATTCTCCCGCCGGCTGAAGGAGTCTTGAAAAAGCAGAGGGGGCGAACCTACATGGGTTCGCCCCCTCTGATAAACGTATACTTCACGCGCGTTCCGGAACAGCAGAGATTCTTCGCAGCGGCAAAGCAGCATCGCTTATTTGATCAAGCTCATTTTTTCAGATATTGCTTTATCATTTCACCAAGAATGGGGATACAGCGGGCAATATCCTCCTCTCCCGTGGTGGAAAAGTTTAGCCGCATGGCATTCTTGCCACTTCCGTCGCAGCAGAAAAACTGACCGGGCACATAGGCAATGTTCTTTTGAAAGACGAAGTCAAACATCTCCAACGCATCTGTGCCTTCGGGCAGATCCACCCACATGAACAGGCCGCCGCCGGGCAGGATGACCCGTGTACCCTCCGGAAAACTGGCGCGGACAGCCTCTGCCATCACGTCTCTCCGACGGCGATACACATCGATCACCGTTTCCAGATGGCCGTCAAAATCGCAATCCTTCAGGTAGTGGTACACCTGACGCTGGGCAATGTTGTTCACCTGCAGGTCATCCCGCATTTTCAGATATACCAGCTTGGTAATGCTCTCATGATCGGCAATCAGCCAACCTATGCGAAGCCCCGGTGCAATGGTCTTGGAGGTTGACCCGGAATAGATGACCCGCCCATACGTATCAAAGCTCTTGATAGCCGGCATGACCTGTCCGTCAAAGGAGATCAGACTGTACGGACCATCCTCCACAACGAAGGTGTCGTACGTTTCTGCCAGCTCTACCAGCTTTTTGCGCCGTTCAACGGACATACAGCGCCCGGTGGGATTCTGGAAATCTGCAATGGTGTAGATGAAAGCCACCTTTTTATGCTGCTGCAGCACCTGCTCCAGCGCATCCATCTTCATACCGTCGTCATCCATGCCGACACCCACGATCTCCGCACCGTAGGAGCGGAAGGTGTCCAGCGCACCCGGGTAGGACGGGTTCTCCACGATGACCACGGATCCCGGCTCGATCATGCCCTTAGCGAGGTAAGCCAAGCCCTGCTGGGCGCCGCTGGTAATGAGGATATTTTTGTAGTCGATATTGTTGACCTGATAGCGCTTCATAAACTCCACCAGATACTGACGCAGGGGGTCGTAGCCGTCAGAGGCGGCATATTGGATCGCCTCGCCGCCCTCCTCGTCAAAAACCTGGTCGGTGATGCGGCGCAGATCCTCCAGTGGGAAAAACTCCTTGCTGGGCAGACCGCCGGCAAAGGACACCACCTGAATACCGTCTTTTGCCTTGTCGCGGATCTTGGCCGTAATGCTTCGAATGGATGAGGGGGTCAGTGCATCCAGAAATTTACTGCTGATAACCATAACGGATACTCCTTACATATAAAGTGGAACGGTTTCGCGGGATCACTCGCCCACGCTGACATCCGCTTCCTTCCGGCCGTTGAACACATCCGCGTCAAACTCGCCCTCGGACTTGGCAACGATCACAGTGTCCACAGCGTCACCCAGCACATTCAGCACCGTCTTGAACATGTCGGGGAACTTGTCGATCGCCACAATGATGGCGATCGCCTCCAGCGGGAAGCCCACGGACTGCAGCACCACGGTCAGCGTGACCATGACCACGCCGGGCATACCGGGGGAGCCGATGGTGCCAAGGGTAGCGGCGATCACAATGGTAACGATCATGGGCCAGGTCAATTCAATGTTGTACAGCTGCGCCACGAACACGGCGGTCATGCCCTGCATGATGGCGCTGCCGTCCATGTTCAGCGTGGCGCCCAGAGGCAGGGTGAAGGACGCTACCTTCTCAGAAACGCCGATGCTGCGGCAGAACTCGATGGAATAAGGCAGGGTGGCGTTGGAGGAGGAGGTGGAGAAGGGCACCAGCGCGATACGGCTGTACTTCTTGAGGAAGCGGCCATAGCTCAGGCCGGTAAAGATCTTCAGCATCAGACCGTAGACGATCAGGCCGAACAGGAAGAGCAGGAAAATCTCGGAGGCGCAGTACTTGGCCAGCGTCACAATGATCGTGAAGCCCAGGTTGGCAACGGTCTTGGCCATCAAAGCGCACACGCCATAGGGAGTCAGCTGCATGACGATATTGACGATCTTCAGCATGGTATTTGCCAGAGACTCGTTGAAAGCCTTCACCGCCGCCGCTTTTTCGCCGATAAGGCTCAGGGCGATACCAAAGAACACGGCAAAGACCACAATGTGGATCATTTTACCCTTCGCAAAGGATTCTACAATATTCGTGGGGATAAAATCAAGGATAACGCTGGCAAACGAGGTGTTGACGTTCTCGTAGGTGTTGGACAGGTCAAAAGAGCCGAGATCTACGCCTACGCCGGGCTTGAGGATCATGCCGCCCAAAATGCCGAAGGCGGAGGCGATCACCGTGGTAGCTACATAGATGATCAGGATCTTGCCGCCGATACGTCCCACCTGCTTGACATCGGTAGCGCTGGAGATGCCCATGACCAGAGATGCAAAAACAAAGGGGATAATGGTCATCTTGATCAGATTCAGATATCCATTGCCGACAATGTTCAGTATGGTATTGATGACGATATCATCACGGACATAGCCGTTCGGGACAAAGCACAGGATCGCGCCCAGTGCCAGGCCAAGGATCATGCCGATGATGGATCTCTTTCCCAGAGTAGCGGCTTTTTTGCTTTCGAGGGTTGCCATAGTGATTCCTTCTTTCTTTTAGAATGGTTGTTTGGGGTAACGCGACTTTTGATTTTTGGGACGTGTGCACTGCTATTCTTGTGTGATCTCCTCCTTACTCGCCTTCTCTCCTGATATATTTCCACGCGTGCAGCAGGGTATCTTCATCCCCGAATGCACCAGATTTTGTGACGACCGGTATCCCCCGGAGCGGACCGTCAGCCAACAGTCCGGCAGGGGTCCCGCTCTGCACCTCCTCTAAAAGCAGGAGCTGCGTGGTCTGCAAGCTGCGGCACACCGCCACAGCGGTGTCACCGCCAACTAAGATCAATCCATCATACAGCGTGTGATCGATACGCCCCAGCACCTCACCCAGCTTGGCTGCCAGGCTCTTGCCCACCTTCCGTGCGGCGACATCGTCATCCGCAAATCCAGTCTGGCTGCAAAACAGGCTGTCAAAAGCCAATATCGCACCGTCCTCCTGCCGCAGCAGCTCTGTCAGTCTCTGTGCAGTGCGGGAAATCTCCTCAGGAGCAGGCTCGTGCAGTAAGCGCGCTGAATCCAGTAAAACCTTGTGCAGTCCACAGACAGCCTCCAGGCGCCGGACCTGTGCCGCCGTCTCCTTCTTCTGGGAGCCGGTGACCACCAAAACACGCTTGGCAGCCTGTCGGCACGGTACATCGGGCTGCTCTCCTCTCACCGGCAGCGCCTCTGCCAGTGCCGCACTGCCGCAGTACACGGGAGGCGTATCCAGCGCCTGCCCGATCCCCGCCGCCAGCGACAGATCCTCCTCTGTCACGGCATCGATCAGGCACAGAAGCGGTGCTTCCCTCCGGACGAGGTCGGCAGCCAGACCGGCTCCTTCCGCCCGCAGGCGCGCCAGCGGGATGTGGCAGACCGCCATGTGCGCGCGCTCCCTGAACAGGGCCAGCAGGTCTTTCGCAGAACCATCCGGCAGACGGAGCACGCCGCCATCTACGGTGCGCCCCATCCGCGGAAAGCTGGGCGCCGCCAACGCGATCCGGCGGCCGGAAGCCTCCAGCGCAGCCTCCAACTCCTCCACAGGATTTCCCCGCATAAGCGAGTCGACCTTCTTAAACAATGTATCCTGATCGCGCAGGACCATGCGCCGCAGGACCTCCTGTGTGCGGTCCCTTGCCTCCTGCGGGCACAGCTCCCGGGAGCTTGCATTGATAGACCATGCAGTGCGCTCGCCCGGGCAGGGCAGCGCCTCCTTCGGCGGCTCCACCAGCACCGTGGTGGCAATACCGCGCTTTTGGAACTGAATTCCCGTATCGGTTGCGCCGGTCAGATCATCGGCAATGATGAAATACATACAGGCCCCTCACTTCACGGCGGATACGTTTTTTTTGGCATTTGCCATACGGATGGCGTAATCCATGGCATTTACAAGACTCAGTTCATTTGCAACTCCGGTTCCGGCGTGTCCAAAAGCGGTCCCATGGTCCACGCTGGCTCTGATAATGGGCAGGCCCAACGTTACATTCACGCCTGCCACCGCATCCCAGCGGCCCAGCTCCTTGTTGTATACGAAGCCCACGACCTTCAAAGGGATGTGCCCCTGATCGTGGTACATGCAGACCACGATGTCATACCAGCCGCCCAGCGCCTTGGAAAAGGCGGTGTCCGGCGGGAGGGGCCCAAGGGCTTGGATCCCCTCCGCCTTTGCCTGTTCAATGGCAGGAGCGATCTCCTCGATCTCCTCCCGTCCAAACATACCGTCCTCACCTGCGTGGGGGTTCAGGCCGCATACGCCCACCCTGGGCGCCTCGATACCCAGCTCCAGACATGCCTTGTGGGCAATGCGGATGACGTCCAGCACCCGCTCCTTTTTTACCAGATCACAGGCCTGCCGCAGAGATACATGGGTGGATACGTGTACCACCCGCAGGTCATCGTGTGCCAGCATCATGGTGTACTTGTCCGTTCCGGTGTAATGGGCATAGATCTCGGTATGCCCGTTGAAATGGTGTCCGGCAAGATTCATGGCCTCCTTGTTCAGCGCGTTCGTAACGGTAGCGTCCACCTCGCCCGCCATAGCCAGCTCGATGACCTTTTTCACGCACTGAAACGCGGCATTTCCACACATGGGATCCACCTTGCCATAGGAAAATCTGTCCCAGTCCACCAGCTCCAGATGCAGCACATCTATGGTACCGAATTCATATAGCCCCTGACTGGGTCTGTCCACCTGATGGAGCTTCAGCTCCGAGTGGTTCGTCACCCGCAGCGCATCGCGGATGCACTTGATGTCGCCTATCACCAACGGCCGGCACCGCTGGTACACCGCGGCATCGGACAAAGCCCGGACGGTGATCTCCGGACCGCAGCCGGCGGGATCTCCCATGGTGATCCCCAAAATCGGACGATTCATATGGTTAACGCCTCCTTGTGATTCTTCTGCGGCCCTTACAGGACGCTTTGATAAATAGCCCGGATCTCCTCCAGCGTCAGTTCCTTGCGATTGTTGTCCAGCAGGCGCCGCTGCTGGCTGCCGGAGGTGACCAGAAAATCAATGTCGGACGGCTGCACGCCGTAGGGCTTGAGATCCGTGGGGATATCCGTGCGGCGGATAATATCCTCGATGGCGGCAATGACACGCAGAGATTTTTCCTCGGCGCTCTGCCCATGGCATTCGGGATACACCGCGTCGCACAGCTGCGCCAGCTCCTTTTCACAGGCGGGACGGTTGCAGCGCATCACCGGCGCAAACAGGATCGCATTGGATACGCCGTGGGCAATATGGAATTTGCCGCCCAGAGGATAGCTCAGCGCATGTACGGCAGTGGTACCGCTGGCTGTAATGGCCACGCCTCCGTAAAACGCACCCAGCATCATGGCTGTCTTGGCTTCCATATCGTCCGGATCTTCATAGGCGCGTACCAGATTTTCAAAAATCAGCTTGGCGCCGGTCAGGGCAAACATATTGCTGAAATCCGTGGCCTTCAGCGAGGTATAGCACTCCACTACATGGGCCAGCGCGTCTACACCGGTGGCGGCTACAATAGCCTTCGGCAAATGGCGGATCGTCAGCGGATCCAAAACCGCATAGTCCGGGATCATGGCATCGTTGACGATGCCCTTTTTCACACTCTCCTCCGGGATGGCTACAATGGCATTGCAGGTAGCCTCCGACCCGGTGCCGCAGGTGGTGGGCAGGAACACCGTCTTTACCTGCTTGCGCCCCTGCGTGGGGTCCTGCAGCAGATCTCGGACGGTATAGGGCGCGCCCTTGAGAATGGAACACAGCTTCGCTGTGTCCATTACACTGCCGCCGCCTATCGCCACGATCAGGTCGCACGCCATTGCCTCCAGCTGCCCGGCGATTTTCTCTACGTCCAAGTAGCTGGGCTCCCGCGGTATATCGTCCAGCACCTCATAGGAAACATCTGTCAGTTCACGAAGCAGCACGTCGCATACGCCGGACTGCCGCACGCCCTGATCGGTGAACACGACAACCTTTTTCGCGTTCTCCCTGCGAATGATCTCCGGGACAGCTTTCACACTGCCCTCCCCCAAGTGGGTACACGCAGGCAGCTTCAGACTAATCATATCTCCGCACCTCCTTGTCAGCGTTTGTAGGCCGCATAGTATCGGTCAATGGTATCCAGAATGGCGTTGTCTGTCTCCTCGCTCACCATTCCGAAGGGCTTGCGGCACGGACCCAGAGGCTGCCCGATCAGGTTGGCTGCCCGCTTAACGATAGAGTTGGGGTTGCCATACTTGAAGCAGTCACGGATGGGCTGAATCCCCTGCTGGGCAGCTTCAGCGGCAGCCATGTCGCCCCTCTTCCAATTCTGGTAGATACTCACCATCATTTCCGGCAGAATATTGGCAACTGCGGTAATTCCGCCCTTACCTCCATTCTGCAGCGTTTTCAGGATCAGCGCATCGTTGCCGGAAAGGACGGAGAAGTGCTCCGGATCTGTGCCGTGTATGTATGCCAGAATGTTTTCAAACTTTCCGCTGGAATCTTTCACGCCCCGGATATTGGAAAAGTCCTTCGCCAGCCGGGATACCGTCTCCGGCTCAATGGCACAGCCGGTGCGCATGGGGATGTTGTACATCACGATGGGCAGCTTCACCGCGGCGGCAATATCCGCATAGTGGCGGTACAGCTCCTCCTGGCTCAGCGCCGCGAAATACGGGGTGATAATGGACAGCACATCTACGCCGATCTCCTGCGCCGCCAGCGACAGGTCAATGGTGTCCTGCGTACCCACACAGCCGGTCCCCGCATAGACGGGCACCCGCCCCCGCGCCTCATCCACGCAGATGCGCATGACCCGCTTTTTCTCCTCCGTACTGAGGATATAGAACTCTCCATTGGTACCCAGACAGAAGATGCCGTCAACGCCGGCCTGAATATGCCGGTTCACCTGATTGCGGATTTCGGACTCATTGATGCTGCCATCCTCATACATGGCGGTAGCCATGGCGGCAATGATACCTTTGATCTCCATATGTACCTCCCTCGGGGTCTGCGCCCCGTATTTTTTTACTTTCTGTCCCTTTTTTATCATAGAGATTTTATCAAATCAATGGTAAAACCAAAAAAGTAAGTTTCATATTGCAACACTTTTATAATTGATGTAAAATAAAACCTGTAATATGAAAAATGTGTTTCAAAATAAGACAGGTGGTGAATCGCATGATCCCGTGCAGGATTCTGGTCATAGCGCCCTATGAAAGCATGAAGAATATTCTGCTGCTTATCTGCAAGGACAGGCCGGAGGTCCGTCTGACAGTAATGGTCGGCGACCTCGGCGAGGGAGCGCGTCTGGTGCAGGAGATCGACGAGGAGGAGTTTGATATCGTCATCTCCCGCGGCGGCACAGCGGAGGTGCTGCGGTCCGTTGTTTCCATCCCGGTGGTGGAGATCCAGCTATCCAGCTATGATGTACTGTCCGCCTTAAAGCTGGCGGAAAACTACACCGGCCGTTATGCTCTGGTCGCCTATCCCAACATTGCCCGCATGGCGACACTTCTGTGCAGCGTGCTGCAATATGATGTGCCAATTTACCCGATCGCGCAGGGAGATACGCTGGAAAAGACGGTAGATGAGCTAATTCAGCGGGACGTCACCCTGATCATAGGAGATATGGTGACGACGCAGTATGCCAGGCAGCATTCGCTGGACGCTATTCTGATCACCTCCGGCGTAGAAAGTCTGGAAAACTCGATCCGTCAAGCGCTGCAGCTGCATCAGCTAATGACCGCAGTCCGTGTCCGGGACGCACTGCTGGAGCGTCAAGCCCGTCAGCACCAATGGGAACTGGCTGTTCTGCAGGAGGATCAAACGGTATTTTGGGAAAGCCCCTCTCTCGCCCGAAAGCCCCGGCTGCGCAAAATGATGCAGAAAATCGCCGCACATGCGGACGCCGCAGAGGGCGGTGTGCAGATCCGACGGATCCAGGAACAGCCGTGGAAGATTTCCTGTCAGCGAGTATTTCTGGAGGGCTCCCCCTATTTCTTTCTGCAGGCCGAGCCTCTGCCGGAAGACATGACCCGCAGCGATGTCGTGAGCTTTTTTAGCTGCGAAGATATTTCGCCGCAGTATTTCAAGAAGTACATCAACTCCGCCCTTCACCAAAATCTCCAGCGCTATGCGGCTTCCCATTCTCCTGTGCTGATCCTTGGCGAGATCAGCACGCACAAGGATCGGGCCGCCAACGTTCTATATACCAACGGGCTGCATCGTGACCACCCTCTTTGCGTGGTGGATTGCGACCGGGCGGACAGCAAATTCTGGCAGAGCTTTGTCACGCGAACGGACTCCCCGCTATACGATACCGGCTGCACCTTCTATTTTAAGAACAGCAACTGTCTCACCGGGGAGCAGGCGGATTCTCTGGCTCGGCATATCCTATCGGGAAGAAACAATCGTTTTCTGTTTTCGGTCGTCACAGATACCCCTCAAGCTGAGGACTGTCCCATCTGTCGGGTCCTGCGCCAGCAGTGCTCCTGTCTGACGCTGCGGATGCCTCCTCTGCGGGAACGCGTCTTTGAGATCCCGGCCCTGTGCAGTCTGTACCTCAACGAGTTTAATGCCGAAAGCGCCCATCAAGTCATCGGTTTTGTGCCGGAGGCGATGGAGCTTCTGCAAAGCTATCCGTGGCCCGGAAATATGGACCAGCTGAAACGAGTCATACGACAACTGACGCTGACAGCGGAACGGTCCTATATTTCCGCCGAAAGTGTCCGCCAGCAATTGCTGTTAGAGTCCCCTCAGCCCATGTCCGAGGCCCCGGTGTTTGACACAAATCGTACTCTGGAGGAGATGACCCGTGAACTGGTAGAGATCGCCCTGCGCCGAGTCCACGGCAATCAAAGTCAGGCGGCGGTCCAACTCGGCGTGAGCCGCTCTACTCTGTGGCGGATGCTGCACAAGGAAAAGTAAATGTCCGTCTCGCTGTAAGCTGCGGCAGCTTCGGGATGAGCTGCTGTGCGGTGTCTTTGGGGCAAGGGAGATCGACCAGCTTTTGGGCAGGCGAAAGGGGCTGCGCCTTGCTGCATGTACCCCTTTTCTTTCGAGGACTTGCCTGCACACAGCACAAAAGGCAGGCACCCTTTGGGTGCCTGCCTTTTCCTGTTTCCTGCTGCGCTTTTCTCAGGGCATCGCCGGCTCGGAGGCCAGGCGCACAGTGAAGTCCTGCGCCGCTGCGCCCTCCGGCAGCAGCTTCGCCATGACCACCAGCCGCTGGTCGCCGGTATTCTCCATGTCGTACTTCCGGCAGCAGGTGGACAGCGTCAGGATGGTATCCTCCTCGCCGAAGGTCACGCCGTCAAACGCCAGCCAGTTCTTCTCCTCCACCTGCCGGAGGAAGCCGGTGAGCTCCTCACCCGCGAGGTCCGGAGAAATATAGTCGAAGCTGGTGTCCGTGATGAAGCAGGCCGTGATCTGGAACACCATGTCGTCACCCTCCACGGAGAGGTAGATGTAGGGGTTCTCCTGCACGAAGTCCGCATCCATGTACCGGTGGAGCTTGGTGAATTTCGGGCCGTCCGGATCGCAGTTGGTGGCGGAGTGGCCGAAGATCACGGTGTTCTTATCCAGCGCGCTCCGGCTGCCCAGATGGTCGTCACAATGGGCGTAGTAGCAGCCCCACTCGCTGAAATTCCCGTTCTCGTCCTTCTGCAGGTAGTACCCGTTGTCCGCCGCCTGCATCACGGCATCGTCCACCTCCGCGCCGGGCATATACAGCCACGCCACGGCGTCAGGATTTGCCTTTTTGGCGGCGGCCAACTGCTCCTGCCGGTCCACAGCGGGGATGACCTCGCCGGCTGCCTGAGATCCCGTCACCTCCGAAACGGTGGGGTACTCCGCCTTTTTGCCGCAGGCGGCGGCCGTGGCCGCCACGGTCAGCAGCAGCGCTGCGATGAGGGTGCAGGAGAGGGTGCGCGTGAACTTTCTCATGGCGTTATCTCCCGCAGCCAATGGTGTTCCGCGTCACGGTCACGCCGGTCTGGGGATTGCCGTTGGCCTTCATAAAGACGGCCTCGATGGTGTGGTCCTGCGTGACATTCCGGAAGGTGTAGGATGTCACCGCACCCACGCTCCTGCCGTCCACCAGCACCTTGGCCACGGCGTAGCCCGCATCCGGCGTGATGGTGAAGGTCTGCTCCCCACCCTCGCCGACGGAGGTCCAGCCGACAGGGGAGATGGTCCCGTTGACGCCGGCGGACGCCCTGATGGTGTGATCGGTGCCGTACTGGTTGCCGCCGTTGGGCTTGTAATACAGCTCGATCTCACCGCTGAGGGTGGTGTAGTTGCCGTCCGCAGGGGTGAAGCGCCACTTGTAGGCCGTGTTGGCCTTCACGCGGGTGCTGCCCGGCAGCACGTTCCCCGCATCGTCCACCCACTCCAGCACGCCGTCCGCAGGGGAGATGGTGCTGTCGGCCAGCGTCAGCGCCGCGTCGTCCAGCGTCTTGCCGCGGGTGATGATCTTGGTGTAGTTGGGCTGACCGGTGGGCCTGGCCTTGGTGATGGTGACGATCACCGCATCACTGACAGCCTCCTTGTAGTCCTTGTCCTCCGCCTTGGTGACCGACACGGTGACGATGCCCACCTTCACCGGTGTGAGAACGCCCGTATCGGGGTCGATGACGGCTTCGCCGGTGCCGTTGGTCACGGCGTAGGCCACTTTGCCGGTGCCGGAGCCGCCGCTGCTGCCCAGCTGCAGCTTCTCACCGTAGACCACGGTGGTGCCGCCGGTGACACGCAGCGCCGCCTGATCGTCCTTCTCCCGCAGGAGGATGTGCAGCGTGATGGTGAAGTCCTCATAGTTGGCGCAGGACGCCTTGAGGGTGATGGTGATCTGGTCGCCCAGCGCCTTCCCCTCGGGGATCGCATAGGTCAGAAGACTGCCGTCCGCCGCAAAGTCCTGCCTGGGCAGCACCTCGCTGGCCTCGCTGTCGAACGTCCACTGCTGTCCCTTGGGAAGCGCGGACCAGTCCGGCGCGTAGGTGTGTTCCTCGGTGTCCGTGTACTTCTGCACCAGTTCCACAGTCTTCAGATTCCGACCGTCCGCCGGGCCCACGGTCACATCGATGGCGGCGTCGACCACTCCCTTATAGTTGTCGCTGTCGGGTCTGAAGTCGGCGTCGAAGCTCTGGGTGCCCAGCTGCTCCAGCACCGTCTCCGGTGCCTGCCAGCTCCATGTACCGGCCAGATTGCCCTCGGGATTCACCAGTTGGATGTCGCCCAGCCTCTGCCCGTACTTCGCCGTCAGGCCGGAGGGCTTTGTATAGTCCGGCGCCGCCTTCTTCACCACAAACTGCACAGCCGCCGTGGTGAATTCCTTGTAGTTATCCGTCTCGCCGATGACCGCGTACATGTAGTAGGTACCGGCATCCAGCGTGGTGGGCTGCATGTTCTCCCACTCCGTGCCGCCGCTGGCGGCATTTTCGGTGCCGTAGTAGTAGACCGCGCTGCCATCGCCCACCTTATATGTCAGGCTGGGCATGCTGGGCGCATCGTTGTAGGTGTAGTCCGCCATGCTGACGGCGGCGCTCTGCGCGGCCCTGTTGACCTGAACGGCCACAGTGCCCGTGGCCTCCACATAGGTCTTGGTGTCATCCGGCGTGAACTTCCACGCAGCGCCTGCATGTGTACCCGCATCCAGCACCGTGTCGGGCTCCTGCCAGGTGAACGTGCCCGCAACGGTCCTGCCGTCCGCCTGCATCGTGCCGCTGATGGCGATGGCGCCCAGCTTCTCGCCGTAGGTGATCTCGGCGGGACTCAGCGTCAGCGCGCCCTCCGGACTGGGCGTCAGCTTGGCCTCCACCGTCAGGATAACGGTGATGGTGTAGTCCTCATAGTTGTCGGCTCCGGTGACGTTGACCTTCACCTTGGCGGTCCTGCCCACCTTGGACGCATCGTCCGCAAAGCCGAAGCGCAGGATACCTTCGCTGACCGAGCACGTACCGGCCAGCACACCGGCATCATCTGTCACGCTGCCCAGCACCGCCGTGCCGCCCTCCGCGATCAGGCTGCTCAGGTCCACAGTGCCGTTGTTGTCGTACATGGCGGAACCGTTCACCGTTCTGTCGCCATAGGCCGCCCTGTGGATGGTGAAATACACCACCTCATCCGCGAGCTTCAGCGTATAGTTGTCCGCCTTGAAGCCGCTGCCGTCCGCCAGCGCCAGAGTGCCCCCGGTAATGGCGTAGCTGCCCGCGTTCGCGCCTGCGTCACGCACCAGTCCGCCGCTGAAGGCGGGGGTCTCGCCGTTCACCGCACCGGCGGAGATGTAGGTCAGCGCGGGGTCATCCGCGCCGTAGATCTTGCCCTGACCGGCATCCGGCGTCACCGTGATGACAGCAGGGGTAATGGCGGCCATCGCCGAAGCCTGCTGGCCGCTGGCCGCCAGCCGATAGTTGCCCGCGGACGCGCCGCCCAGCGTCAGGCCGGAGATACGGACGGTCCTGTCCGTGCCCACGTCCTTGCTGTCGAAGGTACCATCGGCGGAAACGGTAAGTTCATCGCCTTCCGCCTTGCCGCTGATGACCGCCCCGCTGACATCCAGCACGGCGTCAGCGCTGCCGTTGTAGGTCTTATCCGCCGCCGTGATGCCGCTGACAGTGACGGCCCTGGGCGTGATGGCGAAGCTCTCCGCCACCGCGCTGAACGCATAGTTGCCCATGGCCGTGATGGTCACGGTGCCGCCCGTGCTGACATCTCGGTTCTCGCCATAGGCGACGGTGTAATCCCGCCCCTCGGTCAGCTTGGTGCTGCCGATCTTCACGGTGGGCACAGGCCTGATCTGCCCGCCGGTATAGGTGGTGTCGCCGCTCAGCGTCACCGCCGGCGCGGTCTCATTGGCCGCGATGGTGAACGTCCAGCTGTCGTCCGTCAGGTCTGCGGCGGCATCGTAGTTCTTGCCCTCCGCCACGTCGATCCTGACGTTGTACGTGCCCACATCGGCGGGCTGCTCCACCTTGACGCCGTTCCGATAGTACTTCACCGTGACGCCGCCCATGCCCGCAACACCGGCCCTGGCCGCCACTGCCGCCGTTCTGGCGCTGCCGTCATAGGTCAGCGTATCGGGAGGGGAGAAGGCGAAGTCCCCTGCCTGCGGGACAGCCTGCCGGATGGTATAGGTCACGCTGGCGGTCTGGCCGCCCACGGTGATGCCGGCGGTGTAGGTGCCCGCATCAACGGGCGCTGCGGACAGGGCGCTGCCGTCCTTCTGATAGGTGATCTCGCCCACGTCCGCCGCCGTCCACCCGGTCTTGGTCAGCCTGGCCGCCTTGGCGCTGCCGTCATAGATCAGTCCGCCGCTGGGCGGCGCGATGGTGACGCTGCCGCCGTTGGGATTGCCGCAGAGCCCGTCCGCATTCCCGCATTCGGCGCGGATGGCCGTGCCGTCGCTGCCCAGCGTATAGCTCCAGTCGTGCTCATGGCCCCGCAGCACCACGGTCTTGCCCTCGTTGATGCGGCTGACGGCGTACTTGCCGGGGGTCCAGCTGACAAAGCTGCCCTCCTTGATCCAGTCGGCATTTTCCGTGGTGGCGATGGTCACGGGGCTGCCGGCTTCAGGCGTAGCCGCGGTCTGGATGGGGATGCTGGTAGCGTCGTCCAGCTCGCCCACCACGGTGATGGTCCTGCCCGTGCCGAGGAACACATTCTTGGTGGCATTGACCGTGCCGCTCAGATTCAGCGTGCCGTAGTTGTACACGCTGAACTGGCCGCCGGAGGCGGTGAGCGTGCCGTTGATCGTGACCGTACCGTTGTTGCTGTTATCCAGGCCGTCGGTCTGCCTGCCGCTGGCATTTCCGGTGGCGGTCAGCGTACCGTTGACCGTCAGCGTACCGCCGTAATTATACACACCGTCGTTTCTCTTGCCGGTGGCCGTCAGCGTACCGGCGACTGTCGCCGTACCTCTGTTGCTCAGGCCGTCGCTGTCGCCGGTGCAGATGAGCGTACCGTTGACGGTTATGGTACCGCTCCTCGAGTCCTCGACCCGATTGGCCACGCCTATGTTGCCGCCATCCGCCGTCAGCGTGCCGTCAACAGTCAGCGTACCGAGATTGTTCACGCAGTAACGTCCGCTGCCGACGGTATCGCTGGCGGCCTTGACCGTACCGGCGATGTTCACCGTACCGGTGTTGTAGATGGCGGACCTGGTGCCGGAAACGGTGCTGTTATACAGGTTGACGGTATTGCTGGTATAGTTCTCGACGCCCACGCTGGTGCCGGAAAGGGAAATGCGGAAGATATCGGCGATGCCGTTCCGGGAGATGCTGGAGCCCGAGGATTTCAGCGCCGCACCGCTGGTGTTGGTGTTTCTGATGGAGCCGCTGGCCCGGCAGTCGGTCAGGACGATATGGGCATCAGAATCGATCCGCACCGCCGTAGACCAGCTGCCGGTGATCTTGTGCCCGTTCAGGCAGAGGATGGTGCCGTCCTTCGGCGCCCATGGGTATGCGCCCAGATCCACATCGCCTGTCAGGTAGTAGTAACCCGCCGCCTTGGGCAGGGTATCCGCCGCCTTGTATGTGGTGCCGCTGCCGTACTGCTCCTTCACCAGCTCATCTGTCCACGCCACGAACTCGCGGTCCACGTGCTCGGTGTGATCGCCGATGCTTTTGGCGTACTTCCCCTTGTGGCCGCAGGCGCAGTGGGTGTGGTCGCGGATCAGGTGCAGGAGGACGTCGTCGTCATCGTTGAAGGACAGGTCATAGGTGCCGTCATCATCGGGGAAGAAGCATACCAGCGATGCCGCGCCGCCCTCGACCACAGTGATGGCCGCCGCCGTATCGGTGAGACTGCTCTGCTTTTCCGCCGTGATGCCGATGCGGGCGCTTTCGTCCAGCTCGCTGTTCAGCGTGATGGTCTTTCCGGCCGCCAGATAGACGTTGGGGCTGCCGCCCGTGACCGTCGCGGTGCCGCCCACGGTCAGCGTGCCGTTGTTGTACACACCGCCTCCGCTGCCGTTGTTGGTGATGAGGCCTCCGTAGAGGCTGCACACACCGGCGTTATACACGCCGCCGCCCCGGGCGCTGGTACCGTTGTTGCTGATAGTGCCGCCGTACATATTGAATGTACCGTTGTTGTAGACCGCCGCGCCGTCGGCCGTGCTGGTGGTGCCCCGCAGCCGTCCGTTGTACATGTTGAACGTACCGCTGTTGTTCACGGTGTGGGTCCCTCTGCTGCCGGCGCAATAGATGTATCCCTGGATGGAGGCGCACTCCGTCAGAGAGAAGGTCACGCCGCTGTCAACGGTAATGGCGTCAAAGTCGGGCTTATTGTAAGCAAACTCTCTGACGGTCCGGCCGTTCAGGCAGAGCACCGTGCCGTCCGCGGGACGCCATGTGTCGCTGTCAGACAGCGTCACACTGGTCGTCAGATAGTAATAGCCCGGATCCTTGGGCAGGGAGTTGGCCGCGGTATGGCTGCTGTCGCCGTACTGGCTGGCCGCCTCATCGTTCGTCCACGCGGTGTAGGACACGTCGCTGTGCTGCGGATGGCCGCCGGACGTGGCGTCACCGCCGCAGATGCAGTGGACGTGGGGATACAGGCTGACATAGCTGCTGCCGGACTTCCGGATCTGGGCATGGCTCCGGTCCAGCACGGGGGTCGCGTCGCTGTTGTCACCGGCGTAGCAGTTCTGCCGCCAGTCGTCCCGGGCCGTGCCTCCGTTCAGGAGATACGCGACCTCGCCGCCGCGGAACTGATCCTCCGTCTTGCCGCCGTAGCCGTCGTCTCTGTCCGCGCCGTAGTAGCAGTTGGAGACCATGCCGCTGTTCTTATGGGCGATGGCGCCCCAGCCGATGATGTCGCTTACCGTGCCGTTGGACTGGGCCTGCACCATGTCGCCGTAGAAATAGCTGTTGGCGATGGTGCCCGTGTTCTCATAGGCGATGCCGCCTGCCAAGCCGCCGTAGTACATCTCGATGCGGCTGCCGCGGTTCAGCCTGCCCGCGTACACGCAGCAGGCCTCGATGGTGCCGCTGTTGGTATAGACCAGACCTCCCAGACTGTCCTTGGCCGTTATACCGCCGCTGTACCGGCAGCGGGTGATGGTACCGTTGTTGATGCGCGCCAGGGGAGCGCTGGCGATGATGGAATAATTCTCGCTCTGGCGCTTCGTCACGGCGAGATCCGTCAGCTTCGCGTCCGCGCCGACATAGCCGAACAGGGCCTGTCCCCAGCCATTCAGCCACACACGGATCGTGTGGCCGTTGCCGTTGAAGGTGCCGGTATACGGATGCTCGCTGGTGCCGATGGACGTCCAGACCTCATCCACATACTCCACGTCCTGCCGCAGCTCCGCGCAGGTACTCGTCTCACCGGCGTTCACCGCGTCCCGCAGCCAGATGAGCTCCGCCGCGCCGGTGATCCGATAGGGGTCCTCCGCCGTGCCGCTGCCGCCGGGCTGCGTGCCGTCGATGGCGGCCAGCAGTGCGGGCTCATTGGCGTCAGGCTCTCCCGCCAGCGCCAGCACCGCGGCAGCCGCCGCATCGTATCCGGTCAGGTCCAGCCGGGCCGCCTGCTTCTCCGTCAGGGCCTGCTTCGCCTCGTCGATGGCGTCCAGCTGGCCGGATACCTCGTCCGCGTTGGCGTCCGAGATGTCCTCCGCCGCCGGCAGCGCGTCGATCAGCGCCTGCACAGCCGAAACCGCCTCGTCAGGCTCCTCGTCAGGCGCTTTGTCAGGTGCTTTGTCAGGCTCCTCGTCAGGCGCTTCATCAGGTACTTCGTCGGACGTTTTATCGCCCTCGCCCGTACCATTCTGGCCGGGTGCCTGCGTCTGTCCGTCGTTTCCCTGTGTCAGGGCCGTCTGCTCCTGACCGGCCTGCCCCTGCGCCTCCGCCGCCAGCGCCGATGCGGGCAGCAGCGTCAGGCACAGAGCCAGCGCCATCAGCAGGGCTGCTCCTTTTTTGATCATGTGCATAACCTCCGTTCTGTTTTTTCACGGCTGCCGTATGTCACAGCAGGCCGATGCCTCTTCCGCGGTTCACCGCCTGCTGCCGGTTTGACACCCGAAGCTTTCTGAAAATACTGTTGCTGTGGAACTTGATGGTCCCCGCCTTCCGATCCATCCGCTCCGCGATCTCGTCATTGCTCATGCCCAGCGCCATCAGGCGCAGCACCTTTTTTTCCGTCTCGGTCAGCGTCTCGTAGTACTCCGCCGGAGACTTCAGATAATTGGGAAAGTACCGGCTCACGCCGCCCGCCAGCTCCATGATCCGGTCGGTAAATTCGTCCGCGCCCCGCTCCCGCTGGTAGATGAACAGCATCTGCACCATGCAGGCGCCCTCGTCCGCCAGCAGCCGTATGTACCGGTATTTTTTCGCCAGCGCCAGCGCCGTCTCCAGCTCCCGGCACATGCGGTCCTTGTCCCCCGATTTGTAGTACACGGCGGCCAGCAGCATGTGACACTCGCACAGGTCCATGTGCCGCTTCCCCGGCTCCAGCAGGGTGATAAGCTGCCTGACCAGCACGTAGGCGGCCATGTTTTTCCCCACCTGCAAATAGCAGCGCACCTTGGTGAGCCAGGCAAACATGTCCATCATATAGATGTCCCGATTCTCATCGGGGGCAGTGTTTTCCAGCCACTGGGTCACCGCCTCCTGCTGCCCGTCGTAGCAGGCCGCCAGACATTCCAGCGCGTTCAGGCTGGCCGTCAGCTCCTCCCGCCCCGTCTCCTGGATGCGGTCTCTGATCTTCTCCCCCAGAGGCTTGGCCGTCCGCGCCTGCCCGTTCATCAGCAGGATGCGCATCTGCAGCGCCAGCGCCACGAACAGGCAGCGCATATCGCTCTCCCTCTCGATAAGCGGGATGGTCCCCGTCGCCAGGATCAGCGCGTTGAAGCAGTCGTTGTTCTGGTAGTACCACTCCGCCAGCATGATCTCATAGACGTTCTTCCCCACGCTGCCGTACAGCTGGTGGATCATCTGGGTAATGGCGTCCTTATGCCGCTCCAGATACGGGCCGAACCGCGTAAAATCCCGAAACCCGTTGATGATGCTGGGACGGCAGGCGGACAGCGTCAGCGACCTCACCGGCACCATGCCCGTTTTCACCAGGAAAAGCACGATGCGCAGGAACATGCCGTCGCTGATGTACGGCATGACCAGCTCCGTGCAGATGCGGTAATAATCCTTCTCCCGAAGATCCTGCATCCGCCAGTGCCTGGGCGTCGTGCCCAGCAGGCTCACATACTCCCTGGCCAGATCCAGATCTCCCGCCATGGCCGCCAACAGGGCAAAGACGGCCGGCAGCGCCGGATGGCTCCTGCGCGCCGCCGCGTCCAGCCGGTAAAAGTGGTCCCGGCAGGCCCACAGCGCGGGCATGGAAAACGGGTGCTCCGTGAATTCCGCCACGATGGTCTCCATCAGATGCCCCGCCTGCTCCGCCTCGTCCAGAACGCATACCAGCTCCATTTGGGGCCGCGGATATGTGACATTTCCTTTTTGTTCCATTTCCCTCATCCTATCTGCTCCATTGTACCGGTTTATTATAATCCATTTTCTTCCGTTTGCCCAGCAAACTTTACTTTATGAATAACCAAACTTTCAGCCAAACTCTCCTGAATTTGACGTCTGCCCGGCGACGGCGCCGCAGCGCCTTTCCCCGCCGGTGCGTCGGCTTTTTTCCTGTTTCTTCCAATTATTTCAGGCAGAAGCCTGCGCGCAGGCGAATATTCGCTTAATATTTCATGGATAAACGGTAGCCATTCGTTTCGCCGTGCGGTATAATACAGGGTGATTTTTTATATGCTTCGGGAGCCGCGCCGCGGGTGCGGCCGCAAAAAAGGCGCCGGATGCGCCATGGAAGGTACGGCATCCGGTGAAAGGGAGGGCGTTATCGCATGAATCGCAGGAAACTGCTGATCGCAGATGATTCTGAGATGAACCGTGCCATGCTGGCCAATATGCTGGATCACGATTTCCAGATCATCGAGGCTGTGGACGGCCATGAGACCATCTCCGCGCTGGAGATGTACGAGGGCGAGATCGCGGCCCTGCTGCTGGACATCGTCATGCCGGAGATGGACGGCTTTCAGGTGCTGGAGGAGATGCAGCGCCGCGGCTGGACCGAGTCGGTCCCCACCATCATGATCTCGGCGGAGACGGGCAGCGCGTATATCGACCGCGCCTTTGAGCTGGGCGCGTCGGACTACATCAACCGCCCCTTCACCACAGGCATCATCCGCCGCCGCATCATCAATGCCATCCTGCTGCACACCAAGAAGCAGCAGCTCATAGACATCGTGTCCAATTACTCTTACCGCCACGAGAAGAACACGGAGGAGATGGTGTCCATCCTCAGCTCCGCCGTGGAGCACCGCTGCTGCGGCGGCGGACGCCACATGGCCGGCGTCGGCTACCTGACGGGTCTGCTGCTGCGCTGCCTGCTGGCGCGGGAGGATGTACACCCGCTGGACCCCGCCGATGTGGAAGCGGTCTGCATGGCCGCCAGCCTCCACGACATCGGCAAGCTCATGATCCCCCGTGAGCTGCTGGAAAAGCCGGACCGTCTGACGCCGGAGGAGTACGAGATCGTCAAGCGCCACACTGTCATCGGTGCCCAGCTCATTGCGGAGCTCCCCGTCTATCAGGGGGAGAAGCTGACCAAATACGCCATGGAGATCTGCCGCTGGCACCACGAGCGCTGGAACGGCGAGGGCTATCCCGATGGTCTGAAGGGCGACAGGATCCCTCTGGCCGCTCAGATCGTCTCTCTGGCCGATGCCTACGATGTGCTGGTACACCAGCGCAGCTATAAGGCGCCCTGCACCCACGAGCAGGCTATGGCCATGCTCCATAACGGGGACTGCGGCTCGTTCAATCCCCTGCTGCTGTCCTGTCTGGATGAGGTCGGCGAGGCCGCCAGACGCGGCGTGGACCGCAAGGCCGCCGGCCGCCGCTCCCCCCGCCGCACGGTGGAGAAGCTGTACCGCGGGCAGGATCTGGCCGCCGCCCGCATGACCCGGCAGCTGGAGGACGCCTACGCCAAGCAGGATTTCCTCTCCGCTCTCAGCGGGGAGATCTGGTTTGAATACACGCCCCACCCCTCCTCCCTGCGCCTGTCCCGCGGCGCCACAGAGCAGACGGGCCTGCCGTCCATGATCGTGGAGCCCCTGGACGATCCGGATTTTCTGGCGCGGGTAGGGACGGAGACGGTGGATGCCGTCCGCCGCCGCCTGGCGGACCTCTCCATGGAGGAGGCGTATCTGGAGATGGCGGCCCAGCTGGTGCTGAACGGACAGCCCCGGCGCTGCCATCTGGCCATTTTGGTGCTGCGGTCCGCCGCAGAGCACGGCCGCTGTTCCGCCCTGTTCGGCAGAGTCATCGACATGGATGACAACTGTGAGCGGCTGGAGCGCTATGACCGCGCCGTCGGCCATCTGGCGGACCGCCAGCTCCTGCTGCCCGTCACCATGGGGCGGGACGACGTGCTTCGCGTCACGGCGGAGCAGCTGGGCCCTGTGATGCAGAGCTACCGCGCCATGTTCCAGACCGTGCGGCTGATAGACCCTGGCATCTGTATGCAGGTGACTTCCGACGCCCACGGCCACTCTGTGGATAAGACCGATCACTGCTATGCCGTCTGGGGCAAGAACCGGCGCTGTGAGCGCTGTATCTCACAGGACGCGGTGCGTACCCGCACCACCCAGAGCAAGGTGGAGACCATCGGCAACGACGTTTTCTATGTCATCGCCATCTGCGTAGAGGTGGACGGCATCCCCTACTCACTGGAATGCGTCAACCCCATCCACTCTGACGATATGGTCGGCAGCGGCGAGGAGAATATTTTGAACCAGCTGCTGGTCCGCAACCGTCAGGTGTATACCGACTCCGCCACCCAGGTCTTCAACCGCCGCTATTACGACGAGCGCCTGCGCAGCCTCACCGGCGAGTACGCCTTGGCCATGATCGATCTGGACAACTTCAAGGAGATCAACGACCGCTTCGGCCACCCCGCCGGCGACGCCGCGCTGTTCCACGCGGCTCAGACCATGCGCTCCATGCTGCGCAGCGGGGACGAACTGGTGCGCTACGGCGGCGACGAGTTCTTCCTGCTGTTCCACGGCCTGCCCGCCCATGTGCTGGCGCGGAAGCTGGAGGACATCTGCCGTGCCGTGGCCGCCCTGACGATACCGGAGTATCCGGATCTGCACCTGTCCCTGAGCATCGGCGGCGCATACGGCTCCGCCCGCGTCTCCGAGCTGGTGGGCAAGGCCGATCTGGCTCTGTACCGCGCCAAGCGCACCAAAAACTGCGCCGTCGTGTATGAGGAATAAACCATATTGTACGGAATAAGGAGAGAATACCCATGACACTGACTGAATTCTACGCCGCCGTAGGCGGAAGCTACGAGGACGCCTCCGCCCGCCTGCAGAACGACGCCTTTATCGGCCGGTTCCTGCGGATGCTGCCCCGCGATGACAACATGGCCCGCCTGACGGCGGCCGTGGACAGCGGCAGCGCCGAGGAAGCCTTCCGCGCCGTCCATACCCTGAAGGGCATCGCCCTGAACCTGAGCCTTGTCCGTCTGGCCGAAGCCTGCGCCGCCATGACCGAGGCCCTGCGGGGCAGTGCGGTGATGCCGGCCAACGTCCGTGCGCTGCACGATGCCGTGGCGCGGGAGTACGCGCTGGTCACAGAGACCCTGTCGCAGCTGGAGGCATGACGCGCCGGTATAAAGAGGATCGTTCCATGAAGAAAAATCACCTCCGCCTTGTCAAGCACATGGCGGTTAATATCGTCCTGCTGCTCGCTGCCGTGATGGTGCTGCTGCTCGCTGCGGCACACCGGACCTACACGCGCCAGATGGAGCGGCTGGATGTCTACATCGGCGTGCTCAGCGGCCGGACGGCCCAGCACGCGGGCGATGTGTTTCAGGACAAGCTGTCCGCCATCACCTCCGCCGCCTGCCTGTACGGTGAGGCGCTGGGGGAGGACGGCGCGGACATGACCCATCTGGCCCAGCTGGAACAAGTCTCCGGCTTTGACCGCATCCGCTTTATCGATGCCGATGGCGTCAGCTATACCAGCGACGGGGAAACGGCGCTGGTGGCGGACCGCGTCTATTATATGGACGGTATCCGCGGCGGCAGCGGCATCATCTCCGTCTCCGCGTCCCGCTTCAACAGCGCCAGGTTCATCGGCTTTTACGCGCCGGTGCAGCTGGGCGATGAGATCATCGGCGTGCTGCTCGGCCTTCTGGATGAGGAGACTGTCTCCGCCGTACTGGAGACGGAGCTCTACGGCTTCCCCGCCTTCACCATGCTGGTGGATACCGATGGCCGCTCTCTGGGCCAGTACCGCACCGCGGGCTCTGCCTACGTGGAGGATCTGGACGCCGCTCTCTCCCATTTCCAGGTGTCCCAGGCCCGCGACGTGCTGGAGGCTGCCGCCGATCAGACGGCCATGACCTTCTCCTTCGTGGGCAGCGGCGGCGCGTCCGAGGGCGGCATCCAGCCCGTGTCCGGCACCGGCTGGTCCCTCCTGCAGCTGTTCCCCTCCCAGGTGGCGGCCCAGATGCTGGCGGAGATCAACAGGGACCAGCACCTCACTATGCTGGTGCTGGTCGTGATCCTGATGCTGATCGGAGCCCAGCTGCTCTATTTCACCCGCCAGCAGGTATCCGCCGCTCAGGCCCAGCGCTCCCGCGACCGCATGACCTCCCTGCTGCAAAGCGTGGCCGACGACTACCTCTGCCTGATCAGCGTGGATCTGAACACCCAGCAGGAGGAACTGTTCCGCCTGCGGGAGAGCTGTGGGCTGGAGGACTGGACCGGCGGCGACGCCGACTATACCCACGGCATCCAGAAGTTCGCCCGGCAGTTCGTCTGCCCTCAGGACCGTGACCGGTTCCTCCGCACCGCCCGGCTGGACACGCTGCTGCCCCTGCTGGAGCGCCAGCGGGAGCTTTATATCGAATATGACGCCATCATCGGCGGCGAGCTCCAGCATCTGCAAAGCAAGTTCATTCTGGACCGCAGCGATCCCGGGAAGCCCCGCCTGCTGTCCGGCGTCCGCAACATCACGGAGCTGACTCACGAGCGCATCCGCACCCGTACCAGCATGGACCTGATCGTCTCCGCCGCCAGCACCGTGTACCCCTTCATTCTGGAGGAGAACCTGACGAAAAACGAGGCTTTCACCGTCTATAACCACAGCGTCGTCAACGAGGGCCTGTTCCAGAGCTTCACCATGGAGGAGATGATGGACTCCCTGAAGCCCACCATGCCCTATTCGGAGGACTTCGACAGGCTGTATGCCGTCATGAACCGCGATGCCCAGCTGGACGCCTACCGGCGGGGCCAGCGCCTGCTCCATGTGCAGGTGCGCCAGACCGGCGATGATGGTCAGGTTCATTGGATGGAGACCCGGAATATCCTGATGGAAAACGTCACCGGCGACGTGTACTCCGTCTCCATGACCCGCTGCATCGATGACGATGTGCGCCGCACTGCGGAGCTCCGGCAGGCCAAGGAGGCCGCCGAAAGCGCCAACCGCGCCAAGAGCACCTTCCTCTTTAACATGTCCCACGACATCCGCACCCCCATGAACGCCATCATGGGCTTTTCCTCTCTGGCGGAAAAATACGTCAACGACCCCGCCCGCGTGGCGGACTGCCTGCAAAAGATCAACCTCTCCGGCCAGTATCTGCTGCGCCTTATCAACAGCGTGCTGGATCTGGCCTACATCGAAAGCGGCAAGATGACGCTGGACATCAGGGCCCACGACATCCCCGCCATGCTGAAAAATGTGAAGTACGTGTTTCAGGCGGATCTGCAAAAAAAGCAGCTGACGCTGGACGTCGCCTGCGACGTACAGGACCCCGTGGCGTACTTTGACGCCCTGAAGATGGACCAGATCGAGCTGAACCTCATCGGCAACGCCATCAAGTACACTCCCGCCGGCGGCCACATCACCTACACTGTCAGCCAGACCGGCCGCGGCAGCGGCAGCGCGGACTACCGCTTTACCGTAAAGGACAACGGCATCGGCATGAGCGAGGAGTTCCGCCGCCGCGTCTTCGACGCCTTTGAGCGGGAGAACAACAGCGTCGTCTCCGGCATTGAGGGGTCCGGTCTGGGTCTCGCCATCACCAAGCGTCTGGTGGAGGAGCTGGGCGGTGCCATCACCTGCCGCAGCGAGCCGGGCAAAGGCTCCGAGTTCGTCTGCACCTACACCCTCCGTACCGGCACTGCCGCCGATGCGGCGCCGGAGCTGCCGGAGAGCGGGGAGCGGCTCCACGCTGCGGGCCGCCGCGTCCTGCTGGTGGAGGACAACGCCCTGAACCGTGAGATCTCCCGCGAGATCCTCAGCGACGCCGGTTTCCTGGTGGAGGAGGCGGACGATGGCGACGCAGCCGTGGAAAAGGTCCGCCGGTCCGCCCCGGGTCACTATGACCTGATCCTCATGGACGTGCAGATGCCCAGAATGGACGGCTACGAGGCCACGCGGCGCATCCGCGCCCTGCCGGACCCCCAGCTGTCCCATATCCCCATTCTGGCCGTGACGGCCAACGCCTTTGCGGAGGACCGCCAGGCGGCGCTGGAGGCCGGCATGGACGGCCACATCGCCAAGCCCGTCAGCGTACAGGCGCTGGAGCTGGCCATCGCCCGCCTGCTATCCCGCCGCAGCGGTGATACCGACACAGATCCCGACAGCAAGGAGGCGCCGGAGCAGTGAACATCAGGAAATATCTCATCGCGCTGACCGTGCTGATGCTGGCCCTGCTGCCCGCCGCCTGCGGCGCTCAGGAGGAGCCGTCCGGGGATCTCCCCGAGCTGGTGATCGGCAGCGACGATTACCGCCCCTATAACTATCTGGACGAAAACGGTCAGGCCGCCGGCGTGGATGTGGCTCTGGCCACGGAGGCCTGCCGCCGCATGGGCTACGAGCCGGTGTTCCGGCAGATCAGCTGGGACGAGAAGGATCTCCTTCTGGAAAGCGGCCAGGTGGATTGCCTGTGGGGCTGCTTCTCCATGAACGGACGGGAGAACGCCTATCTCTGGGCCGGCCCCTACCTGTACAGCGATCAGGTGGTGGCCGTCCGCGCCGACAGCGATATCTGCACTCTGGCCGATCTGGCGGACCGCCGCGTGGCGGTGCAGGTCAGCTCCAAGGCCGAGAGCATCCTCTCCGACCCCACCGATGCCCGCATCCCCCAGCTCCGCGCCCTGTACTGTCTGGTGGATATGGATCAGGTGGCCACCGCCCTGCGCAAATACTATGTGGATGCCTGCGCCAGCCACGCTGAAGCGCTGGCCGGCGCGCTGGAAAAGGCCGGCGTATCCTACCGCTTTCTGGATGAGCCGCTGCTGCACGCTCAGCTGGGCGTGGCCTTCGCCGCCGATGGCGACACCGCCCTGCGGGACCTGCTGGCCCAGACGCTGTCGGACATGGAAGCCGACGGCACCACGGAGCGCATCGCTGCGTCCTTCGGGTTGGGCGCCGACACCGCATTAGGGAGGACGACGCCGTGAACAACATCAAGCGAACCGTCTCCCGCCTCCAGTGGCGGGTTGTCCCTATCATCTTCGCCGGCATCCTGCTGTTCCTCCTGACCCTGGACCTGTCCGGCCGGAACGGCCTCAGCCGCACTCAGGCCCTGACGGACAACACGCTGGACACTCTGCGCCTGCAGTGCATCAGCTTCCATAAGCTGGAATCGGCGGACGGCACCAAGAGCCTGTTCCGTCTGGCCGACAGCGTACAGGCGCTCAGCCGCCATCTGGAGCTGGACCCCACCCTGGCCTCCAACGCCTATCTGGAGGACTTCGTGGACGAGATACGGCTCAGCGGCATCGCCCTCCTCAACGCGGACCTGCAGCTGGAGGCCTCCGGCTACACCCGTCAGTACGCGGGCATGTCCTGGCTGGACGGCGCGTCCTCCGCCCGGCTGGAGAGTCTCATCGACTCCGCCAAGATCTACACCCAGCGTGTGGAGAAGGACGGCGTCTCCTATGATGTCTGCGCCGTGGCGCGGCGGGACGCCCCCGGCGTGGTCATCGGCTTCTACCAGCAGCCCAACGGCCTTCTCGCCGACACGGAGGTCGACATGGCCACCCTGCTCACCGGCCTGCATCTGGACCGCAAGGGCGCCTACCTCATCACCCGCGACGGCGCGGTGCTGGCCTCCAGCACCGCCGGCATCGACGATGACAGCGCCGTGCTGGACTGCCTGAACCGTCTGGAGTACGGCGGCGCCCTGCAACCGTTCCGCTGCGGCGGACATCTGTATTACGGCGCCCGCTCCGCCTGCGAGGATTACGGCCTGTACATCTATTTCCCCGCCTTGTCCGTCTTTTCCTCCACCCTCACCGCCGCCGCAGTGTTCATCGCTCTGTACGGCGGCTTCTGGGTACTGCTGTTCGGCCTCAAGACCCTGGAGCTGTCCGACAGCCAGCGGGAGCTGCGCCGCAGCAACAGCCAGCTGCAAAAGACGGTGAACATGCTCCATTCTCTGGAGAACATCTACTTCACCATTTTCTATGTGGATCTGGAGCTGAACCGCTTCGACACCGTGTTCCTGGCCCCATGGCTGGACGGCTTCCTGCCGGAGGATCTCAGCTACTCCAAGCTGAAGGACCGCTTCACCCATCTGCTGGTGCTGGAGCAGTACCGCGATGAGCTCGACCGCCAGATGAGCAGTGCCGCCATCCGTGAAACACTCCGCCGGGACAACCTCTCCGATGTGCACCGCAGCTTCTACATCGACTATCAGGCCTACCGCGGCGATGCCGTCAACTGGTGCCGCGTCACCGTGACGGCGGTGGACTTCGATGAGGAGGGTACCCCCCTCCACGTTCTGGTGGTGCTCCAGGACATCAACCGCGAAAAGACAAAGGAGGCTGAGTATCAGGCCCAGATCATGGAGGAGGCCCAGTCCGCCCGTCTGGCCAACATGGCCAAGAGCGAGTTCCTCCGCCGCATCAGCCACGACATCCGTACCCCCGTCAACGGCATTCAGGGCTACCTGACCATGGCCGCTCAGGCTCCCGATGATATGGAGCTTCAGGCCAGATGCCGCCAGCGGGCCGGCACCGCTCTGAACACCCTGCTGGATCTGGTGAACAACGTTCTGGATATGAGCAAGCTGGAAAGCGGCCAGCTCCAGCTGGAGCATAAGTCCTTCGCTCTGGCGGACATTCTGAATGAGGTCCGCGTCACCAACGAGCCCTACGCCGCCGAGCACGGCATCGCCTACATCGTGGAGTGCCTGTGGGACACCGATAACGCGCCCCGTCTCATCGGCAGTCCCTCCCACCTCCGCCAGATCCTGATGAATCTGGTGAGCAACGCCATCAAGTACGGCCGCAGCGGCGGCTGCATCCGGCTCACCGGCCGCGCGCTCCCCGCCGACGGCGACAGCGCCGTCTACCAGTTCACCTGCGCCGATAACGGCATCGGCATGAGCGAGGAGTTCCAGCAGCACATCTTCGAGCCCTTCATGCAGGAGTCCAACGATGCTCGCACCCGCTATCAGGGCACGGGGCTGGGCCTGTCCATCGTGAAGCGTCTGGTGGAGGCCATGGGCGGCCAGATCACCTTCACCAGCCGGAAGGACGTGGGCACCACCTTCTGCGTCACCCTGCCCTTTGAGATCGACCGCCATTACGCCCCCGACCCCGATGAGGAGGAGACGGAGGGCTCCTCCTGGCTGGAGGGCATCCACGTCCTGCTGGCGGAGGACAACGAGCTGAACATGGAGATCGCCGAGTTCCTGCTGCTGGACCGCGGTGCCTCCGTCACCCGCGCCTGGAACGGCAAGGAGGCGCTGGACGCCTTCGCCGACGCGCCGGAGGGCGCCTTTGACGTGATACTCATGGACATCATGATGCCGGTGATGAACGGTCTGGACACCGTGCGGGCCATCCGCGCGCTGGACCGTCCCGACGCTGCGGAGATCCCCATCATCGCCATGTCCGCCAATGCCTTCTCCGATGATATCCAGCAGAGTCTGGACGCCGGCTTCAACGCCCATGTCGCCAAGCCGATAGACGCGTCCCTGCTGGCGCAGACGTTACGAAAATTTGTCTCCCCCCCTGTGTCCGTAAGAAGGAAGCATCCGTCCCCCACGCGCAGACTCCCTGAGACGGAGCCGCCATCGGAAGCGTAAAAAGCACGGCATGACGCGAATGCCTCGCGCCATGCCGTGCTTTTCGTTTTCCACATGATATCCTCATTCCCGGGAATAAAAAATTTTTTGTCGATGAAACATTTCGCCGCCCCCGCGTGTATGATGTATGAAGGGCCTTTCAGACAGCAAGGAGATCGATCTATGACAGAGCAACAGTTTTCCCCTCTGGCAGAGCGATATATGGATACGGTGTTTCGGGTGGCGTACAGCTATCTGCGCTCCCGCGCCGACGCCGACGATGTGACCCAGGACGTGCTGCTGCAGCTGTACAAAACGGACAAGGCGTTCGATGACGACGCCCATGTGAAGAACTGGCTGATCCGCGTTACGGTCAATCGGTGCAAAAATATACTCCGCGCCCCGTGGCACAGAACGGAGGACATCGCCGACTATGAAAACAGCCTGACCTTTGAGGAGCCTCAGTGTCAGGAGCTGTTTGAGGCGGTGATGGCGCTGGACCGGCGCTACCGCGTGCCGGTGCTGCTGTACTATTACGAGGGCTACCGCCAGAAGGAGATCGCCGGCCTCATGGACATACCGGAGGAAACGGTGCGCACACGGCTGGCCCGCGCCAGAGAGAAGCTGAAACACATTTTATCGGAGGTGCCGCAGACATGACAGAGCATGAACTTTTCCGAAAAACCTTCTCCACGCTGCACGCCTCCCCCGACACACTGATGGAGGTTCAGAAAACCATGGAGAACAACAAAAAGACCCACCGCACCCTGCGCAAGGGTGTGGTCATCGCCATCGCCGCCGCCCTGATGCTGACGGTGGCCGCAGCAGCCGGCGTAGTGCATCTCATCAAGGCGGACGTGACCCCCGCCGACGGCGTCAGCGACACCACGCTCCACGCCTTCACCGATGATATGGACGCCTCCACCCCCACGGTGGAGGGCAACTCCGGTGAGCTCATCACCGTACCGGACATGGAGCGTATCCCCGGCGATGTGGAGACGGTGCAGCGCCTGGTGGGCGACTACCTGTCCAAGCTGGACGCCGGCCTCACCGTTGGCAGCACCACCATCACACTGGGGACATTCCTCATCGACGAGAGCGGCTGCGGCATCCTGACCTACGCCGTGGACGATCCCGAGGGCGTGTCCTATGAGGAGGCCGGCTACGGCGAGGTCTACGGCCTGCCGCTGGAGCCCCGCATGTACCTGCGCTCCCCCGACTACCAGCAGGGCGGCAGCATCAATGTCAAGCTCCACGTGGACAAGACCACCAGCACCGCCACCCATCTGGACGTGGTGGCCTACTTTGCCGCCGGTGAGACGTATCAGAAGGGCGACAACCTCTACTTCACCGTTTACGACGGCGGCGCGGAGGGCAAGGAGCCCTACGCCGTGGCCATCCAGCCCCGCACCTACGCCCCCGTCCGGACCTTCACCGCCGCCAACGGCGAAACGGCCCGCATCTCCGCCGTGGGCATCACCATGGACAATGCCTCCCCCGCGCAGGAGCTGACCGTTCAGGAGCTGACCCTGCACTATGCCGACGGCACCTCCTATGTGGTGAGCAGCGACAGCCAGAACCTGATGAACTGGGTGCTGGGCTACATCTACGGCGACGGCGAGACCGCCCCCTTCGCTCACGCGGTATACATCTTCAACCGTATGGTGGACGTGGACACCGTTACCTCCGTGTCCCTCGACGGCCGCTGGTTCGACTTCACCGCCGAGCAGCACATCCCCGTGCAGCTGACCTACCTGCCCTGACCCCCTGCGTACCCCCTGCGGAGCGGCTTTTGCCGCTCCGCTTTTCTTTTTTCATTTCCCTATTGACAAGATAGGCTATTCGTCCTATAATACCCAGTAGATTGGTAGGTAAATTGCACACAGGAGGCAACGAACATGCAAAAACCGCTTCTTACCATAGAAAACCTGCACGCCGGCGTCGAGGGCAAGGAGATCCTCCGCGGCGTGGACCTCACCATCGGCGCAGGGGAGACCCACGTGCTGATGGGCCCCAACGGCACCGGCAAGTCCACCCTTGGCTGCGCCATCACCGGCAGCCCCGCCTATACCGTCACCGCTGGCCGCATCCTGTTCGACGGCGAGGACATCACCCAGCTTCCCGTCAACGAGCGTGCCAGACGCGGCATTTTTCTGTCCTTCCAGAACCCGCTGGAGGTTCCCGGCGTCACCCTCAGCGCCTTCATCCGCACGGCGCTGGAGCAGAAGACCGGCAGCCGCCTGCGCCTGTGGGACTTCAAGAAAAAGCTGAAGGACGCCATGGCCCTGCTGGATATGGACGAGAGCTACGCCGACCGCGACCTGAACGTGGGCTTCTCCGGCGGTGAGAAAAAGAAGGCCGAGATATTGCAGATGCTGATGCTGGAGCCCCGCCTGGCCATTCTGGACGAAACGGACTCCGGCCTGGACGTGGACGCGGTGCGCACCGTGTCCCACGGCGTCCGCCTCTACCGCGAGCAGCAGCATGGCGCGCTGCTCATCATCACCCACAGCACCCGCATTCTGGAATCCCTGCCGGTGGACGCCGCCCACGTCATGGAAAACGGCGTCATCGTAAAGAACGGCGGGCCGGAGCTGGTAGACACCATCAACGAAAAGGGCTTCACCGGCCTTCAGCGGCAGTGAACGGAGGTGCCGTCATGCGCGAAAAGACCTATGTAGACGACATCGACCGCAGCGTATACGACATCCGGGACGCGGAGCACGATGCCTACCGCATGGAGGCAGGCCTGACCCCCGCCATCGTGGAAAAGCTGTCTCAGGAGAAGAACGACCCCGTCTGGATGCAGAAGTTCCGTCTCCACTCCCTGCAAATTTACAACGAGACGCCGCTGCCGGACTGGGGCCCGTCGCTGGCGGGTCTGGACATAGACCATATCGCCACCTACGTCCGGCCCAACGCCAAAATGCAGAACGACTGGAAAAACGTGCCTCAGGACATCAAGGATACCTTTGAGCGTCTGGGCATTCCCGAGGCGGAGCGCAAGTCTCTGGCCGGCGTGGGCGCCCAGTACGATTCCGAGCTGGTGTACCACAACGTCCGCGCCGAGGTGGCAGCTCAGGGCGTGGTCTATACCGACATGGAGAGCGCGCTCCACGGCGAGTACGCCGACATGGTGCGCAAGTACTTTATGAAGCTGGTGCCCCCCACCGATCACAAGTTTGCCGCGCTCCACGGCGCGGTGTGGTCCGGCGGCTCCTTCGTGTACGTCCCCAGGGGCGTGCAGGTGTCCATCCCTCTCCAGTCCTACTTCCGGCTGAACGCCAAGGGCGCCGGCCAGTTCGAGCACACCCTCATCATCGTGGACGAGGGGGCCAGCCTCCACTTCATCGAGGGCTGCTCCGCCCCCAAGTACAACGTGGCCAACCTCCACGCCGGCTGCGTGGAGCTGTACGTCAAGAAGAACGCCAAGCTGCGCTATTCCACCATCGAAAACTGGTCCAAGAACATGTATAACCTCAACACCAAGCGGGCGCTGGTAGAGGAAGGCGGCGTCATCGAGTGGGTGTCCGGCTCCTTCGGCTCCCACACCGGCTGTCTCTACCCCATGAGCGTCCTGAAGGGCGACGGCTCCCGCATGACGTTCACCGGCGTCACCTTCGCCGGCGCGGGGCAGGATCTGGACACCGGCGCCAAGGTGGTCCACATCGGCAAAAATACCAGTTCGTATATGAACACCCGCTCCATCAGCAAGAGCGGCGGCGTCAGCACCTTCCGCAGCAGCGTGGTGGTGGAAAAAACCGCCAAGGGCGCCAAGTCCTCGGTATCCTGTCAGTCCCTGATGCTGGATTCGGAGTCCCGCTCCGACACCATCCCCGCCATGGATGTCCGCACCCGTGACGCCGCCATCGGCCACGAGGCCCGCATCGGCAGCATCAGCGGCGACGCCGTGTTCTATCTCATGAGCCGCGGCCTGACGGAGGAGGACGCCCGGGCCCTGATCGTCAGCGGCTTTGCCGACAACGTCTCCAAGGAGCTGCCTGTGGAGTACGCCGTGGAGATGAACAACCTCATCCGTCTTGAGATGAAGGGCAGCATCGGCTAAGAGGGAAAGGAGTCTGTCAATGGAAACGATCCTGGTAAATAAACTGCCCACCCGTACCTGGAACCGGCTGGGCGTCAACGAAACGGCCCTCCTCTGGGACGAAGCGGGCGCCGTGGACGGCGGCACGGAGGTGCTGTCCGCCGACGGACGGCTGGAGCTGTCCGCCGATGCCCCCTACGCCCGCAGAACGGTGGAGATCACCGCCGCCCGGGGCCAGCGCGTCACCGTGTACGAGATGTTCCGCGGCGGCGATCACCTCCATGTCCGGACGGTGCTGCGGCCTGAAAGGGGCGCGGTCATCCGTCTGGTGCAGGTGCAGGTCATGGATGAGCACGCCGTCCTGCGCAGCGAGGTCTCGGCCCACTGTCCGGAGGGCAGCTCCGTGGAGCTGTACCGCCTGCTTCCCGGCCGGGGCGACACCTACGCCGACGACCGGCTGACGCTGGCCGACGGTGCGTCCCTGAAGGCCGCCATGGGCTATCTGGGCCGGAAGCAGCAGGTCATCGACCTGAATCTGGCCGTGGACCATGTGGGCCGGAACACCCACAGCGACATCGATGTGTCCGGCGCTCTGTCCGACAGCGCCAAAAAGGTGTTCCGCGGCACCATCGACTTCAAGAACGGCTCCGCCGGCTCCACCGGCAGCGAGCAGGAGACGGTGCTGCTGCTGGGCGATGATGTGGTGAACAAGACTGTGCCCCTGATCCTCTGCGCCGAGGAAAACGTGGAGGGCACCCACGGCGCCACCATCGGCGCGCTGGATGACGACACCCTGTTTTACTTTGAGAGCCGCGGCTTCGACCGCGATGCGGCGGAGCGCCTGATGGCCCGTGCCGCCGTGGAGCGTCTGGCCCACGATCTGGGCGACGACGCCACCGCCGAGACGGTGCAGCATGAATTGAACGGAGGTATGTGACATGACCAACGCCTATCGAAAGGACTTCCCCCTGCTGATGGCGCAGGACATCGCCTATCTGGACAACGCGGCCACGGCCCAGCGGCCTCAGTGCGTGCTGGACGCGGTGAACCGCTTTTACTGTGAGCAGAACGCCAACCCCCTGCGGGGCCTGTACCCCCTGAGCGTGGCGGCCACCGATGCCTATGAGAACGCCCGGGCCGCTGTGCGCCGCTTCCTCAATGCCGGAAGCACGTCGGAGATCGTGTTCACCCGCAACACCACCGAGGGTCTGAATCTGGCGGCATACAGCTACGGTCTCAGCCATATCAGGGCCGGCGACGAGGTAGTGGTCTCCATTCTGGAGCATCACAGCGACCTGCTGCCCTGGCAGATGGTGTGCCGCCAGACCGGCGCGGCATTGAAGTTTCTGGAGTGTGAGCCTGACGGCAGTCTGGACCTGAACAGGGCCGAGGCTGTCATCACCGGCAAGACGAAGCTGGTGGCCGTGACCCACGTCTCCAATGTCATCGGCCGCGTCAACCCCATCCGACAGCTGGCCGACATAGCTCACCGGCACGGCGCGGTCATCGTGGTGGACGGCGCCCAGAGCACGCCCCACATCCCTGTGGACGTGCAGGCGCTGGACGTGGATTTCCTGGCCTTCTCCGGCCATAAGGTCTACGGCCCCATGGGCATCGGCGTGCTGTACGGCAAGCGTGCCCTGCTGGAGGAGATGCCCCCCTTCCTCACCGGCGGCGAGATGATCGAGTCCGTTACCCGTGAGGGCGCGGTGTTTGCCGAGCTGCCCCACAAATTCGAGGCCGGCACCGTCAACGCCGCCGGCGCGGCGGGGCTCCGCGCCGCCATTGAGTATGTGGAGTCCGTGGGCTTCGACGCCATGCACCGGCAGGAGCTGGCCCTGACGCAGCGGACGCTGACCGGCATGGCCGATATGCCCCATATCCACGTCATCGGCTCCGACAGAGCCGAGGAGCATAACGGCATCGTCACCTTCACCGTGGAGGGCGTCCACCCCCACGATGTCAGCGAAATTCTGGCCTGCGACGGTGTGGATGTCCGCGCCGGACACCACTGCGCCCAGCCGCTGCTGCAGCATCTGGGATACAGCGCCACGGTGCGGGCCAGCTTCGCCTTCTACAACACGGAAAACGAGGTGGACCGCCTGCTGCAGAGCCTGTCCACCATCAGGGAGCGTATGGGCTATGGAAACTAACCGCTTTTATAACGAGATCCTGACGGAGCACAACCTCCATCCGGAGTTCAAGCACGACCTGCCGGATGCGGACATCGAGCTGGCCGGCGTCAACCCCAGCTGCGGCGATGAGATCCGCCTGAAGCTCAAGACCGACGGCCAGACCATCACCGATGGGGCCTTCGTGGGCAGCGGCTGCGCCGTGTCCCAGGCGTCGGCGGACATCATGCTGGGCATGGTCATCGGACGCCCGCAGGATGAGGCGCTCCGCCTCTGTGAGCTGTTCCAGAAGATGATCCGCGGCGAGGCATCGGAGGATGAGATCGACCAGCTGGAGGAGGCCGGCGCTCTGCGTGACGTGGCCCACATGCCGGCGCGGGTAAAGTGCGCCATGCTGGGCTGGCGGACGCTGAACGAGGCCCTCCGCAGCAAACATGACAAGCCAAATTTCTGACGCGATCGTTTCTCCCCCAACAGGACAAGGGGCGGATATGCGTTTTTCGCATATCCGCCCCTTGTCCTGTTCTGCTTTTCCCCGTTCTCCCGATTTTTCCTGACAAATCGGGAGGATTTTTTTAATTCTTCATCATGCGCTGCGCAAACTGCGCCGCCTCGTCGGCGATGTGGGGCAGCTTCACAAGGCTCCCCCTCTCGTTGGCCGTCTCCAGCAGACAGAAGTGGGGCGGCAGGAAGAAGGATTTGTTCATATTCAGTGCCGAGATCAGCTGCCGTGCCAGCAGGTCGCCGCCGGAATAGCCGGACACCACCAGCCCGAACAGCCGCTTATCGTAGAACCGGCTTTGCCGGAACAGCGCCGTCATCCGGTTGACGCAGGCGGTCAGGTTTGCCGCCAGCGCATCGTTATAATTGGCGCACAGCATCACCAGCGCGTCGCACCGCCGGATGGCGGGATACACCTCCTCCACCATGGGCCCGCCGTAGAAGCAGCCGCCCTGCTCGCCGAAGTGGAGACAGGCGGTGTAGCTGCATCCGTTGCAGTCCGCCATGGTGCCGTTGCGCAGGCAGATCTCCTCCACTGTCACCGTGTCCGGCAGGGCGCTTTTCACCAGCTCCCACAGGGCCAGCGTGTTGGAGGTGCTGCGCTGGGAGGCGTGGAGCGCCAGGATGTGCCGGATGGGGGCGGGCTTTTCCCAGTCCGCCAGACGCCCGATGAGCTCGGCCACGGCGGCGTGAAAGGCTGTGACCTCATCGGTGCCGCCGATCTGGGCCTGGGTGCGGAAGTTCCGCAGGGAGCCAGTGGCCTCCACCAGCGGCCGCCCCAGAAAGGCGCAGCCGGACTGGTTGGCGGCGAACACCATGTCCCGCGCCACGTCCTTTGTGTAAAACTCCCCCACGCCGGTGACCACCAGACCCGCCACGCAGCCACGCAGCAGCGTGGTGCTGCGGCGCAGGCGGGAGAGCATCCGGTAATACGCCTCGCTGCAGCCGCCCTCATCCAGCGCCACGGCAAACAGCAGCCGCTGCCCCGTCAGGCCCTCCAGCCCCGCATCGGGGTCGCGGAACACGCTGCCCTCTGGCAGCAGGGGCTCCAGCAGCTCCCGCAGGGGCGGGCTGTACCGGTTCTCCGGCAATAACACCGTCAGCATGGCCCGCACCTCCTCAGTCGATGGCGCGCAGCCGCGCCGCCGTCTCCGCCAGCCGCGCTTCCAGTGCCGGCGGCAGGGTCAGATGCTCCGTCTCGATGGCGCCGTCCGGTGTCAGCCGGTTGCGGCAGCCCATGAAAATATCGTCCATGTACACGGAGGAGTAGTGCCACTCCCGCCGCAGCAGGGCCAGCAGGCTCAGCGCACCGGAGCTGAGGGCCGGGGCCACGTAGGGCTTGAAGCCCAGCTTCCGCATCTCCAGATTGGCGTGGGCCACCCGCTCCGTCAGTTCACGGGAGAGGGCGTCGTCATAGCGGTCGATGGAATTGGCCAGCACCAGATCCTCCCCGTGGGGTCCGAAGGCGCGGCCCTCCGTGAGGTAGGCGGCAAAGCGGGGATCCTTGCGGGCGAAGTACAGCGCTCTTGCGTGCATGACGCCCAGGCCGAAGCCCCGCACCTGACAGGGCCGCAGGCCCGTACCGTCCGGCCCGCCGCCCGCCCGCAGCACCGCGCGGCACAGGGGGTCCACCGGATCGCTGACCACGCAGAACAGGCCCTGATACCCCCTGTCCCGCGCCATGCGGGCGTAGGACGCCGCCAGCTCACGGTTCAGGCCGTACTGGGCCATGCGCACGTCGCCGCCGGTGACGGAGGTGTCCGGCACCATGCGGGAGGCGCAGAACAGGAACACGTCCCCGTCAAACAGCTGCTCCGGCGAGATGATCTCCACCGGCGGCAGGGCCGCGCCGGAGGGCGGCTGGATCTGGTTCAGCTCGAACTCCCAGCGCAGGGCCGCGTTCTCCCGCACATCGCAGATGCCGATGGATGAGACGACATCCCCGCCCATGAGCCGCAGGCCCAGCAGCAGGGTGCTGCCCACATCGCCCAAGGCCAGCAGGTTCACGCGCACTTTTTCCGGCAGGGCCAGACGCCCAGCCGTAACCTTGTTGAAAAGCTCCATGGTCGTTCTCCTCTCGTAGCCATTCGTATCAGTCGCCGGGGCGCATCCGCTTCAGCACCTCGATATCCCCCTCCAGACAGGCGGAGGCGGCACGGCTGGCATCGTAGGCGATGCAGCCGCCCTTGTCAGGGCACAGGGGCAGGATCACCGCCTCGCCCAGACGGTTCAGCGTCAGGGTGCGGGCGTACAGGCTGCGGAACTCCGTTTCCAGCGCCAGCAGGATGTCCCGCGCGTTTTCCAGGCAGCAAAGGCTCAGCTCCCACGCGGTACGGCCGTCCATGGGGCCGAATTCCGGCGAGGCGTAGGGCAGGATGCGGTTCACCGAGGGCTGCAGTCCGCCGGACAGCGGCTCGGCGCGGCGGACGGTGTCGCCGCCGATGAAGGGATACAGCGTGGATTCCACAAACCGCATCCGCAGGTTGGGCAGGTAGTAGATGCCGTCCACCGGATAACCCAGCTGCTCCATGAGGTCGCGGCCCATGCCGGTGAGGTAGCCCACCAGCACCTGGTGTACCGGTGTGTGGGTCTCCTCCAGCAGGGGAGCCAGGCGGCGGATGCGCTTGCCGTCGTGGAGCATGTCGTCCACCAGAATGACGGGGCGGTCAAAGGCGCGGATGGTGCGGACCTGATCCGGCAGCGGCGAGTAATCGGGATAGGCTTCGATGGAATAGGTGCTGAGGTCCGCCTCGTAGACCTTGTCGGTGCGCAGGGTCTTGGTGACGGTGTTGGGCACCGCCACGCCGCGCAGCAGCTTGCCGTAGGGCACGCAGATGTCGGGCCCCAGCACACGGGGCGTCGTGGGCTCCGCCGGCACGCTGTTGCACCGGGTGATGCGCTGGAGCAGGCGGTGGTAGATGACGCCGGCAGACAGGCTCAGCACCAGAGAGCCGGGCTGGAGCCGCGTCAGCATGCTCTGCAGGCGGCGGTGGGCCTCGGCGATGGCGGTCTGCACCCGTGGCGACGTGCTGAGGGGGGCTTTGATGGCCGTCTCCACGTTGCGGCTCAGGACGATGGGGCAGCGCATGTCCACGCCCAGGACGTCGTAGCCCTCCCGATGCTGGACAGGCACAAAGCCCTGAAGCTGCGCCAGCTGACGGCCATAGCCGGAGACGGCGCCCTCCAGCGGGCAGTACAGCGCGTAGGTATATTCGCGGCTGAGTGCGGTGGTCAGCACCTCTGTCAGCAGCAGCTGGCCGAAGTCCAGCTGCCGGTCGCCCCGGGGGACGAACAGGCCGCTGACCAGCAGGGTGCGGCCGCCGGCATTCTGGCGGACCACGGCGCTGAGGGCGGCATCGTTCAGGCGGGCAAACAGGTGCTGGGAGTCCAGGCAGCGGTAGGACGCCGCGCCCAGCACATGGCCGCTGACGCCGTCGGTCAGCAGCAGCAGCTCGTCGCCGCTGGCGCGGAGACGCTCCAGCATGGGGCCGCCGTCATCGGGGAAGATCTGGCGCAGCAGCTGCTCCGTCCGGCTCTCCGGCGCGGGGCAGGGCAGGAAGGCCAGATCCTCCGTCCGCAGCACCGGCTTATCCTGGGGCTCCCGCAGGTACAGGCCCCTGCGGTAGATGAACTCCTGTGCCATGGGGTCGATGAGGTTGGACACGTCACGGTTGGCGTCCACCGCCTCGCGGATGCGGGTGGAGCTGATCTCCTCCAGCTGGGGCGGCAGCGTCAGCTCCAGCACATGGCCGGTGATGCAGGTGTAATCCGCCGGTGCGGCGTCCGGCTCGGTGCGGCGGAAGATCACGTGGTCGAAGGTGTGGATGGAGCCCGGCTGCGGCGGCTTGCGGTAGGAGGATGCGTTGGCCACCACGTCGCTGCCCACCACGATGGAGACGCCGCGGTCCGGAAACGCCTGACGCAGCTGGCGCAGGTTGGCGGGGTTGGCGATGTTCACCGGAAAATCCTCGGGGAAGATGTGGACGTGGAACTCGTTGGCCACGGACATGGCCGCGATGCGGCGGCGGATACGGGCTGTCTCTTATACACATCTCCGAGCCCACGAGACTACGCTGCATCTCG
>ERZ1027237.106-NODE-106-length-39122-cov-9.393222_pt1 | contig 39122 bp, 35 predicted proteins | sample MGYA00519264_ERZ1027237 | MGnify/ENA primary metagenome ERZ1027237 (study PRJEB26926, sample SAMN06164640) | human gut metagenome | biome: ENVO:00009003; feature: ENVO:2100002; material: ENVO:00002003 | host: Homo sapiens | place: USA | collected 2012 ...
AACGTCATTTGTCATAGCTCACCGACTTTCCACGGTCAAGGACGCGGACTGCATCATGGTCATGGAGCAGGGACGCATCATAGAGAGAGGCACCCACGATCAGCTCATTGACATGAAGGGCAGATATTATCAGCTGTACACTGGCAAGAAGGCCGTAGCTGGGCAGGCGTAAGCACTTGAATTGTATATAAAAAACTGAAAAATGCTTGCAATATAAAAGTTTGTGTGCTATTTTAGGGGCAATTAATGGTAGTCGCAGTTAAGCTCAACGAGATGAAAGTTTCGTTGGGCTTTTTATTTTCATAAGGAGGGGCCCGCGTAAGCGGGAGGAATCCTTGAGAAGCACGCATGCGCCTGCGCGAAGCGCCTTTGAATGCGCATGCTCAATATTATTTTCGTAAGGAGGAAATTATTATGCCACAAAACAAATTACAGGAATTTGTATTCACAACAATCATGGCCATGTTCATGGTCTATGGAATGATCTGCTACAATGTAGCATTAAGCACAGGAGGTTTCACCAATCAGACATTTGTCATGGCACTTCATGAGATGCCGATCATGTGGCCGATAGCTATTGTGCTTGAGCTTTTAGTGGTTGGAAAGCTTGCACCGATGCTTGCGTTCAAGATTGTGAGACCGACTGACAGACCACAGGTGATAACCTTCATGATATCATTCTACATCTGCATAATGATGTGTCCAATCATGAGCCTTATAGCAACTGTTTTGTTCAAGGATTCACCAAGTGTTGGTACATTTATCCAGACATGGGGAATGAATCTCCCTGTTGCACTGCTCTGGCAGCTCTGCTATTGCGGACCACTTGTGAGATTGATATTTAGAACTATATTTAAGAGACAGCTTGCGGGTTCTGGCTGTGTAGAGCCATCCAAAGAACCTCAGCCAGAGTCATAATTCTCCGTTTTGGAGAGTTTTGCCTAAAGTATAGACAAAGGCTGGGCGAGGTGTTACAATCCGTTCAAAGCATAGGTTTCAAGTCGAAGGTTTCTATGAGTCCGAACGTAAGAAACGGACCATTCCAACGTATCTATAATTTGCGAATTTCTCATGCTTTTATATCACATTTTTCATAAGAGCAGGAATAATATTCTGGCTGATTTTTTGAAGAAGAATAAGGCGGAGATTTTGCGTATGAATATATTTGAATATGATCAGGAAAAGCATATGAGGCAGACATATGAAGAAACGAGGGGCTGTGTATGAGTGAGGAATACATAACGCTGGATGGATTGTGTCAGCAGCTTTCAATATCGAGGGCAACGGGGCGGAACTGGCTCAGACTTGGGAAAATTGAATCACAGGGCATAGATTCGGCCGGTCAGATGTATTTCACAGAGGAGTACGTAAGTAATCTGAAACAGTCACTGGAAACTGGCGAACGAAGGTCGCTCAGAAGCCGGCGGAATAAGCGGTATGTGTCCGGCAAAGGATTGTATGACAGATATGTGTCAGACATTTGCGAGAGTACAGACACAGTAAAAAGTCTGGTGGATAAGCTGGAGAGGCAGAATATATGTGTGACTGAGATGGTCATGAGAACTCTGCTGGCGGATTGTGCACTCAAGCTGCTGGTAAGCAGTGGTGAGATTACTGTTGACAGAGAAATATTCCCTGCATATATAGATGGAAGCTTGACAATTGGTGTATGGAGTGCGCTGATCGATGATATAATTCAGGACAAAAAAGCAGCATTATCATGGGCAAATAATAACAAAAATCTTATGGACACCAATTACTATTATCAAAAGGGGGAGGACGTACTTGGACTTCTCTATATGTCTATAAGAGATGCAGGCAGCCGGAAGGCGGCTGGTTCATATTATACGCCGACAAAGGTAGTAAGAACGCTGATAAGTGATGTGACCGGTGATATGGGAAGCAGAATATCTGAGGGCGGTAAGCGATTATTCGATCCATGTTGCGGAACCGGTAATTTCCTTATACAGCTTCCGGATGATATAGAACTAAATAATATATATGCGTGCGATATAGATGAACTCAGTGTACAGCTTGCGAGGTTCAATCTGGCACTTGGGAGATTGTCCGGAAGAAGACATGTCAATGTGGACGAAGCGATCTGGACAATATATGAGCACATAGAGCGCAGAGACTTCATTTCAGAATACAGGAATGATTCAGAATGTGGTGGGGATGATAAGAAGCTCTTGGCTGATCCGGGATATGACATCATCATCGGTAACCCGCCGTGGGGATATACATTTGACAGGGAGACACGGACATTACTCAGGAAAGCATACAGAACTGCAGCCGGAAGGGGCGTGGAGTCGTCTGATGTGTTCGTGGAGTGTGCGCTGAAGCTGTTGACAGATGAAGGAGTTCTTGCATTTGTGCTGCCGGAGGCATTGTTAGATGTACATAATCATAAGACGATCAGGGAGATCATAGCCGAATCGGCAAATGTGAGCCGGGTGAGTTTCCTTGGCGATGCATTCTATGGTGTGCAATGTCCATCGTTGGTGCTGCAGCTTGAAAAGAGTTCTGATCCTGGACATAGCAAAGGTGCGGTGATCGAGAGAGACGGCAGAGAGTTTGTTGTAGGAACGGACAGGCCGCTTGGCAGTGAGAATTTTATGCTTAGGCTCACTGATGATGAGTACAGGCTGCTTTGCAGAATAGAAAATACAGATAACTGTGAATTTCTGCGTGGACAGGCAGATTTTGCACTGGGAATAGTGACCGGGGATAATGCGAAATATGTGTCCACAGAATGCGGAGAGGGAATGGAGGCAGTGATAACCGGAGCAGATGTATACAGATACAGATGCGGAAAAACGGAAAAATATATGTATCCGGAACTTACCCTGTATCAGCAGGCGGCGCCGCTGGAGCTTTACCGGGCTCCGGAGAAACTGATCTACAGGTTTATCAACAGACAGCTTGTATTTGCATATGACGACAGGCAGAGGCTTACGTTGAACAGTTGCAATGTGGTCATTCCACATATACCGGGACTTGATATGAGATATATCATGGCGATACTCAATTCAAGGGTGGCGCAGTACATATATGAGAAGCGGTACAACGCAGTGAAGGTTCTGAGATCCCATATAGAGAATATTCCTGTTCCAGTCGCAGACGAGGAGACACAGAGACGCATAATCTCAAAGGCAGAAGAGCTTATGGCAGAAGAACTTATCACAGAAAGTTCTGTGAATTCAGAAATGCAGACGTACAAGACAGGTAAAGACCATTTGCAGCGATACAGGTTGTATGAAGAGATAGATGACATTGTTAGGAAGCTGTACTCAGTTACCGATGAAGAGTACGAGTTCATAAAGCAGTCTTTATCCGGTGACAAATATATGTTATAAAAATAATATACTTTAATTGATCAGGAAGAGGAAGAGACTATGAATAATATACTGCTTATAAACGATATGGCTGGTTATGGCAAGGTTGCACTGTCAGCGATGATACCGATAATGTCCAACATGAAATTCCAGGTGTACAACCTTCCGACGGCACTCGTGTCAAATACACTGGACTACGGGAAGTTCGATATACTTGAGACGACCGGATATATGAAGAACAGCATGAGAGTGTGGGGTGAGCTTGGATTTACATTTGACACCATAGCAACCGGATTTCTTGTATCGGAGGAACAGACCAGGCTTGTGGCTGAGTTCTGTGAGAAGAAGAAAGACCAGGGTGCGTTTATATTTGTCGATCCGATCATGGGCGATGACGGAATCCTGTACAACGGTGTTACGGAGAATACGGTTGGCTATATGAGACAGATGTGCAAAGTGGCGGATCTCATAGTGCCAAACTGCACAGAAGCAGCATTTCTTGCCAGCAAATACACTGACAAGAGGATACTGACCATGGCGGAGGCCGAAGATCTGGCACATACGCTTCACGGATATGGAGCAAAGACCGTAGTTATTACCAGCGTGAATATAGATGGACAGACAAGCACTCTCCTGTTGGATGGCGAGACAGACAAAATGAACGTGTTCCCATATACAGAGATTCCTGTGAGATTTCCGGGAACCGGTGATATATTCTCTGCTGTGCTTATCGGAAAGTACAGAGGCGGACACAGCATAGAAGACAGTGTGCAGTTAGCCATGAAAGTGGTGGAGAAGCTTATAGCCTTGAACAAGGACAATGTTGACAAGTACAAGGGAATCCCTCTTGAACAGTACATAGAGGTGATAACGGAATGAGCAGACCGCAGATCAAGATAACACTCATAGACCGCAAAGGCCCTCACGGCTGCCACAGGGGGCATAAGATAGGTGACAGCTACGATTTTGATACTGAGCGAGGGCAGCTCTGTCCCATGGCCATGCATGTGGCATTTCCATATGTGGATATTCTTAGATATGGTGGAACCATCCCGGGAAATGAGCCGGGAACTGCAATGTTCTGTTGTCCTGATGTGGACACGATCAATGTGTTCAGGATAGAGGTTGTCCAGCCTGAGCAGGATAAGAATTGACAAATAAACGGCAAAGAGACAGCTAAAGAAGCGGTGTATCGGAAGAAAAAAACTCCCTTATATAATATAATACATGGTAAGTAAGACAGATGTATTTATCAAGTATGGGAGGTGGCACATATGGCAGGATGCAGAGCGCATTACAATATATATGCATGGATAATTGCTGTGGTTATGTGCGTCTCATATCTTGGAGTTTGTGGGCTTTACAACCCGAATGTCAGGAATTATTCTGCGCATTCGGTATCATTGCTTGGTGAGAGTCGGGGAATAGACGCCGGGAACAACGATGTGCTCATGGTTGACAGTTCTGCGGGGCTTGTGATCCAGACAAGAAACATACGGACTGGAAATTCAGAAGAATCCATAGACGATACATGGATGCTGTCGGCGGTTCTTGCGGCATTGCTGTTGAGTCTGATATTCTGTGTATGTGCATCTGCAGGCAGATATCCCGAGATGACAAACAGCCGCAGATGGATACTCCTGGAATATATACATAGGTCAGACGGGAAGAAACGCACCTTCATTGGGAATTAAATGTAATAGAGATTACCAGTGAAGGAGAGATAATTATGGCAATGGATATATTGGCTTATACATTTGGGGTTATAGCACTTGTAGCAGCAATCAAATGCTTTGTGGATGAAAACTGGGGTGAGAAGATGCACCGTGAATCAGAGGATATCACGGCTCCAGATGCAAAAGACATGACTCAGGATAAGAAGGCAGCTTAGATGATAAGCAGTTTAACCAGACAATAAAATAGAGAGAGAATTATTGATCCCACAGATATTATTATGGATATCTGTGGGATCATTTTTATTTTTTCATCCGGTTAAGCTCCGGTATTACGGTTAACAGCATTGTGAAAAAGCATGCGCTTCCTCCGAGTATATTTGATATAGGTTCAGCCATGAATACGCCATTTGTTCCGAGATGGAAAGCATACGGCAGCAGGTATGTAAGAGGGACTACGATGATCGCCTTTCTGAGCAGAGAGAAGAAAATCGCCTGCTTTTTCTTGTTCAGCGATTTGAAAGTAGTCTGGCCGATATACTGAAGCAGCATAAATGCAAATGCAGCGAAATATATTTTGAGAGCCGGGATGGAGTCACTTATAAGTGAACTGTCGGAGCTGAATACAGATATAAGTGCTCCCGGAGCAATCAGGATGATTCCCCATGCTATGACCATATATATCACTGCAAGCAGAGACATGATGGCTATGGATTTTTTGACATGATCGGGCTTTCTGGCTCCATAATTGTAGCTGATGACTGGGGAAGCACCTTCGGCTATTGACCAGATAGGAGTTTCGACGATCTGTCTGACGCTTGACACGATGGTCATGACTGACACATAGACATCGCCTCCGGTACGTGACAGGACACTGTTACAGCATATTGATACAAGGCTGTTTGTGAGCTGCATCACAAATCCAGCGGTTCCCAGACTGACAATATCCTTTGCATATGTCACACACTCCCTGAATTGTCCCAATGAAAGCAGCTTTACCTGCAATTCGGCTTTGTTCTTCAGAAAGTAGAGGACAAAAGCGGCAGACATGATCTGCGATATCACGGTGGCTATGGCCGCACCTCTGACGCCGAGATGTAGGACAAATATAAATACGGGATCGAGAATACAGTTGGCGGCAGCACCGACGGCCACTGTCAGCATACCTGTTACAGAATATCCCTGTGCATTGATGAATGGGTTCATGCCTGTTGATACCATGGATGGCAGAGTGCCAAGCAGATATATCATCATATATGGGTACGCATATGTGAGTGCGCTTTCCGATGCTCCGAACAGGACCAACAGCGGTCTTGCAAATATCATACCGACAGCCATGAGAATAATGGCAGCACCACATAACATAGTGAAGGCTGTATTCATTATGGTATCTGCGGTTTTATCATCCCCCATCCCTCTTCTGATTGAGAACAGAGGGGAACCGCCACTGCCAAACAGATTGCTGAAGGCAGTGATTATGATGGTGATCGGGAAACAGAGACCGACTCCGCCGAGAGCAGCGGTGCCCACATCAGGTATTCTTGCTATGTAGATCCGGTCGATCACGTTGTACAGCAGACTTATGAGCTGAGCCACCAGCATAGGCATGGCCACACCGAGTATATTTTGAGTTATCTTTCCATTTTCAAAGTTTACTCTGTTCATAGATTTCATTCCTTACAAAATGTATTGAATAGTTTACTTTCATATAATAGAACTGCAGTTAAAAATAATCAATAGACGTATATGGGGGTGTGTTATAGATATGAAACTACCTTCTCAATCATATTTTGTTTAAAGTGATTAAAAAATAATTAATATTTAACTAAATTAAGTTTGACTATTAGGTAGAGCTTAACTAATATGAAAACAGAAATGTATAATGTATATAGAACAAATGGAATGACAGGAGACAATATTATGAAGATCAAGCCAAATGATGTTATGATCAGGTATACAGGACGTATTGACTGGACAGATGCGGAGAAGCCGGTGTGGGTATATCCTTGTACATCTGCGGAGATGAAATTTACGGGCAATACTCTTAAGATAAAGGTGTTCAACAGGAATAACTATTGGGACAATTATCTTGGATGTATAATCGATCAGTCGCAGAGAAGTTATCTTTTAAATAAAGAGGGAATTACGGAACTTGATATAGTTGTTCCGGATAACGATACAAATGAACATTGTGTGCTGTTCTTCAAGAGACAGGATGCATGCCATGAGGTAACAATACTTGAGTATGAGATTGGAGATGGGGAGAGACTTCTTCCTTTGAAACCGCTGTCAGGCCGCCGTATAGAGGTGTATGGAGACTCGGTGTCAGCGGGCGAGGTATCGGAGGCTGTCGACTGCGTTGGAAAGGAAGACCCGGTACACAATGGCGGTTATTCTAATAGCTGGTATTCGTATGCGTGGATTACTGCAAGAAAGCTGAAAGCACAGATTCATGACATAGCCCAGGGAGGGATAGCTCTCATGGACAGGATAGGATGGTTCCAAGAGCCGAATCAGATTGGCATGGAAAGTGTGTGGGATAAGGTTCACTACAACCCTACATTTGGTCCGGCGACACGGTGGGATTTCTCCCAGTACACACCTCAGGTTGTTATAGTTGCTATAGGACAGAATGACAACCATCCGTATGATTTTATGAAAAATGACTATAACGGCAGGCAGGCGGAAACGTGGCGTGACCATTACATGAAATTTCTGGGAAAACTTAGGAAGACATATCCGGATGCACACATAATCTGCTGTACCACACTTCTCTGCCACGACTGTTCATGGGACAAGGCTATAGATGAAGTGGTTGACAATATGAATGATAAAATGATAACTCATTATGTATATGGAAGAAACGGATGCGGCACGCCAGGACATCTCCGAATACCGGAGGCGTGCGAGATGGCAACGGAGCTGGCCGAATATATAGAAGGTCTCGAAATTGAGGGGTGGAATTAAATTATATCCTAACTTAGAGGTAATATAGGATTATTAATGAGCTGATGTTCAAATATGGAGGATAAACCATGGAAAATTATGATCTTGAAAGAATAAAATCAGTTATACAGCGCGCCCAGAGTGGACAGGAACTTACAATAGGTTTCCTTGGCGGTTCGATAACGCAGGGAAGTTTGGCGACGGAGCATGAAAATACTTATGCATACAGGGTATACAAGTGGTGGTGTGATACATTTCCACAGGCAAAGTTCAATTATGTGAATGGCGGAATAGGCGGCACAGACTCATACTATGGTGTGTCCAGGGCTGTGACTGATGTGCTCATGTACCAGCCGGACTTTGTGGTTGTGGATTTCAGTGTAAATGATGTGGATAACATATACTGTGAAGAGACCTTTGAAGGTGTGCTGAGAACACTGCTTGGCTGGCATTCAAGACCGGCGGTTGTCGTTCTCAATAATGTTTTCTACGACACGGGTGTGAGCACTCAGGATATCCACAACCGACTTGCAGATCATTATGGAGTGTCACATGTGAGCGTGCACGACACCATATACAGGCGGATGAAGGCGGGAGAATATAACAGGATCGACATAACCCCGGATGGACTTCATCCAAATGACAAGGGACATGGTCTGGTAGCCGGTGAGATAACAAAGTTTCTTGAGAGTATTGTGGGTGATCTCATACAGTCTGAGAATTTGTCTGATGACTCAAATACGGATGCCGCAGATACTGGCGCGGACATAGAGAGAAATATACAGGATGAATCGGTCTGCTCATGTGTACTTCCTACCCCTGTTACCGCAAATGCATATGAGGATGCAAGAAGGCTTACCATACGCGAGATATGTCCTAAGCTTTCAGGGTTCAGGGCTGATACTCATGAGAAGATGGGACATCTTGATCATTTCAAGAATGGATGGACAGGTGTACATGCCGGTGATAGCATAACATTTGAACTTGAGGGAAGCTGCATAGGAATACAGTACAGAAAGACCATATCAAGACCTGCTGTCAGGGCTCAGGCTGTGCTTGATGGGGACGTCGAGCATCCGGTTTTATTGGATGGCAATTTTGATGAGGACTGGGGTGATTGTCTGTATATAGAGCCTGTGCTTCATCACGGTGAGAAGAATAAACACACACTTGAGATAACGGTTCTTGATGATGAGTGTGTGGGTACAACACCATTCTATCTTATGTCCATAATAGTTGCATGATAAGTATGCGATTAAGAGAATGACAATGTTCAGATTGGCATAGATATTTGAAGAATTAAATTAAAATAAATAATATTGTGTATTGCAATATTGGGGATAGAGGACTATTATTAGCTCAGATGTACAAAGAGGTACTGCATAATCTTGCAGTGCCTCTATTTTTTTATGATGGATTTTATATCCGTACAGATTTTTGAGGAGGATGATGTTATGACACCGATGAACAATGCAGATTATCTTATCAGATTGCAGCACGCAGATGAACTTGACGCTATGAAGGCAGCAAAAAAGGCAAGCGGACTCACATATGAGGCGCTGGCAGAGAAAATAGGTGTGAATAAAGTATGGATCGCATCAGCATTTGAGGGACAGCAGTATGTGCCTGAAGAATATTGCGATAAGCTTGCAGAAGCACTGGGAATAGATAAGTCAGCCACGGCATTTCTTGCAGAGCACCCATATAAAGGCAACACGGATCCTATTCTCTACAGACTTCATGAGGTCATTGATACATATGGTCCTGCCATCAAGGACATAATCCACGAGCAGGGCGGAAATGCCATCATGAGTGCCATCGATTTTGGCCTTGACGTGGATGTGACTGAGGATGCCGAGGGCAACCACAGAGTCATCATCAAGTTTGACGGAAAACTCCTGCCATATGCCAAGAAAGGACAGTATCCTTGGTAGAGTTGATGTGTTGACATTACAACTGTTGTAAGGTTTAATATCATGTGGGGACGGAGAGGACAGGTACCTCCGTCCCCATCAACATGAAAGACGAGGACATACATAATGGAGAAGAACCTTACGACCGGAAGTGTGCCAAAGACGATGGCATATTTTGCACTGCCCTATCTATTATCTTATTTTCTACAGACTCTATACGGGATGGCGGATCTGTTCATCATAGGGCAGTTCTGTGGCAATGATGCCGGAGCCACCACAGCGGTGGCAAATGGTTCCCAGGTCATGCATATGCTCACGGTGATTTTGGTTGGTCTTGCCATGGGAACAACTGTTGTCATAGGAAAAGCAGTGGGAGCAAAAAAGCTTCAGGATGCCCAGGCTGCCATCGGAAATACAGTCACCATCTTCATGATAATATCAGTAGTACTTACAGTAATGCTGCTCATTTTTATAAATCCAATAGTTGCAGTTATGGATACCCCGGAGGAGGCTGTCAAAGGAATCACGGATTATCTGATAGTATGCTTCATAGGAATTCCATTTATAACAGCATACAACGTGATAAGTTCGGTATTCAGAGGACTTGGAGATTCTAAGAGTCCTATGTATTTCATTGCGGTTGCGTGTGGCCTTAATATAGCACTTGATTACATATTTATAGGTGCCTGTGGCATGGGACCTCTTGGCGCTGCTCTTGGAACGACGCTGGCACAGACCTTCAGCGTTATAATATCATTTGTGGCGATAAAGAGAATGAACACAGGGCTGAGACTTACGAAAAATGATTTTGTTCCGAGAAGATCTGTGCTCGGAGAGATCGTAAAGATAGGTCTTCCGGTGGCTGTTCAGGATGGCTGTATACAGATAGCATTCATCATCATAACCGTCATTGCGAATAAACGTGGTGTAAATGACGCGGCGGCAGTGGGTGTTGTGGAGAAGATGATAAGCTTTATCTTCATAGTTCCATCGTCAATGCTCGCCACAGTGTCGGCACTTGCCGCACAGAATATTGGCGCAGGAAAGCATGACCGGGCGGAGCAGATACTAAGGTATGCGCTGGGGATCATAGTGGTATACGGAGCCATAACTATTGCGGTAGTTGAAATATTTGCACCGGAACTTGTGGGACTCTTTAGTAAGAACAAAGTAGTTGTAGCGATGGGAGTTCAGTATATCAGCAGTTATATAGTGGACTGCGTATTTGCGGGAATACATTTCAGTTTCACCGGATATTTCTGTGCCTATGGCAAATCCTATATAGGGTTTATTCACAATATGATAGCCATAGTATGTGCAAGAATTCCGGGATCATATCTGGCATCTGTCATGTATCCAGACACCCTGTTCCCGATGGGATTTGCGGCACCGGCTGGATCATTTATATCCATAGTGATATGCGTGGGAGCATTTGTGTGGATGAAGAGGAGCGGTACGCTGTATAAGGCCAACTTATAAGAGATATGTATTTGGTGATAGGAATGTTTATTGTGCGTTCATTTCGTAAAGGTATTATGATCGTTCGGATACAAGTGGCAGTTCATTGATCGTCAGTCGTGAGGAATATCATGGAACCTACCGTCCAGCTCCTCGGTCTTGACCACGTTGATAAATGCGTGCTCATCGATCCCACGGATCATCGGTATGAGCTCACGCTTCGCTTCCGAGTTGATGACGGAGTAGATGAGGGTTTTCTCCTTCTCCTCGTAACATCCGACACCCTTGAACAGAGTAGCGTCATGGTGAGTCAGGTCGCTGATGGCGTGGTAGATCTCATTTGACTTGTCGGAGATGATGAACAACGTTTCTTTCTTATATCTCTTATACAGAAGCTGGATCACCTGCGTGCTGCAGAACTGGTAGATGATGGAGTACAGAGCCTTTGACCAGCCGAACAGTGCGCCGGCTGCGATCAGCATTACGATGTTTCCGAGCAGTATGTAGTTCCACGCATCTATACCCTTCTGGTGAGACAGGAATATGCTGATGAAATCAGTTCCTCCGGTGCTGGTTCCAACGTTCAGGCAAAGGCTGATGGCGAGTCCGTTGATGAGACCGCCGAACAGGCTTACAAGCATTATGTCGTCAGTGAATACATATGATGGCAGAATATCCACAAATATACTCGACAGAAGAATGACTATGATCGAATAGAGGGTAAATCTTTTGCCGATATATTTGTATGATATGTATGTGGGAAATAGATTCAGTCCAATGTTGAATACTGCAAAAGGCACGCTTATGTGCAGAAATTTTATTCCAATGTTCTGGAGAAGCAGGGATGCTCCGGAGAACCCGCTTGGAAACAGTCCTGCGGTCTTGGCAAAGCATCGGAGATTCCATGCGTATAGTATAGATGCAAATACGACGATGAACAGGCGGAATATCTGATAAAATCTTGGGTGTTTTAACTCTAGAGATTGAAACATAGCGGTACCTCCTTTGTAAGTGTCACTGTAAAATGCGGTTAATTTTCAAATGGGCGAACCCTCAAAGTCACGCCTAAATCCTTGCATATCTGGCGGCATCGCTTGATCTTATCCTCGGGCATGACCTTGTCAACAACTGTCATGACAACGTGTGGCACGTACCTTTTGGCAAGAACGGCAAAATCCTTGATGGCCGCGTAGGACTGGATCCCATAGCGTGATCTGGTCAGTTCAAGAAATTCATTTTCATCAGGGGCGTTCAGGGATATTGATACAGTGTCGAATCGGCCCTCAAGCTCTGGTGTGACATCTCTCCCATATATAAGATTGGCAAGTCCGATGGTGTTGAGACGGACTTTGAGATTGGGATATGTGTTTTTCAGTGAATCGATCACCGCGCACACGTCTTCCAGTCTCTCAAGAGGCTCGCCAAATCCACAAAATACAAGTTCATTTATGATATTCAGGTCATACTTTGAGAAAAGTTCCAGAACCTCCTCTATAGAAGGCTCGCCATCCTTCAGCCAGAGAGTATTGTTCTCCTGCTGCTTTTTTGTCTGCCTCAGGCAGAACACACAGCTGCATGGACATTTGTTTGTCATGTTTACATATATATTTTTGCCTGTGAGATCCCCGCTCTTTGCAATGTCGAGGTAACCTTCCTCACCGACTTTTCCGGTTACAGTGTATAAAACCATAGTTGAATCTCCAATCGTTTAAGTTATTCCTCAGTCAGATCCTTCATGTACATCTCAAAGCACAATCCCCAGTTCTCCGGAACATTGTTCTCAACGCAGTAGCTTATGCACTTTGATACATATGAAGCGGCCTTTTTCACGGACTCATAGACGCTGTGTCCGTTCAGATACATACCCGCAATGATGGCTGCGATCACATCTCCGGTGCCGCTCCTGTCGCCGCCGATCCTGTCAACCATGACCATCTGGAAATCCTCATCCTTGTTGTAGATGAAGTTGGCTATCTGAGTCTTATTGAAATGTATTCCTGTCACAACGATATGTTCAGGTCCCTGCTCCGCCAGGGCCATGCACATTTGCCTTAGCTCGTTCACGGTCACAGTGTGCTCCGGATATGGAAGATCAAGGAGGGTGCAAAGCTCCGTCAGATTAGGAGTGATAATGTCGGCATATTTTACAAGCTCCTTCATCTTGCTGCACATAGACGCGGTATAGGTTGGGTACAGCTTGCCGTAGTCACCCATGACGGGATCGACGATAACAAAATTCTTCTCGTTTTTAAAGTATTTGATAAAGTCGATAACTATATCAACCTGTTCCTCAGAGCCGAGAAATCCTGTTGATATGGCATCGAACTGCAGCTCCAGATCTTTGTAGGTCTGGATGTAATCCCGCATTTTGGGTGTGTAGTCATCAAAGTAAAATATAGGAAACTGTGTATGTGTAGATAGTATTGCTGTTGGCACAGTGACAGCCTGGATCTTCATGGCGGACACTATCGGCGCCATGACAGCGATGGAACATCTTCCGAATCCTGTAACATCATTTATTAGAGCGATTTTTTTCTGCATCTTAGTTCTCCAAATTCAATAAATATAGTAGATTTTATCATCAAATACAGGTGTGTTCAATATTTGAATTCCGTCAGACCAAGTGAAATTTATGTTCAAAAGGGAGAGAATAGATAAAATTTCCACATTGCCCCATATCTTGATACGTAGTAAAATATAACCATATTTTGCTGCGCTTCAGGAGGAATGAGTATGAATGAAGTCGTTTTGAAGACATATGTCTTTTCGTCGATCATAATAGCCGCTACAGATATTATACTGGGTATGAAATCCATAAAAAAGAATAAGACGACGGGAAGGTTTCTGGGGCTTGCCTGCATAGGAGCAGCTATAGTTGATGTCAGTTATCTTATCAGCATTATAAGCGATTCGTATATGGCCATGTCCGTCATGTCGAGTATATATTTCGTAAGCATTGATTATATGCTGGTATGTCTGCTCATATTTATTGTTTATTTTACAAAAGGACGTTTTTCAAAGTATGGAAGAGCAGCGATAGGCGTCTGCTTTTTTTACTGTCTGTATGAGCTTGTAATATTTGCCATAAACCCATTCAAAAATATAGCGATAGGGTATGTCAGAAGAGACACCGTGATAGCAAAATACAGCTATGATATGAAACCGCTGTATGATATGCATCTGGTTTTTTCATATGCGCTGGTGGGAGTGGTACTCATACTCCTTTTAAAGAAGCTTTGCAAGATTCCACATGAATATCGTTTGCAGTACAGCAGTGTCATCCTGGGAATTCTTGCGCTTGTCGGGATAAATGCAATATTTCTCTACGTTCCGGGAGCGGAGGTATACAAACTTCTGGATTATTCCATCTGTGGCTACAGTCTTACATCATATATTCTGTACTGGAGCTGCTTTAATTATTCAACCCATGGAATGCTCAACAAACTAAAGACAAACATATTCGAGAATATAGGTCAGGGAATAGTTTTGTTTGATTATGACAATCATTTGATCCTGCACAATGACAGGGCGGATGATTTCCTTGGAAAGGAACTCCTCTGCAAATGTGAGAATCTGCAGCAGTTTCTTGAGACGTATGATCTGTCCGTTGATCTTGCAGCTGATGACGACAGTTTTTCTCTGCAGTGCTATATAAAAGGTGATGATGGAGACAGACCTTTAAGGTGCGATATCAGAAGGCTTGACAACAAGGAAGGCCGCAGACTTGGTCAGATGTTTGTATTTTCTGATATATCTCTGGAGACGGATATGCTTACAGGATTTCAGAAATGGGATAGCTTTCAGAGACTTGCCATGGAAGAGGTGGACCATTTTACGTTTCCGGTTGGAGTGGCAATATGCGATATCAACGGATTGTCTGTGATCAACAGCACTCGTGGTAATCAGGCGGGTGACCAGAGGATAAATGCACTTGCGGGCATCATGAGAAAGAACTTTCCGGAGAGAACATATTATGTCAGGGGTATTGATGCGCACCTGATAGCACTTTGCAGTCACAGCAGTGAGGAAGAGATGGCTGCATGTGTCGAAAAGGTCAAAGAACAGTATGATGGAAGTATACAGTATGCAGTGGGGGTGGCTGCGGATGAGGGACAGAGCATAGTCGCTGCAATCATTGATGCGGCAACAGCCATGAAGACAAAAAAGCTTGTGGACAGTGAATCATCGCACTCAGATATGCTGACATCACTCATAAGGGCTCTTGAGGAGTGCGACAGCGATACGGAACAGCATGTGCGTCGTACACAGGAGCTGGGGGCTGAGCTTGGCAGACGAATAGAGCTGTCAGATATCCAGCAGAGCAAGCTGGCGCTGCTCTGTCTGCTCCATGACATAGGGAAGGTAGGAGTTCCTATGGAGATACTCAACAAGCCGGGAAAACTCACGGATGAGGAATGGAAGATCATGCGTTCCCACGTTGAGAAGGGTTATGAGATCGCCATGAGCAACACAGAACTCAGACAGATCGCGGAGGAGATAAGGCATCATCATGAGAGATGGGATGGAAATGGATATCCGGATGGACTGAGCCGTGAAAGCATACCGGTTCTGTCACGTGTGATCGCAGTGGTCGATGCATTTGACGCAATGATCAATGACAGACCTTACAGAAAGGGTATGCCGATATCAAAAGCGATAGAAGAATTAAAGAGCTGCGCGGGCAGCCAGTTTGATCCATATATAGTTTCGGAGTTTATAAGGCTTGTATCAGAGAAGTATGCAGATTCGCTGGCAGCTGACTCAAAGCAAGGGGCTGCTGATGGTGGTGTCGGTGCAGATGGTAATGGAGAGAATGTTGGGGATCGAACTGCCCCAGGAGATGGTCTGGCGGACGCTGATGGTGATGGCGCCAGCACAGACGACGAACAGACAGAGATCCGGATTATGGCGCGCAGACAGATGGTGGATTTTACTGAATATGGCAAGGATGCGTTTCGTGTACATACAGTCAAATATAGCAGATATCTGGTGGATGAAAACTGGAGGATCATATCTGTAGACGATAATTTTGAGGAGCTTACGGGTTACAGCAAGGAGGACATAGAGAATAATATCATAACCCAGATCGACCTTATACCGGACGAGGATAAAACAGAATATCTCTGTCAGGTAAATGCGAATCTGGCAAAGAGCACATTTGTATTTCAGGAACACAAGATACATCGGAAGGATGGCAGGGATATATATGTATTATGCACTGGAAGAATGTTTTATGATTCGGCACTTCAGAAAGACAGAGGGGAAATAGTAATAGTGGATGTATCAAGTACATATGCTTTGAAGATGCTGACAGATGCGGAGCAGAATAAGGCAGATGTGAGACTCAGAAACTGGGAGAATACCTATCGTACAGATCCCCTCACAGGACTTTTGAACCATGCGGCATTTAGAAGTGACATGGAGCAGAGACTTCTTGAGTGTACGCACACAGCGGTGATGATCATGATGGATGTAGACAGATTCAAGCAGTACAACGACACCTACGGACATCACAATGGCGACAAATATCTTGTCCTTGTGGCACAGACACTGCAGGCGGCACTCCGCGGTGATGACCATGCATGCCGTATGGGCGGTGATGAATTTGCAGCCATGCTGTTCTTCAACAAGAGTGTGTCTGATGACGTGATAAGGGAACGTGCCCAGCAGATATTTGACAAGGTGAACCTGACTGTGAAGGCCACAGAGGGAGGAACAGGAATCTCCATGGGTGCGGTGATCGCAAGAACTGAACTGACATTCAACGAGATGTATGAGGAGGCGGATAACGCCCTCTATGATGTTAAGGAGAGTGGAAGAGGCAGGATTGAGGTGAAGAGGCATGGGGAGTAGATCGTATATCTTCAACATACTTCATAAAGATCTTCACAAAAAACTCCACAAAGAACCTTTGCTTCCTATGAGTCTGATCTTGTTTGCCGTAATTTTGGCATATTCTTTTCGACTTATTGGAAGAGGAAGTTTCTATCCTACTCTGTTTTCTTATCTGCGTAGTTTCATTTATATCGGGCTTTATGCCGCCTGGGGAATTTCAATCCGCCAACGTATCGTGCAGAAACAGGTCGGACAATATCTGGTAGGCGTTTCGGTGCTTTTGATTTTGTGGTTTACCTTTCGCTCAGCAAAATACTTTATATTCTGGCAGCCGGTTGCAATAAGATACCAGTGGTATCTATTCTATCTGCCAATGCTGTTTGTACCCATGCTTGCACTGCTGATCGCAATGTCTCTGGGCAAGCCCGATGAATATAAACTGCCAAAATCTGTCTGGCTATTGTCTGCCGTTTCGGGAGTTTTGCTTATTCTAGTGCTTACGAATGATCTACATCAATTAGTTTTCACATTCCCTAAAGATGCGGATGTCTGGTCTGATGCAGATCATGGCTACGGTGTGTGCTATTTTGCCGTGATCGTATGGCAGGTGTTTTGTGCCGTAGCAGCACTTATTTTTATGCTCTTTAAATGCAGGTTAAAGAACGGTAAGCATCGTTATTTGCCCGTAATTCCATTTGCGATATCGCTGGCTTATCTTGCATTGAACTATGTTGGTACGCCATGGCTGAAACATTTATTCGGTGACGTTACGGCATTTCAAAGTCTTATGTATATGCTCGGTTTCGAGGCTTGCATTGCTTGCGGATATATTCATTCAAACAGCCGTTACGCAGATCTTTTTGCCTCATCTGTCGGCACATCGGCAGAAATTACTGACAGAGACTTCAACATTCGCTATGCAGCGTTGAATATTGAACCTATATCAAAGGAAACAATGAGAAAAGCCGAGAAAGCTCCTGTCACAGTAGACGGTGGGCTGACCGTACATACTATGCCCATCGGCGGCGGTTATGCGGTATGGACAGAGGATGTGTCGGCGCTGCTTGCCATTAAGGAAGAATCAGAATGTCTTGCGGAAGAGCTTGCCGAAAGAAATGAGATTCTTCGCTATGAATACAGGCGGGAGTCGAAACGCCGCAAGGTGGAGGAGCAAAACCGACTGTTCGATCTATTGCAGTCGGCAACACAAAAACAGATCAACCGCATTTCGGCATTGACACAGGAATACCGCCGAATCTCAAAATCTGATACAGACAGAGTTAAAATGCTACTTGCCGAGATTGCCGTTTTATGCAGTTATATCAAACGCCGTAAGCATCTGACACTGCTTGCCGACAGAGATTGTAAGGTTGCAGTCAGCGAGCTTGAGAGAGCTTTTTCCGAATCGTTACAGACATTAAAGCTTTTAAATGTACGCAATACTCTGTATGTGGACAGTGAACTTTCCACGCTTTCGGGCAAAAATGCTGCTGCGATATTAGATTTTTATGAGGAAGTAATAGAAGCAGATCTTGAAAATTTAACAAGTGTGCAGATAAGCCTCGCAAATATAAACGGATTGCGGCTGTCGCTGAATGTCTGTTGCGAAGCCGACCTGTCGATCTTTTTAAATAAAGGTAACGTTCTTTATGAAATGGACGATGACGCAGGCTACCAGCATCTTGTATTTATTATTGAGGGAGGTGCCGCCGTATGAGTGCCTTTTCTTCACTTCCGGTCTTTTTGCAGACCTTAATACCACTTCTGCTGTTTGTGGAAGCTGTGCTTGAATTGGGACTTTATATATATCAACTTTCGCATCGTTCAAAATTGCATGATAATTTACCGAGTCTTGTGATTTTTGCGTTTTTGCTTACGCTTTTGTTCTCGGTAACACAGGGGGATCCGTTCAATGGCAAGGATGCATTTTTATTAGATGCGCCTTGGCTGATTTTCATTACAGTAATTTTCGTTGTTGTTGTTCATTTTGCCTTTGCTATGACGAGAGAGTATCGCCGCCGAAAGAACATGCTATCTCCATTTTCCGTTAAAGATGCCACAGACAAGCTGCCTATGGGGGTGTGCTTTGCCGATCCGAACGGGCGTATTGTCCTTTGCAATGACCGTATGCGCCGTCTGTCGTTTGCACTGAGCGGGCATGAGTTTCAGATTACCGACGATCTTGAAAAAGCGTTGGAGCACCCCGATAAAAGTATTATCGCTAACGGAGATTGTTACATACTGCCCGATAAGACAGTTTGGCAATTCCGCAAGCAGAATATAGCCGTTGACAATGATGAAAACTGGCTTCAAATGACAGCGCATAATGTCACTGAACTTTATAATGGCAACGTTCGTCAAACTGCTATTAACAATGAGCTGAAAGAGGTCAATCGAAAGCTCCAAAAAATGTATGAACGAATGGCCGATGATATAAAAGAAAAAGAAATTCTTGACCTGAAAATACATATTCATGACACAATCGGAAGAAGCTTGCTGACAATTCGTGATATAATGGAAAGCGACGAAAACACTGACAAAAAGCTTGAGGCTTTACAGGAAGCAACCGCAGTGCTTACAAGTGATCGAGTGACAGCCAGCGGAACGATGGAAGAGGTTGTTCAGACAGCGGAAATCCTCGGTGTAACGGTGATGATGGATGGATGCCTTCCGGCCGATTCACTTGCCGAAGAGCTTACCGTTGTCGCTGCAAAAGAATGTGTAACAAATTGTATCAGGCATGCCGGAGGCAATGAGGTATATATCAGCGTAAATGGGCGAAAGGATGTGTTTGATATTACGATAACGAACAATGGCGCTGCACCGTCGGACCCTATTAAGGAGGGCAGCGGACTCTCGTCGATTCGCCACAGCATAGAATCTGCCGGTGGAGAAATGCACACTGTATATAAACCACGATTTGAATTGCTGCTTATCATTCCAGAGGATGCGTCAAGTTTTATATGAAAACCTGACATGCAGCACCAGCTCTCGCCAAATACGATTATTAATGAGCTGATGTTCAATAAAAGGAGAACGATATATGATAAATACAATACTGGTTGAAGATGATTTATATATTCAAAAGCATTTTGCCGAGCGGCTGAAATCAAACGAAATCTTTCGCCTTGTTGGCGTATATCGTGACGCTTTTGAGGCAGAGAAAAACTGCAATTGTTCAATACAGCTTATTCTTATGGATGTACAAACACAGCACAAGCACTCCGGTCTTGCCGCCGCAAAACGTATAAAAAAGGCTTTTCCGAATATCAAAATAGTAATTGTAACCTCACTTGTCGACCCGCAGGTATTGGAACGAGCAAAGACAGGTGCAGCAGACAGTCTGTGGTATAAAGACCACGGCACAGAGGAGCTGATAAGTGTGATAAGGCGTACCCTTGCAGGCGAAAAAGTATTTCCTGACACCTCTCCTGCAATTGAAATGGAAGGCACAATGTCCGATACATTCTCGCCCCGACAGCTTGATATTCTCCGCTTATACATAAAGGGCTTTACATACCAGGAGATTGCCGATAAACTGGGCATCTCCAAAAACGGTGTGCGCTGGAACTTAGACGATATGGTTGAAAAAGGTAGATTTGAGAATCGAGAAGCGTTGGTTGTGACAGCTATTGAGAACAAGCTCATGGTGACCACTTTAAAAGACGAATAGAGTAAATGAACCCCTTGACTGACACGGTCAAGGGGTTTTTATGTCCCAAAGTCAAAAAAGTTTGAAAATAGTTTTTTCTGTCACTGGCACTTGTGCCAGTGACAGACCTCAAAAAATCCGTACAATAGAATGTGTAAGACTATAGTTGTAGTAGAAAGGGGGAGCAATGAATGTTGAAATATAACAAATACATTATGACCCTGTTGATGGTTTTAATTATGCCAGCCTTGGTTTCTGGATGTGTGGCAAAACCGTCAGAGGATTCTAATCTGACCGAAGATAAAACAACCGCCACAACCACAGAGGCGACCACAGAAGCAACCACAGAGGCGGCTACAGAAGCAACCATTGAGGCAACTACAGAAGCGACCACAGAAGCATCGGTACAAAAAGACACAGATTTATCAAAACTTCAAAACACCATTCTTGATAACAAAGAATCGGTTGGGATTGCCTATATCGGTTATGTCGGTTACGAGGCTGATGAGGAAGAAATCCTAAATTTCGTAAAAGACAGTCAGTATGCGGATAAATATGATTTTCTCTGCGGCGCGCCCCTTGTAAATGTAGGCGGTGCGGAGCTTTATGCGGTAGTTATTGCCGATACAAAATACAGTGTGTCTGTTTATCGGGCGGAAATAACTGATAATGGTGAATATTCTGTAAATACCGACAATACACTCTATAATTACAACGGAAATGGAATTGATTATTTTTTACTGCGCTGCAATGAAAGTGAAATACATTCAAATGTATCGCTGAGCTTTAAAAAAGGAAACGACTCTTTTTCGGTATTCCCGATGCTGTCAGGAATGGATGGGCAGCTTGTTGACGGAAATTACTATGATTTTTCAATATATTCCGATTATGTCAGCAGCGGTGAGTCCGAGGATAAGAATGTAGCAATAGCAAGGGAAATCCTTTTGGAGTCTCAGGAGGTGCAATACTACATAAGCATGGGTATGAGTGTACAGTATACGGGCCAGATTGATGAAATTGAGGGACGACCGTAATCTACCGTGTGAGTTAAAGCACGGAATAATAAAATAAAAAAGGAGGGAAAAATATGGTAGATATTAAAGCAATGGCAGCTGCAACAGCCCCGAGAGAGTTTGAACTCTCTTATACAACCACAATTGAAGATGTATACGAAAAGCTTAGCACACATGCCTCGGCTTTTAAAATGCCTTTCAAAATCAAAGGGGGCATCCCAGGAAAGCGCATTTCCTTTGAGAAAGAACCGAACCTCGACGTTACGGTCTGGGTCTTTGTTAAGGATGGCAACAAAATTAAAGTCATGGCAAACATCCAGGAGAACACAACAACCGTCAACGGTATGCGAGTTGACAAAAACAGCGTAATTCAAAAAGGTGTAAGCGGAGTAGCTAATCTTCCTATTCAAAGAGGTGAGTATCTTGATGAGGTGACCGAAAATGTTAAAAAGATACTCAACGGCGAGCTGGTTGAAGATTATGTAGCACCCGTTGGTGTAAACGGCAGTGGACAGACGGAAAAGGATTGGCTTGTAGCCCTTCTTCTCTGCCTTTTCCTCGGCGGAGTTGGTGGCCACCGTTTCTATGTGGGCAAAGTAGGATCAGGCATTCTCTATCTTTTTACCGCCGGCGTTTTTGGAATCGGTGTACTTGTTGATCTGATAAAGATCATTACCGGCAAATTCACTGACAAAGACGGAAATCCTATTCAAAAAAAATAGACAGTACTTCTTGACAGCCTTTAGATAAATATGGCTTAAAATTGGGAACTGTGCCTGAACTCATTCGGGCACAGTCCTGATTGCGAAAGGAGAACTTGTTATGAGTAAAAGAAAAGAGCACATCAAAATGACCATATTTATTATGGTCGCCGGCATAGCATCGATGGTTTTGGGTGTATTCGGAATTGTCACAAGCAGAATTGAAAAGAAAGAATATGCAGCCTCAACTGATATACGGAAAGTTTCCGCTGTTATTGTTGACTTTTCAACCTACGATAGTAAGGATGACAATGGCGATGTAGATTATACAACATATAAATTCAGAATTTCATATGAAATTGACGGAAAGACCTATAAAGGAAAGTGCGAAGAACGCGTTTGGCCAAGAGATATCGCAAAAGGATACACATACGATAAATTGAGAAAAGGCGATACAATAAAAGTAGAGGTCTATAAAACTACAAAAGGAAATTACAAGCTTTCCCCGGAGGGGAATCCCGTTGATTTCCTTCTCTATTGCGCGGCAATCCCTTTTGGCTTGTTCCTTGTTGTTATAATGATACGTGACATTGTAAAAGACAAACGGAAAAAGCAGAGCGAAAATGAAGTGGTCAGCAAGGAATAAACCAGAGGTGATTTTATGGATTTATCAGTATCGCTGTGCATTGCAGCCGCTTTTGCTATATTATGTACATTCTATATCGGTAAAAGTATACTTGTAATGGATTTTTCGGAATATCTTCCCAAGAATTTGAAAAAAGCTAAGCTGGAAAGATTGCTGGCAAAAAGGGAAACTCCTCTACAGGATTCGAAAATCCGAAAGGATATAAGAAAAGCATTTGAAAGAGTACTGATTCCGCTTGGAAAAGCGGATCAAAAGCTTCTTACGGCAAGAATGGACCTGGCTTTCCGAAAAAAAATCGTCAGTCAGATCGACGTACTTAATAAGAATAAGCTATGCCGCAAAATTTACATCACGGATGTTGTTCCCATTCCTAAAAATAACTTTGAAACATGGAACGATGATGGCAGAGAATGGCGGGAATCGGTTTTGAAGTGCAGCACTCTGGAGCGTTTCGAGTCAACACAAAACAACCTGGTTCAGCATGAGATATACCGTAAAAATTCATATCTCAGAATACTCCAGTCGAGACACGTTCGCCGAACAGACAAAAAAGAGAATAAGAAAAGCTATTATCACGATATGTTGAGAATAACCTGCCCGTCATGCGGTGCAAGAGTCAAGCTGAACAGTCAGCAGGTTACATGTGAATACTGCGGAGCCGTTATAAAAAACGAGTTTTACGATTGGCAGACCGAATCGTTTGAGATTTATGAAGCTATCAGTACAAATATGAAAAGATTTTTACAGCTTCTTTTATCCGGTTTCATACTTTTCTTAAGTGTCTTTCTATGCTTATACTTGATCGAGGATACGGAGATTTCCCTTGCGGCCGGCGTCGGTGCAGCGATTCTTGCTTTTGGAACGATTGTTACACCTATTATTTGTGGAAAAGTTAAACAAGACAATTTAGCGGAAAAAATCGCAGGATATTCAGAGAACTACCTCAGATCCTGCTTAAACGAATACTTTAGCAAAAACGAAAATGACAATGATCTGCTTGATTTCAGTATCGGCACGATCAAGCTTTTAAAAGTCTCTAACACAGATGAAATAACAACGGTTAAGTCTGAAATTTATGGAACCAAAACCTTTCTTCCTGAAAATAAGAAACCGTTTACAAAAAAATTCAAAAAGAAACTGACCATGCAAAGGGCTAGATATCCAGAAAAAAGAAAGTCTGACGGTGAATTTTTTGTTGAAAAGGAATGTCCAAGCTGCGGAGCAACATTCTTGCCAGATGAAAACGGATGCTGTTCTTATTGTGGTTATAGCCTTCACGGAGATAGCGAAAAGTGGAAAATAAAAAGCTGAATCCTGTTAAAATCCTGCAATGCCGATTAGGGTAGGGAAGGGAAACATTTACATATTATTAATTTTAAAAGGAGGGAAACCTATGAACAAAAAGAAAAAACTTTTGACTGTCGTAACATTAGTCATACTGATGCTCGAGGCATCAGTATTTACTGTTTCGGCAGCGGACAATCATTCGGTTGACGAAAACACAACCTATGTAACCAACTTTGCTGAGCTTGAAAAAGCTCTTGAAGCCACCTCAAACGAGACAAATCCACCCGATAAGCTTGTTGTTCTCAAAAATAACATAGATTACGAAGAGCAAGTTCCGAGCGATTGGAGCTATCAGGATGAGCAGGAGTGGTATTCCGAAATCACAGTTAGCTATCCCGGAAAAATCACCCTTGACTTGAACGGAAAAACCCTGAAAGTTACAACTGATATTCGTTCAGACGAGGAGACAAGGGATCTGTTTGTGGTTTTTTCGGGTTCCAAGGCAAACACCGACTTCACAATTACCACAACCCAGTCCGGCGGACAGATAATCTTTAACTCAACAGCCAACGAAACTTCAATGATCGTTGTGAATAACCCAAACGCAGATGTGAATATTCTTGGAAAAGCAGGGAAGTTTATCAACTATAATCTCACTCTTACAGCACAATCCGGAAGTGACACTTATATAAACGATAAGAACAGGCACCACGTTATTTCCTTCTATGATATAAACAATCTCTATATCACCGGTACTCTTATTCAGAATAATGCACGCGTCCCGTCTTGTATATATTCATACGGACCGGAGCCGCAGGGCAATGTTACAATAACAGGAAACTCAGAAATAGAAGTAATTTCAAATCAGCTTCTTAATGAACAGCCGTTCAGCACAATATATTTCCAAAACACCCCATCCAGCAGAAAAGTAAGGCTTGGCGGCTGTTATATTGGACAAAAGGGAAATGTAAATTCAATCTATTACGGTGGCCAGCCTCCTCATTTCTATGACATAGTTCTATCACAATCTCTGGAAAAGCCGAACTATGTTAGTATGCACAACGGTACCAGGGCATACAATACCTGGCCTGACTTTGTTAAGTTGGATGCGGATATAAAAATTATCTCCTCCTGTCACGATTCTGAGCCTGAATTAGAGGAAAGGACATCACTTCTTGGTCACTACAAGTACTGTAAAAAGTGTGATGCTCTTGAAAGCTTCCAGGAGCATCAGTTTGGCAGAACTCTCGCTGCTAAAGAGGCAACATGCATCAGAAAGGGAAGAACGGTCGGCTATGAGTGCTTCGGCTGCAAATATTATGAGGGTTACACCGAACTGCCAGCACTTGGACACGATTTGAGCGACACCTATACGGTTGACTGGCCGGCAACCTGCGACAAAGATGGAAGGGAATCCAGACACTGCAAACACACTGGCTGTGAGTATGCAATTCAGAAAGTCATTCCGAAGCAGCATCAGAGCCTTGTATGTAATGGTACATACTGCCAAAGCTGCAAGCAATATGTTAACCCGACCAAAATAGGTTACGGTGACAATTCCTGTAAAAACATAACCGCTTACTTCTTTACTCCGACGGAAACGAAGGTTTATCTTATCACCATAACTTCGTCAAATCTCGGCAGCGGAAATATTCAGGGAACAGAAGTAAACCTTGTAGAGAATAACCGGCTTAGTGAATTCGTCTCTAGTAACAATAAAGGCAAAGTTACCGAAGTCAGACTTGAAAAAGACAAAACCTACGATGTTACACCGTATATCACTAATTCAGAAAGCCAAGACTGCATAGTTAACATCTCCTGTAAGGAACATAATGCGGTTATAGATAACGAAATTAAAGCAACCTGCACAAAGACAGGTCTCACCAAAGGTAAGCACTGTTCAGTTTGTAACACCGTTATAGTCGCTCAGACCAAAGTCAAGGCTCTCGGTCATAAGTACTCCAAGTCTGTTGTCAAGGCTACTCTTACCTCAAATGGCAAGATTACCAAGAAGTGCACTGTTTGCAGTACGATAGAACCAACAATTTCGATAGCGAGAATTAAGTCAGTTTCGCTGAAAAAGTCGGCGTATACATATAACGGAAAGGTTCAGAAGCCTTCGGTCATCGTTAAGGATGCAAACAAAAAAACGCTTAAGAATGGAACAGATTACACCGTTGCTTACAGCAAAAACAAAAATATCGGCAAGGCAACAGTAACCGTTACCTTCAAGGGCAATTACAGCGGCAGCAAAAAGCTGAGCTTCAACATTCTTCCCGCCGCGACGAGCACGATCAGCGTTAAGCAGACCACAAACTCAATCACGGCTTCATGGAAAAAGGTTGCCGGTGTAAGCGGATACAGAGTATACATTTACAAGGGCAAAAAGCTTGTCAATAGAGCTGATACAACGAAGCTCTCACACACATTTAAAAAGCTTTCAAAGGGTACGGAGTACAAGATTGTTGTCAAAGCCTATAAGAAGATTGATGGCAAAAAGGTTCTTTCTCTCGTTTCAAAGGAGCTTCTGACCGCAACAAAGCTTTCTGCGCCGACGTCGGTCAGGGTCAAGGCAGGAAAGAAAATGGCAACCGTCAGCTGGACAAAGGTTAAGAGTGCAAACAGCTATACGGTGTATTACAGCACAAAGAAAAACAGCGGCTTCAAAAAGCTCACTGTTATCAAAAACAGCGCAGACATCAAAAAGCTTTCAAGCGGCAAGACCTACTACTTCAAGGTTGTTGCCAACAAGAAGGCCGGAAAGGCTGTTGTGGCTTCTGATTACAGCAAGCTTATAAGCGCAAAAATCAAGTAATGGTGTTATTTGAACCGGTCAACAGATAACCGCAAAACCCCGAAGCAGAAATACTCTGCAGCGGGGTTTTTTGTGGCAAAAAACGGCGTCGCATTAATTCTCAATGCAATATCCCCCTTTGTTGTCGAATTGTGAAAAATATGCGATAATGAGTGCTGGAGAAAATATTTGGCGCCAAGGAGGCATAAAGGGGATTATGGCAAAAATTGCGTTTTGTGATGATGATGTTTCTGTGCTTGCTGAGATGCAAAGGCTTATGGAACAGTATTGTGCGGAGAGAGACTGCAAAATAGAATACAATATTTTTAATCATCCTTTTGACCTGGTGGCGGAAATAGAGAAGGGAAACAGATATGATATCCTGTTTATGGATGTCCTGATGCCGGGAGAGAACGGAATTGAAGCGGCAACGGAGATACGAAAATACGATAAAAATGTCAAGATCATATTTGTCACTTCGTCCTCTGAGTTTGCGGTGCAGTCTTACGTTATAGGTGCATACTATTATCAATTAAAGCCCATCTGGGCAGAGAGCTTTTTCCGTTTGCTTGATTCTGTGCTTGCAGCCTGTGAAAAGGAGGCGGAGACCAGCCTCATTCTGCGATGTAAGAGTGGAATCACCCGTATAGATATAAAAGCCCTGGAATATTGCGAAGTCATTCACCGCACCCTTATATTTCACCTGAATACAGGAAAAATACTGGAAAGCGCCGGCAGCATGGATGAGCTTGTAAAGCAGCTTTCCACGTATCCTTTTTTTCACAGACCTCACCGTTCTTATCTGGTAAATCTGGAATATGTGCAAAACATAACATTTAGGGGGATTACCATGTCTAGTCTTGCAGAAATACCGGTTCCACGGGGAAAATACAATGAAGAAAAGGATGCATTCCTTGAATATGCGTTCCAGAACAGGCAGGTAATGATATGAGCCTATATATTTCGCTCCTTAACAATATGGCTGTGAGCTTTTTTGGGGGAATATTATCAGCGTCTTTTTGTAATGCGCTGTCCACTAGGAAAGAAAACTCATTTTCATAGGATGCATGGTTTTACTCCCGCTGATACAGAGCATATTATATTTCAGCAAGGGCGCTGATTTTGTAAGACATATTTATCCGTTGGCGGTGCATCTTCCATTGGTCATTGTTCTCTGGATGTTGACAGGAAAATTGCTGTGGTCTGTTTTTTCTGTACAGGCGGCATACTTGTGCTGCGAACTTAGAAGATGGGTTGCACTTGCCACAGTTGCTGCATTTTCGGGAAGGCAGATGATGCAGGATATTACAGAACTTGTGGTTACAATCCCTGCATTGCTGCTTCTGCTTCATTTTGTGTCACCTGCAGTCAGAGGATTGTCAGATAAAAGTCTCAGGGAGCAATGGCAGTTTGGAATCATACCGGCGCTATATTATGTATTTGACTATTTTACAATAGTGTATACGAACCTTCTTTTGAGTGGCAGTTACGTTGTAGCGGAATTTATGCCTTTTGTATGCTGTGTTGCATATCTGGCCTTTCTCTTATATAACTCCAAAAAGGAACAGATGCAGAATGAGATGAAGCTGATCCGGAATAATCTGGATCTGCAGTTAAGTCAGGCGGTGAGGGAAATCAGCAGTCTGCGCGAGTCGCAGACATTGACCAGACAGTATCGCCATGATATGCGTCATCACCTGCAGTATGTGTCTACATGTATAGAAAATGGTGAAGTTGAACAGGCGCAGGCTTATATATCGGGAATATGTAAGGAGATTGAGGCGCAGAAGGTCCAAATATACTGTGAAAATGAGGCAGTGAATCTGATCCTATCTTCATTTGCGGGTAGAGCCAGGAAGAAAGAAATTGAAATAAAGATACAATGTGCAATTCCCGCAGATCTTACTGTGTCGGAAAGTGATCTGTGTGTGCTCTTGTCTAATGCCTTGGAAAATGCCTTGCATGCATGTGTGCCTTTGGCTGCAGAGGGAAGATCATGCGAGATTGATGTGAATTTTTATGAAAGAAATAAACACCTTTTTTTACAGGTGGTAAATGACTGTAAAGCTCCCATAAAGTTTCAAAATGGAATACCTGTGTCTGATATGGAAGGACATGGAATAGGCGTTCAGAGCATATGTGCGATCGTGCAGCGTTACGGCGGGGTTTTCAGCTTTGCGGAAAAGGATGGCAAGTTTACGCTCAGACTGTCATTGTAAAAGAGTGTCGATTCGATACATTTTTGGTACGATTCGTGCATTTAGACCTCACTGATTGCAAATACATAATAAAATATACTCAGATTATGTGATTGCAATAAAGAGGAGGAAATTATTATGAAAAAGACAATGAAAAAACTGATGGTTCTCATAATGACCATGATGATGGGAATGTCTCTGGTGGCATGCGGCGGTGCAGATAAGCAGCCTGCGATTGATGCGTTCAATAAGACAAGTACATCTTTTAATGAGGTTGCAAACATTATCAACGAAAATCCACAGGCTTATGATCAGGATTTGGTTGATACAATGGTCGACATGGCCGGTGTGCTCAATGAGCATAAACAGATCTTAGAGAGCGATGATGATGTTGAGGAAGAAAAGCTTCAGGAAATGATCGACTGGTATGGTACGGTTGATGAGTGGGTTGCTCAGGTTAAGGAAGAAATTTCAAAATAGTTTATTATTAGATCATGTGGTGAAGACTTCATACCAGAGGGGCGGGCGCATTGGAGTGCCTGCCCTTTTTTAATAGCAAAAATTAAAATTCTCTTGCTATATTGCAAAAAGACGTTTAAAATGCATGTGTATTTTTATGTTTTATATCTCAGTCTGGACTCTATCTTCGACGGAGATATACACTCCGTGAGGATTGCTGAGCCGCTGATATGATATATGTCAGCAGAGCTGACTAGCAGCTTGCGGCAAGATTCGCCAGCGAATCTTAAGAAGAAAGACATTCAAATAAGAATATGGCAAAGGAAATAGTGGAATTATGAAAAAGGTAGTAAAATTTGGCGGAAGTTCATTGGCAAGTGCAGAGCAGTTTAAAAAGGTTGGAGCAATCATCACATCAGATGAGAGCCGTGTATACGTTGTTCCTTCTGCACCTGGAAAGAGATTTTCAGATGATACAAAGGTAACAGATATGCTCCTTCATGTGTATGAAACTGCGAAGGCAGGGAATGATTTCACAGAGGAAGTGAAGGCGATCAAGGCCAGATATGATGAGATCATCACAGGCCTTGAGATTAAGGATTTTTCACTTGATAAGGATTTTGAGGAGATTACAAAGCAGTTGGAGGATCTTACCAATCCGGACCCAATGTGCACACTGGACTATGTGGCATCAAGAGGAGAGTTCCTCAATGGTAAGATTATGGCTGCATATCTTGGCTTTGAGTTTATAGATGCTGCAGAGGTTATCTTTTTCAATGCAGAGGGCAATCTCAATAGCTATAAGACGGAGAAGGTACTTGGTGAGAGACTTGCCAAGACACAGCATGCGGTTGTTCCAGGATTCTATGGACTTGGCAAGGATGGCAAGGTAAAGACATTTTCCAGAGGCGGTTCAGATGTAACGGGCTCGATAGTCGCACAGGCAAGCAGAGCCGATGTATATGAGAACTGGACAGATGTCTCAGGCTTCCTTGTAGCTGACCCACGTATTGTTCCAGATCCAAAGCCGATCAAATATATTACTTACAGAGAGCTTCGTGAGCTTTCATACATGGGTGCATCAGTTCTCCATGAGGATGCGATATTCCCTGTACGCCACTGTGGTATCCCGATCAATATCCGCAACACAAATGCGCCTGAGGACGCAGGAACCTGGATAGTTGAGAGTACCTGCCAGAAGCAGGATTATGTTGTAACAGGTATTGCAGGTAAGAAGGATTTCTGTACAATATTTATTACGAAGGCTATGATGAATTCAGAGATAGGATTTGGAAGAAAGGTGCTTCAGGCATTTGAGGAGAATGATATCTCATTTGAGCATATGCCATCAGGTATTGACACGATGACTATCGTAGTTCATGCTGATGAATTCGTACACAAGGAGCAGAGAGTTATATCTGCCATCCATAGACTTGCAGAGCCGGATTCAGTTGAGATTGAGTCAGGACTTGCACTTATAGCTGTTGTAGGCCGTGGAATGAAGTCAGCAAGTGGTACAGCAGGCAAGTTGTTCAGCGCACTTGCAAAGGAAGGCATCAACATAAAGATGATAGACCAGGGTTCATCAGAGCTGAATATCATAATCGGAGTAAAGAACAGTGATTTTGATACAGCCATAAAGGCAATATATAACACATTTATAACAGATAAGTAATAACAGATTGCTAAGCATCGTAGGGGTGGGCACGTATTGATAATGCATACCTTTGCAGAATGGGGCAACACAGGGCAGAATATGGCGGAAAACCTCCAAACTGATGTAAGATAAAATTACTCAGTTTGGAGGTTATTTTTATGGCAATAAGAAAAGACAGCCCACAAAAAGCAGCAATGAGAGAAATGACGGTAGAACTGTTCACAAGTTTTAGGGTATAATTTGAATGCAAATTGAGCAACAAATCTGGGAAAACATAATCATCAATGTGTAAAATGTGATAGTCATGAGGAAAAAACGAGAATTACCGAAAGGGTGTGGGAGGCATTGTGCGGGAAGAGGACCAAACAACTAGTAGCCTTGGCTGTATTATTTGTTCTAATGTTTATTGGTGGATGTTTTTTTGTGAAAGCCAATCAAGCAAAGGAATTTGAGAAAAACGATTATGGGGTGTTTTTAAATGCGGACGCCTCATCTTTGGAACGATTTAAAACGTATGAAACGATTGTAATTGATGCACAGTATTTTACAAAAAGGGATATTGAATTGCTCCATCAAAATGGAACAGTCGTATATACATATCTAAATATTGGGTCGATTGAAAACTTCAGGGAGTACTATACAACCTATGCGGAACTGGCAATCGGTGAGTATGAGCACTGGGAGGAAGAAGAATGGGTAGATGTAGCAAACCCAGACTGGCAGAAGTTTATAGGACAGCTTTCTCAGGAATTATATGAAAAAGGTGTTGACGGATTCTTTATAGATAATTGTGATGTATATTATTACGATCCGCACGAGAGTATTTTTGAAGGCATTACAGCGATTCTACAAAACATAATGACGTTTGGAAAAGCGGTCATCATCAACGGTGGAGATACTTATGTGGCAGAATATAGGGAACGCTATGGGGCGATTGATCAGATTATGACAGGTGTAAATCAGGAATCAGTATGGAGCAGTATTGATTTTGATAGCGGAACTTTTGGTGAACAAACGAGCGAGACGAGAGATTATTTCTGCAAATATTTGGAAACGTGCAAGGCGGATGGGGTGGAAGTGTATCTGTTGGAATATACAACTAATCAAAAACTGATTCGAAAAATAAAAGAATACTGCAAGGAGCAAGATTTCCATTTTTATATTTCCAATTCCCTTGAACTTAGATAATGAGTGTTGAGAAATACGAAAAAGATGAGCAAATTAAGTTTCGTCACTTCGTTCCGTCAAGGTGGCTACACCCCCTTGCGCCGCTAAAGCGGATATCCCCTGTGGACTTATGGAAAAACTGGTAGCTTTCTTTTATCTCCAAGATGAGAAAAGTTCTGGCGATAGTAACGTTTAATCATCGATATTCTTATTTTATTCTTTACTTTACCAACTAATCTGGCGGTGCAGTTTACGATATTGTCCAGGGGTTATACCAGTGTATCGCTTAAAAATAGAAATAAAATAACTTTGAGATGAAAAATTCAAGTAAGTACTGATTTCGCCCAGACTGTAGTCAGAATGTGCCAGCAAATTCTTTGCCTTTTCGATAAGAACTTTATGGATAAAAACAGTAAGCGTCTGTCCGGTTTCTTTATGGAACAGGGCAGACAGATATTTAGGTGTTAAATTAACTAAAGATGCCAGTTGATTTAAGGTTAAAGTTTTATTTTTTCCATGATAGATATAATCAATGACGCGAGAAATAGCTGGTGAATAGTAGTTTTTTGGCGTCTTTTTTGCCTCAGCAACACGAAGCGTAAATTCAATAGCCATCTGTTCATTTAATTTCATTAAAGCGTCAACATCGGTACATTGTTCCATTTTTCGTATATATACATCACTTAAGGAAAAAGCAGTTTCCTCATTAAGTCCTCCTTCGATGGCATATCTGGTAACTAAAGTTGTATTAGCAATACTTGCATAAAAAAGTAATTTTAATTTGGAATTGGAAGAGGTCATCTTTCCGTAAACAGTTGTTGGGAGTGAATAATAGGTATTCTCCAATGCATGAATATCTCCGTTTGAAACACATTCGAGAATTGCCTTTTCCTGTGCATAAGATGTATGTATCCGTTCATTTTCTGCATTTTCCAACATTTCATGTGTGAGTGAAAAATTGATGTCTGACTTCATTTTATACATAGGTAATTTCTCCTGTCAAAAACACGATAAATTGACATAAAACACGATAAATCAATATAATTATATTCCGGAAATAGATAAAATGCAATTAAGAGATTAAAAGAGATGAGATAGATGCTATGAAACGAAAAGAAGTAATTTTTTTACTGGCAATGTTGTTAGTTGGAACTTCTGTTGGTGGTTTTGCATATCCAAGTAATTGTTATGCAGCAACAGAAAGTTCTTCGGAACAAAGTATTTATTCACTGACCAACCATTATTTTAAAATCAAGTCTATCAGTAATGGGAAATACTTGCTTGGAAATAAAGCTGGATATGAAGCGCAGGCAGATACAGCCGACGATTTAAAGTAGAGCAGAGATGAATCACAATGGATAACAACTTCGACAGAATATTGGCATTAGATATGGACTTTGAAAGAGGGGATAAGCCATGAACATTGATAAAATATGTGAAAAGTTAACAATAGATGAAAAAATCCGGCTTTTAGGCGGTGTTGGTGACTGGCATACTTATGACTGTAATGGAAAAATCCCCTCTATTATGATGACAGACGGACCACATGGGATTCGAAAACTGGAGCAGGAAAAGGTTGGGGATATTGAAACCAGTAAGCCAGCAACCTGTTTTCCAACTGCAAGTGCAATAGCCTGCAGTTGGAATCCTGCTATTGTTAAAAAGATGGGTGAAGCTATTGCGAAAGAAGCAAAAAAAGAGCAGATATCCATTGTGCTAGGCTGCGGAATCAATATCAAGCGTTCTCCTTTATGCGGAAGAAATTTTGAATATTTCAGTGAAGATCCGTATTTGACAGGAAAGCTGGCAACGGGATATATCGAAGGTGTACAGAGTCTTGGAATAGGTACGAGCTTAAAGCATTATGCTGTTAATTCACAGGAAACAAGACGAATGACATCCAATAGCCAGATTGATGAAAGAACTCTTAGGGAAATATATCTGTCGGCTTTTGAAGAAGTTGTGAAAAAAGCAAAACCGACTTCTGTAATGGCTTCATACAACAGGATTAATGGCGAATTTGGAGCAAGAAATAAATACTTACTGACAGATGTTCTGAGAAAAGAATGGAAATATCAAGGTGGTGTGGTGTCGGATTGGGGAGCAGCAAATGATATTGTAAGCTGTATGAAAAATGGTCTGACACTGGAAATGCCAGATCCGAAAGGCTTCCACACAGATGTGTTAAAAGAAGCGTATAAGGATGGCCGGATTACGGGTCAGGAACTGGATAACTGGACTAAGAATGTTCTGCAGAATTTTGTATCACTTCATAAAAATATAGAAGAAAATTATGAGGTAGATATGGAAGAACAGAATCAGGTGGCACGTAAACTAGAAAATGAAAGTGCAGTGCTTTTGAAAAATAATAGTGTTTTGCCAATTGGAAAAGAGAAGAAGGTAATCATTATTGGAGAGCTCGCTAGGCAGATGCGATTTCAGGGAGGTGGGAGCAGTCATATCCAGCCGACGAAGATGACAAATGCGATTGAAGCAATACGTGAAAAAGGATATCAGGTAACTTATATACAGGGATATCAGAATGAAAAGGAAGAATTAGGAGAAAAGCAACTACAGGATACGATAGAAAAACTGAAACAGGAATATAGAAAAAAGGATTGTGTGATTCTATATTTTATCGGTCTTACAGAATCTTACGAAGGAGAAGGATACGACAGGAAAAATCTTAAAATTCCTCAAAATCAGGAAGAGCTGTTGGCCGAAATTGCAGAAACTGTCGGAAAAGATCATATCGCAGCAATTAGTTTCGGTGGTGCGCCTATGGATTTTAGTTTTGAAAAGAATGTAGGAGCAATTCTTCACATGTACCTCGGAGGACAGGCTGTAGGGGAATCTGTTGCTGACTTAATCAGTGGAGAGGTGAATCCATCCGGTAAATTGGCAGAGACAATTCCGTTTTCAGAAAAAGATACTCCGGCATGGAGATATTTTGCACCTCCGAATGATGATGTAGAATACAGGGAAAGCATTTTTGTAGGTTATCGTTACTATGAGACATTCCATGTTCCGGTAAAATATCCGTTTGGTTATGGACTTTCCTATACTTCTTTTTCCTATTCGGAATTGAATGTACCGGAAGTATATAGTGGTGGAAAGATACAAATTCGTTTTAAAATTAAAAATATCGGAAAAGTGAGTGGAGCAGAAATAGCACAGTTATATATCTGCCCGATTGAATCAGATGTTATCAGAAGCCATATAGAACTAAAGGGATTTCAAAAAATATATCTGCATCCAGGAGAAGAAAAAGAAGTTATACTAGAGCTGGATGAAAGAAGTTTTTCCGTCTATGATGTAGAGAAAAAAGCCTTTTCCAAGTTAAGCGGCAAATATCAGATCTGTATCGGAGCATCGGTACATGATTTGCAATTAAAGGCGAATATGGAAGTAGTAGGAAATAGTTATTTTAGAAATGAAAGAGAACTGTTTCCGGATTATTTTAGAGAGCAGCCACATGGAATGGAAATCAGTGCAGAACAATTTTATCAGCTATTAGGCGGTGAACCGAAACATGACAAAGAAAAAAAGCGTGGAGAGTATACGGTTTACGATTCCTATCAGGATGTGGTAAATGTCTCAATGTTTGGAAAATTTGTTCGTGGAGTCGTACATATCGGACTTAAGATTATACTTCGGGGAAAATCAGAGCGGGACCCGGCCTTTAAAATGGTAAAAATGGGAGTCGAAGAAGGAAATCTGGAAGGACTGATTGCAACCAGTGGTGGAATTGCAACTCCGAAGTTAATCGATATGTTAGTTTACAATGCAAATAAAAAATATTTGCAGGCTTTTAAAAGACTGCTGAAGAAATAGAGAGAGGGGGAAGTCGTATATGGAAAACAATAAATTGGATAAACGCACAAAATGGAGCTATTGTATAGGAGCAACCGGAAGAGATATGGCGTATGCACTCGTCTCTATGTTTCTTCTTACATATATTCAATATACGATGAAACTGACAGTTGCCCAATATGCAGCAATATCAGCAATTATGGTAGTGTGTCTGCTGTGGGATGCCATTAATGATCCAATGATGGGAATTATTATTGAAAATTCGCATTTGAAAGCCGGAAAATTTAAACCTTGGATTTTTATAGGAGTAATTTTAAACAGCCTGATAATTATCTGCTTGTTTACAGTAAGGCCGGAAGGATGGGGATTTGTTGTATTTTTTGGAGTGGGATATCTTTTATGGGGAATGACTTACACAATGAATGATATTGCCTACTGGGGAATGCTGCCGAGTCTTACATCAGATCCGGGAGTACGGAACTGGCTGGTAACCGTACAGGGAATTTTTATCTGTATCGGACAGTTTTCTGTTGCAGGTCTGCTCCCTGATATGGTAGCTGGAAATGCGATTATGGCATATCGGACGGCAGCGATTGTGATTGCTTTTTGTTTTATTGGTTTCCAGCTACTTACAGTGTTTGGAGTAAAAGAGAGAAAACGACCGGAAAAGAAGAGAACACTGTCATTAAAAGATATGTTTCATATATTCCTGAGAAATGATCAGTTGATAGTGATTGGAATTGCATGTTTATTATTCCAAATCGGAAATGGCCTTCTGATTATGATTGGAATGAATTTCTTTTATTTTGAATTTGGATATTCTATAGGTGGCAGTCTTGTATTTTGGTTTACAATTATGTATGGATTAGGAACGCTGATATCAGAGGCATCTTTTGCGTGGCTTTCCTCAAAATTCACACGAAATCAGATTATAACTGCAGCTACCATCATTACAGTCATTGGGTATATGCTTTTTATGAGTGTAGGCTACATTTTACCAAAAAGTGTTGTTTTACTGAATATCATCGGTTTCCTAATCTTCTTTTCGCAGGGAGCATTCAATATGACGATGATTGTCATGTTAAATAATACCATAGAGTATGATGAAGTCCGGTTTCATGAACGACATGACAGTATTATCTCAGCAGTAAGATCTTTTGCAACAAAGCTGGCCAGTGCGGTTGATCAGGCGGTTGTTGCCTTAATACTGATTATAAGCAATATCTATGCAATCAGTCAGAAAATATCCGGATTAGAAATAAAAGCTGGTACAGGAGAACTTACTTCGGAAAATGTAATTGTACAGGCAGATAAATTTATCCAGACAGCAAATGCCGGACAAAGATTTATATTGCGTCTTGGAATTGTAGCTGTTCCGGTAATTTCTATAGGAGCTGCTTATATATTGATTAAACGGAAATATATCATTGACGAACGTAAGTATGAAGAACTGGTAGCGGAAATAAAAAGCACGAATAAAAAATGTAACAGAGATTGAAAAATAATATCCTTGCAAACAGAAAGGAGCGAATATGAAGAGAAATAAAATTCTAAACAAAATAAGTGCTTTAGTTTTAGTACCAATGACAAGAATATCTGGTATATATGAAAACGGAAGATACGGGGACAAAAAGGTATCGAGCGGAAATAACAAGGCTTAGATCGCTTCTCAATATGGTGGCAGATATATATCAATATCCACAGGCGAAAGATTTGATATTGAACAGGGACATTCCACCGGATATCAAGCCAGAATTTAAAGTCTACTCAGATGAAGAATTAGAGCGGTTCAATGTGTTCCTCGCAAAAGTGGATATACAGACAGCCAGAATAAGTGAAAATGAAGAAAGGTAAAAAGGCTTGAAAAGCCCGAAAATACTGGAAATATGAGAAAAATCAAGATTTTATTTATTTGCCACGGCACTCCAGTTTTATGATAATGCATACCTTTGCAGAATGGGGCAACACAGGGCAGAATATGGCGGAAAACCTTGGAATTACTACGGTTTCGACTACTAAGGCTCATGGCGGAATCGGGATAAAGGCAAAGGTGTGGGGAGAAATTCTTAGTAGTAAGGGACTACTTAGGGATGAAGAGAGTATTGATAAAATTATAAGTAAAGTCAAGAGATTTAGTTGCTATGGTCAATGAAAATATACTCAAAATGAGAAAGAAATATACTCAAAATGAGAAAAATATGGTATGATTATTTGGGAGGTGGAAAAAGTGTCATTTGGTAGTAGATTGAAGGAACTTCGAAGTGAAAGGGGCATATCCCAAAAAGATGTGGCTCTTAATATTGGAGTGGCTATAACAACAATATCTCAATATGAAAATGATAGCAGATTTCCTAATGAAGAAATGCTCAGAAGATTATGCTTGTATTATAAAATAACATCAGATTACTTGTTGGGATTAACTGATTCTAAACATGCGCCACTGACAATAAAGGAAGCCAAAAAGAAAATGATAACATCGGAACAAATGGAAGCTATTGGAAATTTATTGGATTTACTTAACGAAAACGAGAAGGGAAAGTATGTATGAACTGTCTCTTATACACATCTCCGAGCC
>ERZ1027237.177-NODE-177-length-31540-cov-16.119771_pt1 | contig 31540 bp, 24 predicted proteins | sample MGYA00519264_ERZ1027237 | MGnify/ENA primary metagenome ERZ1027237 (study PRJEB26926, sample SAMN06164640) | human gut metagenome | biome: ENVO:00009003; feature: ENVO:2100002; material: ENVO:00002003 | host: Homo sapiens | place: USA | collected 2012 ...
GAAACCAAGGGGCGCTGCCCCTTGACCCCGCCAAAGGGTCTTCGACCCTCTGGACCCCCCTTTTCGCGATTGAGTTGAGCGCAACTGCATACTGCATGCGCGTGTTAAGTTCTGCGCGGCTTACTTGCGGTTGGCGGTTTCCGCCAGTTCCAGCCCTGCGTTGTTCTCGCAGGCAAGGCGGATGCTCCACTCGTTCTCAAACAGCAGCACATCGCGGTCGCGGCTGTCCTTCGCGCGCCCGGACGTGGATGTCAGCTTCAGCTGGTCGATGGGCTTGGGCGTGCTCACCACCCACCGCACGAAGCGGAAGGGCATGGACTCCATCACAATGTCCACCTGATACTCGGTTTTCAGCCGGTGCTCCAGCACTTCAAACTGCAGCACGCCAACGACGCCGACCATGAATTCTTCGCGCCCCGTCTCTGTGCGGATGAAGGTCTGAATGGCGCCCTCTTCCGCCAGCTGGGTGATGCCCTTCTGGAACTGCTTGCGCTTCATGGAATCCGCCGGACGCACGCGGGAGAAGAATTCCGGCGCAAAGACCGGGATGTTCTCGTAGTGCAGCTTCGGGCCGCCGGAGAGCGTATCGCCAAGCTGATAGATGCCGGGGTCGAACAGACCGATGATGTCGCCCGCCCATGCTTCCTCCACGGCCTCGCGTTCGTCCGCCATGAACTGCTGGGGCTGTTTGAGCGCGACGGTCTTGTTCGTCCCGGAGTGCCAGACCTCCATGCCTTTCTCGAACGCGCCGGACACGATGCGCATGAATGCCAGCCGGTCGCGGTGCGCGGGGTTCATGTTCGCCTGAATCTTGAAGATGAAACCGGAGAAGTACGGCTCTTCGGGCTGAATGTCACCGATGTCGCTCTTGCGGGGCAGGGGCGGCGGCGTGTATTGCAGGAAGCGCTCAAGGAACGGCTCAACGCCGAAGTTGGTGACGGCGGAACCGAAGAACATCGGCGTCAGCTCACCGCGGCGCACCTTGTCGAGGTCGAAAGCGTCGCCCGCTTCGTCCAGCAGGTCGATTTCCTCCGCCAGCCGCTCGCGGTAGTGCTTTGCCAGCACATGCTCCAGCGCGGGGTCGTCAATGGCGATGTCGGTCTTCTGCACCATCGACCTGCCGTGGTCGCCGCCCGTGTACAGCTCGACCATCTTTGTGTCGCGGTGGTAAACGCCTTGGAAATCGCCGTCCGTGCCGATAGGCCAGTTGATGGGGCAGGAGCGGATGCCAAGCACCTGTTCCAGCTCCTCCATCAGCGCGAAGGGGTCTTTCGCCGCGCGGTCCATTTTGTTCACGAACGTGAAAATCGGGATGTTGCGCATCCGGCAGACCTTGAACAGCTTGATGGTCTGCGCCTCAACGCCCTTCGCCGCGTCAATCAGCATGACGGCTGCGTCCGCCGCAACCAGCACGCGGTAGGTGTCCTCAGAGAAGTCCTGATGGCCCGGTGTGTCCAGAATGTTGATGCGGAAGCCGTCAAACTCAAACTGCATTGCGGAGGATGTGACCGAGATGCCGCGCTGCTTCTCGATGTCCATCCAGTCGGACGTGGCGTGCTTATCGCTTTTGCGTGCCTTGACGCTGCCCGCCGAGCGGATTGCGCCGCCGTACAGCAGCAGCTTTTCGGTCAGCGTAGTTTTGCCCGCGTCCGGGTGCGAGATGATGGCAAAGGTTCGCCGTTTTTCCACCTGCTGGTGGAGCAGCTCCCGGAAAGCCGGCGTGTCGTGGGCTGGCAGCATGAATCGTCCTCCTCGTAAAGTGTCTGTCGCTCCTTGAAAGTGGATATTTCTTCCAACTCAAAACGTGCAAAATGCACGAAAAAGACAAGAATGTCCGAAAAGATATTTTACCGCCAAGAACGTGCCTTGTCAAGCCATTTTCCGCGCCTTCATGGCGTTCATGGTGCTATTTTTTCCGATTTCTCAGCAAACGGCAAAAAAAGTTTCAAGCAGCTTTTTGATTGCCCTTTCTGCGCGATGGTACTGACGATGCTCTCATACTTCTTCTGTGTGTGACGCAGGGGTTTCGCCTTCGCAGAGGTGATTCCCCCTGCAACGAAAAAAGTCAAGCCGCATGAATGCAGCCTAAAGGGTTTCAAGGGGGACAATCCAATGCCCTATTGAACTTATCCCCAATTTATCCACTTTTCATCCCCAAATCATTCACAGATACACCACTTTATCCCCAGCCCCGTCCGACGAAAAACGCGGCGAAAAGGCACGTTTCGTCACATTGTCCTCCGCGGGGAGCGCCCATGCCATTTGGGACAAGCACCAAAGAACGCTTATGCACAGAAATGAATAATTATCCGCAAAATGCGAACATCCGACACCATTTTCTGGTTATCTGCAAAAGAATCCACAAGCTGCGCAGGGGGTGGACAACTTCTGTGGATAACCCTGTGGACAATGTGGATAATTTGCGGTCATACGCGGTTTATCAAGGCAAAATCGGCAAAAAACACTGTGGATAATCCTGTGGAAACTGTGGATGCTTTCGCCCAATTTGAAACGATTTGAAGGACGGGATACATATACAGCGGATGGATAGCAGACTTGGATACATCAACAAAAGCATAATCATGCGTCAATTTGGTGCGCTTCGGACATGCCTATACCGTATCCGACATAGACTGGAGAGAGGAGGTGGGTTTCTTGGCAGAAAAATCGCCCTTTTTCCGCAATTTCGCATCGCACATCCTGCCGGTGCTGACTTTTGCAACGCTGCTTGTCGGTACGGCGCTGGTGGGTGTTGCGCTGACCCGAATTCCCCAAAGACCGACGGACGCAGCACCCCCGTCTCCCACACCGGAAACGACATATATCGCCGCGGGCAGTCTGACGGGGCGGACGATCCTCGTTGACCCCGGCCACGGCGGTTATGACGGCGGTGCGCGCTGCCGAGATTCCGGCGTGTGGGAGAAAGAGGTCAACCTCGCCGTAGCGCTGGCGGTGGAAAAGAGCCTGACGCAGCGCGGTGCAACGGTGTTGATGACCCGCCGGACAGACACCGATCTCTGCGACGACACAACCCGTCCGGCAAATGTGACGAAGAAGCGGCAGGACATGCAGTGCCGCGTGGATATGGCGGTCCAAGGGCAGGCGGACATGGTGCTGTCCATCCACATGAACGAATACCGCGTGCGGTCGGAATCCGGGCCGCAAGTGTTCTACCGCGCGGGCAGCGGCGCGGGGCGTCTGCTCGCCGGAACGATGCAGGAAGCGCTCATTACCGCCCTTTCGCCCCAAAAGGAGCGCGCCGCCATGCCGGGCGACTACTTCATTCTTCAGCTGGATACGCCGTCGGTGCTGGTGGAATGCGGCTTCATTTCCAATCCGGCGGAGGAAGCGCTGCTGCTCTCGCCTGCCTATCAGGAGAAGCTGGGCGAAGCGATTGCGGATGGCGCGGCGGAGTATTTCCGCTTGGCACAGGCAGAAAAATGAAGGTTGCATTTTTTCGCCGCGCATGGTAAAATAAGAAGAAAAGGAAACGCATTATATCCGGAAAGGAGTATCGAATGAACATTCACGAATCCGCTGAGGACTATTTGGAAGCAATCCTCCGCCTGAAAGAAGCAAAAGGCTATGCACGCTCTGTGGATATTTCTCTGCTGCTGGGGGTCACGAAGCCGTCTGTCAGCGTGGCGATGAAGCGTCTGCGCGAAAACGGCTATCTGACGATGGATGCTGACAACTTGATTACGCTCACGCCCGCCGGGATGGAAATTGCGAGAAGCATTTATGACCGCCACAAGACGCTGTCGAGCTTTCTGGAGAGTTTGGGCGTTGACTCCGATGTCGCCCGCGAGGACGCCTGCAAAATCGAGCATGATATTTCCGAGGAATCGTTTACCGCGATTCGGAAGCTGATGCAGGAGCGGGAGCAGCACCCCGAAAATCCGCAGGAGTAATGGCATATCAAAAACAAAGCCGGGTCGAATCCCCCCTGTTTCGGAGGATTCGCCCCGGCTTTTCTATATTTCTTACTTCTCCATTCCCAGTGAGCGGTATGTCCGTACCAGCACGACCGCCGAGAGAATTGCCGTCAGCACATCGGCGGCAGGCATGGAATAGATCACCCCGTCCAGCTGGAAGAACTGCGGCAGGAGCAGCACCAGCCCCACGCCGAACACAATCTCCCGCGCCATCGACAAAAGCGTCGAGGCAGCCGCTTTCCCCAGCGATTGCAGGAAGATGAACGTCCCTTTGTTGATGCACGCCAGCACAATCATGCTCAGGTACACCCGGAAGCAGCGCCGGGCAAAGAGCGTGTAGTGGATGGACTCGTTCTGCGCGCCGAAGAGCAGCATCACCTGATCGGGCAGCAGCTCCACCACAAGCAGTGCAATCAGCCCGACAACCGCCTCCGCCGCCAGCAGCCGCGTCAAAAGCCCTTTCACACGGTCGTACCGTCCTGCGCCCATGTTGTACCCCGCCACGGGAATGCATCCCGCCGCCAGCCCAATCGCACAGCTGATGACGATTTGGAACACTTTCATGACAATGCCGAAAACCGCCATCGGAATCGCGGAAAATTCCTCCTGCGAGAAAACAGCGTCCTGCGCGCTGCAAATGCGCAGCATCGTGTTCGTCGCCGCCATTGCCGCGACCAGGCTGATTTGCGCCAGGAAGGATGTCATGCCGAGTTTGGCGCATTTCCCCAGTAAATGCGCGCGCAGGCGGAAGCTGTCCTTTTGCAGATGAATCTGCTTCATCCGCGTCAGATACCAGATGGACAGTCCAGCGGTCAGCGCCTGCCCGGCAACCGTTGCAATCGCCGCGCCCGCCATACCAAAGTGGCAGACGAAAATCAGCAGCGGGTCAAGCACGAGGTTTGCCGCCGCACCTGCCAGTGTGGCAACCATTGCGAATGTCGGGCTGCCGTCGGAACGGATGACCGGGTTCATTGCCTGCCCAAAGACGTACAGCGGCACGCCCAAGGCAATCCAGAAGAAATATTCCTGCGCCTTCTCGAATGTCCCGGCATTGACGCGCCCGCCGAACCACGTCAGCAGCGTGTCCGGGAACAGCAGGTATGCCGCCATCAGGACAAGCCCCGCGACGACGCTGACCGTTACCGTTCCGCCGACGGCGCGGTGGGCCTCCTCCTGCTTCCCTGCACCAAGCATCAGGCTGACAAACGCGCAGCAGCCGTCGCCGAGCATGACCGCAATCGCCAGCGCCGCGACCGTCAGCGGAAAGACGACCGTCGTTGCTGCGTTGCCGATGCTGCCCAAGTCGGGCGCGTTCGCAATGAACACCTGATCGACCATGTTGTACAGCGCCGCCACGACCAGCGAGGTCATGCACGGCACGGCGTAGCGCCGCATGAGGCGCCCCAGCGGCTGTGTTGCCAGCGGGCGCGCGTTCTGCGCTATGGAGGTTTCGGATTCTGTCTGCATAAAAAAAGCACTCCTCTTCGTTGATTGGAGCGCAGTGTCAAGGCAAAAAAGACTGCCCCTGCTGCGCGTCCGACAGATGGACTTACGCAGCAAAGGCAGCACTCTGTACCGCTATTTTACCGCATCAGGGCGGATTTGTCAAAGGGGTGTATCATCATTTTTTCCCGCCCGCCACAAGGCTTCCTGCAAGGCACGCACCGCATGCAATCCAGTACCCCATTACGAGGCGATTCGTCGTGCCGTAAATCTCCAGCGCTCCTTGAAACAGACAGCCGATTGTCAGCGCAATGATGCCCCAGTGGTACAGCCGCACGCACCAGCGCCCCGGCAGCGCTTTCCCGCGCAGGGCGCGAATCAGCAGCGGACACGCTCCCAGCACCAGCAGCGGCAGGAACGCATACACCATGAAGTCCGAGTAGACCCCGTGGCTGAACTGCTCATACACGAATCCGCCCAGCGCGGTCACGGCGGCAAAAAGCAGATGATAGAACGCAAGTTTCACGCATTTGCGGTCAATAGCCGATGTAGACAATGTCGCTCACGCTCCTTTCGCGGATGCTGCGCCCGTTCGTGGTCGGGTTGTTGACGACGCGCCCCTGAAATACCATCGTCGAAGAGCCGCCGCCGTCGAGGTTGTAGGCGATTTGTGCGCCCAGCGACTGCATCAGCTCTGCCAATTGCCGCAAGGAAAGCCCGGTGCTCTCCTTCGTCCGCCCGTCGGACACGACCAGCAGGTAATGCCCTTCGCTGATTTGCCCGATGGCGGTGCGCGGGTTGGAGGTCATGGCGCGCCCGACTTCGTCGCTGCTGCTGACGGTTACTTGCCCGCCGTTGATCAGCGCCGGACCGAACGTCAGCACTTGCCACGCGCCTTCACGCACCAGCGTGTCGGCACTCGTTTCGCCCTCGTTGATGATGCGGAAATTGCCGTCCGCACCGATGACCAGCGCGTCCGTGACGCTTTGCGCCGATGCGCGGTACAGCACGCCGTTGCGCAGCACATACCCGCGCTCCTGTGCGCCGTAATAGTCGCCGTTGATGGCGAGAATCGCGCCCGCGTTCGCCGCCTGCACGGAGGTCGTCTCGGTCAGGTTGCGGGCGTAGGTGTTCCCCGCCAGCGCCGTTTTGAGCAGGGAGATGTCCGCAATCTGCACGTCCGCGACGTACACCGTCGTGTTCTCTACGCGCATCGTTGTCAGCACAATGTCGATTTGGTCATCGTGGTATTCCGTGTCGGTGGAAATGGGCGCGGTGGTCGCCTGTTCCGCGGGGGATTCCGTCGCAGTCGGCACGGTGGTCGGAGCTTCCGTCGGCAGCGTGTCCGGCGTCAGCACACGGACAATCACGAACGTGTCCAGCGCCGCATAAACCGTGTACGCTATCAAAATCAAAGCAAACACCATGTTTGCGAAATGCCGCTTCATGGAGCTTCACTCCTTTCCATGGCTATTATCTCCCCGTCAAGTGACGAACACATGATGAACCCGTGAATGATGCCGGAAGTTTTCCCTTCCCTTGACGCAATCCTGCCAAAGGCGTATACTGGAAGCGGAAATTTCCGCGGATGACCGCGAAAAGGAGAAGAATGATGCAGAAACTACGGGGATACTTGGCACTGGGAATATTCATCATGGGTATTGTATCGCTTTTATGCCTGCTTCTGCCGCTCATCGAGATAACGGATGATGCGCTGCTGCTGATGGTGTTTGCTGTGCCGCCGCTTATCTGCGGATTGATCATAGCATTGGCACTGCATATGCTGCTGTATACGCTGCTTCTGGTGCTGTACGGCTGCAGAATACAGCTGGTGGCTTTGTACTTTCTTCATATCCGCAGGAAAACCGTCGGCTGGCGCGTGCAGTACCTTCCGGCGGCGGAGCGCAAGGTGGGCATACTGCTGGCGGCTGTTCCGTGGGAGCAGGAAACCGGCGACTTGCAGCAGCGGGCGCAGATTGTCCTGTACTATGTGCAGAGCGTACTGGCAATACTGTTCTATGCGCTGGCAGTCAATTTGTATGGGACAGCATCCGCCATTGCCTGCCTTGTGCTGGCGTGGGGTTATGCGTTTCTCAGCATCATCATGCCGCCGAGCGAAATTCGGAAGCGTTTCCAGCCCGAAAAACGGCGCAAAATGTGGCAGATGCGGTGCCTGCTGGCGGAGAACCTGACGGATCGCCTGCTCACGGAAATGCCGGAGGAGTACTTCACACCGCCGGACAAAATTCAGGATCAGAATGATGCGGCGCTCATGACTAACCGTTCCGCGCGGCTGATGATGCAGAACCGCTACGAAGAGGCGCTGGACATCCTGACTATGCTGGCGCAGGAGCATCGGGAGCAGACGAAGCGCCTTTGGTGGCAGCTGATTCCGCGCGGCGTTCTGTGCGAACTGGCGCTGGACAAGCCGGGATACTTCCTGAAAGAATATGACACGCTGTACATGCAGAAGGAATTGCGCAAGCATGAAAAGCAGCCGCTTGTCTGGCGGACGGCGTATGCGGTGCATCTGCTGCGCGACGGCGACGAGCAGAAGGCGGAGCAGTGCCGCAGGCAGTTCCTGCGCCGCATCCGCCATACGACCATGCCGCGCTGCTATCAGTGGACGATAGACAGAATGGCGCAGGAAAAGGAAATCTACGAAGCAAGAAAGGCAAAGGAAGCGCAAGAATGAAGAATCGGACATTTCAGCGCCTGTTTCCGCTCCTGCGGATGGGCAGCATCCTGCTGGCGGCGGTACTGTTCTGCGCGGCACTAATCGGCGTGAACGCACAGCTGACTGTCGGGACGAATGAAGAGCGGAATCTGGCGACGTATCTGGGGCTGGCACTGACGGCGGTCGTGACGTATCTGCTGCAAGATGTGCCGAAAATGCTGGTCGGCAGGCACTTTGGCTGGAAGCTCGTGCGCTACGAGGCGTTCGGGCGGGTCTATCAGGCGGACGGCACAGGGGCATTCGTGCGTGTTCCAGTACCGGCGCAAAGTCGTCTGCGCTATCAGCCGTATCTGCTTCCGCCGGAGGATGCCTCTCGGCACGACGTGACGCTGTACACGCTCTGTCCCCTGCTGTATGGCGGGGCGCTGGCGGTGGTGTTTGGCGTGCTGACCCTGCTGACGCTGGGGCAGCCGGTGTCGCTGGTGCTGTGCGAACTGGCGATGGGTGGCGTGGTGCTGGTGATGACGTGCATTCTGCCGATGGATGAGCGGTTTATCGCATCGCCGATGGCAATCGCACGGATGCTTCGAGATCCGGAACAATTGGCGGAGTGGCTGTATTTCGCGCGTATGAAGGCGAATGGCGGGGTGAAGGTGACAGATGTTTCGATTGAAAACATTCCGCAGCCTGCAACAGTGAAGACATGTCAGGATGCAATCTGCGTCTTTCAGCGAGCGCAGATTGCGCTGATGGTTCAGTGTGATGCACAGAAGGCGTATGGGCTGATGAAACAGGTGCTGGAAAGCGAGGCGCGGCTGTCATATACCGCATGGAAACTTCTGCTGAGCGATGGGGTGGTTGCGGAACTTCTGGCAGGTGAACCGGGTGAATTTACGGCGCTCTATCGTGGAAAAGCCGGCGCAGCCATACGGCAGGTGATGTTTCGCATGGTGGACTATGCGCTTCCTGCCTATGCGGTGGCGACGTTGGTGACACATGAAGCGCGGGAAGCGGAGGTTGTGCGGAACACGCTTGCGCCAGTGCGAGAGAAAATGCCGGAGCTTGATGCTTTGATGAAGGCCATCGAAGAAAAAGCCGCACGAATCGAAAGCTGATTCGTGCGGCAGGGGTTTCGCCGCTGCGGCGGCGACAAGGGGGCAATGAAAACAGACGAATGTCTGCGGTCGCCCCCTTGACCCCTTCGCAGTGCACACCCATGCTTATTGATTTGAACCGAAGGTTCATCGGCTAAACACGCGGGCACTGCATGAAAGTGTCACCAACTGAATCGCGCGAAAGGGTCAAGGGAGGTGACTTCGTCCCGTTTCATTCTCCCTTGTGGAGTCCAGAGGCAAAGCCTCTGGTGGGGTCAAGGGGCAACGCCCCTTGGGTCTCCCCCCTCACTCACTCTTCTGTGCATCTTCCCACGCGCGGCGGATGGCGGTGAGGATGTCGCCGTGGGCGTCGCGCAGGGACATGGTGGCGCCGGAGACAATGTCGGCGGCGCGGGCACGGTCGTCGGCGGAGAAGGCTTCCCAGCGGGCGCGATCAGCGTCAGAAGAGGAGTTTTCTGTCAACGGGCGGCCGTTCTCGGCGGAAAAGTACCGCCCAAACCACGTCTCTACCTCGTCCACCGTCATGCCGACCATCATGTTCTGATAGGCGTCCATCTGCTCGCGCCATGAACCGCTCGTCAGCTGGTAATCCTCTCCACGGGCGCGCTTGCTCGTCCATGCGGCAATTTCCTGCATGTAGTTGTCCTCGCTGTCCTCGGTGTAGCCGACGACCTTCCCGGCGCTGTCATCCCAGAGCGAATAGCCGCCCTGTCCCGGAAAGCCGCTGAACTGCGGCATGGACGCGCCGCTGTAATTCGGCGTTGCCACTTCGAGCTGGTCAACCGCCATCGACACGATGCGCCCGTCCTCGTCGAACGTCCCGTGCGCAAACACGACGTTGAAGGAGTAAACCTGCCCGTCTTCGTCATCCTTGCCCGGCCCGACGCGCCCGGTCGCCGCCATGCCGATACCCTCGCGAATCGCCTGACCCGCGCGGTTTGCCGGATTGCCCGTTGCCTCGTCCATTGTGTCCGATGCGTTCAGGGCGACGCGGACGGCTTCACGCAGGGCATTGCTCGTCGTCGTCGCGCCCGTCACGACATCCACATCCCATGTGTTCATGCGAATCATCTCGTCCGGCAGAATATCCAGCGCGCGGCTGCCGATGCCGTCCGTCTCATGCTGCTCCAGAATGTTCACGGCGCTGATGGCGCCGTCCTCCATCATCACCTGCACACGCAGGATGCCGCCGTAGCCATCCGCCTGACCCGCGCGCGTGTCGGCGCTGGCGCGGCAGGACGCAAGCAGAACGGCGCAGGAACACAGTGACAGCGCCATCAACAGGCGCTTCCGCGTTATCCAACTGGTTTGCATTAAAAAATCCCCTTTCAATCTTCCAGATTGCAGGGAAATCGCTCCCTGCGACGTTGTTATTGTGTCCCGCGCAGGAAAAGTCATTCAATCAACACGCTTTTTGATGCAGATTTTTTCCGCAAGCAGGAAAATCGCCCTTGCGCGGCGAATAGAGATAGAGAATATGCCTGTGCTGACTGATTTTCCGCCGCGCGGGCATCCTGATGAAAGGGTTTCACCCGAAAAGGCAGGTGTTTTTCGTATATGAAGAAGTCATCCGGGAAGAAGCGCGTCAGTTCGCTGACGTTCCTGATTGCGACGACGGCGGTGCTGGCGGCGGTGGCGGTGCTGTGCCTGTTCGGCAGCAATCTGCTCTACGCCATGCGTGTGCGCAACGTCAATGAGCAGCGCGCCGAGGTGGAGAAGCGCAACACGGAGCGCTACGAAGCGTATCGGCAGGAAGTGCAGGAGCTGCAAGACCGTCTGACGGCGAACAACAACATCAGTGCCGACTGGCCTACGCCGGACACGCAGGAAGGCATCTCCATTGTCGACCTGACGAATTATCCGCTGGATAACCCCGGCACGGTCACGGTGTCGCGTCAGGACGTGATGCTGGGCGGTCTGCTGCTGGTCAACGAGTGGCATTCCCGCCCGTCGGATTTTGACGAATCATCGCTGGTGTCCATCATGACCTATGCGCGGAGCATGGGCGTGACGAAGAGCATTTGGCGCAATTCCGACCAGCGGCTGTTCCCGGTGGCGGCGAATGCCCTGCTGGATGCGCTCAATGCCGCGAAAGAAGCGGGGCTGGAGGGCTATGTCGTCCGCGAGGCGTACCGCAGCATTTCCGACCAGCAGACGCTCTGGGATGCGGAATACAACCGCTTGAAAGGCCGCCACAGCGCGTGGACGGACGATGAGCTGATTGCCGCCACAAAGAAGAGCATCAACCTGCCCGGCACGAGCGAATATAACTCCGGCTTGGCTTTCACGCTGTACCTCTACGAGAACGGCAATGACGAATTGAACAAGATGGTGTTCTCCGAGAGTGAGCAGGGCAAGTGGATGTACGAAAACAGCTGGAAGTACGGGCTTGTGTTCCGCTTCCCGCTGCAGGACTTCCCGACGAAGGGCACCATCAGCCGCGCCTACAAGACGGGCGTGAACGTGGAGATGAATCTGTTCCGCTTCGTGGGCATTCCGAACGCGACGGTGATGCACCATCTGGACATGTGCTTGGAAGAGTACATCGAGTACCTGATGGCGCACCCGCACATCGCCGTGTTTGAGGACGGTCAGCTGAAGTACGAAATCGTCCGCCAGCAGGTGGGCGACGACAGCAGCACCTTCTCCGTCAGCATCAGCCGCAAGACCAGCAACTACACCATGTCGCTGGACAACATGGGCGGGCTGATTACGATTTACGAGTATTGATAGGGATACGAATCCCCCGCCAGCGGATGATGATGTCCGGCTGACGGGGGATTTTGCTTCGAAACCATCAAGAAATAAAGCGAGGTGCGTCCGATTGAAACATCGTATCATAGCATTGCTAACCGCATTTATCCTCTGTTTCAGCACTGCGTCTGTTTTTGCAGATACATCCGTTGATACAGCCATGAACCTGTCCACTACAGCAGATGCACCATTAGCCGTCATCAAAGCATCGTCCGCGCTTGCGGCGGCGCAGTCGATGATTCTGCTTTTCAATGCGGGTTCCAAACGAGAAGGCGCAGTGATGGAAACGTGCATGGTAATCCCCATTAGCGTCACATCCGACGATGATATCATCACGATGGAGATTGCCGCTCTGCATGGTGTTTTCAGCCCCAATGAAGTCCCGACAGAAAAATATGACCCGCATCACATGATGGCAGGCTGCGAAAGCTGGGTGCGCTTGCAGCTGCTGGACAACCACGACGGCACATATTCGCTGCTGACGTATCAAGAACCCGACGATGGCGAAACGCTGTACAGAGACGTTAAACGCATCTTCTCTGTATTCGCTGCGATAAGGCTGATGATTTCGGCCAGAGACGCATCATTTAAGGACACCTACCATGAAATGGCGGAGGAAAACTGGGCGGCATTCTGCTCCCGCGACACCAGTGACGAAGGAACGCCCGTCTTCCTCGAAATGAATGTGACTTCGGCGGATGTGCGGCTCAGCCTGACGTATCTGCGCGAACCTGAAAACTACCCCGCCAGCAACATTCGCGAATACACGATGGCGGACGGCACGACGTATGTTTGGATTGTGATGGAATAAGTCTGCTTGACAAAAAGCGCCGGAATGCAGCTGTGTATGCTGTGTTCCGCGTTTGGCGTTTTGGGCGGAAGGTCGGTCGCGCCCATCTGGCGCGACAATGTTGAGTTGATGGATAAAGCAGCTTGGGGGCGCATCTGCGGATGCGCAAAGTTACTGGCAGGGACGCTTCGCTGCCTGCGCCTTTTGTTGACTTTTCTCTTTGAATTGATTTGACGAGGAACAGTTGGGGCGTTGCCCCAAACCCCACCAGAGGCGCTGCCTCTGGACTCCGCAAGGGGAAAAGGAAAAGAGACGAAGTCTCCCCCTTGACCCCTCCGCGCGATTGAGTTGGTCTCACTACCATGCTCTACCCGCGTGTTTATCCTCTTTTTCCCCTATCCTTATTTTGCTTCCGCCCAGTTTGTCCCCTGATGCACCTCCGCCAGCAGCGGCACGCGCAGCTCAATCACATGCTCCATCGCATCCTTCAGCAGCTTCCCCGCTTTTTCCACTTCCTCCGGCGGGCATTCCAGCAGCAGTTCGTCATGCACCTGCAATATCAGCCGACTCTTCAGTCCCTCCCGGCGCAAGGCTTCGTCCACCCGTACCATCGCCAGCTTGATAATATCCGCCGCTGTCCCCTGCACGGGCGTATTCATGGCGGCGCGCTTGCCGAACTCGCGCACAACCGCCTTGTCGCTCTTCAGCTCCGGCAGATACCGCCGACGCCCCATCAGCGTCAGCGCATAGCCGTTGTGCTGCCCGTCCTCGGCGGCGCTGTCCATGAAGCGCTTGACGCCCGGATATTTCGCGAAATAGCGGTTGATGAACTCCTGCGCCTCCTGACGGCTCACGCCCGTGTTTTTCGCAAGACCAAATCCGCTGATGCCGTAAATCAAGCCGAAATTGACCGCCTTGGCGCGGGAACGGAGCGTAGAATCCACCTCATCCAGCGGCACGTCGAAGATTTCGCTGGCAGTGCGCGCGTGAACGTCCTGCCCCGTGCGGAAGGCTTCCACCAGTGCGTGGTCGCCGGAGAAGTGCGCCATCAAGCGAAGCTCAATCTGGCTGTAATCCGCGTCCAGCAGCACCCAGCCTGCGCGCGGCAGGAACGCCTGACGGATTTCCTTGCCCTCCTCCGTGCGGACGGGGATGTTCTGCAAATTCGGCTCGCTGGACGAAATGCGCCCGGTGGCGGTGGCGACTTGGTCGAAGGTGGAGTGTACGCGCCCGGTCGCGTCCGTCAGGCGCAGAAGACCCTCGACGTAGGTCGAATTGAGCTTCGTCAGCTGCCGATAGCGCAATAGCGGCGTAATGACCTCCGGCGCGATGTCCTGCAAACCTTCCAGCACTTCGGCGGAGGTGGAGTAGCCGCGCGCGGTTTTCTTGCCGTGCGGCAGCTGCAATTTATCGAATAGCACGTCGCCGAGCTGCTGGGTGCTGTTGAGGTTGAAGGTTGTTCCGCAGGCGGCGAACACCTGCTGCTTGCTCTGCTCAATTTCCTGCGTGTAGCGCTCGCCCAATTGCCGCAGGAATGCCGTATCGACGGTGAAGCCGATGTCCTCCATGCGGTACAGCACGCCGGAAAGCGGCATTTCCACGTCGCGCATGAGGTGACTCATGCCCATGCGGTCAATATTCGCCTGCTGCCACCGGCACAGCGAGAGCATTCCGCGCGCGTCAGTGGGCAAATCACCGCACAGCGCGTCCAGACTGTAACTCTTGCGCTGCGGGTCAAGCAGGTACGCGCCAAGCTGCACGTCCCACGCATAGCGCTCCGGCATGGGGAGCTTCGCGCGGTTCAGCCGGTGCCACAGCGTTTTGCCGTCGTGGATGACGGCGGGGTGCGCGGCGAGGTCGGGTGCGAGGGCGCGGAGCAGATCCTCCGGGTCAGCGCCGGGAGTGAGCAGATCGCCGCCGAGCGCCGCCTGACAGCAGGACAAATCCTGTGCCGCGCACGTCAGCACCGTGTCATCCAGCGCGACGGCAATCGGGCGGGCGCTGTCCGGCAGGGCGGTGAGCCATGCGGTCAGATCAGCGCCGGAGGAAATCGGGGCAGCGTCCGCAAACGGCAGGAGCGTCAGGGGCGTTTCCTCTGCCGCGGTATCCGGCGCGGGCGCATCGTTAGGCGCTTGCAGGCGGCGGATGATGCTGTTCAGCTTCAGCTTTTCCAGCGCGGGAATGCCATGCCGGAAGTCTGGCATGGCGCACGCCTTGAGGGAAAACGCAATCGGTGCGTCGCGGCGAATCGTCGCCAGTTCGCGGCACATTTTCGCCTGTTCCGCCCATGTGACGAGCTTTTCGCCAAGTTTGCCCTTCACTTCGCCCGCATGAGCGAGGATATTGTCCAGCGTCCCATACTGGTGCAGCAGACGCACGGCGGTTTTGTCGCCGACGCCGGGGATGCCGGGGATGTTGTCGCTGCTGTCTCCCGCCAGCCCCTTCCAGTCCACCACCTGCTCCGGCGAGAAGCCATACACTTCGTACACCATGGCGGGTGTAAAGTGCGTCGTTTCGCTGATGCCCTTGCGGGTGAACAGCACCTGCGTTGTATCGGACACCAGTTGGAGCGCGTCGCGGTCGCCGGTCAGGATGACGGGGCTGACCCCGGCGTCCTCACCCAGTTTGGACAGCGTGCCGAGAAGATCGTCCGCCTCCCAGCCTTGCAGGGAGAAAACCTGGATGCCCATTTCCGGCAGCAGCGTCCGAATGGTGGCGAACTGCTGGCGCAATTCATCCGGCGTTGCGGCGCGTCCCGCTTTGTAGTCAGGATATGCCGTGTGGCGGAACGTCGGCGCGTGTTCATCGAAGCAGACCGCGAGATAGCGGGCGTTTTCGTCTGAAATCGCTTTGAGCATCATGGTCAGGAAGCCGTAAATCGCATTGGTGTAAACGCCGCCCGCGTCCATCAGCGGGAGGGCGTGGAAAGCCCGGTGCAGCAGGCTGTTGCCGTCAATCATGAGGAAGGTGTCTTTCATGGGGATTCTCCTCCTATCTCCTTCAATTGTACCTTCCCGAATGAAACTTGTCAACCGCCGCATATCCTTTCCCCGGAAAGGCAGGGACGAAAATGCGGATTTTGCTGGCAGGGATGATGGCGCTGCTGCTCCTGCGCGCGCCGGAGACGATGGCGGCGGCGGAAGCGGCATGTGCGCTGTTCGTGCGCAGCGTGATGCCGGGGCTGTTCCCGTACTTGACGCTGTCGCAGATGCTGGTGAGCCGATGCGGACGCGACATGCAGCCCGGTATGCTGATGCTGCTGGGCTGGTGCGGCGGTTCGCCGACGGGTGCGCGGCTGCTGGCGATGCAGGGCAGCCGTCCGCACCGGGAACAGAAGGCGCTGGCGGTCTCCTGCGCGACGATGAGCCCGATGTTCCTGCTGGGGACAATCGGAAGCTGGCTGAACAGCCGAATCGCGGGGGCAATTGTGCTGCTGAGCGTGCTGGCGGGCGGCTGCTGCGCGGGGCGATTGGCAAAACGGTGGACGAGGGTTACATCCGCTGAAAAAGTGCCAGAAGCAGCACTGTCCCCTGTCTCCTTCGCCCGCGCGGTGGAGGACAGTGCCCGAACCATGCTCCTTGTCTGCGGCACGATGACGATGCTTCGCGTCTTTGCGACGCTGACGGACTTCCTGCCTGATGCGATGCGTCTCCCGCTGACGACGCTGCTGGAAGTCACGACGGGCGCGGTGACGATCGCAAACCTGCCGGCACCTCTGCCTTTGCGGATTGCTCTCCTGTCCGCAGCGACGGGTTTCGGCGGCTGCGCAGTCATCATGCAGAACCGCGCGCTGTACCCGCAAGGATTGATGCGACTGGGTGAACAGCTGGCGTGGCAGGCGCTGCACGGCGTGATTTCGGGGGCATTGGCGCTGGGAATCGCGCTGCTGGTGCTGAGCGCGGGCGGAAATTTGTAACAGAAAATTTGTGATGGATAGCTGAAAGAATCCGGATTACAGCTTGTCAACTGGGGAAAAAGCAAGTATAATATATTCTGCGGAGTTCTGCGAAATTCTCCGCATCAGCAAAAAAAGAAACCCGTCGGCTTCGGCGGAATTGAAGGAGTACCCGGAAAAAATGAAGAAACAGAATGCAGCAATCTGGTGCGCCCTGCTGCTGGTTGCCTTGCCCATTGCAGTGCTGCTGCTTGTGCCGTCGCCTTCCGCGCGGATTGTGGACGTGGTGCAGCCGCTGATGGAGTCAGAAGAGATTGATTATTGGAATCCCGACATCTTCTTTCTGACGAAATACGGCTTGACCGCTGCCGTCAGCGTCCTGTGCGGTTTGGTGCTGACGCTGCTGTGCTCGCGCAAGCGCCTCCCGCTGGACACCCGCGCGGCGATTTGCACGGTTGGCGGCTTTGGCGCGCTGGTGGGCGCACGCGTGCTGTATATGCTTGCCCGGTATTCGTACATCATGGTTGATTTGGGCGGCAGCTCGTTCTTCTGGCAGTTCTGGCAGGGCGGTTATACGCTCTATGGCGGCATCCTCGGCGGCATGGGCGCGATTGCGCTGTATGCGAAACTGACGAAGCAGAAGGCGCTGCCCCTGCTGGACGCGGTGACGCCCGGCGCGCTGCTGGCGCTGTGCGGTCTGCGCCTTGCCGAGGGTTTCACGGGGCAGGGCTTCAGCAAACAGATGGACGATATCTGCTGGTACTTCCTGCCTTTCCAGAATGAGGGCGGGCAGATGCTGGTTTGGGCATATGAAGCCATCGTTGCGGCAGTCGCGCTCGTGATTGTGCTGGTGCAAGGGCGCAGGCAGAAAATTGCCGGGCGGACGCTGGAAACCGGGTTGACCATCATCAGCGTGATGCAGGTGCTGCTCGATTCGTGGCGCGCGGATGAGCTTATCCGCTTCGGCTTTGTCCGCCTGAATATGCTCATGGCGGCGCTGACGCTGGCGGTGCTGCTGGCATCACGCCTGACCCGCTGCATCCGCCGGGATGGGCTGAAAAGAATCAGCATTGCGCGCATCGTGATGCTGTTGGCCGGCGCGGGCGTGTGCATCGCCGTGGAATTTGCGCTGGACAAGTCTGCCATCAACAACGGAATACTTTATGGGGTGATGATGCTCGCGCTTGTGCCGATGTTCATCGCCGTGCTGCTGGATGACGGCCGCATTCAGACCGCCGAAGAAAGGAAATAAGCCATGCAGGTGACGCAACCGAACGAATTTTACAAGGGTCTGCCGAAAGAGGACGTATTCTTCGTCAAGGACGACCAGAACAACCCCGTCGGCGAGGGATTCCTGATTTATCAGTATCAGCCGACGATTTTCCCTTCGCGCCCGGTCAACATCTATTTCAGCATGACCAGCAAGCCGGAAGGCGAATACTGGCTGCTGGGGTCGCTTGCGGCGCGCGCGCGGCAGCTGCGCAATCAAGCGCCCGGTGCGGCGGCACGGCTGTACACAGCCGTGGATGTGCAGGACGAGCGCCAATTGGCGTTTTATGAGCACAACGGCTTCAAGATGGATTACACCGAGGATTTGGTGCGCCTGAACGATCCTGACGAAGTGCCGCAGCTGTTCAACTGCTCGTGCATCACGCTTCCGCTCAACACCGTGCAGGAGCAGATGGATTTGGTGTCGCGGATGCGCGGCGCCGGGTTCAGCTACTTTGACCACGGCTTCCTGCTTCAGCAGATGAATCGGCAGAATTTCGCCGCGCTGGGCATCCTGTATGGGTCGAATCTGGTTGGTGCGTGCGTCGCCGCGGGGCAGTACACGTCGGCGGAGGTTATGGGGCTGTATATCGTGCCGGAGTTCCAGCGCAAGGGCTTGGGCACGCGTTTGCTCCAGCAGACGAAACAGGCGCTGGCGAGCACGGGCGTGACGGATTTGACGATGCGGGTGATGAGCGACAGCGAGCCGCAGGTGCGCTTGGTGCAGCGGTTCCGTGCGGAATTGGTGGAACACACGAGTGTGTTCCCCTCGATGCAGATTTAAGGCACCACCGCACAATTCGGCGGCGCGTCTGGCGATGCCTTTTCCGCCATCTGCGGCATGCAAATTTCTCGATTTACCTCCAGTAAACCTTCGAAATTTGCATTTGCATCTGACGAAAAATCCATTCGCCAGCCGACCACCTCATTTGTGCGGTGTTACCTTAAGAGGGACGTGGCGATTGCTCTCTTGAATGGCTTCGCGGTGTACGCTTTTGTGACATTATGGTCATGTTGCAGGGGGAATCGCCTCTGCGGAGGCGAAATCCCTGCATCAACACGCGCATACAGCAGGAAAATGCGCACAACTTAAATCGCGCAAGGAGAAGACAAAATGGGCATCGTGTCGCTGAAAGACTACCGATGGGATGGCAGCAAGAAGCTCGAATTGAAGGACGCGGAGACGGGCGCGCCGGAGTTCGTGGATAAAAAGACGCTCAAGGCGCAAACGATGGAGAACCTTGCGGAAGCGGCGACACTGCAGGATAAGCTCTATGCGCAGGGGCGTGAGGGCATCCTGATTGCCATTCAGGCGCGTGACGCGGCGGGCAAGGACAGCCTCATCAAAAAGGTGTTTGGGCAGCTGAACCCGGCGGCGCTGGAAGTCGCGGCATTCAAAGCGCCCAGCAAGGAAGAACTCAGCCATGATTATCTCTGGCGTATCATCCGCACCGTTCCGCCGCGCGGGAAAATCGGCGTGATGAACCGCAGCCACTACGAGGATGTGCTTGTGACGCGCGTGCACCACATGGAGAAGGGCTATGCCATGCCGCCGCGCGTGACGGATGATTCGAATTTCTACCCTAAGCGTTATCGGCAGATTTGCAATTGGGAACAGTACCTTTACGAGAACGGATACCGCGTCGTCAAGGTGTACCTGAACGTCAGCCGTGACGAGCAGAAGCGCCGCTTCCTTGACAGGCTGGAACGCGAGGACAAGCACTGGAAGCTCTCGGTGGATGACATGCGCGAACGCTGCCTGTGGAAGCAGTATGACGAAGCGTTCGAGGATGCCATCAATGCGACCGCGACGAAGGAATCCCCATGGTACGTCCTTCCGGCGGATGACAAGTGGTTCACGCGCTACCTGATGAGCGAAATTCTGCTGGATGTGCTGATGGATGTGAACCCGGATTATCCGCCGCTTGATCCGGCGGAAGCCGCGAAAGTTCCGGCAATTCTGGCAGAGCTGGAGAATGGCGAATAATCAGCATAAAGTGTATTTTTTGTGGATTTCAAGGGAGAAATATGGAAGTACACATTTTGGTGTGTGCAAACCGGGTTGATTTTATGGGAAAGGCGCGGTATGATGAAAGACGTGCAGGGCGCAATGCCTCGCACGCAACGCCCGAAGGCAGATGCCTGAAATACAAAAGCATACAGCAATACGCCTTATGCGGCTCCTGCACAACGCCGTAGATTTCTCTCTTCCATGCTTCCCCGTCTACCCGATTCGTGGGCTGACGGGGATTCTTTTACTATAATGATACTATTTCCGAATTCACCTGCGCCTTTTCCGCACTGGGAATAGTATGAAAATCATGTTGTTAAGCAATCGCATCCGATTGAACAAAAACCTACGACTTTTCCTGCAAAAGCAAGAGGATTTTTCGCGGTTGATGGCGAATTAAAACGATTCGGACTGCACCTCGCTGCGGGAGAAACGGCAGAGCGCGCAGAACGAAAAACCAATCATTATCCGGGCGTTTTCGCTGGTGGTGGCAGCGGAAAGCCCGACGGACGAGGTACTGGAATGGAAACAAACACCTATTATTATGCGGGCATTGACATCGGTTCTACCACCGTCAAGCTGGTGCTGCTGAACAAAGCGGGAGAAATGGTCTGGGGCGAATATCGCCGCCACTGCGCGCATACGCAGGAGACGCTGGCGGAGATGATGCGGGAAGCGCGGAAGAAACTCGGTGCGTGCCGCGTGAAGGTGCGCATGACCGGGTCAGGCGCAATTTCGCTGGCGGAAGCACTGCGCGTCGGGTTCGTACAGGAGGTCGTTGCGGTGGCGGAAGCGCTGCAGAAGGCCGCGCCGCAGACCGACGTCGCCATCGAATTGGGCGGCGAGGACGCGAAGATTATCTATTTCACCGGCGGATTGGAAGAGCGCATGAACGGCGTGTGCGCGGGCGGCACGGGGTCTTTTATCGACCAGATGGCGGCGCTGCTGAAAACCGATGCGCCCGGCTTGAACGAACTGGCAAAGCGCTATCATGAGCTGTATCCCATTGCGGCGCGCTGCGGCGTGTTCGCCAAGAGCGACATTCAGCCGCTGATTAACGAGGGCGCGGCGCGTGAGGATCTGGCGGCGTCGATTTTTCAGGCGGTTGTAAACCAGACGATTTCCGGGCTGGCGTGCGGCAAGCCGATTCGCGGGCATGTGGCGTTCTTGGGCGGGCCGCTGCACTTCCTGTCCGAACTGCGGCAGGCGTTTGTCCGCACCCTGCACCTGACGGAGGAAACCGCGATTGTGCCGGAAAATTCGCACCTCTTTGCGGCGACGGGCGCGGCGATGGCGGCGCTTTCGGGCGGCGAGGACGAAGCTGTGCCGATGGACAGCCTGCTCGAACGCCTCGAACACGGCGTCATGCTGACCTTCGGCTTGAAGCATCTGCCGCCGCTGTTCCGCAATCAGGAGGAATACGCGGCGTTCAACCGCCGCCACGCACAAGCAAAGGTGCAGCGCGGCGATTTGGCAACGTATTCCGGCAAGTGCTATCTGGGCATTGACGCGGGCTCGACGACGACGAAAGTCGCGCTGATTGGCGAAAAGGGTGAATTGCTGTACAGCTACTACGCGGGCAATTCCGGCAGCCCGATTGAGACGGCGCGTACGGCGATGCGCGAACTGATGGAGAAGATGCCCGACACGGCGGTGATTGCGCGCTCCTGCTCTACCGGCTACGGCGAAAGCCTGCTGAAATCGGCGTTCCGGCTTGATGACGGCGAGGTGGAGACGATTGCGCACTGCACCGCGGCGGCGTTCTTTGACCCGAAAGTGGACTGTGTGCTGGATATCGGCGGGCAGGACATGAAGTGCATCAAGCTGAAAAACGGCTCGGTGGACACGATTCTGCTGAATGAAGCGTGTTCGTCCGGCTGCGGCAGCTTCTTGGAGAACTTCGCAAACTCGATGGGCTACACGGCGGAAGGATTCGCGGCGGAAGCCCTCTTCGCGCCCGCCCCGGTTGATTTGGGAACGCGCTGCACCGTGTTCATGAACTCCAACGTCAAGCAGGCGCAGAAGCAGGGCGCGACGATACAGGACATCAGCGCGGGTCTGGCGTGCTCGGTCATCAAGAATGCGCTGTTCAAGGTCATCAAACTCGCTGATCCGAAGGAACTGGGGCAGCATATCGTCGTGCAGGGCGGCACGTTCCACAACAAGGCGGTGCTGCGCGCATTTGAGCAGCTTGCGGGCGTGGAAGCCGTCTGCCCGGATATTTCCGGCATGATGGGCGCGTTCGGTGCGGCGCTGATTGCGCGCGACCGGGCGTCGGGCAGCGATACACCCTCCTCTACCCTGCCGATTCAGGACATTCTGGGCTTGCAGTGGCAGACGCGGACGGCGCGCTGTCAGGGCTGCACGAACCACTGTATGCTGACGGTCAGCCTCTTCCCCGGCGGACGGCGGCACATCACGGGCAACCGCTGCGAAAAAGGGCTGGGCAAGACCGCAACGGGAGAAAAAGGCCCGAACGTGATGGCGTACAAGCTCAAGCGCATGTTCGACTATCAGCCGCTGACCGCCGAACAAGCCACGCGCGGCGAACTGGGCATTCCCCGCGTGCTGAACATGTATGAGAACTTCCCGTTCTGGATGACGCTGCTGACGAAGCTGGGCTTCCGGGTGGTGCTGTCCCCTGCGTCCAGCCGCGCAATCTACGAAAAGGGCATGGAGTCCATCCCGTCGGAAAGCGAGTGCTATCCGGCGAAGATGGCGCACGGGCATGTGCAGTGGCTGATTGATCAGGGCGTCGGGACAATCTTCTATCCGAGCGTGTTTTACGAGCGGCAGGAGGATATGAAGACCCAGAATCACTTCAACTGCCCGATGGTCGTGGCGAATCCGGAGAATATCGCCAACAACGTCGAGGATGTGACCGAAGGGCGCGTGCGGATGCTTAAACCGTTCCTCGCGCTGACCAGCGAAAAGACGGCGGCGGATGCGCTCGTGCGCTTCTTCCGCAAGACCTTCAATATTCCGGAGCAGGAGGTGCGCGACGCGGTTCACGCGGGCTGGGACGAGCAGCAGTGTGCCAAGACCGACGTGCGCGCCGAGGGTCTGAAGGTGCTGCAATGGATGGAGGAAAACCATCGGAAGGGCATCGTGCTGGCGGGTCGCCCGTACCACGTTGACCCGGAAATTAACCACGGAATGCCGGAGCTGATTGCCTCCTATGGGCTGGCGGTGCTGACTGAGGACAGCATCCCCGCGTCCTTCCATGGCGAGCATCCCCTGCGCGTGAGCGACCAGTGGGTGTACCATTCCCGCCTGTATGTGGCGGCGCAGTTTGTCAGCCAGCGGGATGATTTGGAGCTGATTCAGCTCAACTCCTTCGGCTGCGGGCTGGACGCCGTGACGACCGATCAGGTGGCGGAAATTCTGGAACGCTGCGGCAAGCTCTATACGCTCATCAAGATTGACGAGGTGAACTCGCTGGGCGCGGCGCGCATCCGCGTGCGGTCGCTGCTGGCGGCGATGGCGCAGCGCGAAAAGCGCGGCATCGTGGCGCATCCTGTGCCCGCGACGTATCATCGCGTGGAATATACCCGCGACATGCAGAAGAAGGGCTACACCATTCTTGCGCCGAACATGTCACCGATTCATTTCCGTCTGCTTCAGCCGGTGCTGGAGAAGCACGGGTATCACATCGTCATGCTGGAAAACGATACACGCTCCGCGATTGATACGGGCCTCAAATTCGTCAACAACGACGCCTGCTATCCGTCCATCATCACCGTCGGGCAGATGATGGAAGCCGTGCTGTCCGGCAAGTACGACACCGATCGCCTTGCCCTTGCTATGACGCAGACGGGCGGCTGCTGCCGCGCAAGCAACTACGTCGGTTTCATCCGCCGCGCGCTGGCGAAAGCCGGACTGGGGCATATCCCGGTTATCTCCATTAACGCCAACGGCATGGAAACGAACGAGGGCTTCCACTTCACCCTGCCGATGCTCATCGGCGCGGCGCAGGCGATTGTTTTCGGCGATTTGCTGATGCGCTGCCTGTATCGGGTGCGCCCCTACGAAATCGAGGCGGGAAGCGCCAACCGGCTGGCGGAAACATGGTCGCAGAAGATCATCGACCATCTGGTGAACGGCACGGGACGCTACGGCGACCTCTGCCAGCAGTTAGTGGACGACTTTGACCATCTGCCGATTCACGAGGACATGAAGAAGCCGCGCGTGGGCATCGTCGGCGAAATTCTGGTGAAGTATATGCCCGTGGCGAACAACCACTTGGTGGATCTGCTGGAAGAAGAGGGCGCGGAAGCCGTTGTGCCCGACCTGATGGACTTCATGAACTACTCCGTCTACAACGGCAAGTTCAAACACGAGTATCTGGGCAAGGGCTGGACAAGCGAGGCGAGCGCGGTACTGGGCGTGAAGGGCATTCGCGCGCTGCGGCGCCCCGCGTTGAAGGCTTTGGAAAAGTCCAAGCGCTTTGAACCGCCGATGCATATTGAGCAGATTGCGGAGCTGTCCGACCCATTCCTTTCGCAGGGCAATCAGTACGGCGAAGGGTGGTTCCTGACGGGCGAAATGGCGGAACTGCTGCTGACGGGCGTGCCGAATATCGTGTGCATTCAGCCGTTTGCGTGCCTGCCGAACCATGTGGTGGGCAAGGGGGTCATCAAGCAGCTGCGGAAGAAGTATCCGCAGGCGAATATCTGCGCGGTGGACTTTGACCCCGGCGCGAGTGAGGTGAATCAGCTCAATCGCGTGAAGCTGATGCTTTCCGCCGCACGGAAAAATTTAGGGTAACACCGCACAAATGAGGTGGTCGGCTGGCGAATGGATTTTTCGTCAGATGCAAATGCAAATTTCGAAGGTTTGCTGGACGTAAATCGAGGAATCTGCATGCCGCAGATGGCGGAAAAGACATCGCCCGCCGCGCCGCCGAATTGTGCGTTGATGCCATAAATTCTGTACCAGATAGATTCTCAGCATCTGTTCCAAATCGTAGGGCTTGTTGCTGCGCTCTCCTTTGTAGTAGTACGGCTTTATAATGCTCAGCCATTTCCCCCACGGAACGATACGGTCTATCTCTGCTAAAAACTCTCGTTTCTTTGTCCGCACCTGTGATAATTCGTCGCTCAGGGCGGGCAGACTCAGTTGTTTATCCATACCTATGGAATCTCTGAATAATTCGGCAGCACGCTAACGACTGAATTTCAGCCATCTGCTTCTTACAGAAATTCCGTTCGTTATCGCACTACCTCATTTATTCAGAGCTTTCCTATGTTATTATTATACCACCTTTTGCGCATATTTGCATTATGCGGTATTGCCTTAAAAGAAATTGCGGGTATCAGCAGTAGCACACTTGCAAAACTTGGAAAAGGTGAATACGTTTCTATGGAAAGTAGAATATGTGCTGCATTAAAATGTGATATTTCAGAAGTAATATCCGTTTCGAACGAAAAGTGAGGAGACAAAGATAATGACAACCGAGCAAAACATTCGATATAGAAATATACTTATAGAGCCAATTAATGAATGTGCACACTATTCACCCAAATTTGGGCATGGACAAAATGGTGGATTTTCGCTTGCAGAATTCCAAACATTATACGGAGCAGATACGTTTTATAAATGACTTGGATTGGACAATCCTCTTATGTATTCTGCCCATAAAGCAGCTGGTGGCATAACCAGCGTTTATCGGCAAATTGGCATTGGCTGCGAACGCCTTGTCAGGGCTATTTTTATGGATTATCTTGGCCTCAATGCTGACGATGTCACATGGTCTTACAAAGTTACTGGAACTAACGGAAAAGAACGTACACTTTCTTTGGATGGGCGAATTATAATTGATAAAATCCCAGACGAAGAAATTAAAAAACGTTGTACAGCATGGATGATGCAAGTAGCAGATAATCTGGAACTTGCTACTCCAATCCGGGAAGCAATAACTGGTATCGTTTTCGAAGTAAGGCAAGGATACAAAAGCAAAGACTCGAAACGTCAGAACGCAGATATTGCCAACGCAGCAAATGCGTATGCCAATGGATATATTCCTTGTCTAATGGTTATGTCTGCACAAATAGACGATGATATTGTAGCTCGATATAATGTCGCAAAATGGGCAATTCTCCAAGGTTTTGTTGAGACATCCCCTTACGTTTCAACCTTTAGCTTTTTTAAACAGGTTGTTGGGTTTGACTTTGTCGAATTCATGAACAGTAACAAAGAATACTTTAAAGGAAAGATTCAGCACGTTCTCGAACAGCTGATGAGGGCAGAGTAAATGCATAAAGAAGCAATAACGCAAAACGCACAATACACATTCAAATACAATTCGTCTTTGGGTAGACATGGATGGCTACGGCTTACTCCAGCATACTCTGTTCGCTTGGTGGAAGAAATACTTGCTGAGTTGGATTACACCCCTCGTTGTGTTTTGGAACCTTTTTCAGGAACCGGAACAACGGAATTAGTGTGTGCCAATAAAGGCATTTCATCATTTGCATTAGAAATCAATCCTTTTTTAGTTTGGTTGGGAAATGCAAAATTAGACATTTATCAGCGAGATAAGGTCGAAGAGTTTTTGTCTATTGCAAACACATTAATGCAGCACATAGAAGAATACGTGCCTACCGAGTTTCCTCCGATCTACAATATTTATCGTTGGTGGAATCTGCCTCAAGCCGAGTTTTTAGCAAAACTAAAATCTGCGATTAAAACTGTTGAAGATGATGCTGTTGTACAACTACTTACCGTTTCTTTTTGCCGAATAGTAATTGAACTTTCTAATGCTGCGTTTAACCATGTTTCTACATCATTCAAAGATGATAATGAATGTTTCTTTTCAATAGATATTGCAAAAGAAGCTTTTATTTCAGTTTGTGAAATGGTTGCTAAAGGAGCACTATTACAACCTCGTGCAACATCAAAAGTGTTATTGCACGACTCAAGATCCATCCCTGCGGAATGTTATGGGGCATATGATACGGTTATTACTTCGCCACCATATCCAAATAGAATTTCGTATATTCGTGAATTACGTCCATATATGTATTGGCTGGATTATCTTGAGACATCTGATCAGGCCAGCGATCTTGATTGGCAGGCAATAGGTGGAACATGGGGACGAGCGACAAGTCTATTGGGTACATGGAAAAGCGATCATTCTCTTCCTCAATATGTTTATGATATTTCAGAAAAAATATCTAATGCAGATAACAAGTCTGCAGGGTTAATGGCAAACTATGTATTAAAATATTTCGAAGATATGCAAAAACACCTTTCTTCCGTATATGCCGGATTAGCCGCAAAAGGCAGAGTGTTCTACATTATCGGAAATTCGAATTTTTATAACATTACTGTTCCGGCCGAAAAAATATATGTTGATATGATGACTGCAATTGGTTTTGTCGATGTTGAGTATCACATTGTTCGCAAAAGAAATTGCAATAAACAGCTTTACGAATTTGTTGTTTCTGGGCAAAAATGATAAAAGAGAGATAAAAATGGAGATAGCCTCTTTAGTATTAAGGCAATACCGCATAATGCAAACAGGCGCAAAAGGTGGTATAACATAGGTATGGATAAGCAACTGAGTCTGTCTGCCCGGAGCGATGAATTATCGCAGGTGCAGACAAAGAAACGGGAATTTTTAGCAAAGATAGACCGTATCGTTCCGTGGGGGAAATGGCTGAGCATTATAAAGATAACACCGCACAAATGAGGTAGTCGGTTGGCGAATGGATTTTTCGTCAGATGCAAATGCAAATTTCGAAGGTTTGCTGGATGTAAATCGAGGAGTTTGCATGCCATAGATGACGGAAAGAACGGATTGCCTTCCCTGCCATAATAGAAAAACTCCGGCAGCCATCGGACAAATCGTCCACATTGTTGCCGGGGTTTTTGATTGCCCAAAGATTACGCCTGCTCGAACTGCGAGTTGTACAGCTCGGCGTAGAAGCCGCCTTTTTGCAGCAGCTCCTCGTGCGTGCCGGATTCGATGATGTCGCCGTGGCGCATGACCAGAATCTTGTCCGCGTTTTTGATGGTGGAAAGGCGGTGCGCAATGACGAACGAGGTACGCCCCTTCGTCAGCGTGTCCATCGCCTGCTGAATCAGCATTTCTGTGCGTGTATCGACGGAGGACGTCGCTTCGTCGAGAATCAGCATCGGCGCGTTTTCAATCATCGCGCGGGCGATCGTCATCAGCTGCTTCTGTCCGGCGGAGAGGTTCAATTTGTCGGACAGCTGGGTGTCGTAACCCCCCGGCAAGGTGTGGATAAGGTGGTACAGCCCCGTTGCGCGGGTCACTTGGTCAAGCTGCTCGTCCGTGATGCCCTCCTTGCCGTAGCAGAGGTTGTCGCGGATGCTGCCCTCGAAGAGCCAAGTGTCCTGCAAGACCATGCCGAAGAGGTCGTGCACATGCTCGCGCGTCATCTGCGACAGCGGCACGCCGTCGATGCGAATTTCGCCGCCGCCCAGCGGATAGAACTTCATCAGCAGATTGACCATCGTGGTTTTGCCCGCGCCGGTCGGGCCGACGATGGCGACCTTCTGACCCGGCTGGACATGCTCGGAGAAGTCGTGAATGATGATTTTGTCCGGCGTGTAGCCGAAGCGGACGTGGTCGAACGTCACCTCGCCGCGAACGGCTGTGGTCTGTGCGGGCAGGTGGGATTCGTCGGGCATTTCCTTCGCTTCAAGGAATTCAAAGACGCGCTCTGCCGCCGCCGCCGCGGATTGCAGGTTCGTCGCCGCCTGTGCTAACTGGCTCAGGGGCGAGGTGAACAGGCGCACATACATCATGAAGGCGACAATCACGCCGAAGGTAATCGAGCCGTTCATCGCCAGCACCGCGCCGACGACGCACACCGCCACATACGCGAAATTGCCGATGAAGCCCATCAGCGGCATCATCAGGCCGGACATGAACTGGCTCTTCCAGTCCGTCTCCTGCATCTTGCCGTTGATGCGGTCGAACGCCTGCTGTTCGCGCTGCTCCGCGCCGAAGAGGCGGACGACATTGTGCCCTGTGTAGATTTCTTCAATATGGCCGTTCAGATCGCCCAGCCACCGCTGGCGCGCGACGAAGTACTTCTGCGAGCGGCTCATGATGCCAAGCATCAGCCCGAAGCCCAGCATCGACGACACAATCGCCGTCAGCGCCATGACCCAGTTCGTCGAGAGCATCATCACGACACTGCCGATGAACATCGTCACGGCGGAGACAAGGCTGGTCAGGCTGTTTTGCAGCGTCTGCCCGATGGTGTCCACATCGTTGGTAACGCGGGAGAGCACGTCGCCGGTGGAGGTGGACTGGAAGTAGCTGACCGGCAGGCGGTTGATTTTGTGGGAAATGCCGTCGCGCAAGCCCCGGTTGACCTTCTGCGTGACGACGGTCATCACCAGCCCCGTCATGAAGCTCAGTAGCGCGCCGACGACGTAGAGAATTATCAGCGTGATGCAGATTTTCTGGATGGCGGGCATGTCAATCTCGCCGCGCAGCCCGGCGGTAATCAGGTTGGTGATTTCGCTGATTTTGTTCGGGCCGATCAGGCGGATAATGACGCCCGCCAAGTCGCCCAGAATCGCGATGCAAATGACCGGATAGAAGGGCTTGCAGTGGCGGATGAGCTTCCCCAGCGAACCGCGGAAGTCCTTCGCCTTTTCGCCCGGTACGCCCGGCCTGCGCATTCCGGGATGACCGCCCGGACGGCGTTTCGTTTCACTCATGACGCAAGTTCCTCCTTCGACAGCTGAGAATACGCGATTTCCTGATAGACCTTGCAGCTTTCCATCAGCTCGCGGTGCGTGCCCTTGCCGACAATCGCACCGTCCTCAATGACGAGGATGCAGTCCGCGTCGCGAATCGTGCCGATGCGCTGGGCGACGATGATGTTCGTCGTGCCGCCGGTCTGCTGGCGAAGCGCCTGACGCAATGCACGGTCGGTCTTGTAGTCCAGCGCGGAGAAGGAGTCGTCAAAGACGAGGATTTCCGGGTCGCGCGCCACTGCGCGGGCAATAGACAAACGCTGCTTCTGTCCGCCGGAGAAGTTCGAGCCGCCTTGCGCGACTGTGCCGGAATACCCGACCTCCGGGGATTCGACAAATTCCGCCGCCTGCGCGATAGCAACCGCCTTGCGGATGGCAGCGCCCGACGCATTGTCCTCGCCGTAGCCGACGTTGCTGCTGACCGTGCCGGAGAACAGGAACGCCTTCTGCGGCACAAAGCCAATCTTGCTGCGCAGGGCGTCCTGCGTGTAGTCACGCACGTCCACGCCGTCTACCAGCACCTGCCCGCTTGTTGCGTCATACAGGCGCGGAATCAGGTTGATGATGCTGCTCTTGCCGCAGCCCGTCGCGCCGATGAGGGCAACCGTCTGTCCGTGATGTGCGGTGAAGGAGATGTGGTGGATGGTGTCGCCGTCGGCATCGGGATAGCGGAAGGAGACGTCACGGAACTCGATTTCGCCCTTCATTCCGGGCTTGCCCTGCGTTTCCTTACCGTCCACAATGCGCGCCTTCGTGTCCAGCACCTCATTGACGCGGCCCGCGGAAACGGTCACGCGCGGCAGCATGACGAAAATCATCACCAGCATCAGGAATGCCATGATGACCTGCATCGCGTACTGCATAAAGACCACCATGTCCGAGAACAGCCCGATGCGTTCCATCATCGCGGCGGGCGACGTGACCGCAATCGCACTGATGAGCGCCGCACCGATCCAGTAAATGCCCAGCGTCAAGCCGTTCATCGCCAGATTCATGCTCGGATTCATGACGGACATGGCGATGTTCGCCTGCTGGCTGTTGCGGGTCATTTCCTCGTTCGCCTTGGCGAATTTGCCCTCCTGATAGTTTTCCGCGTTGTAGGCGCGGACGACCTGCAAGCCCGTCAGGTTCTCACGCGTGATGCGGTTTAGGTTGTCCGTCAGCGTCTGCATTTTCTTCATGCGCGGCACGGCGTAGAGCATGATGAACACCAGCAGCACACACACGAACGCAATCACGCCGCCTGTCAGCAGCGACCATTCCCAGCTCTTCGTGCTAATTTTGCCCACGGCAATGAATGCCATAAGCGGCGCTTTGATCAGCGACTGCATCCCGAAGGAAAAGAACATCTGCAATTGCGAAATGTCGTTGGTCGTGCGGGTAATCAGGCTGGCTGTGGAGAAACGGTTGATTTCCTCGTTTGAGAAGCCGACCACCTTGCGGTACATTTCGCCGCGCAGCCGTGCGGAGAAGCGTGATGCAATCTGTGCGGTAAAGAATGTCGTGCAGACCGTTAGCAGCATCGACCCCAGCGCGCACAGCAGCATCTTGCCCCCTGCGAGCAGGATATCGCTCATCTGGCTGCCCTCCGTCTGCACCAGCCGGGTGATTTCCGACATATAATCAGGCAGGGCCAAGTCAAGCTGCACCTGCCCCACAATCAGCACTACACAGGCGGCGACGAGCAGCCACTCTTTCCACCTGAGGTGTTTCAAAATCCGTAGCATGGGTTTCAATCCCTCCTTTTCTGTTTGCGTCCGCCATCATACCATAGAAAGATGGATTCAGAATGAACTGGCAGAACATTTTTCAAGATTTTTGGCACTTCGCAGGGAAATTGCGCCTTGATGCGTTTAGGTAATCCCGCACAAAGAAAGAACAGCCAAAAGGACGAAAAAGATGTATAATAA